>CENM01002877.1_pt1 | contig 57045 bp, 48 predicted proteins | sample 530261 | NCBI WGS metagenome assembly CENM01 (sample SAMEA2619854, study PRJEB7988) | marine metagenome | biome: marine biome (ENVO:00000447); feature: deep chlorophyll maximum layer (ENVO:xxxxxxxx); material: "saline water (ENVO:00002010), including plankton (ENVO:xxxxxxxx)" | depth 80 m
CCACACGTGCCTTATTCCAAAAAGGCGCCACTTTCGCCGCTTCTATGGCTTATATGCTGGCTTCAACGAATCTGGTTATTGAACTGGGTTTTGTCATCGCCATTTTTCTAGGCTGGCAATTTGTTATTGGTGAATACCTAGGCGCAATTTTATTAATTCTGATCGCTTGGTTGTTTATTTACTTAACCAACCCTAAATCCCTGATAAAGCAGGCTCGTGATAATCAATCTGAGGATATGCAGGCAAATGAGTCTGATGGACATGCATGGTCACAACTATTCAGCCGAGATATCTGGCAACAAATCAGTCAGAAATATGTCATGGAATGGCAAATGGTATGGAAAGATGTACTAATTGGCTTTACTGTTGCCGGTATCATCTCTGCTTTTGTCCCTGATGCTTTTTTTAAATGGCTATTCATCGGCGCAGGCACAGACAATCCAGACTTCTGGTCAGTCTTACAACAAACATTAGTGGGTCCAATCGCTGCTTTTTTCACTTTCATTGGCTCAATGGGTAATATTCCTCTGGCTGCTGTTTTATACGGCCAAGGAGTTGCCTTCGCTGGTGTGATGGCTTTTATTTTTTCTGATATGGTCGTTCTGCCAGTACTTCGTATTAATGCCAAATATTACGGTTGGAAAATGGCCTTATTCATCCTTATGATGCTGTTTATCTGCCTGGTAATAACATCACTGTTACTTCATTATGGCTTTCAATTATTTGATGTATTACCTAATCCTGAAAACTGGTCATCACCTGCTGAGCAAGACCATTTCAAACTCAACTATAATTTCTTTTTAAATATTGGCTTTTTACTTATTTCAAGCTATCTTTTTTATGACTGGAAACGGTCACAATCAGGCCAACATCATCAAACGTCACTTTCCCTTGGAAAAATAGTAATGAATACACTTGTTACTTTATCAGGTATCTGGTTAGTTGGTGGGGTGATAGTCAAACTGCTTATGAACTAATATCTGCTTCGAAGTCGAGTAATTGACTTACCGCTTTTCTTAATTGTGTAATGATCTGTTTTCGACCAGATAGTTTGAGTTGCTTAGCCGCTTTATCAAATGGCAAACCTTGCAGAATCAACATAATCAATAATTGTTGCTGCTCTTTATGTAACTGTTCAAATCCTGGGCTGGATAGTTGAGACCTGAACCACTGCCATAATGCCCACTCCGAGGACTCATAAGGACGCTGCTTGAATGCAAAACTCTGTATCTGCGGCAACACATCAATACTGAAGGTTTCGTCATCAAGCAATGTCTGGCTAATCTGAATTACCGACTCAGCATCCAGCTCATCCCATTGTCTGCTTAATAAAAACGACCACTGACAAGATAATATTTTACGGGCCTTATCAACCAGGGTCTGCCCCCTTGGCGTCAATGCTTTTAACATCATCACCGATAAACTGCCGGACACCTCATCACGATGTTGACCCAGCCGAACAGTTTCAAATCCGGCTTTGTGCCAGAAATGTAACAAATCCTCCGACATCGCAAAACTCACTCCCACCACATCTGTGTCATCAGTCATTTCGGCAACAGCGCATTTTAATAAATACTGTCCCCAACCTTTCTGCTGAAAGTCAGGGTGTACCGCTATACGACTAATACGCTGATAGTCACACTGTGCCGCATCAATGATTCCCGTATGCACTAATAAAGATTGTGGCAGCAAATGGCCCTTCAACCGCCGTTGACCGTCATAAACAGCCTGAGCAAGCGTGTCCTCAAGCTGCGGTTCGGCGATAGTCCACAGTGTGGCGACGGCTTTACCCTGAAAACGTAAAACACCTATTCGTATATCAGGCTGGTCCAATAACATATGTAAATCAGAAGGTCGTGTACGATAATGCGCCAAAGCCATTAAACCGAAGACTTGCCTGAGCAGGCTTTCATCATTTAATAACTGCCCTTGTTCAAGCTGAACATAGTTCAGCTCATTTAAGGTTGCAGCGTCAATCTCTTGGCTATCAATCGGCTCAGCATCCAGTAATAAAGCCGCAAAACAGAACTGCTCAACGATATCTCCCTCACCCCAGCGAATAGGCTGTTGTAGGCTTAAAGCTCGCCAGTCCGGTGCTAACTTATCCAGTGTTTTATAAAACCGTAAAGCAAACCCTCGCCCGGTGCCTTCATAACCATGGATAGTTGAGCTGAACACCAAACGCGAATATTGAATCAGGTATTGCTCCAACATATTAGCTGGGATAGCAGCAGCTTCATCGATGATCAATAAATCAGTAGTCGGTTGTGCCTGTAAAATGGCATCTGGTGCCATAAATTCAATCATGGCATCCTGCCATGTCACTGACGTTGCACTTAACTTACTTGATGGTAATTGCTGATGGGCATGAAAGAGTAACGTCTGGATATTAGCCGGGCTTGGTGCTGTGACCAGGACATGTTGTTTTCCAGCTTTGAGCAACTCAGCGGCAGCCATACCCAATAAGGCACTTTTCCCCCGACCACGATCCGCTGTTAACACTAACGGGCGACGGCGATGCCCCGTGACTACCCTCTGAACCAACGCTATCGCCTGCTCTTGCTCTTGTGTGGGCTCGATAATAGTGGTGGTTATATTCTTAGCGTGTAATTTGGATATAGAGGGTAAAGACTGCGGCTGATGGAATTGTTGAATTGCTGGAAAGTCAGTTGCAGTTCGAAGAAATCGTCTCAACCATCGGGTCGATGATAATGTACTGTTTAATAAAATAACGACAGTGCCACCAGCTTTGACACAGCCAACGACTGCGCCGAAGGCATCGGCATCAAACTTATTGCTTACCTCAAAAAGTAATAACTCACACTCTTGCCCTAAATGCTGGTGAGCCTGTTTAACATGCACTGTCTGATTGGTGTGCTCAGCATCACTTAACCAAAAACAGCTTGATGACGACACAGACTGGTACAAAGCGTATGCCTGCTGATAAAGCCATTCGATATCGCCTTGTATGATCCAACAGTGACGCTGTGGCAGTGACATACTTTATGGCTCAATAATGCGGTGGTATCTCATGTTCCTGACCATTATTACTCTGATGCATTGAGGTCTGCATAGTACGCATTTGCACCTTTAAGGTTTCAATGGCAAGTTCTAAGCGAGAAATTTGATCTTGCTGGCCAATAATCACTTGATTCAAGTCTTCCAGCAAACCATCCTGGAATGCTAAACGCGTTTGAAGATCAATAATGTCATTCTCATTTACCGTCATTAGTCATCTCCATCATAAGATAATGCCGGTCCCAACCAACGTTCAGCTGTTTGTTTATCCCAACCTTTTCGCTCAGCATAGTCTTCCACCTGATCCTGGTCGATTTTACCCAAGCCAAAATAACGTGACTCAGGGTGGGCAAAATAGAACCCACTGACAGCGGCAGTTGGCAACATGGCATAACTTTCTGTAATGGTCATATCGGCATGGGTAACAGGATCAATCAGCTCCCATAACAGACCTTTCTCAGTATGATCCGGACAGGCAGGATAACCTGGTGCCGGACGAATGCCCTGATATTTCTCATCAATCAAGGCATCATTGTCTAATTGCTCTTCTTTAGCATAACCCCAGAATTCTTTTCGAACCCGTTCATGCATGCGTTCTGCAAAGGCTTCTGCCAGACGATCCGCCAGCGCTTTCAGCATAATGCTGTGATAGTCGTCATGATCTTCTTCAAAGCGTGCAACGTGCTCATCAATGCCAATGCCTGCCGTTACGGCAAACGCCCCAATATAATCATTGACGCCCGTATCTTTTGGCGCGATAAAATCGGCTAAAGCGGCATTTGGACGACCAGGTGGACGCTCGGTTTGTTGACGCAAGCTATGCAACGTCATCAATACCTCATCACGGCTATCGTCACGATACACTTCAATATCATCGTCATTCACGCTATTCGCCGCAAAAAGGCCAATGACCGCTTTGGCTGTCAGCCATTTCTCATCGACGATTTGCTGCAACATTTTTTGTGCATCTTCAAATAGATGTGTGGCGTGCTCGCCAACCACTTCGTCGGTCAGAATACGAGGGTACTTGCCAGCCAGCTCCCAGGATTGGAAAAAAGGCGTCCAATCAATGCGATCCACCAATTCAGCCAGAGGATAGTCATCAAACACCTCCAGACCCAATTTAGCAGGTTTGGTTGGTTGATAAGCGGCCCAGTCAATCTTGGTTTTATTAGCTCGTGCTTCCGTGATACTTAATTGACGTCGACTGCTCTTACGTCCCTTATGTCTTGAACGCTTCTCTTCATAGTCTTTTTTCAGATCAGTAATAAAGGCATCACGTGTATCTTTGGTGACTAAACGTTGAGCCACACCCACCGCACGTGACGCGTCTTTTACATAGATACTGCAGCCATGATAGTTCGGTTCAATTTTCACGGCGGTATGGATTAAAGAAGTAGTGGCTCCACCAATCATCAGTGGGGTTTCCATGCCTAGTCGTTCCATTTCTTTCGCGACATGCACCATTTCATCAAGTGATGGCGTAATCAGACCAGACAAGCCGATAATATCGACTTTTTCTTCGCGTGCCGTATCAAGAATTTTCTGCGCTGGCACCATTACGCCAAGATCAATCACTTCAAAGTTATTACATTGCAATACCACGCCCACGATATTTTTACCGATATCATGTACGTCACCTTTGACGGTGGCCATCAAAATCTTGCCGTTATTTTTGCTATCGTCGCCCTCTTCTTTCGCTGCTTCGATAAAGGGCATCAGATACGCAACAGCTTTTTTCATTACACGGGCAGATTTGACCACCTGAGGTAAAAACATTTTACCTTCGCCAAACAAATCACCCACCACGTTCATACCGTCCATCAACGGCCCTTCAATCACTTCCAGTGGTTTGGCAAATTGTTGGCGCGCTTCTTCTGTATCGTCTTCAACATAATCCGCAATGCCTTTTACCAAAGCATGCTCAAGACGCTTGACGACAGGTAGCTCACGCCAGGCCAAGTCTTCCTGCTTAGCCACACTGCCACCTTCGCCTTTGTATTTTTCGGCGAGTTCCAGCAATCGGTCAGTAGAATCTTCACGGCGGTTTTGGACGACATCTTCTACGGCTTCACGCAATTCTTCAGGCAGATCATCATAGATAGCCAGCTGGCCAGCATTCACAATCCCCATATCCATGCCCGCTTTAATCGCGTGGTAGAGGAAAACCGCATGAATCGCTTCACGCACCGGATTGTTACCACGGAATGAGAATGAGACGTTGGAAACACCACCACTGATCAGCGCATGTGGCAGACTTTGTTTAATATCGTGAACAGCCTCAATAAAATCGACGGCGTAATTATTATGCTCTTCAATACCTGTGGCGACGGCAAAGATGTTGGGATCGAAGATGATATCTTCTGGTGGGAAATGAACTTTCTCTGTCAGCACCTCATAGGAACGTCGACAAATTTCCAGCTTACGTTCACGTGTATCGGCCTGACCGACTTCATCAAAGGCCATCACAATCACCGCTGCACCATAACGGCGAACCAATTTGGCCTGTTCGATAAATTTATCTTCACCCTCTTTCAGGCTGATGGAGTTAACAATGCCTTTACCTTGAATACATTTCAGACCTGCCTCGATAACGTCCCATTTGGATGAGTCAATCATGATAGGCACACGGCTGATATCTGGTTCAGCAGCGAGTAAGTTAAGGAAGGTGACCATGGCCTCTTTCGAGTCCAGCATGCCCTCATCCATATTGATGTCAATGATTTGAGCACCGTTTTCTACTTGCTGACGCGCCACTTCCAGTGCCGTATCGTAATCGCCTTCTTTGATTAGCTTGGCGAAACGCGCCGAGCCCGTGACATTGGTACGTTCGCCTACATTCACAAATAAACTGTCAGGGGTAATATTCAGAGGTTCTAAACCACTCAAACGGCAGTGATGTAGATTCTGCTTTGGCTGACGAGGCTGAATACCCTCTACTGCATCAGCAATCGCTTTGATATGAGCAGGGGCGGTACCGCAGCAGCCTCCAACAATATTTAAGAAACCAGACTCAGCCCACTCTTTAATCTGTGCTGCCATGACTTCTGGTGATTCATCATACTCACCGAACTCATTAGGTAAGCCTGCATTGGGGTGAGCACTGATATGACAAGTCACTACATTGGCTAACTCTTCCACGTACTGACGTAACTGCTCCGCACCCAGTGCACAGTTCAGGCCAATGCTCAGAGGCTGGATATGCGCCAGCGAGTTCCAGAATGCTTCGGCCGTTTGGCCTGAAAGTGTACGACCACTGGCATCAGTAATCGTGCCTGAAATCATGACCGGGATATGTACACCATTTCGTTCGCAGAACTGATCAATCGCAAACAAGGCGGCTTTGGCATTTAAGGTGTCAAACACCGTTTCGACCAGCAACAAATCAGCACCGCCATCAACCAAACCACGAATGGCTTCCATGTATGCATCAACCAGTTCATCAAAACTGACATTTCGAAAGCCAGGATTATTCACATCAGGAGAGATACTGGCCGTGCGGTTAGTTGGGCCCAATACACCGGTGACAAAACGTGGCTTGTCTGGGTTGTTAGCCGTAAATTCATCAGCCACTTCTTTAGCTAATTCGGCTGAGATTTTATTTAACTCATAAACCAGATCTTCCATCTGGTAATCAGCCATGGCAATTGACGTACCATTAAAGGTGTTCGTTTCAACAATATCCGCACCGGCTTCAAAATAGGCACGATGGATATCGCGAATAATTTGCGGCTGGGTCAAAGACAAAAGATCGTTATTGCCTTTTACATCACAGGGATGATCTGCAAATCGCGCACCACGAAAATCTTTTTCTTCCAGCTTATAACTTTGGATCAACGTCCCCATTCCACCGTCTAGAATCAGAATACGTTGCTCAAGTAAGGATTTAATTTGTTGATGCACAGTCATTTAAAGCAGATTTCCCATCTGGTAAAGCGATTATAAAAATCGCACAATTATACCAGATACTCATCACGACTTTTGAACTGTGACAGATTGAACTCAGCCAGCATCGCTACTGGCTGAGCATTAGAATTTATACCTTAAATGACGATAAGCCTGTTTGTAACTCATTGGCTGTGGCATCCAAATCGCTACCGACCTGACTGAGTTCTTTTGCACCCTCAGCTGTCTGCTGAACCAAATCCGAAATACGGGTTAAATTTTCACTGACATTTTCACAAACATTGCTTTGCTCTTCTGTCGCGGATGCAATCTGTAAGGTCATCTCAGAGACTTCATCAATCGCGGTTCTAATTTTGATTAAAGCGCTGGCAGCAGAATGCGCTAATTCCACGCTATGCTCGACCTGCTCGCCACTTTTCTTCATAGCGACAGAGGCTTCTTTATTTCCTTGGTTCAGTAAGGCCAAACGATTTTGAATCTCCACAGTCGCTGATTGTGAACGATTCGCCAACGCTCTCACCTCATCTGCCACCACGGCAAAACCACGACCTTTTTCACCGGCTCTGGCCGCTTCAATCGCAGCATTCAAAGCTAATAGGTTTGTTTGTTCAGCAATGCCCTGAATTTCGACCAGAATCTCTGCAATGGCGCCACTATTCTTGACTAGTTGATCCAATGCAGCTTCAGAGAGTTGAACACTATTTTTCACATCACTGATTGATTGGGCATTCTGACTCACCAGATCCGCACCCGCTTCTGTTGATTGATGCGCATCACTGACTAATGTTGCGGTGCGCTCTGCGTTACCAGCAATCTGCTGAGCTGAAGCCGACATTTCAGTGACTGCAGAGACCATCTGATCCAGTAAACTGCTCTGTTCATTCATCTGTTCACTGGTTTGTTGACTAATTTGCTTACCTTGAGCAGATAAGGCACTTATGCGATTACCAATCGGCAACATCCCCTTAATCAAAGTCTGTAGTTTTTGAATAAAGGTATTCAATAAATTTGCCAGCTTACTGGTTTCATCCTGACGAGTGACAGTAATTTGTTGTGTCAGATCCCCTTCGCCTCCGGCCAGTTTACCAACAATACCGGTCATATCATGCAGAGGTTTGACACTGCTTTTGGCAACAAACCAGACAATGACCACACCAATCATCGCAAACAAAAAACCCAGCAGAGTCGTCTGACTGATAAAGCGTGATTGTTGCTGATCCATAAAGGCTTGTTGTTGCTGAAGATCAGCATAAATAACGGACTCAGGCACGGAGATATAAACAGTCCAATGAGTACCCGTATCACCTAGTTTGAAAGGTTTTAACACTTTCAAAGCATCATCAGCAGCAAAAATAGTACTCTCATCTGACATGGATAGATTGTTAACTTTACTCACAAGATCAGCGTCGACTGACTTCAGATTTTTACCGACTAATTCTGGATTCTCACTATCAGCAACAATGACGCCCTTTGGACTAACTAATAAAATCTCACCAGCGCCGTCATAGAGCTGTTTATCGACTTTCACGATATTGGACTGTAGGAAGTCAGCACTGATATCAATCCCTGTCATACCAATAAAATTACCATTCTTCGTTACTGGTACAACCATACTGGTTAGCAATACATCCTTCCCATTTATCGGATAGATATAAGGGTCAACAACGCAGCTTTTGTTGGACTCTTTGGGACATAAATAATATTCACCGGCTCTCACACCATTATCGTCAAGCGTCTGGTCTTCTAATCCAACTAAACTCTCGACGGTGAAACCATCATTATCGCCATGAATCACATAGGGTAGAAACCGGCCACTCTTATCACTACCAACGGTTGATGGATACAAAGCATCTGAAAAATCAAACTTATTGGGTTCAAAGGCAACATAGGTACCCAGGAAATTAGGACTCAGATTCAAGGTCTTTTTTAGGGTATCCAAAGCCAGTTGACGTTTGTCTATAGTATTAGAAACACTGGCTAACGATTGCATGGACATCGACGTAGATGTGGCCACGTTCAATGCTTTCTCCAGAGGGACGAGCAGGCTGGCACTGGTATCACTGGCGAGTAGTCCGAGATAAGATTCCGCCTGATTTTTTGTCAGTTCGCTATTGTATTCTGTGAGTGATTGATTAATTTTGCCAAAGTTATACATCGCTACCAAGGCGGTCACGAGCACAACAGAGAGTAGACTAAGTCCAGCCCAGAAGCTAAACCGTTGCTGAATAGATAAATTCATACTGACTCCACACAAAGCGGTTCCCCGTCAACATCGCAGCATGTTTATCAGCTGAGAAATAAAGCTAAACCTTTATAGTGAAAGACTCAAACAGGCACAAACCAGGCAGACAGTTCTTCATTAAACAGCAGCCGGAAAATGTTCTATGAATGACAACAGGGCACCAAAGAAATGATGATGCGCAAAATATGACAGAAAGCCTCTCAGAAAACAATGTTTAATGAGAGGAAACATGAACTATTTCCGTTTTTTCTAATATAAACGCATTCCGACCTTTTTCACGGTGTCTCCATCAACCTCATTCACGACCCAATGAATGCCGTGCCAATCTATGTCATCACCTACAACAGGGTGCCCCCCCACCCGCCGTGCAATAAACTCGCCTAAACTCACACCCACTTCCTGGGGACTGATCGTCAAACCATAGGCTTTAGCGATATCCACTAACATTGCCTCACCATTGAGAACAAAAGAACCAAAAAAAGCTAATTGCTTCTGATTCAGCTGAGTATCGCCATTAAATAATTCATTTAGATTATCTAAGTCCTCCTCACGGCTGATCACGCATAGAATATCGCCTAGTTTTAGACGCGTACTGCCTTTAGGATGAATCATCTCCTCATGCCGGAATAAGGCAGAAATCATCGCGCCAGATGGAAAACGAAGTAAACGAATAGGTTGGTCGTCGAGACGTTGGTTCTCTACTTTATAGACAAACATTTCAAAATCGCGCTCAGGCAAGATACCTAAAGAACCGCGTTGTCTTGGACTGGCCTTTTTAGGGATCTGCACTCGCATCCATTTTGCCATCGGTAATAAAGTACCGCCTTGGATAAGTAGCGATAACAACACAACAGCAAACGCCACATTAAAATACATCGGGGCATTATCTACCCCACCTATGACAGGAAAAATCGCCAGCACAATAGGCACAGCTCCTCGTAATCCCACCCAGGAAATAAAACCAATTTCACGCCAGCGGAATTTAAAAAACGGTTTTACGGAGAGAATGACTGCCAGTGGCCTTGCAATGAATATCAGGGCTAAGGCTATCACGAGTGAGGGTAAAGCATATTCCATTAATTCGGTTGGAGTGACCAGCAAACCCAGCACCAGGAATAAACCAATCTGGCTTAACCAGGCCAGACCATCATACACTGGCAAAATATGCTGTAATTGACGGGTGTTTTCACTGCCTATCATCAAACCACAGAGATAGATAGCCAGAAAACCACTGCCCCCCATCCAGGACGCTAAACCAAAAATACTAAACCCCAGTGCTAATGCCAACAGTGAGTACAAGCCTGGCATTAACTCCAGTCTTGCCAATAAACGCTTAACTAACCAGCCACCGAACAGACCAATACCAATACCAAAGCCGAATTGTTGAAGGAAAAACAGTACATTGCCTAACACAGTGTTTTCATCACTAATCAATAACTGGATGAACATCAATGTAAGAAAAATCGCCATCGGATCGTTGGTGCCAGACTCGATTTCTAGCGTCGCCCCAACTCGTTCGTTGATATTAATGCCCTGACCACGCAACATAGAAAAGACTGCAGCGGCATCTGTCGACCCTACAATCGCACCAATCAATAAACCTTCAACCAGTGTTAGATTGAATATCCACATGGCTATTAACCCCACCACACCGCTGGTGATAAACACACCTATCGTTGCCATGGATAAAGCAGGTTTAAAGCCGACACGAAATGTTTTGAGGCGAGTACGCATACCGCCATCGAGCAAAATCATGGCGAGTGCCAAATGACCGATAACGAATGCCACGGAATAATTATCAAACTGAATACCTAATATGCCATCTTCTCCGGCCAGCATGCCCAGTGCCAGGAAAATGATCAGCAATGGCAAACCAAAAATAGAAGATAAGCGGCTGGCCAGAATGCTTAAAGCAATCAAGGTTCCGCTTAACAAAAACAACATACTTATCGAATTCATAAAGGCGCTTTTATCAGTGATCTATGGACTAAACATAGCAACAAATGCTCTGAAGAGCACGAAATGACAGTGAATTTATTGAGATGATGATGGCCGTTTTAAACTCAACTCTCCAGCTTCTTCAATGTCAATAAACGGAAAAAGACTACCGATATCCAAACGTGCCTTAAATCGATATTTAACCGCATCCTGATGATGAGACATTAACTGACTAATCAATTTCGCACTACCAAGCAAATCTGGTACTGCTTGGATTGTAAATTCTTCGGTGCCGTATGCCGCAACTCGTGGTAAATCCGGTTCAGCTCCACTCAATATCCGATAACCATCTACTTCAACGGAGTAGCTCACCCCCTTCAATGGTAGCGCTTGTCGATTAGGATTAATCACTTGTAAACCGATAAGGAATGTAGGTGTTGAGGCAGTTGAGGACGGTGCCAGATTAAACGAAGTGATATTGACTTGAGGTTGTTCAAATTCAGGCGACAAGCTCGCACATGCCGACAAGAAATAAACCATGGTGAATAGAAAAATAAAGCGGAGTTGTCGCATAACTCGGTCCTGTTGTTGTTCATTGATGCAATAAGAAAGTTAAGTATTAATATAGACGCAACGCCTTAATTCAAGCTTATTCAATCGATACTTGTTTTAGTGACATAAAAAAACGCCGCATATTTCGGTCAATATGCGGCGTTTAATCGCTTTAATGGGACTTTATCCCATTCAGAAACGGTTATTGACCTCGTTCCTGAAGCTCCTCGTTTTCATCCATTTCATGTGCAGGATGAGGAGCGTTAGCTGCATCTTCAGCTTCTTTCATATTTTCTTTGTAGTCTTCACTCATTTTTTTATCTTTATGAGTGTCAACTGACTCTCCCATTTCATGGGCGGGATGTTTTGCACCTTCATGAGAGTCTTTATGCTCATTCGCAAACGCCATGCTTGATGCGAATAGAAGCGTGAATACTACTGATAACAATGTTGTAAATTGTTTGTTTAACATTATTTTCTCCTTTGTTTGAACTATCAAACATCGGTAAAAAGAGCCTGAATATTGAATTTATCATTCAGGACTGATTCCTACCCTAACGAATTATTCATATGAGATCAAATCGCCAAGAAACAAAATAACCTTAATAATCAACAACTCACGCCCACATCATTTATTCAATGATTATCCTTAACGCTAGTCAAGACAATCCTTACAGCTGACTCAGGATATCACTGATTAACTGACTGCTTTTTTATCAACGGCTACAGAAGTGCCAGTATTCATAAAGCGATTGACTCCGTTTAATAATGCTTTTATCGCTGAAGTAGTGATGTTTTTATCCTGCCCCACACCGAACACGGTTGCATGCTCTCCCACCTTGACTTCAACATAGCTCACCGCCGTTGCGTCAGAACCGGCCGTCATGCCATGTTCATGATAATCCGCGACAGTCACTGTTTCACCGATATGCTCTGAGATAGCTTTGGCCACAGCATCCAATGGTCCATTGCCTTGTCCCTTTAACTCAATACGCTGTTGCTCATATTTCACCACCACATGGCTCATGACTTGATGACTTTCCTCATCAACGATATGACTTCCCATATATTGATAAGGACTGTTCACTTGCACGTATTCATCATCAAACAGTGAGACGATATTCTCAGCGTTAATCTCACGACCACTGCTGTCACTGACCTTTTGAACCACTTTGCTGAACTCAATCTGCAAACGACGTGGCAATTCAAAGCCGGCATGTTGCTGTAACAAGAAACTCACGCCACCTTTGCCGGACTGACTGTTGACCCTCACCACAGCATCGTAACTACGATTTACATCGGCTGGATCAATGGGTAAATAAGGTACCTGCCAATAGTCATCCGCTTTTTGTACGGCCAATCCTTTTTTAATCGCATCCTGATGCGAGCCAGAAAAAGCCGTAAACACTAATTCACCCGCATAAGGATGGCGCGGATGCACGGGCAATTGTGTGGCTTCTTCAAACAATTGTCGGATCTGATCCATCTGAGTGAAATCAAGCTCAGGATCAATTCCCTGCGAATATAAATTCATCGCCAAGGTGATCAAGTCCACATTACCCGTGCGTTCACCATTACCAAATAAACAACCTTCCACACGATCAGCACCCGCCATGACAGCTAACTCAGCTGCTGCTACCGCCGTGCCGCGATCATTATGTGGGTGCACACTCAGAATAATGCTGTCGCGTTGATTTAAATGTCGATGCATCCATTCCACCTGATCGGCATAGGTATTCGGCGTCGCCATTTCTACTGTTGCCGGCAAGTTGATGATCATCTTATGTTCTGGTGTTGGCTGCCAGATGGCCGTCACCGCGTCACAAACCTCTTTCGCAAACTCCATTTCCGCACTGGAAAAGGTCTCAGGTGAATATTGGTATACCCATTCGGTTTCTGGCTGTTTTGCCGTCATCTCTTTCACCCAACGCGTTCCACGCTCAGCGATCTCTTTCACCCCAGCCTTATCAGTGCGATAGACAATTTCACGAAAAGCAGGGGCAATCGGGTTATACATATGCAAAATAGCGCGTTTGGCACCTTTCAAGGATTCCACGGTTCGGGCAATTAAATCCTCTCTGGCCTGCGTTAACACTTCAATCGTGACATCATCAGGAATACGATTTTCGTCAATCAAACGGCGAACAAAATTAAAGTCCGTTTCTGAGGCTGATGGAAAACCAACCTCAATTTCTTTAAAGCCCATATCTACCAGGGCCAGGAAAAACCGCATTTTGGTATCAACAGACATCGGATCAATCAAAGCCTGATTACCGTCACGTAAATCTGTACTCATCCAGATTGGGGCTTTATCCAATACCACATTGGGCCACTGCCGATCAGGCAATTGGATAGCATCAAAGCGACGATATTTTTGAGCGGGCTGACTAATCATGTCTGACTCCTGACAATAACTATTAATGACACACAAGTTGCTGAAACAAATTTGCCTGACTCACCATATGAACCGGGTTAATTCATACTTTTCCGATGGGCCTTTCATGAGTTTTGATCATGTCAGTTCATCGTGCCAGCTGCGCTTTTGACGCATCGGCTATCAGTTCCAGCCATGTGAAATAGTATAAAGAAGTCACTATGGAATTAAATTGCTATATTTGCATAAAACCGACTTAAACAAGAATAATATTGCTTAAAAAGCATAAATATTGAAACATATAACCACAATAAAATTTAATGGAGAAATTACATGTCTGACAACCTCGATAAATACGACATCATGATCCTGCAAAAATTACAGACTGACGGTCGTATTACCAACCAGGAATTAGCCGAAGCTATCAAGCTCTCGCCGTCCCCTTGTCTACGGCGTGTCAAACAGATGGAGGAAAAAGGCTTAATTGACGGTTATGTGGCTTTACTCAACGCCAAAAAATTAGGTCTGACCTTGATGGCTTTTATTGGTATTAGTATGGACAAACACACACCGGAGCGTTTTGAAGCACTGGAGACCACACTTGCCAGCTATCCTGAGGTACTCGAATGTCACCTCATTACCGGCCAATCTGCCGATTATTTATTAAAGGTGATTGTGAAAGATATGGATGCCTATCAACAATTCCTGCTCAATAAACTAACGCGCATTGAGGGTGTGACAGGAGTTCATACCTCGTTTGTCATGAAATCACCTATCAAAACAACGGCGCTGCCGGTTGGTTGATGTAGTGAGTAGATCAGCCAAAACTTATGACGCAGGTCGTTTCTGTTTTTGTAACTGCCACATCCCCATCATAAACAACACCATCGCCGACCAAACGAGAATAAATGTGACTAACCTGGCTTGAGGGAAATGCTCATCTAACACGTAGACCCCAATCAAAAATTGTATGGTCGGATTGATATACATAATAAAACCGACAATAGATAAATTGATGCGACGAGTGGCCATGGCAAATAAAACCAAAGGTAATGCCGTCAGAAAACCAGAGCTAATGAGCAAAACGGTCGTCGTTGTATCTTCGCCGAATTGTAATATCGATTCTGTTGAATTTGACTGCCAGCCAATCCACAACAAAACAAAAGGCATTAACCACAACGCTTCGATGGTTAATCCATTTATCCCATCAATCGGGTGCACCTTACGTATCAGCCCATAGAATGCAAAAGCAAATGAGAGCACCACGCCTACCCACGGTAAACTGCCAAACGACCACAACTCCCAGAGCACGGCTAGAAAAGCAATGCCCCCAGCTATGGCCTGTAAAGGATGCAGCGACTCTTTTAGTAAAAGCCTCCCCATCAATAAACTCACTAGAGGCATGATGAAGTAACCTAAACTGGCTTCAAGCACACGATGCTGCCCAACGGCCCAGATATAGACCAGCCAGTTAATCGCAATAAACACCGCTGAGCCACCAAGCCAGAGTAAGGTCGTTTTATTATGTAACGCTTCCCATAAATGCTTGCCACGTCTTAAGGCCAGGCCCACGGTCAAAGTCGCTACCAGTGACCAGATAATCCGATGCGCCGTAACTTCAATCGGTGACACGTGACTCAGGAAACTGAAAAAGAGAGGAAAAAGCCCCCAGATGGTATAAGCCAGAACGGCTAAGATTAAACCTTGCATGGTGTTCTCAGAAATTTAAACACATATGGTATCAGTGGCGCTTGTTACCATAAATACTCTTATTAATATATCCACATCCTCATTGGCAAAATGAGGGCTGACCTTACTGATACTGATAAACCGATAAGGCTATCTTGCCGTTATTCACTACAATATTTTCAGCGAGGAGCCTCTGTAACTGCTCCCGGTATTTCTCACTTCCCTCTGGAAAAGAAGATCGTCCTTGAGCATTGACAACGCGGTGCCAGGGCAAATGTGTGTCTGGTGGAAGTTTTTTAAGAACGGTACCTACGTAGCGGGCATACCCCGGGTAACCACAACTGATTGCAATTTGCCCATAGGTCATGACTTGACCATAAGGAATAGCATCAACCGTTTGCCATATCATTTTATCGAGCTCATCCATCAGAATATTTTTTGATTATCCTCATTCGTTTGCTTATCCAAGCAGACTGGAAGTGATATTTATGGCTAGACTATGAAGCCGAAAAATGTGATAAATTTCACATTAGCTGGATAGCTAATTTACACCAAACTTAAGACAAGGATGACTTCAGTGAAACTCTTTTTAAGCCTATTTTGTTTATTCTTTTTTATTTCCACAGCCAATGCTTACACCATCTCTCCCGATCCGATAAAAAAGTGGGGCGACCCCACATTGGGTACAGGGGCAACGATTAGTTATAGCTTCATGCTGGGTAGTGAAGAATGTGACCAAGCGGTTTGCTCTCCACTAAACAGTTTTATGCCCACGGGTTTTCAGCAAGAAATTACAAAAGCCTTTAATGCCTGGAGTACTGTCGCTAACCTCAATTTTATTGAAGTAGCAGATGATGGTGCTAACTTTAATACACTCACGACATCAGGTGATATTCGAATTGGAGGTGAAGCGATTGATGGCCCGAGCGGGGTATTAGCGCATGCCTTTTATCCAGATACCCACTGGTATTTCTCTGCAGGTGGTGATTTGCATTTTGATAGTGCAGAGACATGGAGTATCGATAGTCTCGTAGACGGTATCAATATTTTCTGGGTAGCCTTACATGAAATTGGGCACTCACTTGGACTGGGGCACTCCGAGGCATCTAAATCAGTAATGGGACCTTTTTATAATCCTTCACTTACCGGCCTTCAAGCTGATGATATCGCCGGTATTCAATACCTTTATGGCGCTAATATCTCAGCCGTCCCTATACCAACTTCATTCTGGTTATTACTGTCTGGTTTCATCGGCTTGATACGTCTTCGTCGATACTGATAACCACAATATGACTAGCTTAAACACATCTTGCATGTGTTTAAGCCTAAACAGGTCAGCCTGATTCAGACTGACCTGTTTTCGATTATTGACAGCTGACTTGATAGCCATCTTTCACGCGGTTAAAGCTGTAAGTATTGTCGTTACCTTTCTGTTCATAATTCAGCTCGTCATCAGCTAATTCGAGATTCTCATAATGAATTTGCTTACCGATCTGATCAGAAGGACCACCATTCATATCCTGAAAAGCAGCAATGACCGTGTGCATTTCGTCCCCTTCCATCTTCCATTGACCACGCTCTTTTTGAACCCATGACAGATTTTCGCCATCACAGACTAGAAATAATGCCGCATAACTTTGATCAGGCTCACGTTTGACTAACCATTTCATGGTTTCGCCATCATGTTGGGTTTCGGCATACCAGGTGCCAATTAAATCATCAAATGTCACATCTGCAACAGCCACACTTGATACGGATAAACCAGCCAACACGGCATACAACATTGGTTTTAATTTCATGGGAATCAACCTCCTTAGATGTCTACACAGGTATAGGAGGACTCATTACTCAAACAAGATTCAGAACACCCACCTAACTCATCCGATAACACTAATCTCGCTGCTCATGCAGAACAAGGCATCCTAGTGATAATTGGGATTGACTCCTAGATCGGTAATGCAGCGTTATCGCAAAAGCCCTGTTTTTCAATATCAGCTTGCTGCAAAAACAGAACTTTTTTACTGTCTTTTCAGGAGATGGAAATGACTTTCAAGTCAGAGCAAAGCGGTCAATCATTACCGACTGAGCAATTTAGGCATGTCTAAGGAAAAAGACATAGAGAGCTTAACAATCAATAAAATAGGAAATATATTCAGAAAAGAATCCCGCCTATCAAAGCAGAGTGATAGCTAAATATTCGGATATAAATTGTTTGAGGAAGGCTTTTCATATTAACACTAAATATCCAGTTGTGAAGTGGTAGTACGTTTATAGGGATGACATTGGCAAAATAATCTTTATTCACTCTTTGCATCAGTGATTTCTTGCACCATAATCAACCTCAGGTCTCCAACTAACCAAAGAGGATCTCGAACCAATGATCAAACGTCCCGCCGAAGGTAAACGTCTGTTTATTCTGGACACCAATGTATTGATGCATGACCCAACGGCTTTATTCCGTTTTGATGAGCATGATATCTACTTACCCATGGTTGTATTAGAAGAACTCGATCGTGGTAAAAAAGGCTTATCTGAAGTCTCCCGTAATGTACGCCAGGTCAGTCGGTTCCTCGATGATTTATTACTGCAGGCTGAAGATAATGAAGCCATTACCAAAGGTATTCCTCTACCCAGCGTGAACAGTGGTGATATGCCTAATGCCAGCGGTCGTCTGTTTTTCCAGACCACCCAAATGGAGCAGGAATTACCTAAAGAACTCCCCAGCCATCAGGGCGATAACGCTATTTTGAGTGTGGCGATTGCGTTACAGGCAGCCATTAAAGATCACACCATTATTCTGGTTTCAAAAGATATTAATTTACGCATCAAAGCCACCGTTTTAGGTATCTGTGCCGAAGACTATTACAACGATAAAGTGCTGGACGATGTGGATCTGCTCTATCGCGGTGCCAGCGAGCTCAATGCGGATTTCTGGGATGATTTGAATCGTCTGGAATCATGGACAGCGGATGGTCAAACCTTCTATGAAGTTGAAGGCGATGTGGTTAAAGACTGGTATCCGAACCAGCTTATTTACTCTCCAGGTGAAGATCATAATATTGAAGCCGTGGTGCGTTCCGTCACTGAAACCAGTGCAGATATTCAACTCATTAACGATTACCGCAAAGATAATCATGCCATCTGGGGCATTACCGCCCGTAATCGCGAACAGAATTTCGCACTGAATTTATTAATGGATCCTGAAGTGGATTTTGTCAGCTTATTGGGTCAGGCCGGTACTGGTAAAACCTTACTGACATTAGCAGCAGCCTTAACGCAGACTGTCGAACACAAGCGCTACAGTGAAATTATCATGACACGGGTTACCGTGCCTGTCGGTGAAGATATCGGTTTCTTACCAGGCACCGAAGAAGAAAAAATGACCCCTTGGATGGGCGCATTAATGGATAACCTTGAGGTATTAAATAAAACAGAAGGTGGCGAATGGGGTCGTCAGGCCACTAACGATTTATTACAGCGATGGATTAAAATCCGTTCGCTCAACTTTATGCGCGGCCGCACCTTCCTGAATCGCTTTTTAATCATCGATGAAGCGCAAAACTTAACCTCGAAACAGATGAAAACATTGATTACGCGTGCCGGTCCAGGTACCAAAATTGTCTGTTTAGGTAACATCGCTCAAATTGATACACCGTACCTGAGCGAAACAACATCTGGCCTGACCTATGTGGTTGATCACTTTAAATATTGGCAGCACAGTGGTCACATTACGCTGCTCCGTGGTGAGCGTTCAAGACTGGCTGATTACGCCTCTGAAAACCTTTAATGCTGGCAACTTAGTCTGAACATGATATAAAGAATCTTATATTCAGGCCGATTAAGTGACATTAAGCTTTTAAGGATAACGGTAGAGAGTGATGCAACATCCAGGTTCAGACAGACGTGAGTTTTTTCGAATCAATGACTCGGTAGTCATTGAGTACAAACCTGTGGAAAAAACGCACGTCGGTGAAGTCGCCAAACGTATTTCACAATCATCAGAAAGTGATGGTGATTCTGAACGGGCTCAGCTTCGTACGATGCAAAACGTGTTTTCACACTTATTAGACCAAATCAGTCAGCATGATCGTGAAATTGCACGTGCACTGCGCTTATTAGATGACAAGGTCAACCTGATTGCACAACGTATTGAACGTCACAATAATCCTATCAATCCTGACAAGCTGACAGACGTAAACTTGAGTGGGGGTGGTGTTGCCTTATTGGTCGCTACCCCTATCAAGCCAAGAGATTATGTTGAACTCTTTATGCAGCTAAAACCCTCAGCCAGCACTATTCACACGCTGGCAACGGTGATTGGCTGTGACAAAATCGAACAAGCACCGGCTGAAACACCTTATTTATTGCGTATGGCCTTCACTCATATGGATGAAATGGATCGTAATGTGCTCATTCGTCATACATTAAAACGTCAGGCAGAACGTCTACGTGAAGGTGAACTCACAGGCGCCATGACCCTTATCGAGTCTTGATATAGCTGTAATACAGCAACGGAATGACCAATAAGGTTAATAAAGTCGACACCAGAATTCCGAATAATAAGGCAATAGCCAAACCATTAAATATAGGGTCATCGAGAATAAATACCGCCCCTACCATCGCAGCCAGCGCAGTCAGAATAATAGGCTTAGCACGGGTTGCAGCAGCGGCAATTACTGCCTTCTCAGCCGTGATGCCTTCAGCCATCGCCTGACGGATAAAATCGACTAACAAAATAGAGTTACGCACGATAATCCCTGCCATTGCAATCATGCCAATCATCGATGTTGCTGTAAAAGGTGCGCCTAATAAAGCATGCCCGGGCATGACACCAATCACGGTCAGCGGAATCGGCACCATAATAATCAAGGGCAATAAATAAGATCGAAACTGCGCCACAATCAGCAGATAAATCAGAATAATGCCTATGGCATAGGCTAATCCCATATCACGAAACGTCTCATAGGTAATTTGCCATTCCCCGTCCCATTTCAATGAATCTTGTAAGGCCAGACTCGGTACTGAAACCAAATATTGCTGAATCGGTATATTCTCTAATTGCTGATACACCGAAAACATGCCATACAAGGGACTATCGACCTTGCCAGCCATATCCGCTGTAACGTAAGTCACAGCTTGTAAGTCCTTATGATAAAGCGTTTGTTGATGTTCCTCCTCCACCACATTGACGACATCAGCTAAACGAATCAGCTCACCTTGTTGATTGATGAGCTTCATATTCAATACAGCATCAAGGTTCGCTTTATCCTTGATTGGCCATTGCAACCGCAATGGTATGGCATATTTCACATTATCATCGTGTAGATACCCTACATCCTTGCCAGTCAGCGCTAACTGAATAGCTTCAACAATCTGTTGCTGACTCAGGCCAAATAAGCTCGCTTTATTTCTATCTACATTAATGATCTGTCTGTCGGCTTTCGCCTCAATGCTGCTATCAATATCGACAATGCCATCAGTTTGCTCAAACACCTTAACAAGTTGTGATGCCTGATTTTGTCGCTGTTGTTCACTCAAGCCATACAACTCCGCCACAATGGGTGATAACACAGGTGGCCCCGCCGGCACTTCAACGACCTTGATACGCGCGTCCCATTTCCTAGCAATCACTGTTAGTGGTTCTCTTAGCTTCAGTGCTAAAGAATGGCTATGTTCATCACGCTGATGTTTATCTCTGAGGTTGATTTGAATATCTGCCTGATGCCAGCCTTCACGTAAATAATACTGACGCACCAGACCATTAAAATTAATCGGCGAAGCTGTGCCTACATAGGCCTGATAATCAGTCACATCGTCAACGGTCGACAGATAATCTGTCAACGCACGGGTGACTGCTGCTGTTTTTTCTAATGGCGAGCCTTCAGGCATATCAATCACAATCTGCACTTCAGACTTATTATCAAACGGCAGCATTTTCAGAATGACCAGTTTCATTGCTGCCAGACCAACAGACACAATAACCAGCAAAATAAGTCCACCCCACAGTAATTTTCGGCGGCGGGCAGCATGTTCATGTAATAGAAAGGGGCTCAAAACACGCTGAAAAACCGCGTCATATTGGGACTCGGCAACTTGCTCATGCTTGGCCGAACGAGAATGTGAAAGCATCTTCAACACCATCCATGGTGTCACGACATAGGCCACCATTAATGACAGCAGCATGCCCATGCTGGCATTAATCGGAATCGGGCTCATATACGGGCCCATCAAACCGCTGACAAAGGCCATGGGTAATAAGGCTGCGATCACGGCTAAAGTCGCCAATATTGTTGGCTGCCCCACCTCATCGACAGCGACTGGAATCGCTTGTTTTAAGCTTAATTTTTCTTGTTGAATATGACGATGAATATTCTCCACCACCACAATCGCATCATCTACCAGAATGCCAATAGAAAAAATTAAGGCGAACAACGACACCCGATTTAAAGTAAAACCCCATGCCCACGAAGCAAATAACATCAGTAATAAGGTAATCACCACCGCTACGCCAACGATAATGGCCTCTCGCCAGCCGAGTGCAAATAACACCAATAAAACCACAGCTACCGTGACAAAAATTAGTTTATGGATCAGCGTATCAGCCTTTTGATCCGCCGTTTCGCCATAATTACGCGTCACGGTCACCTGCACCTCATCCGCAATCATCACGCCTTTTAATGCTGTTACCTGCTGCAGTACCGCATTGGCAATATCGGCGGCATTGGTTCCTGGCTGTTTGGCAATGGCAATGGTGACAGCATCATATTCACCCTGAGCTTTTATCTGTTTGTCTGCTGCCGCTGGCCCCGTACCAAACCAGACATATTGACGGGGTTGTTCTGGACCAAGATAAATATCAGCCACATCCGTTAAATACACCGCTTGGTCATTAAAGACACCGACAATGAGTGATTTCAGCGTGTCAGCTGAAACGATAAACTGACCTGCCTGAACACTTGTCATTTGATTATTTTGTACTGTCGTCCCGGCTTCGACCGATTGGTTTGCGGCTTCCAAAGCCAAACTCAGGCTATGACTATCCATGTGATAGGCCGCCAGTGACTCTGGATCTAAGGTGATATTCACTACGGTATCAGCACCGCCAACAGTATAAATATCCCGTGTTCCATCAACCCGCTTCAGTTCCACTTCCAAAGACTGCGCCAACTGTTTTAACTGATTTGAGTCCTGCTGCCCTTCACGCCATAAAGTCAGCGTCAGAATCGGCACATCATCAATGCCTTTGGGTTTAATAATAGGTTGTGACACACCCAAGTTTTCAGGCAGCCAATCCAGATTGGAATAAATTTTATTGTATAAACGTACAATCGCATCGGTACGTTTCTCACCGACTTCAAACTGAGCAGTGATGATAGCCAGCCCTGGCTTCGATACTGAATACACGTGTTTCAGACCAGCAATTTCACTGACCACCTGCTCCGCTGGTGTCGCTATCAAACTCTCTACTTCCTTGGCTGACGCACCGGGGTAAGCAATGAAAATATCTGCCATAGTGACATCAATCTGCGGCTCTTCTTCACGTGGCGTCACCATCAACGCAAATATCCCCAGCAATAAAGCCAGCAAAGCCATCAACGGCGTCAGGGCATTGTCCTGAAATAATGCGGCGATACGACCGGACATCCCCAATGTTGGCTTAGATTCAGTCATGTTGCTGCTGCAAATACAATAAAGCCATATCTGGCTGAGTAATCACTTGTTCTCCGGCATCGATGCCGGATAAGACTTCAACCCAGCCATCATCGTAGTCCGTCCCCAATCTGACTTGTCGGAATACAACCCGTTGCTCCGCGAGCACATAAATCCCATCCACTTCAGCCCGCTTTACCAAGGCCTGTTTAGGAATCACCAGTACCGGCTGCTCATTACCATAAGCGGTAACTTTTGTCGTCATGCCAGGGAAAATACCATTGAGTTTTTGTGGTAAATCCAAACGTATAGAAAAACTGTGAGTCTGCGCATCTGCAGCTGGAATTAATGTTTTATCAAGCAGTGTTAAGTGTTCGCCTGTAGGTAAAAGGACATCTAGCTTGGCCGACATCACTTCAGTTAATTGTTTCTGTGGCACGGTAAACACCACACGTAAATCATCCAGTGATAAACCGGACATCAATGCCTGTCCGGGTGATGCCATCTCGCCCACTTCAATCCAGCGCTTGGTCATCACACCAGCATAAGGTGCTCGTACTTCGGTATAGGACAACTCCACTCTAGCTTGCTCTACTTGAGCTTGGCGGGCTTTTATTTGGGCATTTAATCCGCTTACCCTTGCCGATGTTGCCGCTTTATCGGCTTCAGCTTTATCCAACGCTGAGCGTGTCACCTGCTTACGTTGATACAAGTCACCAATCCGTTTGGCTTCAGCAGCGGCTTCGTTATATCTTGCTTGTGCTTCTTTTAGCTGCGCTTGTTCAGCAAGCAGATTAGCTTCTGCCTGCCATAGTCGAGTTTTTATTTCTTCGTCGTTAAAACGTAAAATCAGCGCGCCCTTTTCTACCCGGTCATTAACGTCATAAAAAATCTCCGCAACCTGAGCAGAAACACGCGATGAGACAGTTGCCTGATTGACCGCTTCAATTTGACCGTCGTAAACCCACTGACGAGCATAGTTTTTGTAGACTGCTTCGGTATGGGGCATCCGCTCCGCGTTAACAGTCAAACTGACTGATAACATCAGTGTGATAAATATGATCCATCTTCGTAAAGACTGTTCCATGGTGTTCTCAATAACTATATTAGCATTTGCTAATTTACAGTCATCTGCTTTGATTGTCTATACTGGCGTTTTATTCAAACCGGAATTCTTACTCAATGCGGTACCCGACTTTATACAGCTTTCGTCGTTGTCCCTATGCCATGCGAGCCCGGCTAGCTCTCGCCGCCAGCGGTATTAAAACCGAACTTCGCGAAGTGGTATTAAAAGATAAACCTGCAGAATTATTAGCTATTTCCCCAAAAGGGACTGTCCCCGTTCTACAGACCGAAACAGGAAAAGTTATCGACGAAAGTATCGACATTATGCGTTGGGCACTGGAAAAGCGAGATCCCGAAGATTGGTATCAAACGCTCACTCACCAACAAAAACAGTACTGTGATGAGCTGATTGCCAATAATGATGGTGAGTTTAAGTATTATCTCGATCGCTATAAATATGCCGATCGTTACCCAGAATACCCAGAACTGTATTCCCGTGAGCAAGGTGAAAAAACCTTACAAAAACTGGAATCCTTATTAGCAAAAAATGGTTGCCTGCTTACTGAAAAATGGACGATGGCAGATATTGCACTATTACCCTTTATCCGTCAGTTCGCCTTTGTTGATATGGACTGGTTCGAGCAATCACCCTACCCACTGGTCAGAGACTGGTTGAGTGAATTCTTACACAGTGATCTCTTTGCCAGTGTGATGGTGAAATACGAACAATGGCATGCAGAGCAGCCAACAATTTTATTCCCCTAAAGTAATAAAATATTTCATAAAGAGAGCAAGACATTCTTTTGAAGAGTGGAAACGTCTATTTAGTATTTATCTATGGCGAAAGGGCAATTAATAAATAAAAAAGTGGCTTACTCAGAAGAATAAGCCACTAAAAGCTCTAACGAGCTAAGGGAAAGAAATAAACTATTTTGCTTCTACCTGAGGTGATACATCTGAATCCAAGCCCCAATGGACTTTATCCAAACCAATCGCCTGTTCTTCATCTGTAATACGCATACCTATGGTTCTTTCCAGAATAAATGACAGGATAAATGCGGTCACGATACCAGTACCCAGACACACAACAATCCCGACAATTTGCATCAGCACGCCAATTTCACCGTGCTGGAAAGCATAGGCACCTTCAGTGATACCGACATAACCACCACGTGGTGTACCAATATGCAGCAAGCCAGTCATAATCAAACCGTATGAGCCTACACCCGCAAATAATGGCAATAATTTATGCTCATCAATTTCCCGTTTTTGCAGAAATTCGTAGATAACATAAGCCACCAGCGGTGAACCCAAAGCCACCAGGAACATCTGCCAGGGAATATACACATCAAAACCTGATGCACCAGATACATAACCGGCGAATGGGCCTAGCAGCAAATAACTGTATTTACGTTTTGAATAAGCCAGTATCGCGCCCATCAAAGTACCGCCAGCCCAGGCCGCTGCATAATTGTTAAACGCTAAACCAACACTGGTATCAGCCATGGTGACACTAACGGCATGCGCCCCCGGATCAAAGAAAAATAAGCATGACAGAATCACCATTGGCAAACTGCCAAACACGCTAAAGACACCTACGGTCACTAAGGCAAGACTGGGAACACGATATTCTTCGACTTTTGAATGAGCAGAGAACATACCCGGTCTGGCGCCTAACTTATTCACGAATACCATCGCCATACCCGCAGGGAATAAATAGACAAAGCCCACACCGAAGAAATCATGGAAACCCAGGTTGGTTAACGGACCAACCGAGCCCCATGTCCACCAGCTCAAGACAGAAGACACCAACGTCGCTACACAAGATGTAATGTAGTACGCCGAAGATTTCATTCTTTCAGACACAGCAAAGTGTAATAAGACATTGATAATCCCGGCAAAACATGCCAAGAAGAAAATAAAGATCTGGAAGTTATTCAGGCCCGGAAAAACTGCCGGATCCACATTTTGAGCAAGTTCATTAGCTAAAATGCCACCTGCCCACCAATCCTTAATACTATCGGTTAATGTGTAATCGACCATCACGTAATACTGGGAAGCCCAGAATGCAAAGCCGATAACAAAATAGGTGGTAAACCCGATAAAAAAACCTACTAATTTTTCTATAGTTGCATTAAATGCGTTACGCCTCCTAACACCGCCTGCATCTATTAAGAGCAGTCCTATTACGACAAAAATCGCACCAACGGTGCCAGAGGCATAAACAAGGTTTTGCACAAGAGATGCCAGCGACACCTGCTCTGCAAACTGTGTGGTTATATCAAACGACATTTTTTCAGTCCTCATGTAAATGTGCCTGTTAATTCAGTCACATACAGAGGAATCTATTCCCTGCCTTTTTATCCGTCTATTCTTCCTAGACATTAACACTTAAGTGGTACATACCACTTAAACTGATGTTTTTTTAGTCCCTTTTACGATTTCAACATACAGAAGACGCACTCTATATGCCTGTTAATTTCTAAGATAACTACTTACAAATAATCACTGAGTGAATCTGGTTGATACGGGTTAATCAGTCAAAAAAACCGCCAGCTGTTATGCAGTAAGAGCTAACTATCCGCTTAAATCATTTTATATAAAGTGGATGTCAGACCATGTACTTCTTTTTGATTAAGACTTCTTAATAATTGTTGCCTTAGCGGCATGTCGATTTAATAGCTTGTGTGTTTTTACACAAAAACTATTAGGAGACAAGATATGAAATATATTCAACAAGCTGTAAAAGACGCGCAACCATCTATGGGTGTTGATGGTGTCAACGCAACACTAGGTGATACAGTGATTTCAGGCGATAAAGATAAAACCATTTGTGCTGGTTTCTTTCATTTAAATAAAAGTGATGAACCGCTGGTTTATACCTACGATTATGAAGAAATGAAGTATATCGCTGAAGGTGAATTTATTATTAGCGACGAGTCAGGTAAACAAGTCCACGCCAAAGTGGGTGATGTGCTCTACTTTGCCAATGGTGAAACTATTACCTTTACCACACCAAGTAGAGGCGTTGGTTTCTTCGTAGGTCAACGCAATCCAATCTAAATAATGCGTTAAAAGTCTGGAAAGTCGGTAGGCAAATTCCTACCGACTTTTTTTTATCGATTCTGATGACGCCACACAGCTGCCTCAAGCCGACTAGTTAAATTGAGTTTGCGAAGAATATTTTTAATATGCACTTTCACGGTAGTATCACTAATACCGAGTTTTCTGGCAATATTTTTATTGTTCATCCCCTCAGCCAGACAGTCGAGAATCTCCGTTTCTCTATCAGTCAGATTTACATCCGCTGCTGTCGTTTTTGTATCCGGCTCAATCAAAGCCTTTTTAAGTACTTCAGTCAGGCTATCCTGTAATACAGTAACTCCGAGAGCTGCTTTTACCAGATTGGAGCGTAAATCTTCCGGCTCCATATCCTTTAACAGGTAACCATCAGCACCAGACTTCAACGCTTCCAACAAATCTTCTTCTGCATCAGAGACGGTAAGTACAACATAACGTGATTTTAGCTCCGTTTGTTTGAGTCTTCTTAAGGTTTCCAGACCATCAATACCTTTCATATTCAAGTCCAGTAGTACTAAATCAGGGATCAACTGCTGTGCGAGATCAATACCATCCAGGCCTGATGCGGCCTCTCCGACTACTTCAAAGTTAGGTTCATCAGAGATAATCTGACTCACTCCTTTTCTGAATAAAGGATGGTCATCGATGATTAATATTCTTATATTATTTTCCATTTCTCTCTCTTATTTTTTATGACGAGTTACTCTACGAGTTTGGGTACAAATTTCAGCCGCACCCGTGTTCCTCCGTAACGTCTGGCCATGACATCAATGTCGCCACCTAAAGTCTTGGCTCGTTCTTTCATTATTGCCTGTCCATGATGATCATAGGTCGACGATACTTTCGTCATGCCCACCCCATCATCATCAATCGTTAACTCTAATTCCCCCTTTTTATTCACTAACATTAAAATTGAAACATGCTTGGCACCCGAGTGCCGTACGATATTCGATAATGCTTCACGTACCACATGCAAGATATGAAACTCTTCATTTACTGTCAGTCGACAGTTCACTAATCGGTTGTCTAAAGTAATCGCTAGACTGGATCGTTGTGAGAACTCATCGATGGTGGCCTGAATGGCATAACCCAGGCCTCGCAAATCCATGTGCACCCTGAACGTAGTCAATAACTCTCTTAGTTCACGATAGGCGTTATCGAGTCCTTCTCTGAGCTCTGTGGTGACCTCACGTTGTTTATCATCAACCACATTAGATTGCAGTCTGGCCATCTGTATTTTCATAAATGACAATGATTGGGCCAGCGAGTCATGCAATTCTCGAGCAATAGCCGCACGCTCCTCCAAAATCGCCAGACGACGTCCTTCTTCGTCATGGCTCTGAAACTTGGTCACCATGCTGAGTAGTTTGGCGGTAATTTCCAACACTTTAATTTCAGAATCTTCCAGGAAACGGCCTTTTTGCATTTCTACCACCAGCACACCGACCTCGTTGCGACTCCCCGTAAAACTGAGTCCTAAACACTCCACTTCTTCTGATTCGGCATTCAGCGCTAGAAATGAGGCCGTGCCGGACATTATCAGTTCATCAAATATTTTGTCTGATATCGGGTTTGGCTCGTGATGTGAGTAAATCACTTGTTCAGTAGAAATAACTGCCGCATCGTCGGTATAAATCAGGGCGGTGTTGGTAAAGCCCATGGTTCGCTCCAGTGAATACAGCATCTTCAGCAGCGTTTTTTCACTCAACACATCTTCAGATACGGTTTCAATAAAGCGTAATAAAAAACTTTGGGCACGGGTTAATACACGAATGTGCTCACTAGTTCGGTGTGCCCAGGCGACTTCTGTCTCATAGCTCTCCATTTTGGCGGATAACTCTGAAACCCGATGCTCCAGCAAAGCAAACTCATCATCCACATCCAGTTCACTTTTTTCACTATTTTTGGCGTAGATAAAGGCCAAAAGTCTATCCAGCCGTTCAACTAAGATCTTTCTGGTACTCAGCACTAACAGCAGAATGCAGCTCAGTACAAACACCAGACTGACCGATTCCAGCAGCATTAATACGGCTCGTTTAATTTCGATATCTTTATGCAGGGCTTGTTCAAGGTTTTTATAGGCCGAGGCTAAACGGTCTGCTCCGCGTAACTGCACCGCAGCACGAAGGTTCAGTGTGGCTAATTGAGAAAAGTTGGCTTGTTCTGACTCTATGAGCCTGACCGCTTCAGCGATGTCATCATTCTTTTGACGTAACATCCACAGCACAGCAGGATCTTGTGTATCGAGAAAATGCGACTGCATATTGTGGAACAATCTTTGTGACTGCTGACTATCTTTCAAATCAATATGAACTAATTGATTTTCCCAATAATATTTCTGCTCGTTAACCTTGGCTAGAGCAATTTGCACAGAAGGCATATAATCCAAAAGGAAGAAAATCCCAGCCTGCATCAATGAAATAGTCGCAGCAATACATATCAGCAAAACCACCCACTTTGTATAGAGTGTGCGTCGGGAAAAAATGCAGAAAATTTCGCTAAGACGCTGTTTTAATTTCATCATGCTGCAAACTTTTCATCAAAAGCTGGGCAATAAAATAAGGATATAAACATGAATATCATCTTGTTCAGTCTGGTCATGTTAAGCAGCATTTTTGTACTGGTACTGGGTTTCTGGTGGGATAGCACCGCCCCATTTAAAGTACACATATCTACGCTCGCTGCTGTGCTTGCCATGTTTTTATCCGCCATATTAGCCATGACGCTCTACCCTCGGTTAAAACGTCGTCCTCAATCCCAGCCCCCCCCCATCGCCTTTGATGATGTTATATGGGGCCAGGACCTCTCCAGCAAACTATCTACGCCTGCTGCTGTGATAGATGGTTATAACATTAAATTCGCCAACAATGCCTTTCTAAAAGAACTAGGTATGAATGGTATGCGTGACATGATTACCGACTTGCCACTTACCAATCTGATCCACCCCAGTTCACACCAACAAATGACAGACTTTATCAGCCGTCAGCATAATCATCGTTCGAACGAAACTATGATGTTACGAATGCTGTATGTGGATGGCACGACCATCCCGGCTCAAATATCACTGTCTCCTCTAAACTCATTACAACAACACGGTCAATTCTTGTTGCAGTTCACTACCACAACCGCATCTGAACCGACTTCAACCAAACTGGATATCGATCATACCTACGGTTATCTTATCGATCGCCTTGATCAAATCGTGTTTCAAATGAACGTTGATCAAAAAATTATTTTTCTTAATCCCGCCTGGGAACGCATGCTCGACTTCACGCTTCAAGAATGCATGCAAAAAACCTTATTTCAATTTATTCACCCGGAAGATCTACCACTGGCAGAAGCCCGAATAAATGCACTGACTGAAGGCAAACGCCATCACAGTCAGTTTGAATTACGACTCATTGCAAAAAATGGTCGCTCACAATGGTTTGAAATGCGTGCTTCCACTACGTCTCGCCTCAACAGTGAACGCAGCAGTGTCATGGGCACACTGACCGATATCAGTCGTATCAAACAAACTTCTGCCGATCTCAAAGCCAGTGCCAGATTAGCCAACGATATGATCATGCCAAATGTGCCTTGCATGCTTTATCGTTGTAAAAATGATCGTAACTGGACATTTGATTATGTCAGTGAAGGCTGCCTGGAAGTGACGGAATACCAGCCTTATGAAATTACTAACTCCCTCCATTTCAACTATATGCAGCTGATTTATCCTGAGGATCAGCAACGTGTTTGGGAATATATCCAGCAACAGATTAATCAACAACGCAGTTTTCAAATCATTTACCGTATCCAGACCCGTAGCAATAAAACCAAATGGGTGATGGAGCGCGGTAAAGGCATCTTTTCAGGAACAGACGAGTTATTAACTCTGGAAGGCATCATCATTGATATCAGTAGTGAGAATTATCAAGCAATGATGGATGGACTGGAACAGATGACTTCAGAGCAATAACAGAGAGTCATCCTTGACCCTCTGCTGCCGCTTATGAAACGCTTAAAACGATCGTGATATATAGCCGATAAACTGATTATCGCCACGGTTATCACCATCCACACCTGTCCACCAGTCTTTATCGGCATCGGTATCGGTGTAGTTAATCCCCACCGTCCAGCCTTCAGACTGAGCAATGGTCAGGTCTTTACTTAAACCAATCATATAGTCCGTGTAATTGAAATCACTGTAGTTTTTCACATCTAGATGACCTACATGTAAGTTCAGATTCACTTCCCACGGTAATTGGTAGGCGAAGTTCAACTCGATATATTCAGTGCCTTTGGTATCACCATTGGCATAACCATCAATACCGGCTGATTTGTTATTCACACCACCCCAGTCGCTTAATGTCCGGCTGTATTTTGCAGTAAACCATTTCCAGGTCGCTGCAAGGTAGGCTTCGGTGGTATCAATATTTTCACCGTTATACTTTTTGTGATCAGGGTAATAAAACTGCAGCAACCCAACATCAATCCCAATATCGTCTGTCAATTGATGGTAATAACCACCATAAAAATCGACTTCCAGACTGTTACCCGCATTGTCATCTTCTTCTAATGTTGAGCCCCATATTCCCGCATAGAGCCCATTATCATGAGCATAGTCGAAGCCACCTTGTAACGCAGGTCTTTCATCACTGTATGTAATGCCACGAAATACATATTGGCTGAAAATTCCAACGTTGGAACTAAAACTATGTGGTGATGCTTCCTCTGCCAGGGCGTTGGTTACTGAGAATGTTGATGCTGCCGCCGTTGCCACCATCAAAACTATTTTTTTCATCTTGCTTTCCTTTAAACCTAAGTGATTACCCCTAAACTTAATCCCTTATTCTGGATGTGTACCTTCTCCGATATCTGCCCCATCATCCATCGGCGCCAACCAATCAATAACTAGCTGGCGATAATTGGTTAAACCTTTATATTCAGCCAAATCAGGATGCAGATTTGTCAGCACACGATGTAAACGTTTAGCCCAGCGTGGATAAGTAGCAATATCACGCACACTGATAAGATAGCCGCGAATACCAAAGGTAATGGCATTGCTTCTTGGTAAGCGGAATAAAGTCTGTAATTCAACACGCAGAAACACTTTATCTGCCACATTATTCGCCGTGACAGAAACGTTGTCTGGTCCCCATATAGGATAATTCTCTGGTGAGGTATCTAAGCGTGGATTGACTGTCATCGTCCAGTTCAAACGACGAACCGGGCTACCATATTGCAAATGTAATAAATATTTTAATGCCCGTTCAAAAATGCCCATTTCATTAGCCTGTGGGACAGGACCATGCCATTCTTTAAACGACATCCCAGCGTCAAATGCCAGTGACCAATCCGCCTGACTGGTGACCATTCCCATATCAGCAAATAAATCCTCATCACGCTGATCCATCACGACCCAGTCGCCTTGAAGTTGACGACTAATAAATTCGAACGGCTCCATAGGTAAGGTAGAGAGATCACCAAACACAAATTTTTGCTCAATGTCTAAGGGCTTATTCACCCAATGCCAGTTATCGCCATCTCTGCTGAGTTGGAAATGCTCTGGGAAGTCTTTCGCTAAAGACTCCATGCCTAACTCCAACATATCCCACTGTGCATCCATCATGTGTGGCAAAGCAATACATCTGTCAGGGTCGTCAGCCAGAGTAATACGGCGGTCTTCACACTCGGCCAGATAATGCTCGTCGAGATCGATTACATTTTCAAATACTGAGCCTGGAGCCCCTTTGGTATGTTGTTCGATATTGACGCTATACATATATTCGTCTTTATCAAACGGAAAAGGAAAACGACGAATCGCTTCGGGTGAGTTGGTAAACGTATAGTCATCCCGAAATGTTTCATTTTTAAATGCCATATTCATAATTCATATCCTCACAAATTCACTACAAGTCGGGTACATTTCGCACGGGACACACAAGGCATAATCTTATTACCAGCGGCTTTTTCAGCATCACTGAGATAATGGTCGTGATGTAACAAAGCACCATCAGTTTCAAGCACATCTAACTCACAACGACCGCAAGCACCGCCACGACATAGGAAAGGCGCATCCACTCCGGCTTCTTCCATCGCTTCCAGCATGCTCATATCACCCGGGACAACGATCTCTTTCGCTGACTGATTCAGAACAACAGTGAATTCATCACCAACCGGTGGAGCTAAAAACTGCTCACTATGAACATGATTGCTGGGCCAGCCTAAATATTTTGCTGTCAGTAGCATCATTTTCACCATTGGTTCAGGACCACAAACATAAGCATGCGTACCTAATGGTTGCTGTCCGAGTAAGTCCCCAAAATCAATGCGAGTGCCATCACCTTCCACATAAAAATGCACGCGATCACCACATAATTCTTCCAGTTGTTCACGAAAAGCCGCATGCTCAGATGAACGATAGGCATAATGCAGCTCGTAGTCCGCGCCTAAACGATTCAAGTCAGCGATTTGGGACATAAAGGGAGTAATACCAATACCACCAGCGACTAAAATATGTTTTTTGCCAAGACGGTTGATGGCAAACAAATTCACTGGATATGTAATGGTTAATTTCGTTCCAGGTTTAACCTGGTCATGCATAAACACGGAACCACCACGAGATTTATCCTGACGACGAACAGCAATTTGATAACTGTCGGTATTGGCAGGCGAACTCATGAGCGAATAAGGATTACGATGCGTGCGTCCGTTAATATCCATTGATACAACAACGTGGCTACCACCTGAGAATTTCGGTAAAGCTTCACCGTTATCCTGTACAAAGGTAAACTGCTTTACCACATCAGTGATTTGCTCCACTTTCTCCACGGTCACATTTAAAACACTCATGGGTACATCTCCTCAACTTCAGGAATATTGCCGGGTTCTTCTGCATCTACCATTAGCCCCATATAGGCGCCCAAACGCCGAGAAAAATGATCTCTGACAAACAGGTGACGTCCACAGCCAGGACAGGTATAAACATTGTGATGCACTTCAGGATCGATTGTTTTGCAATGCACGCAATAGACAGGACGAGCCAGGCTGCCACACTGCTCTTTCATGACATTTTTGTCATCCACACCTGCTGATTTCAGTATCTGAGATGCTGCCCAGATGAAATCCTCATTACCCGCAATATAAAACTGTGTGCCCATGACACAGTCATCAAGCGTGGCCGATACGGCTGACAATACGCCTTCTTTATCATCAAGAATCTGTAGACCTTCATCCACCAGCTTACTGATAATGTCACGATAAGAACGCTGTGCACGCGCATCATCGGCAAACAATACTTTGATTGGTTGTTTTGGCGTCATCATCTGAAATAACTTCAATACACCAACACCACCTTCAGCATGAGCAATCACGACATGATCAGTAGCATGCTCTTTCCAAATCAACGGATCGTACAAAGGCTTACTTCTAATTCTGTAACCTCTTTCCATTGTCATTTCCTCTTCTTAAATCTGAATAACGGTATAGCCTGTTTATATATGAACGGCTTATTTAGGATGGGTACGCATACGCATTGGATCGTAAAAAGGCATTTTGACAATGGTGGCTTTGAAAGGCTTGTCAGAATCAATCGTCACAGCCGTTCCCAGTTGTGAATATTGAGGTTTGATGTGGGCCATAGCAATGGACTTCATCAGATATTGACTGTAGCTGGCACTGGTGATGACACCGACTTGCTTGCCATCAATAAGTAATTTCGCACCTATCTCAACAGCCTGATTTGTCATGCATTCCAGACCTATTTGTTTAAAGCGCTCTCTGCCTTTAAGTTTCAGTACAGCATCTTTACCGATGTAATCACCAGGTTTATCCAGATCAACACACCAGTCCATATTGACTTCCCAAGGAGTGGTATCACCTTCAGGCATATCAAACGGGAAGAACAGTAAGGCCGCTTCAACGCGGGTCAGGTCGAGTGAGTCCCATGATGCCGGGATGCAGCCATACGGCTGACCTTTTTCCAGAATCATGTCCCACAGGTACACAGCATCAGCCGCTGCACAATAGACTTCATAACCGCGCTCACCTGAATAACCACCGCGAGCGAGGATCACTTCACGACCAAATAAGGTCGTCTTGATATGTTTGAAATAAGGTAATTCAGCCAGATTGAAATCTAGCTCAGGGTCCAGAATGTCGATTGAGCGTGGACCTTGGAGTGACAGGATATGCACATCATAATCCTGCTCAACCGTGACATCCTCACCCTTGGCAAGTTCGGCTAAGGTTTGTTGTGTAGCGCCACTGCCATGAGATAAACGGTAATGTTCTTTGTCATCACAGATAACCATGATGTCATCGACCAGCGCCCCTTCTTCATTCACTTCACCGGCGAGTCGGGAAGTGCCTGGCTCGAGTTTAGTCACATCAATTGTCACTAACCTGTCGAGAATTTTTAATGCCGCAGGCCCAGAAACATTAACAATGTTGAGGCCAGATACGTCATATAAACCTGCCCGGGTACGGACAGCAACTACCTCATCGTTAACATCAGTATGGTAGCTCCATGGAATGGGCATACCATTCCATGTTTCGCCATCCAGTGTTGACCCAAGTTCTTTATGACGAACATTGAGAACTGAGTTACGGGTAATAGTGTCTTTAGGCAGTGGATTATTCATGGTCTAACTCCGGTTACATAGTACGAATTCAATGTAAAAAACTTACCGAAATCAGCCGCATATAAAAATTCTCATGATGGAGTACTCCTTAATGGGTAAAAACCATCTGATTTTTTATGCTCTACCTTTTATAATCCATTGATAATAAAGAAAATAATTAAGAAAAATTACTCTGCGTGCAAAGACTTTAATGTCTGAATCATCTCAATAATCACCAAAGCCGCTTCACGACCTTTAATGATCATCCGATCTTTAGCTTGTTCTTCGTTTTCTGTGGTCAGAATCGCATTCGCCAGCGGAATACCTGTACCAATCTGGATATCCGTACAAGCACGAGCAGACTCATTGGCCACAATCTCAAAATGATAGGTTTCCCCACGAATGATGCAGCCTAATGCGACCAGACCATCACAATTACCTTTTAATGCCAGCTCATGCATGACCATCGGTATTTCCAATGCCCCCGGCACAGACAACACCTGAATGTCCTGTTCCTGAACGTTGCTGGCTTTTAACTGATCAACACAGGCATTTAGCAGTGCCGTGCAAATATCAGAGTTAAACCGCGAGACAACGATACCTACTCGAAAGCCATTGCCGTCAATATCGTCGCGAACACCTGCCCCATGTATATCTGCCAAATCTGTTTCCTCATATAAATAAATGGCACCGGGTAAATAAAACACTTACCCGATGCCGGATAAAATAACGTTATTCAAAGTGTGTGCGCAATTCTTCTTCAATATCGAAGATATCCGCCACGATGCCGTACTTGGCAATATTAAATATCGATGCGCCCGGATCGGTGTTCACCGCCACAATGCTCGGCACATGTTTCATCCCTGCCATATGTTGAATTGAGCCGGATATGCCCATCGCCACATACAGCTTACAAGCACCGACTACCTTGCCAGATTGCCCTACCTGACGTGATTTTGGCAACCAGCCTGAGTCAGCAATCGGACGCGAACAGCATAATGTTGCTCCCGCCAGCTCAGATAATTCACGGAAGGTATCCACATTATTTTCTTCTGCGATACCGCGGCCGATAGACATAATAAAGTCCACACCCGTAATATCAATATCATCTGCGCCTTCCGGTTCAACATAACGCAGATTCTGACTGCGGCTGGTCAGCGATGTCATATCCAATGATGAAATCGTTGGCGAACCAGCATCTTCAGCCTGCTTAAATACGCTTGGGCGGATAGTCAGTAATACACAGTCTTTACCTGGGAAGTCCACTTCCACATTCACCTTTTGGTTATAGGCGGCACGGGTTGCAACTAGATCGTCACCATCATAAGCGAGCCCAAATACATCACTGGCAAAACCATAATTGCCTTTACGAGCCAGCGTTGGCGCATAACCCAGACTATCAACAGAATGCGGCATCAATACCACAGATGGTGTGTATTTTTCCATCAGCTCTGACACGGCTGCTTCCTGAATATCGGCATCAAAATCTTCTGTTGCCGTTTTCACCGCCACCACTTCATCAACACCTGCGAGCGATAAAGCACTGGTGTAGTTATCCGCATTCATCCCCGCCACTGCAACGATGACCTTATCATCTGCATGTCGCAACTCCTGCGCAGCGGAGATCACTTCCAGAGAATTCGGGCGTAATTCATTCTGACGTGTTTCCGCCATCACCAAAATCGTTTTCATTAGAGTTCTCCTCTGTATTCTTTAATTATCTCAGCCAGTTTTGCGGCCTGTTCTGCGGGTGTACCCTCAATCATGGTCGCCATACCTTTTTCTGGAATGTACATACGACGTACTCGTGCAAAACTCGCATCGGCGCCCACATCCTCGGCACTTAATCCAAAATCACTCAGGCTGATTTCTTCGATAGGTTTAGCAGCGGCTTGTTTGATACCGCGTAAAGAGGCATAACGCGGTGTATTAATACCGAGTTGAATGGTTAAAACCGCAGGGCAACTTATTTCCACATCCTGTGCCATTCCCCCTTCAAGTTCGCGGGTGGCGACAGCTTTATTGCTGCCTGGCGTATAGTCCAGACCTGCTACCACGGCGGCATGAGGCCAATTCAGATAAGACGATAAAGAAATACCGGTCGAGCCATTTGCATCATCAGACGACTGCACACCGGCAAAAATCATGTCCGGTTTTTCTTGTTCAGCGACCGCGGCCAGAATGCGGCCCACGGTAATCGAGTCGGATCCTTCCATCTCATCCGACCACACACGAATTGCCCGGTCTGCACCTTTAGCCAGGCATTTACGCAAACTTTCCTCAACCCGATCGGGCCCAACAGACACAACTACCACTTCCACGTCTGAATCCGCGGCTTCTTTAATGTTCATGGCCTCTTCCAGGGAATAATCGTCCCATTCATTCAGGTCATAAAGCAGAAAGTCCTCATCGACGTCCAATTGGTCGTCACGAATTTCAAAGTCATCGTCAAGTGAGGCGACTTCTTTGACTGCAACTAAAATTTTCATGCTATTTCTCCTAACTTTGCTGTCTACATCAGCTTTATTTGCAGTGAGTTACTGCTGGTATTGCCTGGAAAACCAGGTAAAAAGGCTGAACCGAACCGCCGGATCCGGATCGTCATATAAGGTCCATTTGTCATCAGCACTAAGTGCTCTGCTTTGGATAAGCATCATGCGATTCAGGTAATACGGGTCATCCAGCAGAGGCAATAAGGTCTGACGAATCGCCATTTTGTTGAGAATGACCGCCCGCCTGACATCAGCACTGATTGAATAGCTCAATCGCTGTAGCACTTTCTGCGGTGTTTTTGGGTTGGAGGCGACACCACCAAGCACGTCGATATCGTCCATATCGGCAAGGATGATCAAGGTGCTGGCCGGCGTATTGGGCTGATTTGCTACCGCAGCACGTACCCACACTTGTTCATCGTTAGCGAGTTGTCTGAGCAGAGCCGAATTGGTTTTTGGGTTTCTGGCCACAGCGCGACGAACCTCTTTGTGCTCATCTTGTGACAAGCTGTACAGCTGTGAGTCACTGAGTTTTGGATTAAGAGCCACCCATTGTCTGACCCAATGGTCCGTATCGGCTATCAGACAATTCATCATCTCAGCCGTCAGGTCTTCTCTTGCCGCTACCACACGCCTGACATATTCGGAATCATCTCTAACCAGCTGTTCCAGTACCCAAGCGGGCAGATTTTTATGACTTGCCGCCGCTCGCCTGACTGAATAACCCTTATCCAATGCCAAACGTGAGGTCAGTCGTTTATCAATATGTGGATTTGTCGCTAAATGACGCAGGATCAGACTGCTTTCCTGTTTCGCGGCAAGTGTAAAAAGTGTGTCCGGACATGCTTTATGAGCCACCACAGCAGCCTGAACAAACTCATTACCACGTGCGTATAAACGCATTAATAAATCAGCGGATGTTGCTGGATGGCTGGCAAGTTCAGCATCAAATTGATCGGCAAATTTCTCAGCGACCAGCGCTAAGGTCTCGGCGTCAGTATTGGGATTTTTCACTACCGCACGCACTAAATCTGTCGCCGTGCTGCTATGCAAAATCTGCCACAACACCTCGGCACTGGTATTGGCATGCTTAGCAATCAGGGTGATAAAACTGATATCTGCTTCATCACGGTATAAATTGCTTAGCGTCTGAGTCTGTGTTGCCGGGTTTTTATCAATACGTAAGCGAACGGCCTCATCCTCTACATCAGCAAATAAGGCCAGCACTTCAGTAGGCGTGTGTTCCCAACGTGCCAGTTTAAGTACATCACGACGCTTTGCTGTCAGGAGCTTTGCCAGTGATTTTTTATCATCAATATCGGCCAGGCCATACACTGCTGCAGCGCTATAAATATCGCCGCTGTCGAGCGCGACTGAGATTAACTCAGCCGCAGAGCCCGGCATCGAATCATTAAGCTGCGTCTGCATCTTCATCAACAGAATCATCGTCAAATTCCACGCACTCAGTGATAAGCTCAATCAGCTCTTTCACTTCAAACTTGCCTTCATAACCGGCGGTTTTACGTGCGTCTTCAAACATGGTGAGATCTTTCGGACACGAAACGATAAATACGTCCAGATCCTCAATTTCACCGGCTTCATGAATTCGGTTTTCAGAGGGTTTTTGGATGCCAACAGGATCAGGAATCCAGATACGTCCACCACCGGCACCACAGCAGAACGAGTTATCACGATTACGTGCCATTTCCACCAGGTCACAACCGAGCATTTTGATAATGTCACGAGGCGCATCATAGCCTTTGTTGTAACGGCCTAAATGGCATGGATCATGGAAAGTGACCATCAGATCTAGCTGTTTTTTCAGCTTCAATTTTCCTTGTTCTAACAGCTGTTTAATCACCGTGGTGTAGTGGTTAATTTCAAACTCGCCACCAAAGTCCGGGTATTCATTACGGATGGTGTTAAATGAATGTGGATCGGTGGTGACAATGGATTGGAAATCACACTTTTCTAATGTGCTGATATTCGAGGTGGCCAGGAATTCATATAGCCCTTCTTCACCGACGCGACGAATATCATTACCGGCATTCATTTCGGCTTCGTATAACAAACCAAAATCAACACCAGCCTGACGCATCAGTTTTGCAAACGATTTGGTCACCACCTGATTGCGTGGGTCAAAAGACGCGTAATCGCCGACAAACCACATCACATCCACTGGTTCTTTACGGGCATCTTTGATGGTGAAAGGTAAATCTTTAGTCCACTTCGCCCGTTTACGTTTAGACTCGCCCATCGAGTTACCGTTTTTATGCACGGATTGCAGCGTTTTTTGCAGAATCGGCTCCATATTGCCTTCATCCACTAACTTACGACGCATCTGCACAATAATCGGCACATGCTCAACCGCTACCGGACAGATTTCCACACAGGCCAGACAGGTACGACATGACCACAGCGTTTCCATAAACACCTGACCGATATCTTTACCATGTACATCCAGCTCGGCTTCGTCCGGTAACTCTTTTTTCTGTAAGGTATTATTGGCAAACTCACGCAATGACAGAATCACATCACGTGGTGATAATGGTGCACCCACTGCATTAGCCGGACAGGCTTCATGGCAGCGGCCACATTTGGTACAGGCATCCAGATTCAGTAAGTTTTTCCAAGTCAGATCGGTAATGGTTTTAACCCCAATCTCTTCCTGATCTTCGGGCACCATCGGTAAACGACGACCGGCCATAGGGTCGCGAAACATTAACGACGCCGATGCCGTAAAGATATGTTTCACTTTGGTAAAAGGAATCAAAGCAACAAAGGTTAAAGCTATAAAGCCATGGAACCACCAGAGTCCGGTACGGAAATGCCCTGCCGCTTCCGGCCCCATGCCAAGAGCATGTAAGGCATTAGCAATCAGTGCACCCACTGGAGACCACCAGCGGTAATCCCATACAGTGGCATCATTCATCAACCAAATCAGACGTGAGGCTTCAAGCAAAAACCCCGTAATCAAAATGATGATAAAGCCCCATAAAAATGCCCAGTCTTCACGACGATAAGCACTGCGGTCGTAGTCAGGATCGGTCGGTTCACGATCGGGACGTTTGTAATCTAGTTTAGGTAATTTCAGCCATTTTCGGCGATACATCATGTATAAAACGCCTGCGATAACGGCTGTTCCGGCAATGTCGAGTACCAGTGAGAACCAGAGGTAAAAGTCGCCATACCAGAATTTAAAGCCAAATAATGGCTCTAAAATATCGTATTCAAGTGTGATGGTCGCTGTTCCTAAAAACAGCAAAACAAATCCAAAAAATATACCGGCATGGGCTTTGCCTGCCGCCCTGTCACGGCGTTTAATCGTGCGGTGTGTCAGCATGGTTTTGACCATGTCACCAAATCGTGCAAGAAATTCGCCCCAAGCCGCATCAGGTTGACCACGACGGTATTTTCTTACCTGAACGTAACAACCATAAATAAAGACGGCGATAGCGGAATAACCAAACGCATAAAAAAGGTAAATGGATGAGGTCTGAAAACCTTGAAATAAAATCCGAGTAATCTCTTGTGCTTCGTTCATGACACACCTGCAAGCTTTTTTGGAATAGGAATAAGTGATTGCTGAGGTTGGAAAAGCGTGCTGCCGTTAGCGACAGCACACTCCTTTTCCGGTCTAGATCTTGTATTCGATCTCGTGGTTACCACCTGGCATATGTGGTGTTCCCCAAGAAATCGTTTCGCGTTTGTACGGCAATGGATATTGAGGGTTATCTTCCTCGATTTCCCTTGCGATACGCTGGCCAGTAAATGTCGCATCAGCAATCAGACGAGGCGCTTCAGCATCACCAATCAGGTAAATACCTTTGATGCCGTTTTCATCCCATTCTGCTTGACGCTCTTTGAGTTCTTTGTACAAGGCATTGTCAGAAGAACGACCTGTCACCAGCACTAAAGAATCAAATTCCAACCAACGGTGAGTCTTGTTTTCTTCACGTGGGAAAACACCAGGACCACGATAGCTACGTTTAGAGCCATCACCCCACAGGTTATAGATTTCCAGGCGATTCTTCTCGATACGTGTGCAGAAGTGATCACCAATTTCTTCAATACCCAGCTCATGTAGACGACGCATCATGTTTGGATATTCCAGAGTAAAGTGCATGTAATTACCCAAATGAACACCTGATACAACCGTTACTTCATGGCCTTCAGTAGCTAATTTTTCAGCCAGACTTGGTGCCATGAAATAGCTGTCTGCATTCAAAATAACCACGCGTTTGCCAATTTTCTTCTCACCCGATAACACTTGTTCTGGTGTCAGTTGTTCTGGTTGAGACGCATCCGCACCTGGAATTGGTGCATGTGTCAGACAGTTATTACCATCACTATTCCAATGTGAACCAGTGGCGATAACCACTTTATCTGCACCGTATTCCAATACATCATCAGCGGTCAGTGGTTTCTGACCCAGCGCAATCACATTGTGTTTGTTTTTCTTAACCAACTTATCGAGCTGAGTTTCACGATAATCGCGGTGATATCCCCACTCCCCTAGTCCAGGCAGTGTGACAACCTGGTTTAGATGACCACCTACTTTTTCAGCTTTATCGTATAAGTGAACGGTGTAACCACGTTCCATCAATACACGCGCCGCTTCTGAACCAGAAGGACCTGCACCCACCACCAGCACCGAGTCTTCTGAACCTGCTTTGGCAAATTTCTCAGGATGCCAGCCGCGACGATACTCTTCACCGGCTGTCGCATTTTGCGTACAAATCATTGGAGGGCCACCGATTTCCCAACGCGAAATACAGACATTACAACCGATACACACACGCACATCGTCGTAACGACCTTCTTCGATTTTCTTCGGCAGGAATGGATCGGCAATTGAAGGACGTGCTGCACCGATAATGTCCACGATACCCTTGGTGACGATTTCCGTCATTTTTTCAGGATCGGTATAACGGCCAACGCCCAAAACAGGTTTCTTGGAAACACGTTTCACATGCTCAACCCAAGGCACAGTATGACCTTGTTGATAGAAACGTGATGGGCCAGCGTCTTCACCCCACTCAGCAATATCACCGACAGTGATATCCCACAGGTCAATAAAGTCATCGGCCAGCTCAATAAATTTGATGCCGTCTTCTTCTACTTCAATCTGGTCAGGGCCATAAATGGTGTCGATAGCAAAACGGGTTGCAATCGCACAATCATCCCCCACCGCTTTACGGACTTTTTCCAGTGTTTCCACCCAGAAACGAGCACGGTTTTCTAATGAACCACCATAACCGTCAGTGCGTTTGTTGTAATACGGGTTAAGGAATTGCAGAGGCAAATAGGAGTGAGCACCGTAGACATAAACGATATCAAATCCAGCATCGCGAGCACGGTAAGCGGCGTCAACATAGTACTGCTGCACCATCTTGATATCATCAAGATCCATCTCTTTACAGTAGCTTAATGTTTCAAATTCTGAGGCGAACTGACTAGGGCCACGAGGCGTTGCCCGGGTTTCCATATTCGGTGCATGAGCGGCGCCGTACCACATTTCGATACCGGCTAAAGCACCATATTTGTGAACTTCATCCGTCATCGCACGTAAATTACGGACGTCACCTTCATCCCAGATACGTGCTGACAGACGATGGGTATCATCTGATTCTGGATGGATTGAACAGTATTCGGTGTTCATTGCTGCCCAACCACCTTCCGCTTTCATCGAACGATGTGCTGCTTGGAAGCCTGGTCGATCTGAACCGGCACCAATGCAATGGGGAACCTGATAAAACCGATTACGCAATGTTTTTGGACCAATCTGAATTGGCTCAAAGAGTATGTCGTGCTTAGGATCGCGTGCCATTATGTTTCTCCCTATTTTATGAGTATTGGCAACGCTATTTTCAGTTCCACAGCCCATCTCAACAATTACTAAGAGGACTTACTTCCTAGGTAGTACGAATCTCAGAGGCAGCTGCTTTTTAGGGAGTATAGCCAACGATAAATTAGCCACGAACATGTTGAGAATTTATCAATTTTGATCCAAGTATCCTCTCTAAACATGACCAATTTCATTATTTAAAAAAATTGATTAAATTGAGAAACGTTGTGATGATGAGTGAAAAAAGATTAGACAGGTTCTCATTCCTTTTTTTAATTTAAACCATACACCAAGGGAATGAGGCAAGGTAATAAGCGAACACTCGAACCCTATTGATTCGTATCTATATATCAATTATCCGTTAGCTGAGAAACCATCATTGTTTGGCTTCAATCTTAAAATCGTCCTGAAGCTTAGCCCAATGCATTCTAAGGCCTTCTTTGTGTGCTTCGTCCATTGGTTGCATTTTCAGCGCTTCAGGCCATAGCTCTCTAGCTTTTGCCATTGTGTCATCTAAATGAGGCTTAATCGCTCGCCATGGAATGCCAGATTTCTCTGCCCATGACTGAAAATGAGTCATGGTGACGGTATACCATTCTTTGGTTTTACCGAGGTTGAGCGCATACTTGGTTTCATTTTCGATATACACACTCGTTGTAACGATATCGTATGCAGGAGAAAGTCGCGGCGTCACCTTATCAGGATACAAAAAGCTCCAGTTTTTTAGGTGTGCATCGCCATTTGCCAAAAGAATATTCACCAGTAATCGTCTTGCGAACTGTTGCACGTCTGCAAGGCCGTCGCCAGAAAAGTCATAAATGACTTTGCCGATATTCTCATAATTGGCTGAAGTGTATTTTTCGTGCGGGTACTTCACTAGAATTTGTGCAAAGTCTTCCATGTGAATGCGCTGGTCATCATTACGATCAAATCGCTTAATGGCAAAGGCTTGCTTTTCATCGGGTAAGTTAATTTGTGGCAGATTATCGAGCTTATCCAGGTCAACAAGTTTGATCTCAGGAATATCAACGCCGACCATACCCGCCAGTGACATAGCAGTGTATTCATTCAGTGGCACAAACTTGTGCTTGGTTGAGGGCGTTTTGATGATCCAATCACCCAGCACGTTGCCTTTAGATAAGTTATAGCGTCCATCCTTTTCCTTCATGGAAAACTTCATTTGCACGCCGGCCAAGGAAAACTTGTTTTCTTGGGTAACTTTATCGAACTTAACCGCCTTAGCCTTTCCGTGAGTGCTCAGGATGTAATCAGGAATATCTTCAGGTTCCATTGGCATAGCTTCGATTGCTCCCGGCAAGTCTTCGCCAAGGTACGAGAGAATGTGAAATTCATTATCAACGTGTACCTTCAGGCCTTGTGCAATCAGTTCGCGCAACGAGCCTTCTGGCAGCAGGTTTGAAAGCACAGGATGCAGCCGTTGATTCCGAGGCCATGGCTCGGCCATGAGTTTGGCTGCATTCGGAAACGAAGGGTGAGTGATAAGGCTGAATGTCGGGCGCTCAGGGTCATTTTTAAATGAGTCTGCAATGCTCAATACATTGCGGCCATTCTTAAAGCCGGCGAGATAGCCGACCAGTACGTCGTGGATGGAGAGCTGTAAGACGTTTACTTCATCATTGCTGTCTGTGCTCATTCATTTTCTCCCAACAATCCCTGCCATGGGTCATCAGCTAATGAGCTACTTTTTTCTTTGTCTGTCGGATGTGGATTGGTTGATGTCCCTGTTGGTGACAAGTTATCGTCAGCCAGTACTGCCAGCACAGCATTTAATTTTTCCTGAGGTATCAGCAGTAATTCACTTTTAAGCCCCTTGGCAATAAGTTCAAGCGTATCAAGACGTGGATTGCCTTTGGATTCCAACCGCTGATATTGCTGGCGTGATATACCAACGCGCAGCATCATATCGTGCTGCTTGAGTTCCAATGCAATACGGCGTTTTTTGATCTGTTCGAGTAGTGAATTCATAATGAAATATATAAGTTGCTATTTACCAATAAGAAACATATTAGTTTCTTTTTTACGTGTTAGCAATATATAAGTTTCTTTTTGAACTGGAAAGTGATTCTCCCACAAAAAGCAACATATAAATTGCTTTTATAGACATGCTTAGAAATCAAGGGCTCGGCAAACTGGATAAGTAGTTTCTATGCCTTATACCGTTCAATCAGATAGTTAACTAACTACAAACTGAATCCCACCCACCAGCAGCACGCTAAACAGCAAGACCAGGTAAGGCCACCGACCGGCTTTACGAGACGTTCCTGCTGTGTTGCCAGCTTGAATATCTTCCTGCATGGATTGGGGTAACTGACCTTTATCAATCAGGTAATGCCGCCAGCAAAATAATGGGATACTCAGGCTCGCCAGAATCAAACCACTCATCAAGGTGCCACTGCCCCATATATTGGCGCCCAACGCCATAAAGGTAATATTAAAAAACGCCATGACAATACCCGCAATAAATAAGACTTTCGGGGTTCGATAACAGCGTTTCCAGTCAGGTCTGTCGATACGGTGAATCCAACCGGCATTGAGAGTCAAAAAGTTAAAAATGATGTAACTGACACAAGATGCGGCAAGCAAAAATACATAATCAGACAGACTGAGTAACATCAGGTTAACGATAAGATTAGTCCACATCGCACGGGTCGGTGCACCGTGCTGATTTACCTGAGATAAATATTTAGGCAATAAGCCATCAATAGAACCCTGATATAAGGTGCGAGAAGATCCGGACATCGTGGTCATAATCGATAACATCAGTGCCAGCACCAGCATCACGACAAACATATCGACCATAATGCCGCTGTTACCCAAAATGCCGTAGAGCGCATTGGCAATGCCCATCCCACTATAAATATCGGCAGCTAACATGCCGTCATATCGTGCGGGCTGGATCACTTCGCCTGCGGCATTAAAATGCTGTGGTTCAATCATTTGTCCCAGCCCCATATGCCCCTGAAAGGTAAATGGAATCAGTACAAAAGCAAATAAACACAGCAAGCCTGAGTAGAGAATGGCGCGATAAGTATCACGGCTGGGGTCTTTAAACTCACGGGTATAACAGACGGCCGTTTCAAAGCCATACGTTGACCAGGCAGCAATAAACAGTGCCCCAGCCACTAAAGACCAGCCTTTAATATCCCAAACACCGGGTATTACATAACCATCAGCGTCATAGGCAAGCGCTGCTAATGGATAAAAATTACTCATGACCATATCACCAGTAATCAACGGCACAATGGCAATCAGCATCAATGGGGCCAGCCCGGACAGGCCAATAATCATCATCGCTTTGGCGGAGCGTAAAATGCCGCCGTTTTGAATAGCAAAAACCAACACCATTAATACGGCACCGATAATAAAGACGGCGTTGATTCGCAGACAAAGCCCGGCTTTAAGAAAGCTGAGATCGAGTAAAGTGATTTGCCAGGTATTAATCACCGCATCCGGCGGATAGGTCACGTTCAGAATATAACCGGCAGCCAGGGCAGAACCAATAGCCAGTACCGGCCCCCAAGCAACCCAGTTACACCAGATACACAGTGCGGCTACCCATTTACTGTAATTGGCCCAGGCAACCGAGCTGTGCACAGAGATACCACCGGTTTTATGCGGGAATAATCCGGCAATCTCAGCGTAGGTAAAGGCTTGTACAAGCCCGATAGAAATAGACACAATCCAGATTAACCAGGCAGGTTTACCGACTGTGGCAGCAATGGCTCCCATTGAAAATAACACTAGTGCCGGTACACCACTGGCAAGCCAGAAAGCACCGGTCCAGTCGATACTGCGGTGTAATGAAAAACGATTGTAGAGAGAAAGTGTTATCGGCCGCTGAGCTTTATTTTCCACCGTCTCTGACCTCACTTAATATTTGATGACACCATTGCCAATCAAAACAAGTAGTAACATACCACGCATCGTATTGTCAGTGATGGTTAACGCTAATCTGTATCTAACGACACTTCGGTGGGTTCAAAAAAACAGTCTTCCACCTGTTTTAGTGAGAGAGTTTCAGCCCGATGATACCCGATAGAATTAATAAGATACTGAACAGACGTGCAATGGTGGCTGGCTCAGATAAAAATACGATACCGAAAATCACCGTGCCAATCGCACCTATGCCTACCCAGACACCATAGGCAGTGCCTAGTGGTAACGTTTTCATTGCCACACCCAACAACCATAAACTCAAGGCAACGGTAACCAGAGCCAGCAGACTGGGGCCTAACTTGGTCAGACCTTCTGAGTATTTCAATCCCGCCGCCCAGACAACTTCCAGTAATCCCGCTACTACTAATGCTAACCAAGCCATATTAGCCCTTTTTATTAATCATTAATTGAGACCTAACCAGCCAACAACATTTTTTATACAACGTCTGATGCAGCAAGTTTTTCTGCTAAGTCATCTGGTAACACATAGTCTGTGACACTCAAGCCAAAGCCACTCATTGATGGCAGCTTTCTCGGCCAGGTCATCAGCCGCATTTCAGTGACGCCTAAATCTCTTAAAATCTGAGCACCAATGCCATAGTGTTTAAGCACATACTCATCAGCATAATTTCGATCAGACTGAATCAGTCGTTCCCATTCATCTTCATCACCATGAAGCAGGACCAGTACACCCGATCCTTGTTGCTGAATGTGCTGCATCGCCTCCGCCACGCTCCAGGTATGTCCGTGTCGGTCATAATCCAGCAAGTCCATACTATTAAACGGTGCATGCACTCTGACTAATGTTTCTTCACCAGCGACAGGAGTACCGTAGACCAATGCCAGATGTTTCATACCGGTGGTTTTATCTAAATAATCGTGGCGACGGAATGTTCCCAGCATGGTTTGCATTTCACGTTCATTTAAGCGAACCACATTTTGTTCATGCTGGTGACGATAAGCGATAAGGTCAGCAATGGTGCCGACTTTTAAATCATGCTGTTTGGCAAATTCGAGTAGATCGGGTAGACGGGCCATCGTGCCATCTTCATTCATAATTTCACAGATAACAGCCGCAGGTTCATGTCCTGCTAATGCCGCTAAATCACAGCCGGCTTCTGTGTGTCCTGCACGAGTCAACACCCCACCCGCCCGAGCCATTACTGGGAAAATATGTCCAGGGCTGACAATATCTTCAGGTGTGGCATTCGCTGCTACGGCTGCTTGGATAGTCACAGCACGATCTTGTGTGGAAATGCCCGTTGTGACGCCTTCAGCTGCTTCAATCGACAATGTAAAATTGGTTTCGAAACCCGCTTTGTTTTGCTTAACCATCAAGGGTAAGTTTAATTGTTCGCAGCGTTGCTCAGTGAGTGTCAGGCAAATCAGGCCACGTGCATGCATGGCCATGAAGTTCACTGCTTCAGCAGTGACATGACTGGCCGCCATAACAAGATCACCTTCATTTTCACGGTTTTCATCATCCATTAAGACAACCATTTTGCCCTGTCGAATATCCTCAATAATCGCTTCTGCACTAGCGATTTGTGCAGGTTGAGAATAAGACTTCAACTTAGATTGTGGCATGAGGATATAACTCCTTATAACTGATCAATAACGGCGTAGGCAGAATGATTATGGATAGATTCAAAGTTTTCACACTCCACACGGAAACCTGACACGGTTTCCTGCTGTGCTAATGCGACAGCAATATCTCTGACTAAATCCTCGACAAATTTGGGATTGTCATAAGCAAATTCGGTGACATACTTTTCATCAGGTCGTTTCAATAAACCATACAGCTGACTGGACGCTTGCTGCTCAATCAGCTGAATTAACGCATTCAGCGTCATATCTTCACTAATGCGGGCTTCAACCGTGACCAAAGAGCGTTGGTTATGGGCACCATAATCTGAAATTTTCTTGGAACACGGACAAAGGCTGGTCACGGGGATCTCAGCTTTTACGGTCAGCTCCAGTTTATCGGTGTAATCTGCGGTCAGTGTGATGTCATAATCCATGACACTTTTCACGCCAGAAACAGGTGCCGCCTTACTGATGAAATACGGGAATCGTAAGCTGACATGACCTTGTTTTGCACCCAGTAACTCCAACATATCGGCCATAAATGCAGGCATATTGCTCAGGCTGAATATGGCGTCAGGACGTTCCAGCAACTCGATGAAACGTGACATATGCGTGCCTTTCACATCAGCAGCCAGATGTACGTACATATTAAATTCAGCCACAACACGAATAGGGGTTTCTGTGGTTGACTGAAATAAAACCGGGTAACGGAGAGACTTTATACCCACTTTATCAATGATGAGTTGGCGTTTATCTGGCGTATTTTGAACATCTTCAAGTCGATGTGTTAAAGGCAGATTCATTATGTATCCTTAATTTTTTTGATTCACACATCGGTTGAATCAACTGAAAAAAACGGTGTGAATGACTGAAATTTTCAGCCATTCACCCAAAGGTCTCAAATCGCAATGAGTCCGAGGATAACCATGAAGAAATGGTTTCATCTAAAAACCAACTTCAGGTTCAGTATCACTTAGTTCTGGGGGTAAAAAAATTCCAAAGAAGGATTACTACCTTGGGGTTATACCCTTACCTATTGAGAGAAATTGGCTTGCTCCCAACGAATTCTGGCCCACAAGTAGGCATCCATAATCGATAATGCGTAAATAAAAATCCCACCAGCAAACTGGCCTATCACCGAAATACCGGGAGCAGCCATTTGGTAAGTGACCACGCCTAACACCAGCATAAAAAACAACATGGTCAAACCACGCATGGGATTGTGATTCACTACCTGTCCCACTCCCGGCAACACAATGGCAATCAACAAAACAAAGTAGGGATGCACAGGTCCCTGCAATAAGGCGCTAGGCTGCTTCATTTCGTACCTCACCCAGATGGTCTGCTAAGGCATCTAACTTGTATAACAAGCCCTTTATAAAGTTTGACTCAATGGGTTTGTCATCAAAATTAATCGCTCGCAGTAATAAATAATGTCCGCGGTCTGATTGCTTGGCTAAATACGTGAGTCGAATCGCACCAGGGGTAATCAACAGCTCTTTGCAGCGGTCATCAGCAAACAGAGCTTTCACGTCTTGATCGATGCTCGTTAGTGACGGTGGCTGGGTCTTTGTCATATAGCGGGCATGTTGCGGCCAGCCGCCTAAAGGCATAACGGGTTTTAGCCACAGCCATGATGGACTGAAACTCTCGGTATTTTGTGGTCTGGCTAAAATATCGATGGTCGCTCCACTGCTGTCTTTATGCTTTCTAAACAAGGTGATATGCATCCACATCACCGGTAACTTTCTGGCCGTCAGGTTATCGACCTCTACAGAAAGTTTGACTCTTGTATCATTCCAGTCGGCATATATGGATGAGTAGCCCTGTTCATCCGTTTTTGATGACGTCAAGTCAATTAAGTGATGGCAATCATCAAACACCTGACTTCGTGAAGCCAATACCTGCTGATGATGACGGCGATACATAACAAACAGACAGCTACTACTAAACAACACCAGCATCAGTGCATAGATGGCATCTGTATTCATTTAATATTCCTCTTTCGACTCAGAAAAAGTGTCCCGCAGCCATGACAGTACTGCGGGACTAAGGCTTATCTGACGATGGTTACCGGACAGTGAGAGCGCTGCACAATATGCTGCGCTATCGATCCTAATAACACTTTTGCAATGCCACTTCGTCCCACCGATCCGGTCACCACATGGTCATGCTCATGTTTCTCAGCATAATCAACAATGGCTTTGGCAATATCATGGCCGGATGCCGTGATGCAAAATACTTCCTCGAGTCCCTGAGAAGTCGCCCTGACCATGGCCTCACGTAGTTCCTGTTGGATTTGCGCATCAGCAGCATCCAGAATGCTCGAATCCCAAAAGTAACTATGTGAAATATCTTCACTGGTTGGTCTGAGGACATGGATAAATGTCAGCTTGGCACCGACTGACTTTGCCAGTTCGACAGCAAAATCCACCGCTTTCATCGCACTATGTGATCCATCAGTTGCACATAAAATATGTTTCATGCTCCTTCCTCCTAATAACCTTTAGGCCGCGGCCAAGGCATCGTAAATTGATCGCCCCGCTTCACGAACTGATAACGTCGTTTCACAAACCAGACTGAAGCCACGATATAAAACGCCATAATTGATAATAATGACGCCCCATACCCCAGGAAGGTCGCGAAATAGACCAAGGAACATAAACCCAGCAAGGTATACGCAGGAATAGGATGGAAAGGATGGATATAGCCCCGCTTAATCACATCCAATGGCCACATTTTTCTGAATTTGACCATATTGATGGACATGAAGGTGTAACCCAACAAACCAGACAGAATCGAGAAGGTAATGACCTGATCCAACAAGCCTGTGAACGCAAATGAAACAGCAATCGGAATCAGGAAAATAATCGATCTGAACGGTGTGCGGTAACGCGGATGAATGGCACCAAACCAGGTCGGCATATATCGATCCCGCCCCATGGAAAACCAGGCACGCGCCGCATCATTAATACAGCCATTAGCCGACGCAATCGCTGCGAACATAGTGCCGATAAACAACACCACCTGTAAGACCGGATTACCAATAATCGACGCAGCATCATACAACGGCGTGGTAGCCTGACCTAAATACTGCCAGGGCATCAGCCCGGTTGAGATATACCAAGTCAATGTCGCAGCGACTAATAAGGTTAAGATGCCACCAATCGTACCCAGTGGAATTGCCCGACCCGCACTTCTCACCTCTTCCGCGGCCTGACAAGTGCCTTCGATACCCAAGTAATACCACATACCAAACTGCAAGGCGGCAACCACCCCAATCCAGCCATAGGGTAATTCTGTTAACAGATCACTGTGTTTCAGAATATGACCAGGGTTAAGTGGATCAGCCCCAATAAATAAGGCCAGAATCGCCAGAAAGGCAAACAAGGTAATGACAAAATTTAACGTCAGCGTCATAAACACACCGCGATAATTCAGCCAGGCCAAAAACGAAATGGTCAGCACCACAAAGGGTTGTGGACTTAAATCAGGGTAGCCGGTTGCCGATGCCACAGCGGCCATCAAGTCCCCAACTATCAAAGCATCAGCCGCTTCCAGCATGGTGTAAGCCATGACCAGATACAAACCCACATTAAAGGCCATTAATGGACCGATAATATGTTTTGCCTGAGTGTATTGACCACCGGCTGCAGCTACCGTCGAGGTGACTTCTGAATCGATCATTGCCACACAACTGTAGAGCAAACCAATGACCCAACAGGCGATCAACGCACCATAGGCACCGCCTTTGGCAACAGAGAAGTTCCAGCCCATAAACTCACCGACCAGAACAATACCGACACCCAACGCCCAGATATGAAACGGGTTCAATACTTTCAGCATCGAAATCCGTTGTGATTGAGAAGAAGCTTCCTGACTCATGACTGTCCCTCCTCTCGCTCGAGTTCAGCCATCAGTTCATCAGCGCCTTCACGAGAACTCATCAATAAGGATTCATCAAATTGACGTGAGACACTGAACGCATCGACCAGAATCCACAGCAATAACATGGCTGAGATGATCCAGGCGGCGTAACTTAATATTTCCCAATAACTCATCGCTGATCCTCCTGCGTCGATCGCGAAGTCTTATCACCGAATTTTTCAGCAATCACTTCACGATATTGAGACTCGGAGACACGCAGCATAAAGATGAAATAGCCAATAATGACTAAAGCGGTAATGCCAAGCATCATGGGATCAATGGTGTAATCAAACTTGTCGTTGATGATTTCAGCCGCGGCTGTTTCATCAAACCCCAGCTTCTGCCATTGTTCCTGCTCAACAGGTGAGACGTTTAGGGATTCCCAGGAGATAACCTGAGATGAGGTGGTGTCGGTTGCTGATTTCGTATCAGATTCAAGAAACAAAGGGATATACAAACTGACATAAACAAGTATCAGAATAAAAAGACTATCAAACAACTGTCCCTTTTTAGACTGGACCTTTGGTATATAAGTAGACATAAGATTTCCTCATTAAAATCACCCGGCAATTAGCGCTTCGCTGCTCTATTTTCATCGAGATGTTTGATGTCCAATCCGTAGATATAGTCTTTATCTTCTGCGTAGTGCTTAGTCATTGCACCAACAGAAGCGGTATTGAAAAGGACGAGCAAGGCACTGGAAATAATCATGACCCAGCGGATAACCGGATCTTCCAGAATGCTTAAGATACTAATGAGGACGAAACCGACAGCCAGCCAGATGAGTAACACATCTGCCCATGCCATGATGCAGTCTCGTAGATACATATTTTGAATACGATTTTTTATTTTATTATTCATGGTTATATTTCTCTCTTCCAATAATTAAAAAATGATTTACACACTGTCCTCCTGATTTAACAAAAAAAAGAAAAAAACCGATGTCACGCAGACAAGGTGACTTAGTTTGACGGGGTAAGGATCGCAATAAGCCACGTTATCTTTGTAACACCGGTTTTTAACTATCACTGGCGCAACAACATTTTTTTAGAATGTATGTGTGCCTGGAATCCAGCTTGTGCCGGCTAATGGCACACGAGCCATCGCTGCAGATTCCACTGTTAATGCCACTAAGTCTTCTGGTTCCAGATGACGTAGATCGTTTTTACCGCAAGCACGCGCTAATGTTTGTGCTTCCAGCGTCAGAACACGCAGGTAGTTCGCCAGACGACGACCACCTTCAACCGGATCAAAGCGTTTCATGAGCTCTGGATCCTGAGTAGAAATACCGGCTGGGTCACGACCTTCATGCCAGTCATCGTAGGCACCGGCTGTAGAACCCAGTTTTTGGTACTCTTCTTCCCATTTAGGATCGTTATCACCCAGCGCCACTAGTGCAGCGGTACCGATAGCTACCGCATCAGCACCCAACGCCATACATTTCGCGACGTCGGCACCATTACGGATACCACCCGAGACAATCAGCTGAACCTTACGGTGCATGCCCATTTCCTGTAGCGCTTGAACCGCTTGAGGAATCGCTGCCATCGTTGGGATACCGACATGTTCGATAAACACGTCTTGCGTTGCCGCTGTACCACCTTGCATACCGTCGACGACGATAACATCAGCACCGGCTTTCACCGCCAGCTTCACATCATAGTAAGTACGAGTTGCACCGACTTTGATGTAGATAGGCACTTGCCAATCTGTGATTTCACGCAGTTCTTTGATCTTGATTTCCAGATCGTCAGGACCAGTCCAGTCAGGATGACGACACGCTGAACGTTGGTCTACGCCCATTGGTAATGTACGCATTTGGGCAACACGTTCTGTGATCTTTTGGCCGAGTAACATACCGCCGCCGCCTGGTTTTGCGCCTTGTCCCAATACCACTTCGATCGCATCTGCTTTTCGTAAGTCGTCTGGGTTCATGCCATAGCGTGATGGCAAGTATTGGTAAACCAGTTTGCTTGATTGACCACGTTCTTCTGGCGTCATACCACCATCACCTGTCGTGGTAGACGTGCCTACTGCTGATGCACCTCGACCTAAGGCTTCTTTCGCATAAGCTGACAATGCACCAAAACTCATACCGGCAATCGTGACAGGCGTATCAATAGTGATTGGCTTTTTCGCAAAACGGGTACCTAAGGTCACAGAGGTATTACATTTTTCACGATACCCTTCTAATGGGTAACGAGACATACTCGCGCCCAGGAAAAGCAGATCGTCAAAATGTGGCAGTTTACGTTTGGCACCGGCACCGCGGATATCATAGATACCCGTATCAGCAGCGCGACGGATTTCAGCCATCGTCAATTTATCAAACGTCGCTGACTCGCGCGGTACGGTCATGTATTTTTTCTTTTCAGTCATTTCTATTTCCTCGCAATATCAGCAATTAATAAGCACTCGCGTTATCAACTTTGAAGTTGTACAACTGACGAGCTGAACCATAACGTTTGAAGGCTTTTGGATCTTCATCCACACCGGCTTTTTCTAATAAAGCCGACAGTTCATCCAGGTGTTCCTGACGCATTTCTTTTTCGATGCAGTCAGCACCCAGTGATTTCACAGAACCTTTTACATAGATATGCACTTCGTAGAGCGAGTCACCCAGCGCATCACCGGCATCACCACACACCACTAGTGAACCAGCTTGGCCCATAAAGCAGCTCATATGACCGACATTGCCTTTCACAACAATATCAATACCTTTCATCGAGATACCGCAACGTGAACCGGCATCACCTTCAATCACCAAAAAACCACCATGCGCTGTCGCACCGGCTGCTGATGAAGCGTTACCTTTGACACGCACGCTGCCTGACATCATGTTTTCAGCAATGCCTTGACCAGCATGGCCATGAACGGTGATGTCGGCTTCTTTGTTCATACCCGCACAGTAGTAACCAACCGGGCCATAGATATCGACTTTAAGCTTCTGATCAAGTCCGACAGCGAGGTTATGCTCCCCTTTCGGGTTTAATACTTCCCATTCAGCAATGGTCAGTTCTTTGTTTTGATCATGCAGTGCCTGATTCAAGTCACGAACTGTTTGTTGTGCCAGATCCACCGTTTGCTTGCCGGATGTGGTCACTGATTCTGCTACA
>CENM01039789.1_pt1 | contig 42639 bp, 38 predicted proteins | sample 530261 | NCBI WGS metagenome assembly CENM01 (sample SAMEA2619854, study PRJEB7988) | marine metagenome | biome: marine biome (ENVO:00000447); feature: deep chlorophyll maximum layer (ENVO:xxxxxxxx); material: "saline water (ENVO:00002010), including plankton (ENVO:xxxxxxxx)" | depth 80 m
TTTTTATATAGGGTGTGTTTTTTCTCAGTATTTATTTTGGTTTAATCATATTTTTGACTTCTGAGATAGCGTTGGCAGGAAAACCACCTTGCTCTGCATGACGCAAGATTAAATCCTTACTTTCAGCTTTGTATACACAATAGATTTTATTATCTGTCACATAACTTTCTACCCACTCAATTTCCGGCCCCATCTCTCTTAAAATTGAACAGGATTTGTGCGTTATCTGGTCCAGATCATTATTGGTCAAATCACCTGCACCTGCAATTTCTCGCTCGATAATATATTTATTCATCTTATTACCTCTTAAAAATGACCGGTCGTCTTTATAACCGGCTGAAAAAAATCAACGTCATTTAACGTTGAAGAAAATAGTCGTCCAGTAATTGCGATAAACAACGTGATAACGGGGCTGTCGATCTTTCCACTTTCATATGCAGTAACGCGCCTTGCCATTGATCGAACAGCAGCATTGCCATGTTATCTGCAGACATATCATCACGAATAATACCTAAGGCCTGGCCTTCACTGAGTCCATGACTTATAAGCTGACAATAATCCGTGATCGCGGCGAGTAATGTCTGTCGGCATAACTCACTGGAGGTACTGATTTCTCCCATCATATCGCCTAGTAAACAACCACCGCTAAAATCAGAGTGTTCCAGATCAGTTATCAAAGAGTCGAAATACGCTTTTATAGCCTGATGACCATTTAAGTCTGAATTATCCAAAAAGCCTTGTAATCTGGAAATGAAAGGCGTGATGTAATGCGTAATTGCCTCGGATGTGAAATTTTCTTTACTATCAAAATAACTATAGAACGATCCTTTTGGCACCTTGACTGTGTCGAGTATCAGTTTGATGCCTGTTCCATGATAACCATGCTTCATCAGTAACTGAATGCCATGGTTAAGAATTTGTTCTTTTTTGATGTGTTTTTGTAATGTCATGAAGCAATAATATGACCGGTCGTCTTTAAGAGTCAAACTTTATACCATTATCGCTATGCTTTATCACGACACTCCCTTTCTTGCAGGCGTGCGTAGGCTTCAGCTTCATGATGAATATCACTGATTAGGCCTCGGTGAAGTGCTACTGAGATGGCATCCTGATTATGAAATCGCGCCCCTTGTTTGAAGAGTAAATCTAACAATTCACGCGCGGGCATATCGAGATATTTAGATAATTCCTGAGCTTCTTTTGATAGTTTGTCCAATACTTCAGGGTGTTGCTGTTGCACATTTAGGGTGGCGAGATTATCGATGATGGCCAGCTCTCGAATGGTTTCTTCACTTAAGCCATTGTCTTGAACAAACCTGAGACTGGTTAGGCCTGTTAGTTGATGAAATGTGTTTTGAACAAGATTTAAATCTGCATTCCTACCCGCTAAGGCGACTTTTAACCATTTCAGACGATGCCGTGCGAGAACAATCATACTTTTTTCAGTTTCTCTGCTCATGCTATTCGCTCCGCATTAAAACACAGTACTGTGTTATCACAAAACAGTCATTTATGACAAATTGCTTACACATTGCCATAAGCCATATTGTTTATTTTGAGATGCAATCACGAACAGACTCACAAAGAGCACACTAGATGAATATTGTGGCTAAAAAAAACAGAGATAAGGAGATTGCTTCTACCCTATTCTTTCACCAGCACTGGCGATCAAAACGATTTTATGAGGGCAGCAGCCCTATCTATAAATTTAGCGAGGGTGTGTACGCGTTGACCAATACACCATTTTTTCCAGCAACAAGTCGAGTTTAATAGGCTTAGCCATATAGTCACTCATTCCCGCTAATAAGCATTTTTCTTCATCACCTTTCATGGCATTCGCTGTTAAGGCGATGATGGGAATATCCTGATATTGTTCACCCAACTTACCATCTCGGATATGTTGAGTGGTGGTGTAGCCGTCCATGACGGGCATCTGGCAATCCATCAGAATCATTTTTATTGGCTCATAACTATCGAGCTCCGTTAACAGTTGACTGGCCTGCACGCCATTCTCAGCAGTCGTGAAATGGACATTTAAACGTGTCAGGAAAAACTCTAAAACCGAGCGGTTAGTTAGGTCATCATCCACAATTAAGACATGTATGTCAGACAGACTGGGTTGGTAGGTTGGTTGTTTATTTGCATCGGTGTGAGTTTGTTTAGACTCTGATTTGCTGATGCGTTTAAGCTTTATAGTGAAACTAAAGCAAGAACCTTTACCGACCTCACTTTCAACGGTAATACTTCCACCCATTAATTCGCATAGTTTTTTTGAAATCACTAAACCTAAACCGGTGCCACCGAAGCTTTTTGATGAGCTGTTATCTAACTGCTCAAAAGGTTCAAATAAACGGGACTGTTGTGTAGAACTGATGCCGATACCACTATCGATAACATGACATGACAAGGTGATATCGTCATCAGACTGCTCAATGAGACTGGCTTTTAGCTGAATATGGCCATGCTGAGTGAACTTATCAGCATTGCTAAGCAAGTTTAATAAGATTTGTTCTAGTCGTGTGGCATCACCATCGACGAATAAATCATCATTCCAGTCGACAGATAGATGGTAACTTTTATCGGTTTTCTTGCCCCGTAGACGAAAACTTTCAAATACGTCTTCGAATAGTTTGGTCAGGTTAAAGGCATCATGACGGATATGAACTTTATTGGCTTCCAGTTTAGAAAAGTCGAGAATGTCATTGATAATATTGAGTAGCAGTCTGGCACTTTTGCTGGCCAAATCCATATGTCGCTGTTGTTCGGTCGTTAATTCACTCCCTTGCAGAATATCCAGCATACCGATCACGCCCGCGATTGGACTACGCAGTTCATGTGTCATATTTGCCATAAATGCTGATTTTGCCTGGTTCGCCTGCTGCAGACGTTGGCCTGTTAAACGCATCTCAATTAATGATTCCACCTGATGAGCGAATAGCTGAAGTTGTTGTTTTTGCTGTTCGCTCAGTGTTCGTGGCTGACGGTCAATAATGCACAGCGTGCCTAATAGATGATGATGTTGATTATGTTTGTATCGGAGCGGAATACCTGCATAAAAGACAATATGCGGTGGTCCTGTCACTAGAGGGTTATCCTTAAAGCGGTCATCCTCATGTGCATATTCTACAATAAACGCTTGTTGATGAAAGATAGCATGACCACAAAAAGAAATATCTCTGCCGGTTTCGCAAACGTCTAAGCCCTGGATTGACTTGAACCACTGTCGTGATTCGTCAATCAAGGAAATGGCCACAATAGGCACAGAAAAAATATCCGCGACCAGTTCTGTCAAATTATCAAAAACAGCCTCGGGCTCCGAGTCTAGAATTTCCAGATTGTACAAAGCATTGAGGCGTTCTTGCTCATCGCTTGGTATTGCAGGTGCTTCCACTATGACCACCCTTCCATGTCTATGTATCTGAAATTTACTATAACAAAATCAAATAAGTAGAAAAAATCTCTTTGCATCCTTACACATTCCATCCTGATAAAACATAGGATATGGCTGCTCCATGATGATGTGAGAGGTATATCAAGCTTACATCGTTTTATCGCCAAGAGTTCGTTACTATGGGCGCTTGTCAATCAGGTTGTGAATATGGATATCGTCTATATATTTTTGTTAATTTTGCTACACGCTGGACCCGCCGCCTATAGTGTTTTTCACATCTTACTTTACAAACGTGACAGCCGTGCAGCACTGGGCTGGATTATGTCCTGTCTGTTTATTCCTTATGGTGGCCCCATCGCTTACTTTTTCTTCGGTGTGAATCGGGTAAGAAGCCGCGCTACCAGTATTAAACGACGTTTATTCAAAATTCCTTTTGAGTCTGGTTATGCCAAACGCTCAATACAGCACATTAATAGTTATGGTCTGGACAGTATTGGAGAGCGTATTACAGGAACCAAACTCACTCCCGGTAATGACGTCAGTATTTTTCATAATGGTGATGAAGCTTACCCTGCCATGCTTGAGGCGATAAAATCAGCAAAAAAACGTATTCTATTAATCACTTATATTCTTAAAACAGACCATACTGGTAATGAATTTATTGATGCCCTGAGTGAAGCCGTCAATCGTGGCATTGAAGTCAAAGTTATCATTGATGGCATTGGTGAGTGGTACTCCTGGAAAAAACCGTCTAAACGTCTGAAAGCACTCGGTATAGAAGTGGCTAAATTTACGCCGCCCAGGATTCTGCCACCTAATATCTATATCAATATGCGTAATCACCGCAAATTGTTGATTGTAGATAACACCACAGCCTTTGCCGGAGGCATGAATATCAGTGATGACCATCGACAAATGCCTATGCAGCCGCGCCGTATTACAGATATTCACTTCAGCTTCAACGGTCCGATAGTAAAAGATTTAATCGGTATTTTTTATGATGACTGGCTCATCGCCAGTCAAAGCAAAATGGACTGCCCATTTCCAGCTGCCGAACCTCAACCGGACGGCTACCACTGCCGGGTTATTCCAGAAGATCCAGATGAAGCAATGGACGCATTATCGTTAACACTGCAAAGCGTGATTTCTGCAGCGAAAAACACCGTAGATATCATGACGCCCTACTTTATCCCGAGTCGGGAAATGATTGCCTCACTACAGTCAGCATCTATGCGTGGAGTGCGCGTGCGGATTGTTTTACCCGCTAAAAATAATCTTATCTATATCCATTGGGCCAACCGAAACATGTTGACCGAGCTACTGTTATGGAATGTGGAAATATTTTATCAACCAGCCCCTTTTTGCCATAGCAAATTACTGTGTATTGATGATCATTACGCATTGGTAGGCTCTGCCAATATTGACCCACGAAGCCTCAGGTTGAATTATGAGTTAGGGGTTGAGATATTCTCGCATACAGTTAATAAAGAACTCACACAGCACTTTGATGAGATTATTGCTAAAAGTGAAGCCATCAGTGATAAGGATCTGGCAAACCGCAGTGTGCCTGTTAGACTACGTGACTCATTTATGAGCTTGTTATCCCCTTATTTATAAAAGATAGCCTCGTGCAACTGTCCGGAGAACCAAATGATTACCTCATTTATTTTGATTCAAACTGAACGTACAAAAATCACTGACGTCGCTGAAACCTTAGCTGATGTCAACGGTATCAGTGAAGTGTATTCTGTGAGCGGCAATTATGATCTCGTTGCCATTGCCCGCGTCAAAGACAATGATGAACTGGCTACCCTGGTAACCAGTAAAATTGTGGATATCGAAGCGATTACAAAAACAGAAACCATGCTGGCATTTCGTGTTTATAGCAAACATGATCTCGATTCGATGTTTTCTATCGGTCTCTGAGTCAACTCGCCGACATAGAGCCTGTGGCGACAGGCTCTTTTTTAGCATTATTTTTTTTCACAATCACCGTGCAAGTCATGCCGGCAGCCAGCAGCGTCTGTTCGGGAACCTCATCTAAAGCAATTCGCACAGGTATACGCTGCTCCAGACGAACCCAGTTAAAAGTCGGGTTTACATCCGCCACTAAATCACGACTCTTCGGGTTATCGCTGTCATAGATGCCTCTGGCAATACTCTCAACATGACCTGTCAGTATTTGGCCATTCATCAATTCAATATCGACAGGATCGTTTAATTTAAGCAAAGTCAGCTTTGTCTCTTCAAAGTAGCCATATACCCAGAAAGAATGTTTGTCGATCAAGGTCATCATCATCTTTACGCACCTTAAACAACCCTATAATCATAATTAACTTTAACTTTTAAATTATTGTATTAAATAGTTTATTTATTTTAGGAATAGACTTGGTCTACCAATCATGAACTCAGAGTCAGAGCCAATCTTACTTTGCCTTAGCATAATCGATTAAGCTATCACTAGACAGCACTTCTGTACCTTATCCCCTCTTTTTGCTAGGTACTATGTTGTGGATGAACCCCATTTCTGGCTGGATTTTTTGTATCGACATTTGCCCTTCAGAGTGGCTTACGATGATAAGAATTTCGTTTTCTAAGAAAATCGGCCCCAAACCTGGGGCGTACTGGAAAACGATTAGGCAGCTTTTAACAAACTCGATTTGAGTTGTTCGCACCATTGTTCAAGTCTACCTTCAGTCAACTCGGGTTGGCAGTCTTCATCCAGAGCCAAACCGACAAAAAACTGCTTATCTGCGGTTAAGGCTTTTGAGGCATCAAACTCATACCCCTCAACAGGCCAATGCCCGATAACTTTGGCGCCTTTGGCCACCACTTTGTCATGCAACATGCCCATGGCATCCTGAAACCATTCGGCATAGGCAAATTGATCGCCCATCCCCAAAAACGCCACAGTTTTACTGGAAAAGTCAGTATCATCAATTTCATCCCAGACATCCTGCCAATCTGCCTGAACCTCGCCGTAATCCCAGGTTGGAATGGCAAAAATGATATGGTCAAAAAACTCCAGCGCCGCCAGCCCGACGTCTTTCACATCAAATAGCTCAACCTGATCTTCACCAAGAATTTTCGCTATTTTCACGGCTGCATCTGAGGTATTACCAGTGGTTGAACCATAAATAACTGCAATCATTACTCACCTACTTGCATTGAATTAACATATGCAAATGATATTCATTATTATTTAATAATTCAATAGGCAATCGTCCTGGGAATAAACCAGCGAGTATTGTCCTACTACAATTGCGGGCTTCTTGTACCAGCTTGTCGCGCTTCAATGGCTTCTTGTTTTAGCTCACCGACCCATTCCATTGCCGCTTCATAAGCATTGACCCAAGTGGGTACATCCACCATGGTGGCCGTGATATGGCTAGCGGGCTGTTCATCCATGCTGCCAAACTGAAAGCTCATCCAATTCGCACACTCATCCAGACTTTTCACTTCCGGGTTACGGAAATCATTGACTTGATAACGACTCCCCTCTTTGTTGAATACCAGCCCCATGATCGTATCTGCATTTAATGTGCGGGGTGGCGTAATTTGTGTACTGGACGCCCCTAAACAATTGATTTTGCCTTGTGGGAAAATCCAGTCCAGAGGTCCGGCATTATCAAAGGGTTGACCATATTGGTTTATCAAAGACTGGCGAAAGACAGCCACGCTAAGCGGATCAACATCGTTTTGTCTGACGCGATGAATGGCGACTAAGCGACCTGCTTTAGGCAAGGGGGTGAATACCAGTTTAAAACTATCTGCCTTGCTCTGACCTTGCTCGGTTTCTTCAATATGGGCTGAAAGGCTATGAATAAAACTGGGCGTTTTATGGTTTTTTGCGCCATCACTGTACGTGTAATATTGCTTTTCTTCTTCTATCGCACTGGCATTCACACCGTAATCCAGTAAAGCACCTTTAGCCTCGTCAATGCTCATGCCAAGCTGCAGGCCGGCCATATCCACATCATCTGCCAATGCAGAACAGCTAAACAATATAGCTGCAAAATAGGGTATAAACGTTTTCATATTCTGTTCCTCAATGGGATGGATAAATCTGGGCTGACGATATAAAACAATTTATCGACAATGACAATATCCCTTTTATCATAATCCTCATTGAGGCATAAAACGTTACGCGGATAAGGCAGATTGTTGTGCCTGATAGAGTCCTTCAAATTCATTCATCGTAAAAACAGCCAGGATATTTAGCTCATCATCGAGGATTTCATACATCGGTCCTTCTGTACCGCGAATACTAAATAAAACTACCGTATCTTCATCGCCACCACATTCTCTATGTGGCTCATTATCAGCTTGGCTTATGGTATATGAGCCGGTTGGACGTTTTTCTTTTAAGGTACCATCAGCATGATACAGACAGTGCTCCCCCTGAAAAACAAAGGTGTGATTAACCGCACAGTGGCGATGTAACACGATGGGATCATTGGCTGCGAATTTAAATAGCACTTCTACCACTTTATTGTCCCGATCAACATCCAACACCGAATATTGAAAATTGTCGAACACCTCAAGTCGTTGCCAGTGGATGTGTTGATCATTAAATTGGTGTAGTTGCATTTCTCTCTCCTTTTTATTTATATGTCAGTGACATACATCAACTCTAACGATGAGAACACATGCTACGCCAGCGATATTTGCCTGCGTAAAAGCAGGACTTTTACCCATAATACAATCAGGGCTAACCATTCAGCCCTGATTGTATTTTTATCTAACGGTTACGATGATGTACTAAGTGGTATAAAGCCGGTAGTACAATAAGGGTAAGTAAGGTGGATGACACAATACCGCCGATAACCACCGTCGCTAAGGGCCGTTGTATTTCTGCACCGGTGCCTGTATTCAACGCCATTGGCACAAAACCAAGGCTGGCTACTAACGCGGTCATCATGACTGGACGCAAACGGCACATTGCCCCATCCACAATCGCTTGATAGAGATCGCCGTGTTGTTGCCAATGATCACGAATAAATGACAACATCACCAGACCATTCAATACAGCAATACCAGACAGTGCAATAAAACCAACAGCCGCTGAAATCGACAGCGGCATATCCCTGATTTGTAAAACCATCATGCCTCCCGTTAATGCCAATGGAACACCGGTAAAGATAATCGCGGCATCCTTTATTGACCCCAACATAGTCACCAGTAATAACAAAATACCGAATAACGTTACCGGGACTACAATCGCTAAGCGCTGACTGGCCGAGGCTAACTGTTCAAAGGTCCCCCCGAACTCCAGCCAGTAACCGTCAGGTAATGTCAGCTGTTGATCGAGCTTCTGCTGAGCTTCCTGCACAAAGGATCCCAGATCACGCTCTCTGACATTGGCTGTGACGACAACACGGCGTTTCGCGTTTTCACGCGAGATCTGGCTCGGCACATCGACAAGTTTAACTGTCGCTACCTCAGATAAAGGCACATAACTACTGGATGGTAATGCAATCGGTAGCTCACCTAATGACGCGATATTCTGACGCTGTTCATCATCTAGTCTGATTACTAGTTTAAAACGTCGATCACCTTCATAGATTAACCCTGCCTCCTGGCCGCCAATAGCTGTAGCTAACATTGTCTGTAAGCTATCCACACTGAGTCCATAACGAGACAGCGCTAAACGTTTGGGTTCCACTGATACCATCGGTAAACCACTGACTTGTTCCAGTCTGGCATCCGCTTGGCCGGGTATATCTCTGATAATAGTTAAAATGGATTGAGCTGATGTTTTGAGTTTATCCAGATCATCACCAAACACTTTAATGGCCACATCCGCCCTGACTCCTGAGATAAGCTCATTAAAGCGCATCTCGATCGGTTGGGTGAATTCATAGTTATTGCCAGGTAAGGCCTTTGCAGCTGCCTCGATTTGTTTGATGAGTTCAGACTTTGGCAATGCCGGGTTGGGCCAGTCTTTTCTTGGCTTTAATATCAGAAATGTATCAGCCACATTCGGCGGCATCGGATCGGTCGCCACTTCTGGCGTGCCGATTTTGGCAAAGACGCTGTCTACCTGTGGAAACTGTTTCAGCCGTTGTTCGAGCACTTCCTGCATATCTATCGATTGCTGCAGACTGGTCCCCGTAGTGCGTAAGGCATGTAAGGCAATATCCCCTTCATTGAGCTGAGGAATAAACTCTGTGCCCATTTTCGATGCTAGTGTCAGTGAAAAGAGCACCAAAACGAGCGCAGCAAACATCACCAGCCAACGTAACTTCAGACTCCATATCAATACTGGTCTATAAATCGACTTAGTGGCAGTAATAATCAGACTTTCGCTCTCCTTGACTTTGCCTTTCATGAACACAGCCACGGCTGCAGGTACGATAGTCAGTGACATTACCATTGCTGCCAGTAAGGCCAGCACCACTGTCGCCGCCATCGGTTCAAACATCTTGCCCTCCACCCCAGTCAAGGTGAATAAGGGGATATACACCAAGGTGATAATCAATACCCCAAACAAGCTAGGTCGAATCACCTCATTGGTAGCATCAAATACCACAGCCAGCCGTTCATTCAATGGTAATGCTGTAGCGCGGCCAGACTGAGCCAGTGATAAACGCCGTACGCTGTTTTCCACAATAATCACGGCACCATCGACAATCAGGCCAAAATCCAGTGCGCCAAGACTCATTAGGTTCGCTGAGATTCCGGCCTGAACCATGCCGGTGATGGTTGCCAACATGGCAAGTGGTATCACAGCAGCAGTGATTAGTGCAGCGCGAATATTACCCAGTAATAAAAACAACACTACAACGACTAATAATGCGCCTTCCAGCAAGTTTTTCTGCACAGTAGCAATGGCTTTATCCACCAAGGTGGTTCTGTCATAGACCGCTTCAGCAATAACGCCGTCAGGTAAGGTCGCCTGAATCTTACTTAACTCCGTAGCAACCCGTTTGGCAACCTCACGTGAGTTCTCCCCTATCAGCATCATTGCCGTACCCATTACCGTTTCCTGACCATTCTGAGTGGCGGCACCGGTTCTGAGGGTTTTACCAATGGCAACATCAGCGATATCCATGATCTTGATGGGTGTGCCTGACATCTGCTTTACCACCACTTGTTGAATATCATCGATGGTTTTTAACTGGCCCGGTGAACGCACTAATAGTTGCTGTCCGTAACGCTCGATATAACCAGCACCACGATTACTATTGTTTGCTTTTAATGCCTGATGGATGTCGCCAAAACTGATACCGAACTCCAGCATTTTTTGTGGATCAGGCTGAATGTGATACTGCTTGGCATAGCCGCCTACCGTATTCACCTCGGTAATACCTGGCACACGTGTTAGACGAGGCTGAATAATCCAGTCTTGTATTTCACGTAATGCGGTCAGATCATACGGCTGTCCATTTTCCTGTCGGGCTTCTGGATGGGCCGAAACGGTATAAACAAAAATCTCACCCAGTCCGGATGCAATCGGCCCCATTTCCGGTTCCAGACCATCAGGTAGTTCATTCTTGATGCTAGCCAGGCGGTTATTCAGCAGATTTCGGGCAAAATATAAATCTGTGCCCTCTTTGAATACCACGGTGACCTGCGATAAACCATAACGAGAAATCGATCGTGTATACGACAGTTGAGGAATACCTGCCAACGCACGTTCGACGGGATAAGTAATACGTTGTTCGGTTTCTAGCGGTGAATATCCCTCTGCTTTGGTATTAATCTGTACCTGTACATTAGTGATATCCGGTACCGCATCAATCGGTAAATGCTGATAGCTCCAGGCACCGGCGGCTATCAGTACGATGATTAGTGACAATATAAAACCACGTCGCTCAATGGAGAAACGTAATAGTGAAGTAATCATAACGTCTCCTTGAGTTTAGTGGCTGTGCTCAGCGCCGTCTTTTTCAAGATCTGCTTTTATCAGATAACTGTTTTCAGTCACTATTTGCTGACCGGCATTGAGGCCTGACAGCACTTCTGCGTACTGTGCGTCCTGAATACCCAGCGCAACTGGCTGAGGTTTATAAACGTCCCCCTCCTTGATAAAAGCGACTGTTTTGTTTTCATATTGCTGCAAGGCAGATAATGGGACACGGACTTTAACTTCGCGCTTATCAATAAGGACCTGCCCCCCCACCAGCAAACCAGGAAACCAGTCATCATCAGGATTTTTGAATTTCACTCTGGCGATTCTAAATGGCTCACCATCAGTATTTGGCAGAAGCTGGGAAATAACAGAATGGGTTTGCATATCATCGCTCTGTAAAATCACTGTTTGCTTTGCTTTAACCTGACTCGCCTGAGAAGGAAACACCTTGAGCTCGGCCCATAAGGTCGATGTATCGGTAATCGTAAACAAAGTCTGCTCAGAGACGACTTCACCGGCATTGGCATGTTTGGCTATCACACTGCCTGACAATGGCGCGGTGACATTGTAGGTCTGCAAGCTGCTATTCGACTCTACGCTGGCTAATACCTGACCTTTTTTGACCGTATCACCATACTCAACATACACACGCGTTATTCGTCCGGCGAATCGGGCCGTCACATGGCTGGTATGTTCAGGAGACAGGGTCACGATACCGTATAGGGTGAGTGTTTTGCTAATATCACCACCACTGACAATGGCTGTCGAGATGGCATTTAATGAAGCCATGTCCTCGTCAATATGACTGACTTCTTCATCATGATGACCAGCGTGTTCATGTTCATGCTTATCTTCATCGGCAAAAGCGGTCTTTACAGATAACAGCGCCCAGATAGAAAACACGATGAACATTAAACAGTAAGGAAAGGTTATATCTCGCTTATTCATAACTTGTCCCCTCAGTTTTTTGATCGATTAACAACGGCTCAGCTGTCAGCTGTTCAATTTCCGCCGCCAGCAGTAAGGCATCAGCTGATGCCTCAATAAGATCTCGCTTGGCATTCAGCAGCTCTTGTCTAGCTGTCAGGAAATCAAGGTAGCTATACAAGCCCCGCTGATAAGCTGTTTTGGTTTGAGTTAAGGCGTCGGTCAACTGTGGGATGATGGATTGACGCAAGGTTGTGGCCGAGGTAATGGCCTGCTCCCGTGCTGTATATGCCTGATATAGTTGTGTATGTATACGCAGCAGAAAGTCTTGTTGGCGAAACATTATTTCATTTCTTGCTGCCAATGCTGATTTCACTGCTGACTCAGCACGTTTTTCTGCAAATAACGGCACAGAAAACCCTGCTACCAACGCAGATTCATCAATATCAGCACTTCGCCTAATACCCACAGACCAATCGATATCGGCCTGCTGTTGGGTTTTTGCCAGACGAATTTCAGATTCTTTTAAACGTGTTTCAGCAGCAAAAAATGCCAGCGACGGATTATTTTTGACCCGTTCGAATAGTGACTCAAACGATCTACTGCTGCCGTAATCAAACAGTGATCCAGCTACGTTATTGAATTGTGGCTGCATCTCTCCCCATAGATTAGCCAAAGCCATTTTATGGGCATGCATTCGCTGTTCGACACGTCAGACATTTAATCTGGCCTGCTCAACGGCGGCCACTGCACGGGCATAATCAGCTTTAGGCGCAATCGCAGCCCTGACACGTTTATTGACTTCATCAGCCGTGGCTTGAGCAAGAGAGACTTCTTCTTTAGTAAGCTGTATTCGCTGTTTATCAATCAATAACTGAATATAATTTTTGGTAACCGTACTGAGTAAATCAAGCGAAGCAATCTGTTTTTTTATTTGCGTTAATGCCAGCTTTTGATCAACCACATCAACCCTAGCTTGTTTTTTTCCACCTAGCTCCAGCACAGAAGATAAAGACACCGTGAGCTCAGCCGATTTCGTGCCACTTAGCTGACCTGTACCAGCCACGTTCTCCAGTTCAGCACCTATGCGATAAGACGGTGATAGCTGGGCTGTTTCACGCTCAGCTTGCAGGCCTTGTTCACGAACCGGAAAGATATTGAGTGAGGGATTCTGATTTAAGGTTTTTTTAATGGCTTGCACTAATGTCAATGTCGTGTTTGTTGCAGCATGGGCCTGAAACGACACAATAAACAGACTGAAAGCAACATACAGGCACAGACGCAAAAATGGCGTTTGCCCATCTAAATAAATGAGTTTCATGATAGGAATCCTGAAATAAATACTCTTTCATCACGCATAGGTGATGAGCGGAAGTGTTAAATCAGAATCAGGCTTTCGGAGGGCGGTACATAGAGCTGACGGAACCCGATGCATGTATGTATTGGTACGGACTGAAAAAAGTGTCTTTAAATAAAGACAGCGGTAAGTTCACCACATGCGGCACAGCCACAAAATGCACACAATGACTGTGACCACACTGATGTTGGTCGGCATCCATATGGACTGAATCCGGACTATCATCGGCGATAGGATCGATGAGACTGTGATTATCCTGCTCATCAAAAATAATATGATGTACATCAGCCGCGACAATGACTGTTTGCAGCACCATCATCATAATCAAGCTGTATAGAAAGGATTTGATGTTCATCATGTCTGATAGCATAACGTAAACTTACGTTCAGATGAAATAGCTAGCTGACACCTAATCAAAGGATGAAAAGATGACATTCAAGATAGTACTGACTGTTTGCTTGTTTTTGTTAATAAAGCCGGTGCTGGCTGCTGAAGATGATATCAAAATGATACGTGATCTGGCCTATGGTAATTCGCCTTTACAGACCATGGATGTCTATCTACCCGCAAATGCAAAAGATGCCCCTATTCTATTATTAATCCACGGTGGTGCCTGGCAATTTGGTGATAAACGCAGCACAGGATTAATCAAAAACAAAGTGAATCGCTGGGTAAAGAAAGGCTTTATTCTCGTTTCGACTAATTACCGTTTGGTCCCAGAAGTCGATCCCATCACTCAGGCTAAAGATATTGCCGCTGCCATTCACACCATACAAACCCAGGCCGAGCAGTGGCACGGTGATGCTGACAAAATGATGGTTTTGGGTCACTCAGCAGGTGCACATTTGCTCGCGTTATTGACCAGCCATGAAACACTGATGCAAGAGGCCAATATACGACCTTGGTTAGCCAGTTTTGTTATTGATAGCCAGGTATTGGATTTAGTCGCTTTAATGCAGCAAAAACATGTGGAATTCTATGATGAGGCCTTTGGTAAACAAGAACATTACTGGCAGCAGGCATCCCCGATTAATCATGTGGACGGTGATGAAATCCCGATGTTTGTTGTCTGTTCTCTTCAACGTGAATACGCCTGTGACAGTTCCGCCCGTTTTGTAAACACACTTCATCAGGTCGGTAGTCAAGCTGAACTGCTGCAATTAGATCTGACACATGATGAGACACTTGAAGACATTGGTTTAAATAATATCTACACTCAAACGATAGAAAACTATATGTCTGCTCTCCACCCTCAGATCAAAAATAGATTGATTCACTCAGATAAGAAAAATCCACCAACACCTTAGCCCTACTCACTGCGGTGTTGGTGGAGAACGTTTATTTGCCTTTAATTTTCAGCTCGAGTTGCTCTTCAAGCTCATCGCTATCTTTAGCAAAGGCGGCAAGCTTTTGGATATCGATTAAAGTCATAGGTTGTTTAGGCGTTATGTCTATCTTGAACTTATGAAGATCCTCCACAAAGTCTTCCATAGCCTCATAAAACATTTGCTCTGCAGGTTGGCGTGAGGTCTCAGCTTTTTTCTTAAGTTGATCAGTCAGCTGAGCTTGATAGGCCTTTTCAGTGACATTCATCTGCTTGGCGATGTTTTCCATCATCAGATCAAAGGTATTGTCTTCTTCTTTAATCTCAAGCTGGAAATGATGAATAAGTGCTCGTTGCATACCACCCAACATCAATACCACGGGATCCAGTGGCATATTCTCTATTTCCGCTTTGACTTCCAGCTTTGCCACTTTATTCAGTTCCGATTTCAGCGTGATATCGATAAATGAAAGCGTATTCTCTTTGGCTGGTTCATAATCATATTCTAGGTAAAAATCCGTGGTGGGTTTACCTTCAGTAACCTGGTCCACCACTTGATAAAATGCTTTTTCAACGGGTTTGTAACTTTGCTGAGCTAGCTGTTTAAAATCAACTTCTGTGGCTATGCGGTGTAAGGTAACTTCAAGATGAGGAGGTAACTGAGAATTGTTCAGCGAGCTTAACCCTGCTTTGCTATCCACCGTCACCGACTCAATACTGATCATTTTAGGTGTGGGTGTTTGAGTCATACCTGAAAGACCCGATGTATCGATACTCACATTCTTTAATGTCACCGCATTAGAGAAAAGTGATGTGTCCAGCGTGCCGTATTTAATGGTGCTTGTGCCATCAAACTGCATCAGTTCCATATCAATGCGTTCTTTGATTACTTCATGTTTTTTATAATCCGCATAAAAATAACCTGACACAACAGCCAGCCCGACCAGGCTGCCAAGGATAAGATGTTTTTGTTTCATTAAAGTCCTTAAGATGAAATGTGAATGGTGATAGCGCTAGACAGCATGACAGAGACATTGCGCCTTTTTATAGTCTATAGACACATATAGACTCATGACGAAAATCTGCGCTTAAGCACGCATAAAGTCTGCGTTTAATTTAATGGTCAATCAATGCTTTTGCAGAAGCATCGTCTTCATAGTAACAATACTGGTTCCTTCCAGCCGCTTTAGCTGCGTACATGGCCTGATCTGCTTTTTTGAGTAAGTCTGATGCAGTCAAAGCATCAGAAGGATACTGCACAATGCCAATGCTGGCAGACAACCGGCAATCAATACCATTAATAGGATAAGGCACATTGAGTTTACTGATTAACCTATCAACAAAGCGTTTTAATTCTTTTTTGGGAAACTCACCAGACAGCAGAATAATAAACTCATCGCCTGCGTAGCGAGCAATAAGATCCGCATTACGGCATGTTTTTGTCAGTACATCCGCAGCATGGCGCAACACTTCGTCACCAAAATCATGGCCATAATTATCATTGAAGTCTTTGAAATTATCCAAGTCGAGAAACAACAACACCAGGTTGTCACGTGAGATGGAGTCTTGAACCATTTCCATTTCATGTGTGAGTGATTTTAAAAATAAATCTCTGTTAGCCAGCCCCGTGAGGTTATCGTAATTAGCTTGTTTCCATATAAGCTGCTGTTCTGCAATATCATGTGTGATATTTCTGGCAATAATGGAACCGCCGATGACCTTTCCATTCTGATCTTGTAAGGGTGAAACGGTTTCCGACATATTCATGACGAAGCCATCTTTATTTTTTCTGGTCGTTTTATAGTGCTCCAGGCTTTCACCGCTATTGATAGCTTTGAGAATATCATCAGATTGAGGATTCTCTTCATCATAGAGTGCTGATACAGACTGTCCAAGAATTTCGTCTGTACTAAAACCGAAAATATGCTCAGCGCCGGCATTCCAGCTTGTTACCGTACCATCCAGCGACAAACTGTAAATGGCATCTTCAGAAGACTCGACAATCGCTTGGTATTCGTGACTTAAGCGAATAGCTTTAACTTGCTCTGTAATATCACGGGCAATTTTTGATGCCGCAACGATACGACCATCGGCATCATAAACAGGTGAGATAGTCACTGATACATCGATCAGTCGACCAGACTTATGTTTACGAACCGTCTGAAAATGGTTAACCACTTCGCCTCGACGTATTTTTTCCAGAATATCCGCCTCTTCCTGTTTTTTATTGTCTGGAAAAATTTTGAGCATACTTTCACCGACCATTTCATCAGCGCTATAACCGAAAATCTTTTCCGCTGCCGGATTCCAATTCAATACAATGCCATCTAAGGTTTTACAAACAATGGCATCAAAACTTGAATTAACAATCGATTGATAAATATTTTCTTTAAATAAACTGATATTGAGATCTTGACGTTTCTGTGTCACAGGCGTAAATCCATGGTTGTCTGTGGTCTATTCTATGACTTATACGTACGCGATATCTACGCTTATTCGAATTTTTCTTGAATACGCCAATCAAGGAATGTTCACTTTATCTATTTTTTCACTTATCAAATTCAGGGGATCACGTCATGGCATTATCATCAAACGTTATAAAACAGTGTGCCTTGTTATCTAGTTTGGCTTTGTTTTCTTTGTCCTCAGCGATGGCTGACGACCACACTAATAAACCTGTCGTTGAACAGTTGGTCGATACCTTAAGCACCATTGCGGGACCACATCCAGGTATTCGAAAAAATCATGCGAAAGGCATTGTTGTCTCAGGTGAATTCACTCCCAGCCCCGATGCCGCAACAGTGTCTAACGCAGTCCATTTTGAGTCCCCTGCCACGCCTGTGACAGTCCGTTTTTCTAATACGACTGGCATTCCCGATATTGCTGATAATAATCCCAGCTCATTTCCAAAAGGGATCGCCATACGCTTTCACCTTCCAGATGAGACATATACCGACATCGTCAGTATCTCCGTCAATCGTTTCCCGGCTGCCACCCCCGAAGATTTTTTAGGTCTATTAAATGCAGTAGCTACTTCAGGACCTGATGCCGCCACACCTAAACCCATCACACAATTTCTTGCCAACCACCCTGCCGCTAAAACATTTGTAGAAACACCAAAGCCCGCCCCAGTCAGTTTTGCAACGCAACCGTTTTATGGCGTAAACGCCTTTAAATTTACCAATAAAGACGGTGAGGTTAGCTATGGTCGTTATCAAATAATTCCTCTGAATGGCCCAGAGTATTTAACTGATGAACAACGCGCTGCGGCTGGCAAAGATTACCTGTTTGAAGAACTCCCCAAACGTCTAGAACAAAGTCAGGTTGAATTCGCGCTGGGACTACAGATAGCGGATAAAGACGACGCATTGAATGATCCGACTGTCGTCTGGCCGGAAACTCGCCAAATCATTAAGTTAGGGACCATAAGCCTGGACACGGTTGATGCCAATGGTGAGCAATTTGCTAAACAAACCATGTTTAATCCGCTCGCTCTGACTGATGGTATTGAAGCCAGCGATGACCCTATTTTGCTTGCCCGACCGTCGGCCTATGCGATTAGCTTTGGTCGTCGAATTTCTGGTCAATAAAAAGGAGCGGTGATGAAAACAAAAAACCAGACATAAGTCTGGCTTTCTTATTTTGCGCTCGGGTTCTTACCACTGAGACTCACCCGTTTCTGGGTCATACATCTCATGATGAATGCTGTTGCGATTAGCAATCAATTCATCAATTGTCGGTGAGCCTGACATCGCACGTTTAATCGCTAACTTCATCGCTTCATAGTTGGTGCGGTATAAATCTTTACGATCCACATCTGGATTGGCTGCAGCATCAGGGGCAATCCAGATCATGGCGACAATACATAACTCTTCTGCATGCTCTTTAGGAATCACACCTTCAATCACGCTATCTAACACCGCATCGGCCACCGCTGATTGAACCGGGCCACCAAACAACTCAACATATGCACTGGATTTGATGGTGACTTTCGGCACAATCATGGTCGCTGGTTTAACTTGTTGATTGGTCGCACGAATCGCAAACATGCGCGTGTGCCCTTCTGTTTGCCCCATTAAATTAGCAAAGGCATGACCTGCTGGTCCTTTGACGCTACCAATCAAAATTTCAGGCATCGCATCGGTACCTTGGTCTTCACTAGCGAAAACAGTGGCTTCTGCGGTTTTAAACCATACTGGTTCTGACATGTTGTTAACTCCGTTGATGATAATTTGTGCGCCATTTTAGGCTGATGCCAGAACAAGCCACAAGCGTTTTTTACGGCTTGAGTCACTTAATATAATAAGCCTGTTCAGAAACATGCTGAACAGGCTTGTTAGAACAGCGATGAATCATGCGACTAAGTTAATATTCCAATACAATCCGATAACGCACATCGCCTTTCCGAAGCTTGTCGATGGCTTCATTGATTTGTTCAAACGGATAACGCTCAATGACCGGTTTCACACCATGTCGTTGGGCAAATTCCATCATCATATTGCTGGTTTGCATACTGCCAGTATCCGAGCCAGAGACACTACGCTGCGCTTCAGTGAGATTAAACACTCTCAAATCCAATGGTTCGAGTGTGGCACCCACAAAATGCAGCCGACCTTTGGGTTTTAATTTACTGAGATATAAATTCCAGTCTAATTTCACATTCACTGTCGATAAAATCATATCGAATTTTCTAGGTAGTAAAGCCATGGCTGTGTCATCACGTGAATCCACACTGAAATGTGCCCCCATATCCAGTGCTTCCTGCAATTTATTCTTGCTGGTGATCGCGGTAACTTCACAACCCCAGGCATTGAGAAACTGCAAGGCAATATGACCCAGCCCGCCGATCCCTATAACAGCCACTTTATCTGTCGGTTTGATATCAAATTGAACCAGTGGATTAAAGACGGTAACACCACCACACAATAATGGTCCGACTGATTCCAGATCTATGTTTTCAGGTAATGCAATGACACTATTCGCATTAGCTCTGACTTTATCTGCAAAGCCACCATGATGGCTGACAATGGTGCCAGTGAGGTCAGAACACAGGTTTTCATCGCCGTTATGACACTGCTCACAAGACTCACAGTAATCCGCATACCAACCTAAGCCCACGACTTGACCAACGTGAAACTGGGTAACCTCTTTACCGATTTGATTAATAACCCCCACCACTTCATGTCCCGCTACTAATGGATAGGAAGACATACCCCAATCATTATCAATCATGCTGATATCGCTGTGACAAATACCACAATACTTCACCGTAATTTCAACTTCGTTCTCGCCTAATGCACCTGGCTCGAAGGTATATGGAGTGAGCTTCTCGCCCGGACTCATGGCAGCATAAGCATTAATCATCAATGGTTCCTTTACTCAAAATGTCATAAAACACCGTTATATTCTAAAAGCTTATAGGGCAAAACTTATCTCAGAATGGCAATATTTAGTGGACTATTAAATTTTCGTTAACTTAGATTAAACCTACACAAAATTAAGCCGATAGTCTTTATAGCTCGGACAGAAATTAGGTAAAAAAACAATGAATATAAACCTGCAAAGCATCAGAACAAAAAGCTCCATACCCGTGGTGGTCATGGGGCTCACGATTATTGTCGTGATTGCCCTATTTTTATGGATGATGGCGAAACAAAACCACGCCATTGAACTACAAACTGAATTATTCATGCCTGCCAATGAAAAGATATTAAATGCAGATAGAGACTTACATCAGGCTAAAATCGCTGCGATAAATGTGATGGCCAATCGTGGTAATCGTGATGAAGAAGTCGCGGTATGGCAGGAAAATGCCAAACAGGCGTATGAACGCTACGAACAGTTTCTGAGCTATGTGCAAATTTATCCTGATGTGGCGGCAGGTAGAGACGCATTTGAAGCAGCCTACAATCAATGGATGACAGCGGCTGAAAAAATGGTGAATGACACCAATTCATCTAACGAACGTCAGCTCGCTCAGCAAGAAGAAGAAACATTCCAAAGCCTACGCTCCATTTTAGATAATAAGGGTGAGGTCTTACTTAATAAATTTGACGCTTTAGATGCTCAGCTGAAAAGCGAGTTAAAACGCAGTATGAGCATAACCATCATCGTTGTGTTAGCGATTATTATTGTCGCGCTCTATTTCAGTTACACCGTGCCGAAAAGACTCACTTCGGATATCAACGATCTTATCAAACGCATTGATATGATTGCCTCAGGTGATGGTGACCTCACAGCCAGACTTGATGTCAGTTCCAAAGATGAGTTTGGTGAACTCGCCAAGTCATTCAACCGATTTGTTGAGAAGTTACAGGACTTAATTAAATCGACCTTAGATAATGTTCAAGGGCTCAGCTCTCTGACAGTACAATTAGCTGATTCGTCAAATAAAACAAAAAGTATCAATGAAACCTTAAATTTATCAACTGAGTCGATTGTCAGTGCCGTACATGAAATGACATTGGCGAATAAAGAAATGTCGAATGTGGCCACCAACTCAGCCTCAGAAGCCGATCAAACGTCACAACTCGCTGTAAAAGGCATACATGTTGTTGAAGAATCCAATAAATGTATTTCAGAACTGATTAAAGATATGGATACCGTTCTCAACTGTTCTCAGCAACTGGAGCAAAACTCCACTAGTATTCTCTCGGTGCTGGAAGTCATCAGTTCAGTGGCAGAACAGACCAATCTATTGGCACTGAATGCCGCTATTGAAGCTGCTCGTGCAGGAGATCATGGTCGCGGTTTTGCCGTCGTTGCTGATGAAGTTCGTTCATTAGCTACCAGAACACAGCAGAGCACAGACGATATCAGCCAGATTATCAGTCAACTGCAAAGCTCTGTCAGTCAATCCTCAACGGCGATTACTCAGGGTAAAACCGACGTCGATAAAACAGCCAATACGTTCCAGGAAGCCTCTTCCGTGTTTGATGAGATAAGAGCATCATCACGGCGCGTAAACGATATGGCGATTCAAACAGCAGCCGCTACAGAAGAGCAAACGGCTGTAGCTGAAGATATCAGTAAAAACCTGCATGGTTTGAACCAGCAGACTGAGTCAGCTCAACAAGTGTCTAAAACAGGTGATGAGATTTCGAAAAAAATCACCAATTTCTCAGAAAACATGATGAGTCTGATGGGGCGGTTTAAAGTTTAAGTTTCCCTTCAAGAACCAGGCCTGTAGGCCTGGTTTTTTTAATGCAAAAACAATACGATTTCTAATGCGATCAGGATAATGATTATCCATTCTAAGGTAGATGAATGTTTGTGATTTTGTTCATTAGCCAGCATATCCAGTAACTCATGAATACTTTCCAGCTTTTTATTTAATACATTAATCCGTGCCACCACATCCAGATAGCGTGAAACGATGGTATACAAAGGTTCAAGCTCAGGATAATCCCAGAAAAACTCTGGCGTATCCAGCAGACTATAGTTCAGCAAAATATCACCACGCGCACCAAACAACACACCCCGCGATTTCGCTATAGCTTTTCTGCTCATGGCCACTTTTCCTGTTTTGGCTAATGAGACGGGAATATGGGCATGAGCCTGAATCACTTCCTGTGCCAGTCGTTCAAATTCGGCCAGCTTCACAGATTGTGCTAAGGCATGAGACACCGCTAACCTCTCCATGCTGTCCTGATTGGCAAAGCTGATTTTATCAGCATGCATTTTGATGGTATCGGTATGGTTATCAAACGCATACTGCTCAAAATCTGGCACTGTTTTGCTATCTAAAACAAATGTTTGAATTTTAGTCAGCAAGGATTGTTTGGTATTTTCAGTTACGCCCCAGAAAACGACAACGCCATAATCAAACAAAAAAGCCTCGCCGGAGTCGAGTTCCAGTTGCATGGCATCGTGCATGCGTATGAAGCGATAATTCTCTTTGAGAAAATGCTCTAAATCGGGCAATACAAATGAACGTCCAATCGCTAACGATTCAATCGATGCTGTGGCAAATTGTGTCATCTTGTACCCCTCAAAAAGTGTTGGCGTACTCTACGCCGAAACGATTGATTTGGGTAGTAAAAACTGTGTTCAAAGACATAAAGATTTACATAGTGATAGCGACCTTTAACACCCCATCACGTTGATGTGAAAATAAGTCATAAGCCTCAACGATATCATCCAGTTTATAACGGTGTGTCACCATGTCCTGCAGATTGACTCGACTGGAGTCAATGACACTCATTAAGCGCCGCATACGTTCTTTGCCACCCGGACATAAACTGGTGATGATTTTGTGATCCCCAAGACCGGCACTAAAGGCATCAAGTGGAATAGTTAAGTCGCTTGAATACACACCTAAGCTAGATAGTGTGCCCCCCGGTTTTAAAACCCTTAACGCGGACTCAAAGGTTTGCTGTGTTCCCAATGCTTCAATCACCGCATCCACACCACGACCACCCGTGATTTTCATGATTTCCTGGATAACATCCACTTGACGGTAATCGAGTGTGATATCTGCACCTAACTGTCTGGCATAGGCCAGACGCTCATCAATACCATCAATGGCAATAATTAGACTGGCCCCTTTTAATCTGGCGCCAGCTGTCGCACATAAGCCAATCGGCCCTTGAGCAAATATGGCCACAATATCACCAATCTTAATATTGGCTGACTCAGCACCGGCAAAACCGGTAGACATAATGTCAGGACACATTAATACCTGTTCGTCACTCAAGCCATCCGGTACGGGAGCTAGATTGGCTTGAGCATCCGGTACGACTAAAAATTCAGCCTGTGCACCATCTATCGTATTGCCAAAACGCCAGCCGCCCATGGGCTTATAACCATGATGATGACATCCACCGTCCTGTGCTGGCAGGCCATCTTGACAGGCATAGGAATAAAAGCTTGGGCATATTGCCCCTGCAATTACGCGCTGCCCTTCTTCATAACCTTGTACATTTTTGCCCAGCTTTTCGATTGTGCCGACCGGTTCATGGCCAATCGTTAAGCCTTGTTCAACTGGATATTCACCTTTAAGGATATGGACATCCGTACCACAAATTGTCGTGGTGGTTATACGTATCAAAGCATCGTTATCACCAATATCTGGTATCGGCTTTTCAACGATTTCAATTCGGCCTTTTTCAATAAAGGCGGCTGCTTTCATGTTGCCAGACATATCGACGCTCCTTACATAAGTTGTTCTAAACATAGCTATGAGTTATGACAGTATCACTATCATCAACAGCGTGTTATGACCTGGATCAAGCTAATGAATGTTCGCGTAAACCCGTCTCGATAAAGCACCTGACTGACCTACATCAATGTGCATATCTATCCTATTTTAGAATAGGTCTACATAGACAAGACTCAATAGTGACGCTAAGCAATAAATAGGTTACTGTTCTTAAAGTCATGAATAAAAAGGATTGAACCACATGAACAAGTGGCAGATCATTGGCTTTATCTTCTTTAGTATTGTGCTTAATTGTCATAGTCGTAATAAGCTGCTTCGAATGAGATGGCACCCACCCCGAGTTTTTTCTCAATTAATAAATCAGCACCGTATTGGCTGTAGTCACCAATATCAGTCGCAGAAATAGCACCATCCCCTTTAGAGCGGCCGAAGATACCTATTGTGAAAATATCTTTTTGACCTAGATAGTTACCTGTTCCGTAATAACCCGGCTCTTTATCCCAGAAGCTATATTGCAAACGACCGGCATACATCAAATCATCGCTAGCACCGGCTGCTGCTCCAGCATCACCTTCATTGAAAGCAGTTTGAGTTCCAGAGGACGCTTCTTCACCTAAGCTGTAGTAGAAAATCTTGTCTGCTTCGAAAGCACCAAATGAATAAGCTAGACGTTGGTCAAAAGCTGTTCCTACAACTGCAACACCTTCATCACGGCCGATAGTGCCGCCATTCCAGCCGTAACGTGCTGCGATGTTTTGCCAATAACCATCACCCGAGGTGTAGTAAGGGCCAGCCATGTTGGCACGGCTACTTGGTGATAAGAAACGACCAGCCCAGATGGCTACATCAGGTGTCAATTGGAAAATACCGGCAGCATCAATGATTTTCATTGATTCATCGCTGTTCATTTCAGTGTTGAACATGCCTTTGATGTATTTGTTAAGCGAACCCGAAACATAAAGTCTGGCACTGTCCAAGTTGAAGTCATTTGAACGTCCACCATCAGCTGCACCGTCTTCAGCACTGGTGTAACTGCCACGCATGCCAAAACCGACGCTGACATATTGATCTTCACCAAACGTGATGGTGCCAGCTGCCTGTGACACGCTTGGTGCCATCAATGCAGAACTGGCAAGCGCCACTGCGTAGGTGAGAGAGTTGAGTTTCATTTTCATTCTAATTGCCCCTGTTAGCCATCCGAGAAAAGAAAAAGTCGCAAACCTTGTGTTCGCGTCAGGAGCAATACTAGTGAGCTGGGTCAGAAGCTTGAATACGTGAAATTGCGTAGAAACAGATCCAGCTTGTTCATGTAACCTGTAGCCATGTTCAAGAGTCATCAAGGAAAGACGGATGTTTCAAAAGCGAAAATTTAATAAGGTGCTAGCCGTCACATCACTCGGCATAATGAGTCTGACTCTCACTGGCTGTGGTGAATTCAGTTATAAACGTGGTGCATCTGCACGTGATTTTCAGCAAGAAAAAAACGTCTGTGCTGCTGAAACAAATACTGAAGCGCAAACAAAAAAATGCTTAAAAGAAAACGGTTGGATAGTGTTAGATCTGGATAACAAGGCCAATGAGCAGGTAGCCAAAACAGGCAGTCCAGCAAACAAGGCTGTCATCCATGGTAGTTACACAAAGAGTTCACCTGATCAGTTTATTGCTGAGAAAACAACACAAGCTGAAATTGAACCTGCACCACTTCCAGCTGATCCACTGCAGCCTGTTGGTGTCAGCTCCTGGTGGAAAGCGGGTGCAGGGCCAGAGCAACTACTTAATGATGGTCAAGCCTGTCAAAATGGCTTGAGTAAAGAGCACCCAATCAACGGTAATTTTAGCCAAGTTACCGTTGGCTTTATTGAGTGTATGGCAGAGAAAGGCTGGAAAGTCTGGCTTAAATAACTCTCTCGTCCTCGGTACCGCCAGTACCCCTTCTAGTACTGGCGGTTTTTTTTATTCTGATATTGGCGCTAACCAGTTAGTCCCACCTAATTTACGTTGTTGGGCTAAATTCCAACGGGCTCTATCAATGAGATGTTGTGCAGGTCTTGCCGGATCATATTTCAACGGACTTGGTAAGGTAGAGGCTAATAAAGCCGCCTGCATATCCGTCAGTTGCGAGGCGCGTTTGCCAAAGTGATACTGACTGGCGGCCTCAATACCAAAGACGCCGGGTCCCCACTCTGCAATATTCATATACACTTCAAGAATGCGTTGTTTGCCCCAGGTTACTTCGATCAATGACGTAAACCAGACCTCAAGGCCTTTCCTCAGCCAACTTCTGCCCGTCCATAAGAACATGTTTTTAGCGACTTGCTGGCTAATGGTACTGGCTCCACGTAAGCGGCCACCTTCTTCAGCTTCATTCAAAGCTTTCATAATGGCATCGACGTCAAAGCCTTGATGTATCGGGAAACGCTGATCCTCAGAGGTAATGACCGCTAAAGCAGCTTTTTTGAGCATCTCATCCCAGCTTAACCAGGTTTGTTGAATACTGTAATCATCATGCGTCAGCCAACGTTCCAGCATCACCATACTGACGGGTGGGTTCAACCAGCGAAACGGCAGGACAATAAGCAGGCTCAACACTAACCATCCCAGCATGGCATAAAGAAGCCATTTGATAAAAATGCGTTTGATTTTATTCAGCATATCTGCCTTTTTATTGTTTCTGACCCATAGTGGTTAGGCACCTAACGATCATCCTGATATCATTTAATATTGCAACAAAAACTCATCTATCTGATGCTTACTACTTTTTCAATTTTGTTACCGATTTTCGGGTTGATTGCGGCCGGTTTTATCGCTAGAAAAACCGGCGTGCTCGGACCCACAGCGGCTAGTGAATTAAACCGTTACGTCGTCTGGCTAGCCCTGCCTGCCTTATTGTTCGACATTATGGCACATAGCCATTGGCAAGCTTTATTTAAGCCTGCTTTTATTTATGTTTATCTGCTTGGCACTGGGGTTATTTTTGTTTTTATTCTGTTGTGGCGGTTAAATCAGGGTAGTCATTTAGCTGACGCCAGTGTTGATGGTGTGGCAGCGGCTTACTCCAATACGGGTTACGTCGGTTTTCCATTGTTATTTTTAGTATTTGGTTCATCCAGTCAAGTGCCCACGACTATCGCATCCATTATTGTGGTGTGTATCTTATTTTCTATTGCCATCATGTTAATAGAAACGGGGTTGCAAGCTGAAAAAGCGCTCCACCATAGAATGAAACATGTTTTTTCTGCGGTCTTCCGTAATCCATTAGTTGTCTCTCCGATTGCCGGCGTGTTGGTCGCGGCTTCTGGGTTGACGCTGCCCAACAGCATTGAAACCTTTCTTCATCTGCTCTCAGACTCCGCCAGCCCATGTGCATTAGTGAGTTTAGGGTTATTTTTAGCCAGTAATGTAAACCAAGCTGATAGTGTGGATATGCGAGCAAAACAGATTGCTTGGGTATTAACGTTTACCAAGCTTATCGCTCAACCACTGCTTGTCGCTGTATTGGCTTTATGGGTGTTTGATATGAATAATACCTTAGCCATGATGGCAATATTATTGGCTGCGCTACCGACAGGTACTGGGCCTTTTATGCTGGCCGAATATTACCAGCGTGATGCATTTATTACGGCTCAGACTATTATGCTCTCTACGCTTATTTCATTAGTCACATTGACGATCTTATTAAACTTGATGTGAAAGGTAGGCGTTCAAACCGGTTTTTTGTACTATTAATGAGCTTATTCACTTTTTACTGGGACCACTTATGAAAAAAATTATCATCGCTGCACTTGTTGCCACATTACTTGGCTGCACGTCCGCATCACCTAAACAATATTATCGTCCAGCTGGCGCAGAGCAACAAGTTGAGGTGTATGGTCGTTTTGATCAAATCAGCTTTGAACACCAAGTGTTAATTAATAACAATGTCGTGATAAATGGTCAGTTATCATATAACTATGACGAAGGTCATTTCAGTGGTGAGTATGACGGTATGAGCGTAACTTCGGACTGTAAATGGAAAATGAAAAAAGATTTGATTTGCCTGGTTAAAATTAATAACGAAATGGCCGCTACGCTGACATTTTAAATCCAGTTAGTCGTTATAACCTGAGCGTGTTTGCTCAAGTTATAACGGCTTTTTATCATCAGACAGTGCTTTCATTACCTTTTCAAATTCTGCTTTGTTGCGCCTGACAGCAGCCACACACTCAGCATCCAGTTTATTCGCCTGTTGCATTTTTTCCAGTTCAGCAAGGGCATCATCTAAAGGCCACGGTTTTTTGTAGGGGCGTTGGCAAGTCAAAGCATCAAAGATGTCTGCTACCGTTGCAATTCTGGCCTCAAGTGGAATCTGCTCCCCTTTTAAACCTTTGGGGTAACCTGAGCCGTCAATGTATTCATGATGACAGGCTACGATATTTCGCATCATATCTGTATCCCGCATATCTACCAGGTTATAGTCATTCAGCACTTGCTCGAGCATCACAATCCCCTTTTCCACATGGGTTTTCATAATGCTGCGCTCTGCATCATCCAATCGACCTGGTTTATTGAGTATGGTGTCAGAAATACCGATCTTGCCAATATCATGCAGTCGGGCAAATATGTACACATGTTCAATAAACTCATCACTCAAGCGATGTTTTTTTGCCAAATCAGTAGCAATAATTCTGGCGTAACATGCCATACGATCAAGATGTAATCCGGTTTCAAAATCTCTGAAATCAGTGAAATCTCTAGCTGCTCTGACTGTCGCTAACAAGGTATTAACCAGTGATAATTCTTCATTAATCATCATGGATATGAATTGAGCATACAAACTTAACGTAATTTTTTCTGCGTCGCTCAAATGTTGAGGTAGATGTTCAATCTCAAAACAAACAAACCCAATAAAGCGTTGTGCTTGTTTAATGGGAATAATAAACGCGGCTAAACTTTGTGGATCTTGTTGAAAATGTTGCCAGATGGGATCATCCGTGGCGAATGAGACAAGCTTACCTTCTTCTTGTTGGCATAAGGTAAACAAGGCTTGGTTAGATTTGAGATAGAGACTTTCATCCTTGCCGTGGCTAGCAAAATGATGACTACTCAGAAATTTTTTCAGTGAATCTGTTTTCTCATCATAAAGCAGACAGGATGACTGCGTTATCTGAGGTAAACTCTGTCGCAAACACTCATGCAACACTTCTAATCGCCCATTCAGCGTATCTGGCTTATTCGCTAGGAGTGATATCACTTTTGCATCCATTTCACGCCTCCTTAACACTGCTCTCTTCATTAAGAACAGTTGTATCAATCTATTAATGAGTGCGACAAGAATCCTTCTTGTTAGTTGCTTTCTGTTATTATTCGCCTGCCATCATGGCAATAACGGCTTACTCAATTGTGAGATTGAGCTATCTACATTGATATTTTAGAGATCACTATGCCTGAAATTATAATTGAAAAAAACCCAAGTGAAGCACGTTTGCAAGAGTTAGGTGTTGCGGGTTGGGAAATCTGGGACTGTCCTGTGACTGAATTCAGATTGGACTTCGACGAAACTGAAAAAGCCTATATCTTAGAAGGCGAAATCGTTGTGACACCAGATGGTGAAGCACCTGTTACCGTTGTTGCTGGTGATTATGTTGAATTTCCAGCGGGATTAAAAAGCTTCTGGAAAGTCACAAAAACATTACGTAAGCACTATAGTTACGACTAGTTTTTCTGAAAAAGGCATCCACCGGGTGCCTTTTTATTTGTTTAGATTTAGCTGTATGGCAATATTCCGTGCGATCTGTTTTTCTTCATCCGTTTTTATCACCAAGATAGGTACATCACTCCTCAGATGATGAACGGCTGATACTGTCTCTTTTAACTTCTGATTGTTTTCAGCATTGATAACAACGCCATATCGGCCTAATTCATCACAGGCCAAAGCACGAATCATGGCTGCATTTTCACCAATGCCGCCAGTAAATATGATGGCGTCGACTCGTCCCAGACTAATCATGTAGGCGCCAATATAACGTCGAAGCTGGTGCACATACATTTGAATCGCTAAGCTCGCTTCTTTATCACCCTGCTCAGCTCGATGCTGAATTTCAGCCATATTATGTGTGCCGGTAATCGCCACCAAACCGGATTCAAAATTAAGCTGATGCTCCAGCTGTTCTGCTGAGATACCTGTCTGCTCTTGTATATATAGAGGTACAGCAGCATCCAAGTCGCCACTGCGATTTCCCATCATAAGGCCCTGTAATGGCGTAAAGCCCATCGAAGTATCGAAACTCTGGCCGTTTTTAATCGCACAAGCGCTTGCACCATTGCCCAGGTGCAAGGTAATTAAATTGAGTTCATTCAGAGGTTTGTCCAGATAAACAGCGGCCTGCTGAGCTACATATTGATGAGATAAGCCATGAAACCCATAGCGACGGACATCATGGTTTTGATACCAGTCATCAGGCACTGCATATCGATAGACATGCTCCGGAATAGTCTGGTGAAAGTCGGTATCAAAAACGGCAAATTGTCTGACCTGAGAAAATAATTCCTGGCAGGTTTTTATGCCTGCAATATTACCCGGTAAATGCTGTGGTGCCAGATGTTGGTATGACTCAATAGTCGTGAGGACATCTTTGTTCAACTCAACTGGAGCAAAGAATCGAGCACCACCATGAACAACCCTATGGCCTATCACATCTAACTGTATCCCCGATGCCCCGTTAAAGAAACACTGCATATCATCTGCAATCACGTGAAAAGCAGCCTGATGATTTTTTATTGCAACAGTAGCCTCTGGCTGTTTGAAATTATCTGTAAAGCGTTCATCCACGCAAACATGATGTTTTGCGGATGACTCACCAATCCCCTGGATGCTGCCTTCTAATAAAACAGCCTCATCCTTGAGCTGAAGTAATTTATATTTAACAGACGAACTACCACTGTTAAGTACTAATATGACAGATTGCGTTGTCATGAGATTACTCTTTTATGGTTGAGATATCGCCCCACTTCCAATCACCAAACTCAGGCTTATCGATACCGTATTCATAGGCATATAAACTACAGCTTATTTGATGATCACGTAATTGTTGTTTTGCATGAGCACCAATACCTTGTAAACGATCCACTCTATCAATGATGTCCATAGCGATAGTAAATCGATCAATCTGATTACGGATCGCTAACTCCAGTGGCGTATTGATATTGCCCTTTTCGTTATAACCATGAACATGAAAATTGGTATGATTGGTCCGACGGTAAATCAAGCGATGAATTAACCATGGATAACCATGGAAATTAAAGATCACCGGTTTATCTTTTGTAAACAGGCTGTCAAAGTCTTTATCACTCAAACCATGAGGATGTTCACTGTCCGAGATGAGTTTGAATAAGTCGACAACATTAATAAAACGAATCTTCAAATCATCAAAATACTGATGAATCAGATCTATTGCGGCCAGTGCTTCCTGGGTTGGTATATCGCCACACCCCACCACAATCACATCTGGTTCAAAACCTTCATCTGAACTTGCCCACTCCCAGATACCCACACCTTTTGTGCAGTGTTTAACTGCTTCATCCGCATCAAGATATTGGAAATGTTTTTGTTTGTCGGCCACAATCACATTCACATAATTTTTGGCCTTCAAACAGTGGTCGGCAACAGATAACAAGGTATTCGCATCTGGTGGCAGGTAAATACGGCACACTTTTGGACTCTTATTGAGGACCAGATCTAAAAAGCCCGGATCCTGGTGGGTAAAACCATTGTGATCTTGACGCCAGACTGTGGATGTAATCAGTAAGTTAAGCGAGGATATCGGTGCACGCCATGCGATGTTATTACAGATATCCAACCATTTAGCATGTTGGTTAAACATGGAGTCAATCACATGAATAAACGCTTCATAACTGGCAAAAAAACCGTGTCTACCCGTTAATAAATACCCTTCCAGCCAACCTTCCAGCGTGTGTTCGGATAACATTTCCATAACGCGACCATCTCGTGCCAGTTCGCCACCATCCTGATCTTCGGGTAATAACTCACCCATCCATGTTTTTTTACTGACTTCATAAATATTATCGAGCTTATTAGAGCTGTTTTCATCGGGACCAAAGACTCTGAAGTTGCTGTTATTTTTCTTCATGATGTCACGCAGAAACTGACCTAATGGTCGGGTGTTTTCTACCAGACTCTGACCTGGCTTATCGATAGATACCGCATAATCACGAAAATCAGGCATTTTCAGTGCTTTTCTAAGCAATCCACCATTGGCATGTAGGCTGGCACTCATTCTTTTGTTACCTTTTGGTGCCAGTGCTTTTAACTCTGGCAGAAGCTGACCATCTTCATTAAATAGTTGCTCTGGTCTGTAACTTTTGAGCCAGTTTTCTAATTGAGCAAGGTGTTCCGGATTATCTTTAACCCCACCTAATGGCACCTGATGCGCGCGCCAGAAACCTTCGACCTTATGACCATCCACTTCTTTTGGCCCTGTCCAGCCTTTGGGGGTGCGCAGAATGATCATCGGCCAACGCGGCCTTTCATCGCTGCCAGACTCTCTGATACGTTGCTGTGTTTCACGAATGTCCACAATGCACTCTTCCATCACTTTTGCCATGGTTTGATGCATAAGCTCAGGGTCATCGCCTTCGACAAAATGTGGCGTCCAACCATAACCACGGAATAACTGCTCAATTTCCTCATGTGAAATACGAGACAAAATCGTGGGATTATTTATTTTATAACCATTTAAATTCAGGATGGGTAAAACAGCGCCATCCGTTTTAGGATTAAGAAATTTATTTGAATGCCAAGAGGTTGCCAGTGGACCCGTTTCTGATTCGCCGTCACCGACCATAACGGCCACAACTAAATCAGGATTGTCATAAGCCGCACCAAAGGCATGTGAAACACTGTATCCCAGTTCTCCACCTTCATGAATAGAGCCCGGTGTTTCGGGTGTACAGTGACTACCAATCCCACCCGGAAAAGAGAAGGATTTAAAAAAGTGTTTCAGACCGTCAATGTCTTCACTTTTATTCGGATAAATCTCTGAGTAAGTGCCTTCCAAATACACGGGCGCTAATACACCAGGCGCCCCATGACCAGGGCCTGCTAGAAAAATCGCATCCAGATCGTATTTATTAATCAATCTGTTCAAATGGATATAAGAAAAGCTCAAAGCCGGACTGGCACCCCAGTGTCCCAATAGTCGATTCTTAATATGTTCAGCTTTGAGAGGTTCACGCAGTAGAGGGTTGTCTTGCAGATAAATCATGCCTGCGGCAAGGTAGTTACAGGCTCGCCAGTAAGCATCAATGTTTGACAGATCGTTGGCATCAAGAGGTGTAGCAGACAAAGTGCTGTTCATAGAGTACTCCTTGCTTTATGTATCAGTGCAGACTAGCTAAGTAAGATGACAATGGTTTGACTTACTCAAGCTGACATTTGATAAAAATGATAGTTTCAATCAGCGTACTCTTATTGCTGACTACCATAAAGAGGAATAACGAATAAATTGACGAAGATCAGGGAAGCGAGATTAACCTGAGCGCCTGTTGTTCTGCAGGCGCTCAGGTTAGATTCAATTAATAAAAATCAACTGTGGCACTGATTGAAACGGTTCTTGGTGCGCCGAGTACAAGATATCCATTACCTGGATAGCCGCCAACTGAAGCCCAATAGTCTCTATCAAATAGATTATCAACACGTGCTCTCAGAGTCAGATCTTGATTATCCAGTTGAATTAGATATTTCGCCCCAATATCGATTGTTGTCCAGCCATCAACTTTAAGCGTATTAGCATCATCTGCATAACGAGAGCCCGTATAGTTAACACGGCCATCAAATGCCAAACCATCTAATGTCGGAACATTCCACTCTGCTCCAACAGTCGCTTGCCAATTTGCAACACCAATTACTCTGTTACCATCAATATCACTATTTCCGGTATCTTTTTGTTTTGCATCAAGCCATGTCAGACCACCGAGTAACTTCAAATCATCTGTCGCTTTTCCATAGAGTGTCAGCTCCACCCCTTGATGCTCATCTTCGCCTGATTGTCTGAAAACGGGTCTATTTGGATCGCTTCTATCCATAAAAGAACGTGGTTTTGATGTTGTGAAATATGCCAGCCCAGCCCCAAAGCTACTTGTTTCATATTTCAGGCCAATTTCTTTTTGCTCTGAAACGTAAGGGGCAAAAGATTCTCCTCCATTAACCACGTCAACCGTAACGCCAGCTCCATTGTTAGTTTTGATATCAGCCGTATCCCCTTTAGTCAAGCTTTCAATATAGTTAGCATATATAGAGAATTCATCAGTTAGTTTATATACAGCACCTATTGCAGGTGTAACTTCACTATCATCATACTTTCCAATCAGTCCCGTCTGACCGTTATAATCATAATCTTCTGTTTTTAAGGTTTGATGACGGGCACCTAGAGTGAGCAGTAACCTATCATCCATAAAAGATAATGTGTCCCCAAGTGCAAAGCTGTTCAGCCTCACTCGACTACCTAATCTCGGACTATATAAATCAGCTAACGCAGGCTTAGAATAGAATGTTGGATTGTATAAATTGCTGCCACCAGGAATAGACACAAACCGGTAAGCATTCTTTTTCTCTGACTCGAAGTATGAATAGGCTGCAACCAATTCATGTTTGATACCCCGAGTATTGAGCTTGCCTTTAATACCGACTTCACCCGTTTGAATACGATCTATGCGGCCATTATCAAATCTGCTCAATGTGCCATTTCCGGTAATACCGTTTGTAATATTTAGATTACTGAGAGAATTTTCTTCTTCCCCATGTCTCATCCCATAAGCAGCCCAAGCAGTTATATTTTCAGTAAAATCATATTCACCTCTGAATGTACCAAAGTAATCTTTTTCATTTGAGTAAGACCATGGTTGAGCCCAATTCTCACTTGCATTGGGCGTCGATGGAACGTTACTAACTGCGTTCATCAAACGTAAATTTGTTCTTGTTTGTGCCAACTGATGATTTTGATACCCCATATCAGCAGAGAGTCTTAATCGCTCACCTTGGTAATCCAAACCGATATTAAATAAGTTCAGTTCAGCTTGTTCGTCATCAATAGATGTACCGCCATTATGATGTGCAGCATTGACCCTGATCCCAAACTCATCATTTTCACCAAAACGACGAGCAATATCAGCTGCTCCATTACGCTCATCATTTACTGATGCGCCCAGCGTGATTCGATTTAAGTCATAGTTTGGAGCTCGTTTAGGCAAAAGGTTAATCGCTCCCCCTATGCCACCTCCGTTTGGATTAGCGCCAGTTAGGAAAGCTGTTGCGCCACGAAGAACTTCTACGCGCTCAAATAGCTCTGTAGCAATATACTGACGTGGTAATAATGAATATAAACCGTTATATGCCACATCATCGGAGTTTAAAATGAATCCGCGTATGAAATAAGATTCCTGAAAGTTTCCGAACCCTCTTGCAACTCTGACCGTCGGATCATTTCGTAATACATCCCCAACACTCTGCGCTTGCCTGTCCTGTATAAATTCATTGGTGTAACTGGTAATACTGAATGGGGTATCTAAGTTATCTTTTGTACCCAAAATGCCGGCTCGTCCTCCTTCAGCCACCTGGCCTCCAGCAAAAGCTGGTGCAAGCCCTTCGGCACTGGCATCTGCACTTGCTGTCACTGAGAGTGTATCCAGTTCAATCGGAATATCGGAATTTTCTGTTGAGTCTGCTGAGTAAGCAGCGTTCATACTTCCGATCGCCATTAACATTGATGTACAAATTAATTTAAGTTTCATGCCCCATCCTCATAAATAATGACGGCATATTACTCTTACACAACTAAACTGTAAACGATATTGATTGTCATTTATATTTAAAAATATTCAAGCTAAGTCATGATTTTATTTCCGAAAGGCTAAAGACTGTTGTAGTATTTATATATCAACTCAGGGACTTACCGTGACAGATAAACTAGCGCTGCACACTAGGCTTGAAAAGGACTTAACAGAAGACTGGCAAGCCATTCTCGACATTCTTGCAGAATTTATGCAGGTGCCTGTTGCACTGATCCTCCAAGCTGATAACCAGCAAGTTAATGTCTATGCGAGAAATCAAAGTAAACGTAACCCATTCAGACTAAAGCAAAATCTACCTTCGGGCTCGAGTCTATTTCATAAAAAAGTCATTGAAACAAATCAGCAACTTAGCGTGCTGGATGCCAGCCAAAGTAAAGAATGGGCCAAATCGAATGAACTTCAGTACGGTCTCATCAACTATCTGGGTTTCCCACTACACTGGCCTGATGGTGCCAAATTCGGAATCATCTGCGTAATGAAAACAGATGCTGAAGCCTATACAACAAAGCAAAAGCAAGTCATATTACAAATCAAAAAAATTGTTGAGTCCCACCTTGAACTGGTTTGGCAAAATCAACAATTACAAGCCCAATCAAATAACCTTCAATATCTCGCCTATACTGACGATTTAACAGAGAGCTGGAATCGTCGCGCCTTCATCAATGAGAGTAATAAAGAACTGAAACGCAGTCACAGAAGCGGTCACATTGTTTGTCTGCTTATGATGGACATTGATGATTTTAAAGACATCAATGATGCTTTCGGTCATGAAGTGGGCGATGAGGTACTCAAACTATTCAGCCATTGCATTCAGGCAACGAAACGCCCCTATGACATTTTTGGTCGTATTGGTGGAGAAGAATTTGCCATATTGCTTCCTGAAACGGGCTTAAAACAGGCGACTCATCTAGCAGAACGCATTCGCAAAAAAGTGTCAGAGATTTTTTATTTCACCCAAGGCCAGTCCATAAAGATCACTGTCAGTATTGGTGTTCATCAAGTTGATGATAAAGAAACAAATATTCTGGTGGCATTGAATCAAGCGGATAAACTACTCTACGCCGCTAAACATTCAGGAAAAAATACTGTGATGGCAACGTCACTTTGACTCAACCCCAGGTCGCATTCCACATTGCTCTAACAAACGTTGCCAAGACTGAGTGTGACGCTCTACGGCTTGATGTAACTGCTGCCAGATGCCGGTAGCTGAATCAGTATGTAAATTTTTTTGTCGGTAAGCATTGAACTCATCCGATACTGTGTTGTGCCCTTTTACCTGTGCAAGTCTGTTCAATAGCGGAAAAATCTCATCGCTCTGCTGAGTGACTGCCGCCATATAAGGTTGTACTTTCCCGATATAAATATTGAAGAAAAAATGACGCACGATTTCAGCTTGAGGTGTCACGCGCTGTTGATAGCACAGCGCTTTCCCGGCAAGTCTTGCTTCTATGATCTGAGTTGCATCATTTAATCTCGCTGTTAACAACTGAGCACTTTTTAACAATTTGCCAGCATGATGGCTGTATAGCCATTGTTGCTGTATTTTGCCTAATTGTTGTAAATCTGTATCGAGATGCTGATTATCTATCTGTTGTTTTATCTTCAGAAGTTTTTGTAACCCTGTTGTCGTTGAGTGGTTTGAGCTAGTGTCAGTCGGTAAATATCCTTTTGAATATGTCATCAATTCCGTTATTTCTTCTGTCGACCAAACTGCGTTCCAAAAAACCAGAGGAAGCGTTACACTTTTCTGTGCTATGGCCTGTTTGAGAATATCTCGAGTTTGCTCATCATCAAGTGTATTTAAACAAAGCTTGGCCGAATGAATAAACTTCATTTCATAGCGAAGTCGATTTATGGGTAGCATGACACGCCCCAAAATAGAATTTCGCTCAGCAACCACAACCTGTAATTCACAACCATATAAAGATAAAAACTCCAGCATATTCACGTCTATCTGGGGCACGTCGAGCATTCGTTGCTTTTTATCAGGCAGTTTTGTTAAGGCAGGTAACTTAGAAGTTGAGACAGGTTGATCTAACACTCTGGCCAGACGGACTAAGTATTCATCCATCATAGAATCTGGCTCGTTGAACTTATCACATGCCGTCATCAACAAAACCAGGCTAAGAAGAGAAATGACCTTTTTATTCAATAGGTTCACTATGACAAAGTTGGGCTTAAGCAGGTTAGATATAGCTTGTAATGAACTAAAATCATGTTATCGGACAGGTCAGGAAATTTGCTGATGTATGCCAAACATCAGCAATGGCTGCCCTGCTTGGGTGTGGGTGATGCTCCGACCTTTAGTCAGCACATGTACTACTTTTCCGTTTCGATGCAACATCCTTATCGTACATTCAAAAAAGTCTGTCTCACCTTTCAAATGCCTTTCTAATTGTTTTTCGACGTTGAGTACATCATCAGGATGACAATGCTCCTTCCAGGTGTCCATTGTCATCGGCAATAGCTCAGTTAAATCATAGCCTATCATTTCTGCCCAATTCTGGTTATAGACGGCCTCTCCCGTTTCGATATTCCACTGCCAGCTCCCCAATTTCGCACTCGATAGCACTGTTTCCAATCGTTCGGCTTCTTGACGTAACTGTGTATGTGCCTCTTGTCCAACGGTCTTATCGACTATAAAACCAATGATTTTTGATGGATTATCAATCGCGTCACGCTCCACATAAAAACTGCCGTGCAGATAACGTATGCCATGCTGAGTAAAAATGCGAAATGTCAGCTCAAAACGCTCCTCAAATTGGGATGCTTGTTCCAAGTCCATAGATATGCGGTCACGATCCAATTCATGAACCATTAGCAACCATTGCTTGTATGAGCCATCAAATGTGTTGTTTTTGATTTTATAAATGGAGAGTAGCTGCTGATCCATATAAACTTTGTCTGAATAAAGGTCCCACTCCATGACGCCTATCTTGGCGATACGTGTGGCCATGAGTAGCCGCTGTTCTGATAGGTTACGGCTGGCATGAGCTTCTGAGGCTTGTTTTGTCGCCCCAGCCCCTTGCCTTGCCAAAAATGAAATGAAACTAAATATAGCTACACCAACAAGCGTACAGATGATCGCTATCAATATAGGTTGATAGCGTTCTGATAAGGTCATGAGCTCATCATGACTATAAACGAACAAGCGCCAGTTTCTCTCTCCAACATTCAGCTCAAACATGTGTGAGAACGCTTTTTCATTTTCTTTTACATGATAAAAAGCGTGTTCAGTGTCAGCATTTTTGTATAACAACGTGTATGCGTCATCACTGAAATCATAAATCTCAAAATTTAACGTTTGTTGTCCTCGGCCTAAAATACCCTGCATGAAATCCTTCATCCTGAACGCGGCATAAACAAAGCCCTGGATTGCATCTCTACGTTCAACAACAGAACCGGTGGCCTTATTATGTTGATACACAGGCACATACATTAAGAACCCATGCTGCTTTTCTTCATTTGTCTCCTGTTCAAGGATAACCGGGCCAGTCGCTACTGCTTGTTTAGTATCTCTGGCTAAAATCATCGCCTGCCTTCGAACAGGCTCTGAAAACATATCAACCCCAAAAGCACGTTGGTTACGCCAATCAAAAGGTTCTATGAACACAATCGAACTATACTGTTCGCGTTTACCTGTGGGCTCGAGAGTGTAATCAGGAAACCCTTCTTCCCGGATGGATTGGATATGTTGAGTAAGGGATTGAGAAGGAATCATCTCGGCGTAACCAATCGCCTGTATGCCAGGAAAGTCTCTCTGCAATTGAATCGTATCGACAAAATGACGCCAATCTGTGCGGGTCACTTGAGTACTGGCATCAAATAATCCTTTGCCACTGCGAAGTGCCAACTCATAATCACGCATCCGTTCTGATATGGCCTGAGCAACGTAACTAGCTTCATAATTAAACCGCTGATTCACCTTGTTATGAACAGTAGTGAATAACAGATAACACAGCCATGTACTGATCAACAGCCATAGTGATAGTGCCAGCCATGCTGATGGTGGATGCTTTTTGATGTGCCTGGAAAAAAACGTTTCCATTACTTTTGAGTTACCACCCAATAAAGAGATAAGTCATATCTACAAATAGCCGTTTTACTCAGTATGACGATGAGTTGATGATGAAGCTAGCTACCCAAACTAAGAGCACTTTTTTTTACAGAAAAATCCTTCTGCAAAAATGACATCGATCATTTCATCATTTTGTCACAATAAAACGGCATAAACTATCAGTGACCAGCAGGGATTCGTGTTTTCTGAGATAGGTCGAGATCAGTTGTTGAGGCTTCTTATCTTGACAGGCAAAAATATTTTTGACACGGCTCTGTATTGTCTATACATTGAACATAGCTTGAAAGTTGATCTGAATATTTATTTTTCATTTCGAAGCATTACCATCAGTAGCTCGTCCTGTTTGTTAATAAGTACTCTGCACACTTCCAGCTATACCAAAAAGTCTCAATTTGGGACTTCAATTATTTATTAAGAAATTAGGATTATTTATGTCTACAACTACTGGTACTGTTAAATGGTTTAACGAAGCTAAAGGTTTTGGTTTTATTGAACAAGAGTCTGGCCCAGACGTTTTTGCTCACTTCAGCCAAATCAAAGGTGACGGTTTCAGAACCCTGAATGAAGGTCAACGTGTTGAGTTCACAGTAACTCAAGGTGCTAAAGGCCCTCAAGCAGAAAACATTACTGCTCTGTAAGACATTTGTTTACAGAAAAGAAAAAAAGCCCCGTTATTCGGGGCTTTTTTTTGCCTGCTGTTCTACTCCACAACCTGTTTGGCAAAATGTTTATATTCACGACCAATCTGTTGGGCTCGGCTATCAGGAAATACATGGGGCTCGCCCAGCTCTAATGCCTTAATAATCGCCTGTGCGACAACACTGGGGGGGTCTGCGTCACTCACCCCTATCGATTTCGCCATATCCGTATCGACAGGTCCCGGATGAACACTCAAAACAACCGTTCCTTGCTGACCCAGCTCGTGCCTGATGGCTTGAGTTAGAGAGTATGCGGCGGCTTTAGATGCCGCGTATGTCGCAAAAGCTGGCACACTTCTTAGTGATGCAATTGAGTTGAGTTGAACAAATGCACCACCACCGTTGTTCTTTAATAACGGAGCAAATGCTTGTGCCATTCTCAACAAGCCAAATACATTGATATCAAATTCATTCTGTAAGGACTCAATGGCGGCTGGGTCTAAAATAGCGGCTTTATTTAAAATACCTGCATTATTGATAACAACATCCACATCCTGTGCGTTTGCTGCTGCAGCATAAATTGAATTAGGTTGATTAAGATCGAGAAATATAGGTGTGACGCGATCAGCATAACGCATTTCAAAATCATCTACCGAACTCAAATCTCTTACCGCAAGGTAGACTTTTTCAACACCATAATCGAGTAGCGTCTCTGCGATAACTCTACCTATTCCTCTATTAGCGCCAGTGATAAACACAACCCGATGTTTTAAACCAAATCCTGCGTTCATATTTTATCCCTGTTGATGGTTTCCACTTGCTGACTGACGGAATCCAATAAAGTTCAGGGTCTAAATAGTTGCCATATGAAAATCAGTCAAATACATTGTGTCCGAGATAAATAGAAAGGTACACCATGGATATCGAACACTACCAAAGTCTGATCGAACAATTTCTGAGTCAATTAATGCATTGGTTAAGTAGTCCAAAATTTTATTCACAAATTGGATTAATCATACTGGCTCTGCTCATTGGCTTGTCAGTGAATCGTTTCCTTCGCAATCTGTCCCCTCTTCTCAGAGAAAGGCCAACGGAAGGGCCTATTCTTCAAATTCGTCAAGGTATATTCAGACTGAGAGAACTCATTCTGCCACTTATGCTGGTGTTATCAATGTCTGTAGCCGCTGACATCAGTCAAGCTGTGATTGGTCAAGCCTGGCTGGTTAAACTCAGCTTGAGCCTTGCCGTCATTTTTATGCTTTACACCATTATCACCCGGTTCGTTGAGAAACAGCTTTTTAGAAAACTCGCTTTATGGTTCATTTTGCCTATTGCTGTTTTGCACGTATTTGGCTGGCTGGATGAAGTTGTCGCTTACCTTGAAACAATCTCACTGCAGATCGGCAACTTTAAAATCTCTGCTTATGGCGTAGCCAGAGTTCTCATCTTTGGTTCGGTTTTATTTTGGTTAGGTCGACTTTCCAACAGTGCCGGTCAGCAAATCATTCGCAATCAGCATGATTTGGATATTGGTACAAGGGAGGTGTTTGCAAAGTTATTTCAAGTAGGACTCTTCTTTGTCGTCTTTTTACTGTTACTTCAAATCATGGGCATTAATTTGACCGCATTGGCCGTGTTCGGCGGTGCGCTTGGTGTTGGTCTAGGGTTTGGACTTCAGGCCATCGCATCCAATTTTATCTCCGGTATCATTCTTCTATTGGACCGCTCCCTGAGCGTGGGTGACTTTGTTGAGATGGAAGATGGTCGCTGTGGCACCATACGTGAACTCAATATGCGTTCAACGACCTTAGAAACCTATGACGGCAAAGACATCATGGTGCCCAACGAACAATTTATTACGACCAGCTTCACCAATTGGACACACAAAAATACCAAACAACGCTACTCATTGGAGTTTCAGGTTGCCTATAAAACAGATTTACACCAGCTCTTTGAACTGGTTCGAGAAACAGTGGGAAGTCATCCACAAGTGATGAGTGGTGAGGATATACCTATTGAAGAAAGACCAGACGCCGAAATAAAAGGCTTTGCTGACTCTGGCATA
>CENM01039785.1_pt1 | contig 40916 bp, 60 predicted proteins | sample 530261 | NCBI WGS metagenome assembly CENM01 (sample SAMEA2619854, study PRJEB7988) | marine metagenome | biome: marine biome (ENVO:00000447); feature: deep chlorophyll maximum layer (ENVO:xxxxxxxx); material: "saline water (ENVO:00002010), including plankton (ENVO:xxxxxxxx)" | depth 80 m
TTTAGTCGGATTAATCGTTAAGTATGGCTTGCGCTCTACTTCTTTGCTTGCCCATTGCCCCTCATGACCCTTGACCTGTGCTGGTGTAAAAATAGGCGTTTCGTCTTGCGGACGACTTGCTAAGTCAATTAAGCCAGACATTTTAAGGTTAAATGCTATCTGAGCGTCACGAGACAGCCCTACATGGCCTTGTGTGACCTCTCGACCACTAACATACATACGCTTGCCGTAGAACGGCGCTACGGGCAAATACTCACCTGCTATCACGCCTAATTTTTCGACAATGCCATCACCGCTTAATACATAACCTTTAACCTCTTTACGCTTAACCTTTTTAGCAAAATCAATCTCATAGCCTTGTGCTAGATAATCGCTTAGCTGCTGGTCAAAATCCTCGTCATCCTCGTAGAGCTTAACTGGTTCGCCACCTTGCGGATGGGATAGTTTAGTAACCTCAACTTTGCGCTCTGTCAGCTCGTAATGCTCAGCGACTCGCACATTGTCACCGTCACGCCAATCAAAGCGGTAGCCTTGTAAGTCGTCAAAGCTCGAAACGTCTTTATTGTACTTAGACTCAAACTGAGCCTTTGACATTGCGGTCACAATCGTTACGTGCTTAGCATCTGCTTTGTCGTAGCGACGCGCATTGCTATCCCAATAGACCATCGTGTCAGCTTCAAATATTGGCTTGATGCGTATGCGCTGATACTCGTCATCGTCACCATCTTCATCATCATACTTAGCCTCAAGTAAGATTGCGCCGATACCGCCACTAATACCTTCCATGAAAGCAGTAGAGTAAGCTTCATCGGCGTTACTATCGCGCTCATCGGCTCTGAATAACTCTTGCAAGTTATCGGCTGTATCTGTATCGGCTGCATTGTTCTGCGGTCTAAATTCAACGGTAAAGCGGTTTTTAGCCCATTCATTGTAGATACGAATGACTGATAGCTGAATTTTGTTAAACTCAAACTTTGGACGGCCCTCAAACTGTCTGCCAATGTCGCCATCCCACTGCGCTCCCTGCACAAAACAAAAACGCCGGTCATCATAAGACTGGCGTTGATTGTCGTGCGATTGGCTGTAGTCTGCATCGATACGCTCAAGCAAGCGTTGATGCAATTTGTCGTTTTGCTTGCTCATAGTTTATTACCAATAGTTTTTAACTGTGGGGATAGGTGCTGGCGCAGGTTCAGGCTCACCAATCAACCCTTTTTGTATGGCGTGATTCCGCATCATGTATGCGTAGCGCGTGGCGTCCATCAAATCGTCACCAGTCTTTACAATCTTGCCTTTTTCGTCGCGATGATATTGCAAAAACTCATTAAGCCATTCTCTCAGAGTATTAAACACCTTAAACTTGCCACTTTTCATCAGTAACAATATCTCAAGCAAGCCTATCTCTACGCCGTTTGTATTATCAGGCCACTTAGCGTAAGTAGGCAGCAAGTCAAAACCAACATCGTCATAAGACTTTTTCTGTTGATTGCCTGAGCTTTTCTCAGACTGCAAGCCATCTAATGGCCATGCGGTAGGCACGCCATCAGCCCATTTCTTTGTCGCTGTCCATGCTTCGCTTGGTGTAACTTGCCTTTGTTTCCAAGCGTGAGTGACGTAAATAATATCGTTATCAAGGTCAATAGCTAACTGCACTTGCGCTTGTGGATGGTCCCAACCAAAATCCATGCCATCAATTAGCATAAAGTGATTAGGTATCTCAAACGGATCACAAGTGATAAATTCTTCACCCAAGTCATAAATACGGCCATGTCCTAGCATTGGAATACCCTTAGTACGCATATCACGTTGGTGAGCTGGGAATGATTCAAGTAGTGTTTTCTTGGCTCGATCGTCCAAATGCGGCGCATCATCCCAACCAGCATTGAGCATGATTTGTCCGTCGGCTGGATCATCCATAAACTGAATAACCAAGTCAGTACGCCCATTCTCAGGCGTAAACGTCAAGATGCCTCGACCGCCTTTGCCGTTATCGCCCGTTGCTGTGCGAGTTAAGACCTGTGGGTAAATATTAGGGTCTTTTGGTTCTTCATCGATGTGAAACCAATCAACATTATCACCCATCAAAGCGTGCTGACCTTGACTGTATGACCATAACTGCACCGCCGCTGTTTGATGCTGAACATCACCACCACCGCCATGCCTCACGTACACTGTACGCATAGCATTAGGTGTGCCAGTCATCGACTCATGGTCAAGTATGTACTCGGGCGGAATCAAGCCACCTACCCATTCATTTTCTTTGCGAATACCAAAGATAGGTTTTTGCAAAAGGTCGCGGCACTTTTCGCCAGAATAACCAAGCAGCCATAGAAGCGGTGCATGGTCAAATGCGTGACCGTCCCACCAGTCGGGGTATTGCCCCAATGCATGGATAGCATCAATATACGTCCCCGTCATGGTCTTGCCAACTCGGTTAGCTGCCATAAAGCAAACTTGCGTATAGGTCTTAGTGCATTGTAAAAGCTCTCGCTGAATTGGATATAGCCGCTCACCAAATGTCTTGTAGCGATACACTCGCTCTCTGCGTCGCTTTTCTTCAAGCAACTTGAGGAGTTTCAGTTTATCATCACGAGTTGCCATTGTTTAGCGCCGCTATTTGAGCATCCAGTTCATCGTCGGTTAGATTGCTTACGCTTAGATTTACATTACTTTCAATCTGTTGCTTAGATCCATAACGTTTGGGCGCTAGCTTTTCGATATTCCATTTGCGCGTATCAATACGCAGTTTAGCTCGTTGGATATGTTCTTGATTCAGTCTTTCTTCGCCATTCACAATCTCGTAGTCATCTGCTGAATCGTCAGCAATATCAATCAATTCATCAAGCAGATACTCAGCTTGCACTTGCCTTGCGTGCGCGTACTGTTCCATAAACCCATCTTTGCCGCTTGCTAACCACTGCATTACAGTAGATATAGCAGGCATACCGTCAAGCTCGCATATCTTGCGTAAAGACATTCCAACCATTAGTGATTCGCATATCACTTGCGCTAATTCTTCGCTATAAATTGTTGGTCTGCCGCCTTTGTTAATATCTTCACTCACAACGCTGTCGAGCGCTTCATTAGTCATAGCACCCTCCAGCGCTCATATAAAAAAAGCCCATCAATCAATGTGGGCAAAAGGGTTTAATCTTTCTGTCTGTGCTCGACCATCTTGTCGATAGCAGCCTTTACATCTTCCCATCGTTCAATAGGGAAATGCACACACTCGTCATCAGCCGTATCAGATATATAAACATTATTATTTATCGTTTCCAGTTCTACATCAGAATATGACTCACCAACATATAGCGTTTGCTTGTCTGATATCTTGTTCACAACTCACCTCGTTATCTACTAATCAATGATTGCTCTATCAAGCTAACGTACTCAGCTGCCTTCTTACTGCCCGTACTGGCTCGACGCTTGAGTATGTCCAAGTAAGACCGCTTAGTGATTACGTTCTCTGTCTTGTGGTATTCGTTATAAACCCACTCATGTGATTTATCGTAGTTGCTCATAGCATCCCTTGCTATTTAATCGGACATTAAAAAACCGCCATTTTCGGCGGCTGTGTTAATTCGTTTTTCAGCTATCTTGAAATAATCAGGGTCTAGCTCAATACCGATAAACTTACGGTTATTCTTTACAGCTATTGCGCCTGTTGTGCCGCTGCCCATGAAGCAGTCTAGGACTGTATCACCTTCGTTGCTCCATGAAATAATGTGGTCGTGGGCGAGTTGTTCGGGGAATGGTGCTGGGTGCATTTCATGTCTCGCTGTCCCATACCTCCACACGTTGTCTCTAGGCTTATCGTCTTTAACCTTGGTTAGCAGTTTTTTTCTATCTTCTCTGATGCTTCCATCTGGTTTACGCATATATGACCGCTTTTTTGTGCCTGCCGTCTGACACGGTACTCTGATGAAATTTAAGGTGCTAGGCCTGCCCTTTGACCATACAAACATGTATTCAAAACCCTGCCAATATCTAGGTATTCTAGTGTCCCTCGGGCTTGCGTTTTTCTGAAAAATCATCGTGTCATGTAAATTAAAACCGCAATCCATAGCATGTAACGCTTGCTTAAATGACGTGCCTGTTTCGCTACCTTTGATTGTAGCATCACCTACTACCCATACGACTACACCACCATCTTTTGTGACACGGTATAATTCAGCTATAACTTTCTGCCAAACATCAGCAGACCATTGGTCATTGTTGCCATTATACGTGCGTAAATTATCGTAAGGTGGGCTTGTGACGGTCAAATCAACACTACCATCAGGAATATCTTTAAGCAGCTCTAAGCAATCGCCTTGTCTTAAATCAATCATGCTATCCCTGCCAAATCTCAGACATAAAAAAAGCCCCATCAAATTAATGATGAGGCGTTGTATTGTCCTTACTCGCATTTTCCAACTTCATGAGTTGGGGCAAGTAAGGAGTATTATTGGTCGCTTTACACTATTCTGTTCAGCGTACCCTAAATATACCTATTTTTTTGGGTAGTGTCAAATTATATTGTAGTGACTGCCACATTAAGCTATATCATCAATCTTTACTACCTCATCAGCATCGCCGATACGCTCGATGCGTGTAACTTTGCTGCGCCAATCCTCACCAAACCAAAACGCCAAACCATCATCGCCTTTTGCTGCGGTAAACTCAATGAGCTTTTTACCATCTGCGTCTATGCCTGCTATTTTAAAGAGATTGTTTTTATAGGCAGCTATCACAATACTCTCTAGTTGTGCTTGCACTGCCTCAGCAACTTTGGTGCTGTTAGGATTTTGAGCTACCTTATTGGTCATAGCTGTGTTTGGTTGCAATTTATTTATAAAGTTTGTCATGTCAGCATCCTTATTGATTGATCCTAAAAACTGATTGATATTAAACTGCTTTTTATCTAATAGTGCTTGTAACTCAGTTGCCACCCAAGGCGATACAGGGCTTGTGCCGCTGAGCCACTGTCTTACACGGCGGCTATCAATGTTTAAATCTCGCGCCATGTTGCTTTGCCACTGGTCGCCGTATAGCAAGCGACCCGCCTCGGTTAATTGCTTAATGTCCATCTTATGCGCCTTTTTTGATTAAGCTGTGGATGATAAAGACTGCCAACTGACCGCCAAAAGACTTAGCTTGTCCGTCATGAGTCAAGTAATAAGCAGTGCTTTTGGTGGCCTTGTTTAAAATCTGCGTTACGTTATAACCTTGGTTGCCTTGGCTTAACATCATGCAGTAACCGCCTTTGTTGCCAGTGGTGCGATGCTCGACAGTAAACTCAACAAAGCCTTTAGCGATTAGCGGTGCAACGCGCTGAGTGATGCCTTTAACTGTTTTGTAGATGTTTTTTAGCACTGCGCCAAAAGTCACGGCGTAGTTGTCGCCAGCTTGGATAACTTTTTTGGTTTGTTGGTGAGCTGCTTTAAAGATAAATGATTTCATAATGTATCTCCTAGATGATGACTGGCTCTATAGCCTTGTCGTTGTTGATATGGTTATATTACCTAGTTTTAGGTAATTGGTCAAGTGTTATTTGCAAAATAATTTAAAATAAATGCAAAAAAAATCCCGCGTATTGCGGGAGTCTCTTACGCTAAATACTGCTCAATCATGCGCTCAGCCTCTTTTAGCATCAACCCGACATGGCGGTGGTCTGACCGTTTTTTATCTTTATGCTCCCAATCTAAATGCGCCAGCCGTGGATATTCAATGTCTGTTAGATAGTGCTGTGCTATCTCTTTAGCTGTCCAGCATCGGTAATATTTGCGTCTGACGATTTGGAACAACACCTCATAGTCCTGTCTAAGCATCTTGATAGCAGCATCAATCAGCATCGCCTCATCATCGCTGATATAGTGCGCTCTCGGCGCTCTGCATGTCTCTGCTACGTTGCCCCGCATAATCAGCAAACATGGGCTGATATACCCAAGCCCGCTGCTATCCGACCGACTCCATGCGCCCCATGCTGCTAATTTGTCTTTAATATCCAGCTCAGTCACTTAGCCACCTCGATCAGTCCATTATCAACCCAAATCTGCATCGTCTCAAAATGCGCCCTCAAAATATCCTGATATGTGCTATCACTCTTTACCCTGCCGTCTATCGTGTCGTGACAATTTGAGCAAGCAAAACACGCCATATAATCAGGTGGTTTAAGTCCGATTCCGCAAAAACTGTTAATGCGTATGTGAGCGAGCACCGTTGTCTCAGGATTGTAGTTACAGCCTGTGAGCCTTAACGTGCATTGCTGACCTCGTGCGCTTTTGCGTAGCTTACTCATAGTAAATACCCTCATTAGGCTGTGTTAGCCGTAAACCGCGATTGACTGTAAAATGATGGTAAATAGCATCTAAATATCTTTGCATCTGCCCTTTATTCATGGTGCGAGTTACAGCTACGTCTATCGGCTTCATCATGTACTTGACCTGCATTTCGTAAGACAGCTTGGCGTAAAACTCCTCTTGCATGACTTGCGCATACTCATGGTCATCTTCACAAAGTATCGGTACGCCAAAAAACAACTTGCAAAGCCCTCTGTACTCCTCGTATGAGTGCTGTGGCTTTTGCTGATGCACCTCGGTTAGATAGTGGTGCAATAGGCTGTTCTGTGGTGTGCTGCGCTTTACCTTTTCGCCGTCCTCGTCTGTAGCCGTGTAAGGTAGTGAGCGGCTAGCTAGATAACTCATGTGCTTAAGTCGCTGTTCATCAGTCTTAACAACCCATGTTTTTTTAGTCATCGTCGGCCTCGCTTGCCTCCTCTCCTGCCAATGCCATGTATGCCGCCCCATCAAGATAATTGTCTTCTCGATACTCGCCTTGTTCCGACCTTGCGAGCTTTAGACAGCACATAAACTTCCAACCTTGCTCTGGTGTCAATTCATGCCCTGTCAGCGCGTTAAACATAGCTACAATCTTTGGCATTGAGCGTTCAGCTTCACCGCCTGATTTGTCGTAAGACTTGCCACGCTCTGCCATTATTTGTACGGCTTCGTTTAGGATTTGGACGGCTTTTGGTGCGTCGTCTTTGCGTCCTTGACTTGTAACCTCAATGCACTCAATGCCGCTCGCATCCTTGTAGTGTGGCGGATGGTTTACCATGTCTTTCTCAACACTTGGCTTCACTCGCTTGTCATTGACCCATTGAATCTCACTCATAACCTACCCCTTTCGATAATTGTTAATAAAGCTGCTCACACTGTCCGTGCTAAGCTCACCTCTATCATCGACCGACTCAATAACCGCTTGACCTTGCGTGTTGATCCAAATGGACGTTATTTCGCATTCTGTGTTGTCTTTCTTGTGCGTTGATTTGTCGCCTATCAAGATTGGTCGTTTTAGTTTGAGATTAGTCATTGTCTTTGCGCCCCAAATCAACCCAATCCATTAATTTCATTTCTTGCTTGTCAAGTGAGGCGGTCTGTTCTTTTATCTCGTATTTATGCTGGAAGCACGTTAAATATCTATCGTACTGGCTTGCATTAACCTCACCATCGGTCAGGTAACATTTGCAAATTTCACACTGCCTTAATTTCATATCCGTAACCCCTTATGCACCTCATTAGCTATCAAAATCAAACTCATGCCAGTGTTAAAAGCGTAAATGTTGTAACCTGCTGCCCACCAACCCAGCGAATTAAAAATCATTGAAAACACCAAAAATCCCAACCAGTATTTATTCACCTTCAAATCTCCGTTTTAATCCCTTTTAGCCCCATCAAGCACCCATTGCATCAAACTAACTCTTAAAGCTCACCTTGAGCCGATTTGATGCGTTTTTGTGCGTGTTTATCGACCATACACAATCATGGCTGCATCTCTAGCGTGTTCATTCGTCCGACCTTGCCAACCTGTGATGCGCTTAAACTCATCCGCTGATTTTTTAAGCCCCTTACCCATCGGCTTGACAAACACCACTTCATAACCGTTTTCTTTACACCAATCTTCCCAAATCTTTGCATCGCGCTTAACACTCCCTGCGCCTTGCAGTCTTGATTGAGTAGATTTGGTCTTACCGTTGAATCCAATCCACTTGCGCGCGTCCTCGATGTATAGCTTGCAATCCTGCGGTCGCGGATAGTGGCCTAATATAAAATCCATCGCCTTTGTGATTGTCATACTCTCAACTGCTGCTAACTGACCATCCTCCCACACCGCCACGCCTGTTTTGACACCTGTATCGATACCGATTTTTGCAATACTCATTGCTTACCGCCTCCCTCATAGTTGTTCAGTGCATCAATGAGCAAATCGACTGGGCCGCTAATTCGCTCTGCGTAGTACATTTCTCCACAGTCGTTGCTATCCTCATAATCCTTTAATGCTTGGCGTAAATCTCTAGCTGCTCGAATCAAATCATCCAAAGCGTTGCTCTGACCGTTTGCGTACTTACCGCTTAGCTCGGCCTGGCACATTTGACAGTTGCCGTCTTTATCAAAGCAAAGATGGTCAATCGAGCCTGATGCAAAGACTTGATTGCATCGAGCACATTTGACTGGATTCGCTGGTACTAGTTTTGGTTGTTCTGATAGTCCGGTCATAATCACCCCTTAATAATCTGCTCAAAACTTTTACGACTCATCGTTTCCTTAGTACCGTCCGCGTATGTAATAACAACCGTGTCCGCCTTGACCCACTCCATGCGCTGCACGGTCTTTTTGTTGTAGATGTTTTTCATGCCACCACCTCGGCAAATGAGTTAATCAAGTCAAGGTCATACTCTGGGTGTTCTGCTCGTATCTCATTAATCAGCTCAGTACCAAATTTAAAGATCGTCTTTGATATATCCTTTTGGCCGCCCTTGCTTTTGAATACCAGCTCATTCTCCCCACACTTAAAGCCGTCTTTATCGAATATATGTACCGATACTTGAAACTTACGCTTACGCCCCATAATCTCCGAACGCTTACCACCTGTGTATTTACCCTCTTGCAGCCAGTCCTCGGTAAATTGCGCTCTAAATGCTAAAAAATCAGGGTTGTTATCATGTAAAAATATAATCATGCTGCCGTTGAATTTAGGCTTGAACGCCTTTGGTTTTTTCATGCTTGCTCACCCCTTGCTATATCTGCTTCCAGTTGCGCCTCAATCTGCACAATATCCAATCTCTCTAGCAGCGCAGCCTCTTTGTGCTGGCCGCTATACTCAAACGCTGGTATCTGCCAGTATTTGCCGTCCTCTAAAACCTCGCCGGACAGCTTGCCGTCTTTTTCTGTGAGCATTGTGATCTGTCTCATACCGCGTCCCTATGCTTGCGCTTAAACTGGTTTAGAAAATCATCGACTGTGGCAGACATTGGGCTATCAGGTTGTAACGCTGTGTGGCTGTATTCGACCTGATGCGACTCAGGCACTTTGAAGCTCTTGCCCTCGCTATGCTCTTTGCAGACCTCTGGGTAATGCTTTTGCCAAGATTTGTAGCTAATCGACTCAGGCTGTGTCTTTAGCTCCCAGGTACCGACTCGATTTGCTGTCTCAAACGTAACTTCGTGCTTGTAGATGCCTTGTGCTGCTGCTAGGTACTCTTGGCGCATATCGGGATAGCTGCTTGCTGTGTCTGTGCGTCCTAGGGCTAAGAAGTCCGCTGGGTGACTAGGTGGCCAACCACCTGATAATTTCACTGCTCGCTCTGCTTTACCAAACTCCGCTTTTGTGATCTGTAACTCAGTTAGTATCTCCGCCCAATCAAAAACGGTATCTATACCCCAATCCTCGTCTTTGATTTTGTTTTTAAAAAGTCGTTTCCAGCCAACGAACATTTCAGCGATTGAGCTAGTTAACTGTTCGCTCGGTTGGCTGTGGTTGCCCGTAGCGTTCTGCATATTGCTGGTTGAGCATATCTCGGTACTGTTCTGCTTTTGATTTAGGTTGGCTGTTAGCTGATTGATGGTTTCCATTGTTATCCCCCTGATAATTTGTTTGCTGCGGTTTTGGCTGTGCGTTTAGATACCAATCAGCGTTAAACCCTTTCCAGTCTTTGCTTATCCAAAAAGCAATTATTTGATCCAGTGTGTGACCAGTTGCTTGTTGTGCTTTTTCCAGTGCGTTGAATATGGTTGTCCAAGCAGTTTTAGTGTTGGATGTCTTTTTGTCTTTTCTGAGAATTAACAAATCATTCCAAATCTGATCAGATACCGATTCAGGTTTTTCAGGTGAGTAAGATTTAGGTGCAGCTTTTTTTGGTTTACTTTTTTCTATATTTTTCTTTAAAGGTTTTTCTTTCTTTTCTTTATTACTTCCCAAATTTTGGGACACAACTGGGTCATATTTTGGGAACCTAATGGTCATATTTTGGGATGCTAAATTTTGGGATGCTAAATTTTGACCATGTTTTTCAGCGTTAAAAGCGGCGATATTTTCATAGTTCAAAGTGTAAATAGCGGTCTTTCTTTGCTGTGCGTTTTGGTTCAAAAAACCAAACTCAACTAACTCTTTTACGGCCTTTGAGACTGTGTTTTTGCTCATGTTGCAATTAGACTGTAGGAACGTGTTTGATAGGCTTTTTTCGTCATTGCCGTAACCATCAATCATCCTTACCATTCGCATCAACACACTAAACGCGACTGGCGATAAGAACGGCTGTGCGTCAAATATCTTGTTGTCTACTCGCGTATAGCCTGTCTCTTTCATTGTCTGCCTCTTAATCGTTTGCATTGCGCACCTCCAACCACTCATCCATGGTCTTGGTGCCTTTCTTGCTGTTACATGATCGGCAAAGTGTTTGTAAGTTCTCTATGTTCTTACAGCCACCTCTAGCGACTGGTAAAATGTGATCGATACATAGGTCATGCCAATCACCACAGCCTTTGCATCGGTATGCGTCACGCTCAAAAACCTTTTTTCTTAACTGCCACGTTATTTCTTTGCGCTTATACCCGTGAATTTTTGGCGGCGGCCTGACATACACCTTTGATATAATCAACTCCATATCTTCATGGACTGAGATAAATTCCTCGTACTCACGGTGGTTTTGTTCGCTTACCCACATCCTAGATACGGTATTTACTAGCAAGTCTTGTGAGATTAAATCTCTAACAATTTTTAATATGTAGCTGTGCGGCTTGCCTTGGTGCTTAGCTATAGCTCTACTGCTGTAAAATGATTTTTCTTGATTTGTATTACTCATAGGTATATACTCCGATTGTGTTTAAGTTTTCGAGACGCTCTCAGGTGCGAACTGAGAGCGTTTTTTATTGCTTGTCCAACTCATACCTGATTACTCGATGTTTTTCGTCTCTTATGCTGTTCATCTGATAACCCATCTCGCGAATGTTTGACATGATGTTGCTCAGGTAAGACAGCGACATATCAAAATCAGCCACATTGTAAAAACCATCTCTTTTCATCTGCTCGAAAATCCGTTGCCCTTTCTCTGTTGGCGTATCGCTTGCGACCTTTGAGCGACCTGCGCTCTTGCCTTGCTTTGGTTTCGCCTTTGTGCGAGTAGCACCCCCTTTGTGCGGTCTGCGCGGTGCAACTGTAAAACCTTCGCCAAAGTTATCTAGTTTTGTGATTTTCATGGCCTACACTCCTTCTTTGTCCGTGACCATTCTTTTGTCTGCCTAATCACGATTTGCTTAGTTCTTTTGGTATAGTGATTTGAGTTGCAGTACAGACCTGTGTTGTCCTGACTTGTAAGCTGTTTGATACCGTGTTGCTTAATGTGCTGCTCGATTTCTGATTGACTCGTTGCCATGATTAACCCTTATGCAAAATGAAATAGTGCGTAAACGACGATTAATACCAGTGTGATATGCGTGATAAAACGCATGACGCCACGCCAAAATATTTCGTTCATACGCTCTTTGCGTAGCTGCTCATCTAGTAGCGTCTGAGCGTTACGGTCTGCAATATATTCTTGTATTGCTTGCTCTTTGCTTGCTGCGAGTGATTGCATCGCGTCATATTCACTTTTCATTTTTGTTACTCCATTTGGTTGTCTTAGTTGTTTTTGGCAGATCGTAAGTTTTACCGCCTGCAAATGTGACTCGCTTACCGTCCCAGCCTTCGCGCTGCTTTTGCATCAATTGAGAGTGTTTTAACTCACGCTCCCATGCCTGAATGTCTTGCTCTTGCATCTTTTAGCTCCTTTTCGGTTACCGAAAATCATTTAAGTATCTTTATCGATTTCGGGTTATAAATTAGTTTTCGAGCATCTTCCTTTACGCGCTTGACGTACCTATTTGCCGAATAACTAACAAGCTCCTCGACTGTCATACCCATAATTTCTGCTGCTCGCTTGATATCCTCTAGCTCGTCCTCGCTAAAAGACGGCTGATCGTTATCAGGCATAAGCCTCTCCTATTCTTTGGTTACCAAAAGTTCGCTAACCTGCGTCTTTCAAGTTTGTGTAATCTCGGTCAAACTCTCCTTTAAGTTCAGCTCTAAGCTCCTCGATAAATCTAAGCGTGGCTTGGCGTACTAGCGTGCTTTTTTGCAAGCCAGTCAAACCAGCCACCTGTGAAATCGCTTCAATTTCGTCATCATTAAAGCGAGCATTGACCCTGTGGTCTTTGATGTGTCTTGGGTTGTCGTACATGGGTTAAGCCTCCTCTGGTTGTAGTCCGCTACTGATGAGCTGACTAATATCGTTAATATTTGGATTGGTTCTAAATGCAGGTTTGATTTCAAAGGCTGTATAGCCATCATCGTCCTGCACAATGAATATGTTTCGATTTTTGCCACTTGCTTGCTGGACAGCGCCCTGCGTTACCCCTAAAAGCTCGGCAAGTGGGTCTTGCTTATACATTCTTACTGCTTTTTCTAGCGTCAGGATGTCCATAAGTTTGCCCTATAAATATCTTAGGTATTAATAATAGCACCACTATTATGTTAAATCAATAGCTACAGTATTTGTATTAATAGCAAAGCTATTACAAAATACGCAAAAATCAATAAGGATCCGTTATGAGCAAGGTTGGATTGACAGAGGCGCAGCTAAAAGATGCTGCTAGACTAAAGGCGATCTATGAGGCTAAAAAGATTGAGGCGCGCAACAAAGGCAAGAAGATAAGCCAAGAAACTATTGCAGCAGATTGCGGATGGACACAAGGCGCAGTAGGTCACTTCTTAAATGGTCGTACAGCTTTGAGCTTGGAGTCCGCAATAAAACTGGCTGAGTCACTACAAGTACCAGTGTCGGACTTCTCACCGTCTTTAGCCAAACAAATGAGTGGCGATAACTTTACGGTGCAAGGAAAATCCAAGTTTAAAAAAGCACCGATACTAAATTATGTACAAGCCGGTTCGTTTTGTGATTATTTTGATGATGCGATTGTTGAAGAAGGAGTGCCCTATAACGCAGAGCTACACGGTGATGATTGTTTCTGGGTCGTGATAGAGGGCGATAGTATGATTAAGGATTTTTACCCAAAGGACATGGTTTTAATCAGCCCAAGCAGGCAGCCAAAAGCGGGTGACTTTGTAATAGCGCTTAAAAAAGGCGAGAATGCAACCACGTTTAAAAAATGGCGGCCAAGAGGTTTTGATGAGCAGACAGGGAGGGAGTATAGCGAGCTTGTGCCATCAAACGAGGACTACCCTATTATAGATAGCAGGTTTGCGCCTTTTGAGATTTGCGGTGTAGCTGTGGAGTACAGCAAGCTGCTTGTGTAGCAAAGCCCAATAACTAAGCCGCCTTACGAGGCGGTTTTTTATTGTCTAAAATAAATAATAGTAGTTTAGCTATTTATTTTTGCTAATTAATAGTTGAGCTATTGACTATTATTAATAGTATTGCTATTATAACCACATCGCAAGGCAAAACGCGGACGACGCAGCGATACCAAATTCAAGACGTAAAAAAGCCCTGCAATCCGACCAAAGACATACAGGGCTTACTTAACAAAGCGAGGACAGTATGACAGACATTATCAGATTAGACAATGACGCAGATCATGAAAGCAATGCGATTTACGTCATAAAAGGCGATATGGGTATCAAGATTAACTTTGATGCCGACATTAGCGAGCATGGCACACGCGGCGAATGTTGGAATGGCTTAGTCATGGTAGATGGTAGCAGTTGGGTCGAAGTAGATGCTATCAACAACCTAGCAGTTGACCATGTTTACGACCCTGCTGACGGTTACGAGACCGAAGGTAACTACACAATAACAGACGCAGACAGACCGCGCATTATCGAGCTGATTAAGCAAGTTATCACAAACACTGTCACAGCCAGACCAGCGGCTTACGACTACTACGTAGTATAAGGAGAGCGTCATGAAGATATTTGAAATTACACACATCATGAAAGGCGTGACGATGGTTGAGCGCGTAGAGGCTGACACCAAGATGCAAGCGCGTAGCGTGCTGACCAGTCACTACAAGAGACAGCTCGATTTGGTATCGGTTGAGTTGGTCGAAGAAAGCGAGGTGGCGTAGATGAAATTTAACTGCCCTAACTGCGGTTATGAAATAGACATGCATGACCATGCAGATGTTTTTTACGACGAAGATGAGTTGCTTGTTAATTGCGATCAATGCAAATCGGACTTAATAGCTGTACCTAGTGTTGATATTAAGTTTACCGCTTACGTCGAAACCCGAGTGCCTTACAAGCCAAATAGCGAGGTACAGCCATGAAGCAAATCATCTTTATCGCAGTTTGGGCTGGTCTTGGTGCGTTTGTTACGCATCAGGCACTAGCCGAAACAGTCATCGTTGACGACAAAGCCTATCAGTTGGTCGAGATAGACGGTGAGCTACTTGTAAGCAACGAGTGGCAACCGACGACTGAGCAAGGCTATACGGACGAATACTTGCAGTCTGAGCAGTATAAAACGGTTAAGGCTGCGAATGAGTCGTTAAAACGAATTAAGGAAGGTGAGTTATGAAAGTTACTAAAAGAGAGTTATTAAGACGAATTGAAGCGTTGGAAGAATGGCGAGATTATGCAGATGAAATGCTGACCGAGCTTAATCACGCGCTACCTGACCCTGAGCACGATGCTAAATGTGCAGAAAATGCGGTCGCTGTGGAGGAGTCGTTAGAGAGACACGCTGTACGACTTGGGTTAAAAAAACCAAAACTAAAGCAGTTAGATCAGAGTGTGTTTGATGGTCAACCCAAAGAATGGCGGTTTTTAGCAGTTGATTTTGATGGCGAGACTAATTTTTTCGAGAGCACACCCAAGGTTTCAAACATAGATGGCCGCTGGTACAACCAAGTAGGTGCTATGAAGCTATGCAGCTTGAAATTCGACACAACCAACTGGCAAAACTCGCTAATCGAGCGTGACAAGGTAGAGCTGACAGGTAGTGATTTATGCCGGTATCTAAAAAGTAGAAAGCATTGGGTGTTAGCTGTAGTTAGCGACGAAAACGATGCTACTGCCGAGTTTCATCAGAGAGCGGTTGTTGTGACGGGTATTGCAAGCGACGGTGACTTTGTGTGTGGCGATACGGTTTGGCGGTACGCCGTACCTATCGACCATAAAGGCGAACCGCTGACCGCCGCTGATGTGGGTTTATAGGAGGCTGACATGGCAAAGCACTCAGTACCGCTGTCAAAAAGACAGCGAGACTTTGACCAACTGACAGCCTTTAGTCTTGATATTAAATCTTTCAATGATCTGTATCACATAAGACTGACAGCGCCAACCGGTCACACAATCAACTACTACCCCACCAGTGAGAAATGGCAACGCATGGGCAGATGGTACAAAGGGTTTGGTGAGTTAATCGATTATTTAAATGAGATTTCATAAGGAATAAGACTATGAGTAACGCAATAGCAATTAAAGCATATATGAACGGTCAAGGCGTGCAGCGCAAGTTAGAAGAATTGCTTGGGGAGCGAAAAGACGTATTTTTAACAAGCGCCTTACAGGTAGTCAATAGCAACAAGGCACTGCAAAACGCATCACCTGAAAGTATTTTTGGCGCAGTAGTTACGGCTGCCACTCTTAACCTACCGATCAATGACAATTTAGGTTTTGCTTACATCGTACCGTTTAAAGGCCAAGCGAGCTTTCAGATGGGCTATAAGGGCTTTGTTCAGCTTGCACAGCGTAGCGGTCAGTTTAAGCGCATCAGTGCTTGCAAAACGTATTCAGGTGACACCGAGCAATCAGTCTATGAGCGCCTAACTGCATTTTTACCCAAAGAGCCAAAAGGTGAGGTCACAGGTTATATCGCCTACTTCCAACTGCTGAATGGCTTTGAGGCTCATTTAGCTATGACCAATAAAGAAATGGCTTCCCATGCTGGACAGTACAGCCAATCATTCAAAAAAGGCTATGGCGTTTGGAAGGATAACTTTGAGGCTATGGCTCAGAAAACGGTGCTAAAACTGCTGCTAAGTAAGCAAGCGCCATTGTCAATCGTACCAACATTGGCTGAGGCCGTACAAGCTGACCAAGCAATCATTCGTGATGTTAATGGTCAACAGTCTTATGAGTATGCAGACAATCAGCCACAGCAAGCGGCGATTGAAATGGATATATCAGACGACCCTAATATTTTTGCAACGGTCAAAACATCAATTGAAAACGGCAATCTTGATAAGCGATCAGTGCTAGATGGTAGTGCAGGTTATACCATCAGCAATGAGCAGAGACAGGAGTTACTAGCCTCATGACTTTCAAATGCAGAGCAAGCGCGTTAGGTGGATTGATGACGCGCTTACAGAACAAGACCACGCTCGGTAAAACATCAAAAAAAGTGGTGCTCAATGCTGTTTTGCTCGATGTGTTTGATTATCACCGTGAGATTGACGCAAAGATGATTAACAAAGGCTTGATGCTAGAAGATGATGCAATCAAAGCCGTTAGTCTGCTAAAAGCGGTCAAGCTGACCAAAAACACTGAGCGCAAAAGTAACGACTGGTTTAGCGGTGAGTGCGACTTACTGACCGACGATAGCATACGAGACACCAAATGTTCATGGTCAATCGATAGCTTCCCCTGGACACATGACGACGCTGTGCAAAAGGTCAAAGACGGTGGTTACGATTGGCAAGGTCAGGTCTATATGGAGTTGTGGGGCAAAAAGGTGCATTACGTGGACTTTGTTTTGCTACCTACTCCGCATAGCTTGCTTGGCTATAACGATGACGAGTATGAGCACGTTGAGCTGGTCAATCGAATACCACTACAAAAACGCATCAGGTCAGTCAAGATTGAGTACGACGAGTCACTAATTGAGCAAGCAAAAGAGCGCGTCGAAATGTCGCGTGACTATTACAACGAATTATTTAAACAACTATCGAATTAAGAGGCAAGACTATGCGCGGAGTTAATAAAGTAATAATCATCGGTAATTTGGGAGCTGATCCAGAGGCTCGTCAATTCAACAACGGTGGCAACGTAACCAATATATCGGTTGCCACGTCCGAGCAGTGGACAGATAAGCAGAGTGGTGAGAAAAAAGAAGCGACGGAATGGCACAGAATTGTTTTGTTTAACCGCCTAGGTGAGATTGCAGCACAGTATTTGCGTAAAGGCTCAAAAGTGTATATCGAAGGCAGCCTACGCACTCGCAAGTATCAAGACCAAAGCGGTCAAGATAAATATATCACTGAGATACGAGCCGACCAAATGCAGATGCTAGACGGTCAAAACGAAGGTCAAGCGACTAACAATCAGCAGAACAATAACCGACCTGCTCAGGACAATCAGGGCTATAACAATCAGCAATCAGCTCAGCCACAGCAGGGTTTTAATAATCAGTCAACTCAGCAGCCGAATAATCAGCAGCCAATGTATAACGCGCGCGGTGAAGAGGTTGATGAAAACGGCAATGTAAAGTCAGACATTCCATTCTAAGGAGTTAATCATGATTAATTGTAAATACTGCAAAACCGATAAGCCTATAGATGATTTTTACCGGTCATCTATTCGCAAGGACGGAAAATCAGGGAATTGCAAAGAGTGCATACGCGCTAGAGTGAGAGCCAACCGAGCCGCTAACATTGAACACTACCGAGAATTTGACCGCAATAGAGCCAACCTGCCGCATCGCGTGGAAGCTCGCAAAGATTACGCTAAAACCGAACAGGGTAAAAAGGCAACAGCTAAGGCGAAAGAAGCTCATTACCGACGCTACCCTCATCGCTCAGCAGCTCGTAACGCAGTAAACAATGCTGTCCGTGATGGCCGATTGCACAAACCTAGTCAATGTGAGTCATGCAGCAATGAGACAGCCTTACACGGTCATCATTGCGACTACAACAAACCGATGGATGTTATGTGGCTTTGTGATCCATGTCACAAGCAATGGCACAGAGAAAACGAGCCTATCTATTACAACGAATTGAAAGCATCGTAACAGATTACCCAGCCGCAGGGGCTAATGTGCGGATGCGTCAAGGCTAGATGATGATGCAACGAAAGAATCGCTAGCAGCCAAGATTGACAATTCCTTACGTGCTTAGCATGAGCTTTGAAAAAGCAGTCGAGGCAAGGCCGACTGACCTACGAGACAGGTCATCTATTTACTAATGAGGATTGAGACTATGAATAAGAATATTGAGAAAAAAGCATTGAGTGTTATTCAAGATTTTAACAAGTCAAGCAAAGGCTTAGAGCGCCAAGCTATCATTATCACTTATACCGACAACGACAACATAACCACGTTTAATGATGGTGATGCTAACAGTATATTGCTGACTATGGCTAACAGCTTAGCGCAAACCCTATCAGAGGTTGTGGCGAATTTGAGTGCGGACGAGCAGCATGTGCTGATAGAGAATGTGTGCAACGAGATTTACAGCATGGCGATTAATAAGCTGGATAAGGAGCAAAACGATGAGTAATTTACCGTTGAAGGCGTTGAGGTGGTTTGATTATAAAGATGGCACTGGGGCAGATACCGTTACAGTAATTTGTGAATACACCATTTACAGGTATGGCGACGAATTAATGAGAGATGCGGGAGAAATACAATCTGATGGCGACCATGATAGTTGGGTCGTGGCTTACTATAATCGACATACCGAAGCGCCGACAAAAGAAGCTACCGGCTTTGCAACTATCGACGAAGCTAAAGCGTGGGCTTGGAACCACTACAACGAAAAGATGCAGCCGTATGTTAAGCCCGACTCCATCACCGATATTGCAAACTGGTTTAAAGCTGCGAAGCCTGAGCCGACTGATAGAGATATTTGCACTCAGATCGGTTGTCATTACGAAGAAGTTTACGAGATGGATGTAGCTCTGTATGGCAATGAGTCGAACGACAATGAAATGATGGCGCAATGGTATAAAGGCGACAGTATTAGCGTTGTTAATGTCATGCAGCGAATGGATAAAATCGAATTACTAGATGCGCTATGCGACCAAATCGTAACTGCTACTGGCGTGGCTTATATGATGGGCTTTGATATTGAAGGCGCACTCAAAGAAGTCATACGCTCAAACAATAGCAAGATGGTTAAGGGTAAGTTTGAGTATGACAAGGACGGTAAGATTGCGAAGCCTGAGAGTTATAGCAAGCCTGATTTGACGCCGTTTGTAAAACAAGGAGAGTGATTGTGAGTGACTTATACCCAGCACAGTTTGAAGAAATAACCAGTAAAATATTCAGTACTCGCTACAGAGTATTTTTACGAGACATACCTGAGATTAGCGGCGGTCAGAATGAATCGTTTATTGATGCTGTAAACACAGCGATTGACGCGCTAGACAAGTATATAGCTAGCGGTCAAAAGCTGCCTGAGCCAAGTGAGCCAAAGCGTGGCGATATTATGATTGGTATTAATAGCGAGGTGCAAAGTGACTAACGACCAAATCAAAGAGATAGCACTGGCAAACGGCTTTAAACTCAAAGAGCAGCCAAGCGGTGAAATGGATTTAAATCCGTATGTTTATGAGTTTGCAAGGGCGTTATTTGCTGAGCGCGACAGAGGAAAAGCGCCGATAAAATCGCTTGCTTGTCTTGATGGTACAATATTGGAGGGGCGATAGATGAATAATACAGAAAACATATTAATCGAGCGATACCAGTACAATCCGCTGGTATCACTTGAGAGAGTGGCAGAGGATTATCTGCCAGAGGTAAAATGGGAGACACTAAAGGAGAGGGCGCGTAAGCAGGACTTGCCGTTTCCGGTGGTGATCGGTGGCAGTAAAAACCGCTCAACCTATCATGTAAGCGTCAAATCACTCGCAAGATGGATTGATAAAGTCAGCGAGGAAGCCGCTAAAGACCACCTGAGTATGCACGCCTAGCGACCTCGATTGCCTCGTCAAACTCTAACACGGTTGCGCGGGGCGATATATTGACATATCGTTGTAGGCTAGACCATGACTCATGACCGGTTATTTGCTGGATTTGTGGTACTGTTAAGCCTTGCTCGGATAGCCTCGTTGCCGCCTCGTGTCTTAGATCATGAAACCTCAAGTCACTAATACCGAGCATTTTACACGCCTCGGTAAAGTTTTTAGACAGTATCTTGCCCGATAGTGGCAGTAGTAAATCACTATCCCAATATCGGTTGTTACTACGCATTGCATCCCTGATATTATCGCTCAACAACGCATTAATCACACCCACCGCTTTATCTGTAACCCTAGTATTAATGTGGTTGCCGATACTGCCGCGTGGGTTTTTTGCGTCTCTAACAAGCCACCAATCGCCGCTATAATCATCTAGCCTCATGCGTGTTAGCTCGTCTTGCCGCCGTGCCGTGTAGATAGCCAGCCATAAGACAAGATGCATCGGATAGACGGAGCGGCGCTTGTGATATTTTGCGTAAAAATGATTTGTCAGTGCTTGTAGCTCGTCGCTGGTCGGTGTGCGATTGCGCTGCTTGCTGGGTGTTACTTTGCGCCCATGCTTTAGACCTAGCATGGCTTCTTCAAACTCTGCTAGATTGACATTGAGGCCCCAGGCGAGCTTGGCTTGCTTTAACACTGACCTGAGCGTCATCATGTCACCGTTGAGCGTTGACGGTGAGATGGGCGATAAACCATCATACTTGCCCTTTAGGCGCGCATCAGCAAACGCGGTATAATCCTCACGCCTGAGACTGCTGATTTGTTTTGCTGCTATCGGCAACCGTGAGATAAGCATCAGCGATAGATTATGAGTGCGCCCGAATTGGTCGCCCATCTCGTCAAGATACTTTATAATAACGTCTTGCAATCGCATGGACTTTGCTTCACGATTGAGCAAAATATCAGGATTGTTTTCAATCTCTGCCTCACGTTTTTTGATCCACGCGTCAGCGAGCGACTTTTTGCTAAACGTGCGTGACTGAGTAAATGGCGGATAACCCTCACGGTTAATGCGGATAACACCGCGAAATCTAACCGTGCCATCTTTGTTTTTGCGCTTTGTTATAGTGCCCATTTGTACCATGCCATCATTTTGTTGTTTTGGTACAAATAAGGTACACCATCAATCGCTATAAATCTATATCAATCGTTGCCAATCGCTATCAATCGGTGATAGGGCAAATCTAAAAACTTATATAAAATAAGGCTTTAACGCTAAATGCTTGATTTAATGGATAATAAGAGACTATCAGTCGCCCCTATGATTGATTGGACAACGACAGACTATCGTTACTTTGCGCGACTATTTAACCCGCACACGTACCTGTATACCGAAATGATTAGCACCGGTGCATTGATACACGGTAACCGCGCACGTCACCTACGCTTTGACACACTTGAGCATCCACTGGTATTGCAGCTTGGCGGAGCAGATATCAGTGAGATGACACAATGCGCCGAATTTGCTCAGCAATACGGCTATGATGAAGTCAATATCAATGTTGGTTGCCCTTCTGATCGTGTGCAACACAACAAGATAGGCGCCTGTCTAATGGCAGAGCCAAAAACGGTGGCTGACTTGGTCAAGCACATGCAAGCTGCAGTCGATATCCCCGTGACGGTCAAACACCGTATCGGTATCGATGATTTTGACAGTTACGAGTTTATGGTGGATTTTGTGCAGACCGTTGCGGCGGCTGGCTGTACGCGTTTTATCGTTCATGCACGTACCGCGTGGCTACAAGGGCTGAGTCCTAAGCAAAACCGCGAGATACCACCGCTACGCTACGAGGATGTCTATCGTCTAAAACAAGACTTTCCTGAGCTTGATATTGAGATCAATGGCGGTATTGATACCATTGAAGACATAAAAATGCATTTGCAACATATCGATGGCGTGATGATTGGTCGGGCGTTTTATCACAACCCGTATCTATTAGCAGAGGCCAATAGCTTATGGAACGAGGCAGCACCCGAAACAATACCTAAGCGCTCAGAGATTTTAGAGCAGCTCTACCCTTATCTACAAGAACAAATCGCCAAAGGCGAAGCACTACCCACGATGACACGGCATTATCTAGGATTGTTTCAAGGATTGATGGGTGCACGCAAATGGCGGCAAGCATTGAGCGGCAAACCTCAGCTCACGCTCGATGACATTAAACGAGCAGCCGATGAAGTATTATTGTTAAATCCTGACGCATAGCTAAATGCTGATATAACTGGCTTGATAGAATTCACATGCTAGCCATTGTCGTGGCTAGCATGTTATCTACGCCGCTTGCGCAAGATACTGCCACATTGCTGCGCCATTATTAACGATATGTAGTACGATTGGCAGTAATAGCGACCCTGACTTGATACGTGCATAACAAAATATGAATGCCAAAACCACAATAGTACTGATTTCATAAATGCCATACTGCACATGGATAGTGGCAAATATCAAACTGGTCACGATACTTGCTACTATCGCACCGTGCTGCACAGAGTATGACGGTGCGGTGAACTGCTCTTTGATGGCTGACCATAATATGCCACGAAAGATCACTTCTTCGTAAATAGGTGCAACGACGACCATTGCAAAGACCAGCAGCCACACTGAACTAACAGACTGATATAGAGGGTCGACAAATACCAGCGGCGTCATATCCAGCATATAAGTCAGCGCCTGACTGACTATCATAAATATCAACAGCAATCCTAGCATGCCCATACCTACCGTAAATGAAAACGGCTTTAATGCTAAATACTGTCGCCATTCCCCGCCTTTTATACGAATAATGAGAACACTGGTTGTCATCAGCAGCACACAGCCTATGAGTATTGATAAGCTCACGACTGTTCCATCGTTACTGCCAAAAAAGAAGATATCGCCCATCGAAGCATTTTTGGTCGCAGGTAATACCAGCTTGCCAGCGATATAGACGCCTACCAATTGACTGATAAAAAACGCAAGCACCATCCCTACCGTCAGCATAAATGTACCAACGCGTGAAAATAATGGCGGACGCTCAGACGAGGTTGCGATATCCGGTAAAGCTGTCACGTTTTTTGGCATATATATGTCACTTAAAAAATACGCTGTCAGCTTGTATTAGACACAAGCCTACATAACGATACGTTGCTTTTATTTTGATAGTTGCCGCTTAATCAGTTCTAGTACCTGCTGCGATACAGACTCTGGGTGCTCAAGTGGGAACATATGCCCCCCTTCATGAGTCTCATAAGGTATGCCCAAGCGCGACTTTATCTGTTGGGGAAACCGACGTTTCAAAAAGATACTGTCTTGACCGATAATCAAGGTAACAGGCACTTTGGGGCCACGATTGGGCGTCAGCCAATACCAAGAAGGATTGGTACGAAACACTTCTACTTCATTAGCTTTAGGAATGGCCAGTGTCACTTTACCATCCGCGCGCTCATGCAAGCCATGATCGATATAGCCTTGGAAGCTGCGCTCATCAAAGTTTTTGAAAAATCCTTTGTGCCGCATTTTTTCGTACGCATCTGCTCGGCTGTCCCACACATCACGGCGATGCTTAGAGATACCCGCTGGTGACAATTTATCCATCAAACGCTTACTCGTAAGAGGCAATTTATCTACTGTCTTTGCCAAATGCCATAACAAGCTAACTTTGCCATAAATCCAAGGCGGATCCATGAGCACTGCTTGAGCAAACAGCTTAGGCTCACGGTACACTGCTTGCAAGGTACACATGGCGCCAAGTGAATGACCCACGCCCACCACCTGACTGACGCTATGCTTCTCACAGGCAGTTTTTACGCTATCGATCACCTGCTGCGTCAGACTGCGCCAATGATTATCCACGGGATAATCCGGCGTGTCACCCAACATGGCAATATATTCAATCGTAAAAAATGCGGACAATCCTGCAAAAAACGGCTCATAGACAGCACTTGGCATGCCATTGGCATGGGCAAAATGTAGCACAGGCTTTTTTGTTATCTTGGAGACAGGTAGCGCAGCAAAGGTCTGCAAATTGATTTCATCACTCATAACAGGCTCTCGTGGGATGGTTTATATATTATTTTTAATAATTCAACTGTCTTTCATATTAAGGTAGTTTTTAGCATTATATACAATTGAGGCTGAGCATAATTATATGCTCAGCCTCAACAATCATACACAGTATATCTAAAATATTAAACGCTTAACGCATTTTTGCATTACCTTCTTCTTGGGGCAAAAACCCATCAAGGCTCATGCTAGAGCCAATGCCTGCACCCAATTGTACCGCAAAGCGATCCATAAACATTTGGAACGGATCGGTTGGGCTATAGCTGATGATCGTATCAAGATCCAATTGTTTACTGAGGCTTGTAATACTGCCCGTTTTGTCTGCCAAACCTAACTCGATAGATTGCTCACCGGTCCAAAACAGTCCTGAAAACAGTTTGTTTTGTTCAGGATTTTTCAAGCGATCACCGCGGCCTTCTTTGACGGCATTGATGAAATGCTTGTGCGTATTAGCAAGCACACCTTCGACATGTTTTTCTTCGTAGTCAGTCAATGGGCGCGACAAACTCAAGATGTCTTTGTACTCACCCGCAGTGATAGTACGATCTTCTACGCCGACCTTGTCCATTAGGCCCTTGACATTGTAACTTGGCATAATGACACCGATAGAACCAACCAAGCTCGATGGATTGACATAGATCTCATCTGCGGCAGAGGCGATATAATAAGCACCTGAAGCACCAATATCACCGATAACAGCATAAAGCTTTTTATCGGGATATTCTTTACGCAGATCCATCATAGTCTGCCAAATTTCATCAGACTGTACCGGTGAGCCACCAGGTGAGTTAATGTCTAACGCCACCGCTTTAGAGTTACTATTTGCAAAAGCGTCTGTCAATGCCTCATTGACATCGTAAGCGTTGGCCACATCATCATTACTGATCACACCTTGCAGCTCAACCACTGCCAAATGCGGCGAGCTAGTATCAACGGCATCCATACCTGTTGGCGAACCACTACATCCGCGACCTATGGTCAAAAATATCAATAATATATAACCAAAGGTCAACAGTTTAAAGAAAATACTCCAGCGACGAGCACGGCGCTGCTCAACCACACTAGCTAATAAGGTGTTTTCCAGTACTTTCCACTCTTGTCCGCTCGGCGCGTTTGGTTGCTGCATTGGCGTTGGCTGATTTGCCGAATTATCAGGACGTTTGTTTGGGTCTGGTGGCCAGTTGGGCATATAACTTCCTAAGTCAGAAACAATCTAAAACAATAAAAAGATGATATTGGTAGATACGGCTAAAAATAAATATCTCCTCGCCGTGTCAATCATCGGTATTAATAGGCTGCTAAGTATGGTGGTATTTCGATAATGGTTCAATAGTATAACTGTGAAATATCACCATATTGTAACACTGCGAGTATAAGCAATATTTTTAAGGACTCATCGCTTCTGCGTCAACACCGTTGTTTATTATATTCAGCGATAAAGACGCTTCTAAAGGTTTGTCATCATAGGTGATAATATCATTGATGCTTTGACGACTTATGACATCAGTTGTCATCTGTGATGCACTATGACCAAGCCATGTGATGTTTTTAAACCTCATACTGTCGTTATTCGAATCAGCTGAACATAATAATGACCACATCTGCCAAACACGTGGATGGGTGTCAGTATCTAAAACAAGCCGTGATAGAGACAAGTTTTTGTGATCCGTATCTAACTGGTTATCTGCTATTTTCGTTTGAGAGTTTACAGATAATGACTTTAGCGGATCGGCTGCGTTGTATCTTAGAACTTGTATAGGTACGCTGCTATCAATCGCAATTGTACAGTCCCACACGCTAGTATCACCTATCTCGCTCCAGCCTGTCATTGCTTGGATGGATACATCACCACTAGCCACCTGCCATGTTTTGCCTTGCTCGCAACCTTGCGCACTGATATTCGTCTTACCTTTAGACTGAGCTGCTATTTTAGAGGCTTGCTGGAATGCAGACCAACGCTCGGAGCGTCCCGCTTGCCAATATTGACTGACAGGTAGCTGCTGATTTAACTGCGCAACTGCCAGCGGTAATAACTCAGAATTTTTGGCGCTAACGACCATATTTTGCTCACTGGCATTCAACGTGTCAGTCAGTACGGTGCTACTGCTCTGCACTATGATGCCTTCTAGTTTATCGACTGACAAACTGCCCAGTTGCTGCTCTAAAGATACAGATAGTTTATCCGCTGTGAGATTGCTTGGCATGGTCCGTGTTGCGGTTGGTCTATGATCAGCCAAAAACAGCCAGCTGGTATTGTCTTTCGCAAGTGAAGATCTATCCTTACTGTTACTAACGCTTTGGTTATGTAAAGGGAATTGTAGCAAGGCTGCACTGATATAGGGATCACCCGTTGGCAAAATATATAACGTCGGCATTGTTATCATTGACTGCTGATTGGCATACACCGTCATCATTAACAGCGTCAGTGGAGGCAGTGCCAACCAGCGACTGAGCAGCCCTCTTGGCAAAAGCCAAGGTACTATACTTAACAACACCATGAGCAATATCGCCATATTAACTGGCGTATACAACCATGCGTCTGTTAATGCTGGTAATGATGTCAGCCAACCAATCAACTCATGTAGATTGCCGACGATGGCACTTACTAAAGACCAAATGCTGTCAGCTATCGTGGGTGATAACAGGTAAAAAAGCCCTGCTAACAGATTGAGCGGTACAATCACCCACCCAAACAGCCCAATCGCAAATAAATTGACAATAAGTCCCCACAATGATGCTTTACCAAATAAGAGCAGCGTAATAGGCAATAACGTCAGAAACAACCAAAACTGTAGCTTGAACATACGCCGTCCAGCTCGCAGAGCATGATAGAGCACTCTATTGCCCTTACTCCTATGCTCGTCGTACGATGATCTCAAAGCCTCTGTAGTACGCTGATACGAGGTATCTTCGTATTTGAGCAACAGCGCCACTGCGATGAAGGACAACCAATACCCTGCCTGCCACAATACATACGGATCTTGCCATGCCATCAAGACAGCTAATGCTAACAACACACGCATGGTACTGATAGGTAGCAATGTCAATCTCACCAAGCCGATAGCCAGTAGCATCCACGCCGTACGTGCAGCAGGCACATCAAAACCTGTAAATAGTGCATAGATAAAAGCAGCACCAATCATTACCCACCAACGCACCTGCCAGCGTGGCATATAGCGATAAACCACTGGGCACAGTCGATTGAATAGCAACACAACGGCGCCGCCCAATACAATGGCTAAAAACAGTACATGTGTCCCTGATATTGCAAGCAAATGCGAGATACCCGCCAGTTGATATAGATCCTTGGTGTCGCGATTGATCAAGCTACGGTCACCTGTGAGCAAACTCAATGTGACAGCTCTGGTCTGCTGCTCTGCTGTGGTTTGTGCAGGCCAATCTCTATAGAAATGATCTCTTAATTGCCAACGTCCTATATCAATACGAGTACGAAATCGCTGGAAATAAGAGTCAGACGTCGATGCTTGTTGTAAAGCTTCATCGTTATTGCTTTTGCTGACAGTCAACGCACTAACCGCCAGTATATTTGCCACACCATCAATGTGTCGACCTCGCAACCAGCGATAACCATCAAAACCAGACGGGTTGCTTATTGCTTGCTTGGAGGTAGACAATGGTACCAGTGCCAAGCTCATAAATAGCTCATCGCCTGGCTGCAAATCATTTAAATTTGAGAACGAGTCATTATTTGATGTGTTTTTTGGATAGGCATTGAGCAATACTCGGTATTCGATATGATTATTGGGTTTTTTTTCAAAATTGTCACTATAGCTTTTACTTAGGCTATTATTTTCTTCCTTCGAATAATTCCTTGTACTATCTGCCAAATCTTGGGGAGTCAACTCAGCGACTAATGGCATTAAATGCGTGACCACTGCTACTTGTCGATAGCCGCTATCTGTACTGGCATCATATACACTGTCACTTATCCCTTCGATACGAACGAGTGCTTGTACACGTATAGAGTCAGTAATTTTGGTCGTTTCGGCTTGCTGATGTGCAACTAGCGCTTGTAGCGCGCTACTCACGACCAACCCAATGGCTAATAGACCAAATAAGAAGTATTTGCTAAAAAGTGACAATTTAACATCATTAGGTGAGCTGACAGAACGCGTTTTATTGGTACTTTGAGTATTTACTGAAGGGCTATTAAGTTGAGTAGCACTAAGCAGAATAATAGCAAATATGACAAGCAACCAAAGCAAACCTGTGGCGCTGACCACATTCAATAAAGGCATGTCGATCGGCATCGCCACATTATCTGCAACTGCCAACACACCCATCATAGCAATAATTACCAGGCTACCAACTAACCAATACACCAGCACTCCTTGCTTGATGAGCAAAATATTATAATGCAGCTAACGCCAGTTATTGATGATAATAAGGCGCCAGAGCAGCCATTTTTATCGACATTTTAGAAGCGACTGAAGCATCATATCTGTGAGGCAATAGCATTTATATTTATATTACCCTATACTGATGAGGCATATTAAAATGATGGCTTTCTACCATCACCACTCTATGTATTCTCATCGGTATTTTTTATCCATAATATTACTTTATACCAGCCCATCAATACAATTGAGCGGACTGTCGTTAACGATTAAAGGCGATACTGTGCCCCACAAACGTCTAAAAGACCTGCTTCCTACACCGGAAAAAATCCTAGAAAGTCGCACCCTAAAACTGTTCGCCCCGCATTTGGCAGATCCTCGGTTATGGCACTTCAACCGCCATAGCTTAAATAAAGCAGTCTATATTGGCGTGCTTAGCGCATTTTTTCCACTGCCAGGACAGATGTTGCTGGCTTTGATTGGCTCACTTATTTTTCGAGCCAATGTGCCTATGGCTCTCGGTCTAACGTGGATTACCAATCCAGTCACCAGCTTGCCTATCTTTTATGCTGGGTATTATATCGGTGCAAAAATCATTGATGCACCAGTGATCAGTTTGCGCTTTATCGGCAGAATGATTGCTGATTTTAGCTTATGGGCATTATCAGATGGCGCCAACCCTTTTATTACTTATAAAGGCACTGTATCGCTTACAGCATTTTGTATAGGGCTAACGATTTTAGCGATTATAACCAGCATCGTTTGTGGACTTGCTTTTAAAGCGATTTGGCGTTACAAGACGGTCGTGAGTTGGCAAAAACGTCAGCAAAAACCTGATGATAAATCGCCTAAATATTAATACCGTTTAACATCATTAAACGGTATTAATATTAAACAGTACAACGTCAGCGTCTGAAGCAAGAGCTATCACTCTTCTTTGGTTCTTTCTATGGCATCTATAAGCTTATCCGTAAAATCTTTATCCATAGAGACGATCTCAATAACCTCGTCGTTTTTACAGAGCGTATAACGCTTACCTGTCGCGCTGTCTTGAACCTTTAAATCATAGTCAACCCCAGCCAAAGTGATCGCATCAAACACGGGTGTGATAAGATCCTTTTGTTCTTGTCTATCGATGGTGTCAAACAAGGTTGGATCGATATAAGGCTTTAACGGCTCATCGCCTTCTTCAGCACTGCCAAAAGCGGCGATTGGATTGTCATCTTTGTTCATTATTCGGAGACCTATAAAATAGACATAGCAGCTAGTTAATCAAGCTTCTATATCTTTTGCTATGAGATATTTACTTGATAATACAACAATATATTTCGTTAGGACAACCCTTATAAGTGCTAATTTATGACACTTATATTCATCTGAAAATCTCAACATATATAGACGTTAATACTGTTCCCAATGACCATTACGTAGCAATAATTGACGATCAGCAAGCGCCGCCAAGTTGCGATCATGTGTCACCATCAAAAGTGCTGTTTGCATAGTGCTTTGTAGCTCTGATAGCAATCCAAAGACACTTTGCGCATTGTCATAATCCAAGTTACCAGTTGGCTCATCCGCCAAGATAAGCGAAGGCTTGGTAACTAGTGCGCGCGCAATCGCCACGCGCTGACGCTCACCACCTGATAGCTCACCCGGTCTGTGCATCAACCGATGATTTAGACCGACGTTTTCGAGAATCTCAATCGCTTGCTTGCGAGCGTCAGTTGTTGATACTTCTGGACGCATCAGTAAAGGCATCGCAACATTCTCGACTGCGGTAAACTCTGCTAGCAAATGGTGAAACTGATAAATGAAACCCAAATGCTTGTTGCGCATCGCGCCGCGTTCGGTCTCATTCATGCTATTTAATAACTGACCATGTAACCAGACTTCACCACTCGTGGGCGTGTCTAAACCACCAAGCAAATGTAGCAAGGTACTTTTTCCTGAACCACTGGTCCCGACAATAGCAATGCGCTCACCAGCATGAACTGTCAGATCAAGGCCCGTCAATACTTGCGTACTAACGGCTCCCTCATCATATATTTTATTGATATTGGTCGCCTTTAAAATGGCAGACATAGCGCTTCCTTTATTTTATTTATGTCGATATTTATGCGATTGAATTACTCATAACGTAGTGTCTGGGCAGGCTGAATTTTAGCCGCTCGGCGTGCTGGATAAATCGTTGCCAAAAAGCTCAATATAAATGAGGCACCTGTAATGAATACCACGTCGAGTAAACGCAACTCTGACGGCAAATAATTCACAAAATAAGCATCAAACAGATTCAAATTAAAGACTTGATTAATAAAGCCTAAAATATCACTGACGGTGAGTGCGAATATCACACCCAATATCGTACCAGCAACGGTACCGATCACACCGATGACCACGCCTTGTACCATAAAGACTTGGGTAATCAAACGAGGAGACGCACCAAAGGTTTTTAGAATGGCAATATCTGCTTTTTTGTCAGTGACGAGCATCACAAGACTTGAGACAATGTTGAAAGCGGCAACTAAGATGATTAAAAATAGTAGCAAACCAACCATGGCTTTTTCCATCTGAATTGCACCAAATAGATTGCCGTGCGTCTGCGTCCAATCATTGGGGAACAACTGCTGAGGAGAAATAGCAGCGGCTTTTTCTGCGGCAATCGGCGCAGTAAAGATATCATTGAGCTTCATGCGCACGCCTTGCGCCCCTTCTGGCAGACGCAGCAGTTTTGCTGCATCACCCATCGGGATGAACGCCATCAGACTGTCTACCTCTGGGCTGATGGTAAAAATACCTGTCAAAGTAAAGCGCTTAAACCGCGGTATCACACCGGCTGGCGATGGCGAGGCTTCTGGCAGCACTAGAGTTACTTTGTCCCCTATCTGTAAACCCAGAGACTGCACCATCTCTTCACCCAATACGATGCTAAAGTCACCACTTTGCAAGGTATCAATACTGCCCTCGACCATATGATCATTAATGATAGAGACGTTTTTTTCGTATTCAGGCTCGACGCCAGTCACCATAATCCCGGCGACCTGACCGTTTGATGTCAGCATCCCTTGCAATTGGATAAAGGGGGCGACATCTGATACTTCTGGATCTTCCTTAATCTTATCAGCGAGCTGCTCCCAATCACCGATAATCTCAGTTGAGACCACGGTGGCTTGCGGCACCATGCCCAAAATACGGGTTTTTAATTCTCGATCAAAACCATTCATGACCGATAGCACCGTAATCAATACGGCAACCCCAAGCGTCAGACCAATCATTGAAATCAGGGATATAAAGGAGATAAAGCCATTACTGCGCTCTGCTCGGGTATATCGTAAGCCGATAAATAACGCTAAAGGACGAAACATATTCAAACTCTTTATCTTATCTACGTGCGACTTTATATAGGTTGCATCACGAGCAGTAGTAAATGCATCATACAGCTGCTACTACTCACATATAAATCAAACACAAAACAGGAGATCAGACGAGCCGAGGACAGCCGTCAAAAGGGAGCTAGTTTGACACAATTTAGCCAATATGTGCCAGTCATTAGCCGATACTAAGAGTATTTTTTACCAAAAAACTGGGTTTTGTTATTATTTTTTATAGAGGCCTTGCTATTAGATATGTCAATACCTATATATTATATGCTAAAGACAATTGTCATTAACCCTCATTGTGGTTTGTTCACACTTTGCTGGTAATGTCGCTGACATCATAAACCAGTTATTTGAAATACTGAATGGCACGTAAGTAACCATCGCACTACAGTATTAGACACAAACCCCACGCTGACTTAATTTTGAGTATTTTCATGACCATAAATTATCAATATAAAAACATTCAAACTCCTACCAAGATCACACTGACCGATGAGCAGTCTGCAGGTCATGGCGATCATTGGCGTATTTTGACCGATGATATGAGCAAGGATGTGCCAGAGTGGCTACAAAAAATGATTGAAGTGGCGGCAATACCTAAAGGCCTGAACAACAACGTCAGTGCAAAAGACAGCTGTTTGTTGTTATCAGAAGACAAGCCCTGCCATATCAATCAAGTACTCGCAATGAAAGACGGTAAGCCTGAGCGCTTCATCAATGCTTATCCTTGTGTTGATAGTCCTTATGGGCTTGATTGTAAAATCGAGCGCGTCATTGTCAATGACAACTCACACGATGCGGTATTACGCTTACGCACGGCTGATGGCAGCATTATTTATGCGTTTGATCAGCTCTATACGACCAATCGTCATTTGTATCAGCGCGATACGTCTTATTTCGTTAACTTTAGCGCATGGGCGCACGAGATTAAGCTCAGTGAGCAAAACGAAGTCATCATGGTAGAAGACCAAGAATCTATCCGCTATCATCGTGCGTTTAACGATATCGTCGCGGCTAATGACGGAAAAATTCCAGACGATCTGCAAGCGCAAATCAGTGAATGGAAACCTGAAACCGAAGAACAAATGGCACCGGTCGAAATCAACTTAGGACACATGTGTGCTTATTTATTTGGCGATACTTTAGGGCAAGAAGATGAGGCTTGGTGTCAAGGTCAAGTGCTTGGCAAACAAGAAACGATATTTAACGATAAATCTGTCATTTTGTTTGATGTAGTGACATTACGTGAGCAGGATGCAGATCCCTTTGTCGTACGTATTGGTGCGCTTAATACGCCAGAGACCGCCAGTATTAAAGTGCATGACTATGTACAAGCCAATGTCTGGTTGCAGGCAGCGATATATAAAGAGAATCAGCAAGCTTCGGCGCAGTCTAAAGCCAGCTGATAAAATTAAATTGATACAATCTAATGAAACAAGACAGTAGTCCGATAAACAGATGATTGTCCCGCTGTTATGACAGTTGAATGTTTGAGCAAATAAAAAGCCCCTAAATAGGGGCTTTTGTATATCTGAGTGAATTGTATATCAATGGCTTGAGTACAAACCACTCAATATAAGACCTACGCCATCGTCGTCATTGATTTGATACGCTTATACAACTCTTTTTGCTCAGCGCTTGGACGAGCAGTCTGTACTGCCATCAATTGCGACATATCCCCTTCAACGCGAATTTTACCGCTCATGAAAGCACCCATAATTTGATTGGTGTCAAAATCAGTGATGATAGACTGTAGAATGCTACGATCTAATAATAAAGTCGTCGTGCCGTTACTATTTAGACCACGATGTAATAAACCATCGGCAAAGTTGGCTTCGATGTCTTTGTCAGTATCAGATACTTTTAGGTTAACAATCATATTAGCAAGTGCTGGTGGCAAGTTTAACTCACCCGCCTCACTGCCCATTTTCTCCACTTGCTCAAACCATTCATCTGTCAAAAAAACTGCCATATTATTATCCTTAATGGGTGTTTTGTTGGGTTAACGCTGCTATTTTACGCATTAACCTGACTAGCAAATTATTAAAATGCCTGTTATTAATAGCCCACAAGTATGCGGGCATTAAATATGTTTAGGCTCATTATAAGGGGCGACTTGATGAGAAGTAAAACCTATTTGTGCCGCTAGTGGTACGATTGTTACAAAATTCCTTTCGAATATCACAATTATATTTAGCAACGTTTGTCTTAGTTTGATGCAAACACGCATCTAGAATAGTGACGAAATTGTGTATAAAATAAGCAAGTAGCGCAATAATAATAAGTTGCTCGCTATCATTTATACCAAAGAGTTTGTATTTTGCCGCATAGTTCTGATGATATTTAATTAGGATTGCGTTACAATACCCTTAAACAGAGTCGGGAGTTTTAACCAAACATTACATAAACATGTTTTTTGTCAGCCGCCGCTAGCATACATCTATGGTCAGTGCGTTTTTATAGCCCTATAGATATGGGTATCTATCTTCATTAGTACAGATTTTTTCGTAATAATTAAGATATATATTTAGCCTCATAAGATGTTTGATGCTCAAAAACGGCGCGTCTTTTTATTTATCTTGATGATGTATTAACAATCCTACTATCGATTGGCTGTAAACAAGGTGCACGAAGCGCCTCATTTTATCCATCAGTATCAACTGATATAAAATCAAAGCCTAAATTGATAGTTAATAAGATTATGGTGATAAAAGGTCAAAAAACATTATGTACTGTAGCTATTGTAGGTTTATAAGTTTTTATAATATCTATAATGCGGACTGTTGGTTAATTCTGTTGATAATTCGGGCTGTAAAGGAATCATCCAATGAGTTTACAAAACACAGCAGTCGCCCCAGTTGACCGTGAGTATGAAATTACTATCGTAAGATTTTTTACGATTATGGCTGTCGTTTGGGGCATCGTCGGCATGAGTCTTGGTGTGTTCATTGCTTCACAGTTAGCATGGCCATCACTAAACTTTGACATTCCATGGCTGACCTTTAGTCATTTAAGACCACTGCACACCAATGCGGTGATTTTTGCGTTCGGTGGCTGTGCCTTGTTCGCAACGTCTTACTATATCGTTCAGCGTACCTGCAAGACGCGCTTATTTGCGCCATATTTGGCTTGGTTTACCTTTTGGGGGTGGCAAGCAGTAATTGTTTCTGCTGTTATTACCCTTCCTCTAGGTTTGACGTCAAGTAAAGAGTACGCTGAGCTTGAGTGGCCTATTGATATCTTAATTGCTTTGGTATGGATCTCTTATGCCATTGTATTTTTTGGTACACTCATCAAACGCAAAACCTCACATATTTATGTGGCTAACTGGTTCTTTGCCGCCTTCATTATTACGATTGCACTACTACACATCGTAAACAGCATGGCTATCCCTGTTAGTGCGTTCAAATCTTACTCGCTATTTGGCGGTGCAACTGATGCCATGGTCCAGTGGTGGTACGGGCATAACGCGGTAGGTTTTTACTTAACGGCAGCTTTCCTTGGCATGATGTATTACTTCGTTCCAGTACAGATTGGTCGTCCTATCTACTCTTATCGCTTGTCTATCGTTCACTTTTGGGCATTGATTGCTTCATATATGTGGGCTGGTGGTCACCATTTGCATTATTCAGCGCTTCCTGATTGGACGCAGTCATTGGCAATGGTATTCTCCATCATTCTATTTGCACCCTCTTGGGGTGGTATGATTAACGGTGTACTCACGCTATCAGGTAGTTGGGATAAGCTACGTACCGATCCGATCATTCGCTTTATGATTGTGGCGTTGTCGTTCTACGCGATGTCGACGTTCGAAGGCCCAATGATGTCAATCAAGACAGTAAATGCTTTATCGCATAACACTGACTGGACAGTTGGTCACGTACACTCAGGCGCACTTGGCTGGGTTGGTATGATTACGATTGGTTCGCTATATGTACTGCTACCACGTGTCTATAACAAACCCAAAATGTACTCTATCAGCTTAATCACCACGCATTTTTGGCTGGCGACTGCAGGAACGATTTTCTATATCGTGTCTATGTGGATCTCAGGTATCGGCCAAGGCATGATGTGGCTTGCTACTAACCCAGACGGTACTTTGGTATATAGCTTCGTTGATACTGTTGAATTCTCGCATTTCCCATATATTGGCCGAGCTTTTGGTGGCTTCTTATATGTATCGGGTATGTTTGTTATGGCTTATAACTGCTATAAAACACTCAAAATGCCAGAAGGTAAGCCTGTAGATGTCGCTGATCCAACGGATCATGAACCTAGTGTCGAAAAACCTTCGACAGCTAACGTATAAGGAGCGATCATGGCTGGTACACCGCATGAAATTATTGAAAAAAATACAGGCTTGTTAGTCATTGGTATCGTCATTGCTATCAGTTTTGCAACGCTAGTTGAAATCGTGCCTTTGATTTATAACAACGACAGTCCTGAGGAAGGCGGTTTGAACAAGCCCCTTCCCGCTATGGAGCCTTGGACTGCGCTTGAATTTGAAGGTCGTGATATTTATATCCGTGAAGGATGTCACGTTTGTCATACGCAAATGGTTCGCCCACTACGTGCAGAAGTTGAACGTTATGGACCATACTCACGTGCCGCTGAGTCGACGTGGGATCACCCGTTTTTATGGGGATCGAAACGTACTGGACCAGACTTAGCACGTGTTGGTGGCCGTTATTCTGAAGATTGGCAAAAGCAGCATCTAATCAGTCCACGTTCGCTAGTGCCTGAGTCAGTCATGCCAGGTTTCCCATGGTTGGCCGAGAACGAAGTCGATGGTGAGAACATTCAAGCTAAAATGCGTCTATTCCGTGATCGCTTCGGTGTGCCTTATACTGAAGAAGATATCGAAGGTGCTCCAGATGCCGTACTTGGCGCCACTGAGCTTGATGCTTTGGTTGCCTATCTACAGCAGTTAGGTACCGCAATGGAAGGACAGCGCTAATGGGTATTGGTGAATTACAAACAATTGCGACCGTTTCTGCCTTTATTGCCTTCGTAGGCGTTGCATGGTGGGCGTATTCGCCAAAAAACAAAAAACGCTTCGAAGAAGATGCACAACTTGCGCTTGATGACGAGGACATTAGATCTCTGTCTGAAGAGCAGCGCAATAAGGATAAATGATGACATTTTTTTGGAGTTCTTGGATTACGCTAATCAGTTTTGGTTGTTGGGCGTTCATTCTTGGCGTTCTGCTGTTTGTATTAAAATACAAGCCAGAGGTTGAAGAAGACGGTACCACTGGTCATGAATACGATGGTATCCGAGAATACGATAAACCACTCCCTAAATGGTGGTTAGTGATATTTTTTGGCTCAATCGTCTGGGGCGTGGTTTACTGGGTGTTTTTCCCAGCCATGCTTCCGGGAAACTGGAACGGTCTTGCAACCATAAAAGTCGATGGTGAAGATGTACCATGGACTTCTAAAAACGAGCTGTTCAGTGAGCTTGAGAGCAACAACAAAGTATTTACAGATAACTTTGAAAAGAATATCTTGGTTAAAGCAGATGCAGCAGGCGCAACCGCGACACTAGCGACGCTAAACGAGCTACAAGCGACCATGCGTCGCAGTGACAATCCACCAGCGGATCTACAGGCACAAATCGATGAGAAGGTCACAGAACTTGCACCTTATGTCGAAAAACTGTCTGAAAATCCAAATGCTTTAAAAGTTGGTAGCCGTTTGTTCTTACAGAACTGTGCAGTATGTCATGGCTCGAATGCTAAGGGTGCCCCAGGCTATCCTAATCTGACTGACAATGATTGGTTGTATGGTGGTAAAGCCGGTAACATCTTGACCACGCTACACAATGGTCGTGTTGGTGGTATGGCAGCATGGCGTGATCAGCTTGGTGAAGACGGCATACGTGCGGTCGCTGAATATGTCTTATCACTATCAGGCAACCAAAATGACTATGATCTTGATCAAACGAAAGTTGCTCAAGGTAAAGTTATTTTTCATGAGCCGACCAACTGCGTTCTTTGTCATGGACCAGATGGTAAAGGTATGATTTCAGCTGGCGCACCGAATTTGACGGATAATATCTGGTTATATGGTGGTGATCGCGAGACCATTCGTGAAACGCTACGTTATGGCCGCGCAGGTGTAATGCCTCAGTGGGAAACGAAGCTAGGTAATGAGCGTATCATGCTACTTGCCGCTTACGTCTACTCACTATCGGACAAAACTGGCAAAGCACCTGAAACTGCGATGGCAAATACTGCAGCGACTCAGCCAGTAGCGACCAAAGAAGCTACTGCTAACTAAAACACTATTGCCGTACTGTACATGGATGAGATTTAATAAAGGGAGGACTGTCAGTACAGTTCTCCTTTTTTCGTTTATTTTTGCAGAATTTACCTAATAGTCGCTATCACAGATACTTCTCAGTAGACATTATTATGATCTATAGTGCTTGCTTTTTACGATTATTACCCCATTGTTAGTAGGGAGAATGTTAGAATAGCTGTTTTCAAAATGGCTAACGAGCCAGACTGATGATGTCTTAGCTCGATCTAATAACCCACTTATAATCAATTATTTAGTAAGTGTACTAGAGGACTTTTATTTAAGTCGCTATCCATTATTTACTGACATTGATAACATCATACATTCATATACTTCACGGCGAGAGGTATTTGTTCATCATGCCAGCAGACTGATTCTTTTTTTAAAGAGGCACGTTTATGTCAGCACAACAACAATCTAATAAAATCCCCGTACAGCAGGTCGATCTTGATGCCACCAAGCATCGAGTACATCCAAGGTTTGTGACAGGGTTTTATCAAAATATTCGTGTCATCACGATGTATGCCCTTTTGGCCGCTTTTTTAATTTTGCCGTGGCTGCGTTATAATGGCAGACAAGCAATATGGTTTGATGTTCCCTCACAGCATTACTATATTTTTGGTTTGACTTTTTTGACTCAAGATTTTTATTTTATTGCCGCATTTGCCATTATTGCAGCGTTTACTTTGTTTATGGTGACTGTATATGCTGGCCGCGTTTGGTGTGGTTATGCTTGTCCACAAACCATCTGGACGCATCTCTACCAGTACGTTGAAAAATGGGTCATTGGTGATCGCAATAAGCGCATGAAGTTTGATAAATCGCCTATGAGCGCGAGTAAAGTGTTCAAGCGAACGGTAGTCTATGCGATTTGGTTTGTACTTTCTGTGATTACAGCAGCAACCTTTGTCAGTTATGTGGCAGGTACAGATTCGCTTTATCATAGCTGGCAGACCGTGGGGCTGATTCCTTTTCCTGACTGGCCAACATGGGTATGGATATCGATGTTTATCTTTACCTTTGCCACTTATGCCAATGCAGGTTATATGCGTGAGCAGATGTGTGTACAGATTTGTCCTTATGGCCGCTTCCAAAGTGTGATGTTTGATAAAGATACGCTGATCGTATCGTACGACTATGAGCGTGGTGAGCCACGCGGCGCGCGTAAAAAAGGCACAAACCCTGAAGAGCTGGGTGACTGTATCGAATGTACCATGTGTGTGCAGGTCTGCCCCACTGGTATCGATATTCGTGATGGCTTGCAAGTTGCCTGTATCCAGTGCGCCGCCTGTATTGATGCTTGTAATGAGATTATGGACAAAGTTGGCTATCCACGCGGGCTGATTCGTTATACAACCGAGCGTCAGCTGGTCGAAAAAGAACCAAGCCGTGTATTTCGTCCACGATTATTTGCTTATTTGGCGCTATTGGCAGTGCTATGTGGCGGGGTTATCTATGCGTTGACAGACCGCGTGCCGCTAGAGATTGATATCCGCCGTGATCGTAACCAGTTATCATCTATCAATACCCAAGGCATGATTGAGAACAGCTATATCGTCAAGCTAACCAACAAAACCCAAGAGCCTCACAATTATAAAATAACGCTCGCACCGCAAGAGGGTCTGAGTTTAGAGCTGCGCTTCAACGATGTACCCTTAGAAGCAGGCGAAAGCTTCGATATGCCTGTCAGTATTTACGGTGACCCTGATGTGATTGAATTTGGTCAAACGCCAGTGACGTTAAATGTGACCAGTGAAGACGGTAAGTACAAAGTCAGTAAGCAAAACGTCTTTACGACTCAAGGTCAGTAATTCATCACTGAACTGATTATTTAGTTTCCTTTATATCATTCGGTAGTCAGCGACTTTGAGAGTCAAAGGCTATCGGGTGAATGATTTATGATTAAATTGGCAGCAGGTAGCCGTCAAATTGTCCGTTGATACCATTTGTCGATATCTGATAAGCAGATCTTTGATAAATAAGTATCTGATGAATAGGTATTTTATGTCTAATCCAGCACCGAATTTTAAACATCAAGATACTCAGCCATGGTACAAGAATTACATGGTTATGATTTTTGTGATTGGCATGCCAGCTGCGGTCGTGATCGCTTGTATCTGGTTTGTCTACTACTCTTACCAGATCCGCGACAGCGTGGTACGTGACGACTGGTATATGGATGGGAAGACGCTCTATCATGACGTCTCACGTGACAAGCTTGCTTATGATTTGGACTTGCATGGCAAAATGCAATTTGCGGATAATGGCGATGTTGTGTTTTATCTCAATTATCCTGAGCAAAGTGTGCAGTCAGGCAAGCTATTGAACGGCCAGCCACTTACTTATCCCGATACGCTTAATCTTTCAATCTCGCATGCCACCGATATCAAAAAAGACCGTGACGTCGTGCTAAAGCATGTTGAAGGCAATAAATACAGCGCCCAAGTAAATCTTGATTCGGTAAAAGCCAAATATTACCTGCAAGTGAATAACGATGGCAAGGACGATTGGCGTATGCAAGATGTTGCCAAGCTTCCGCGCTCAGAGGTTAGCTTTAAACCTTTATCTGTCTTTGCTAAAAGTTAATATTATTAAGCTATGCCCTAATATCTACATTTAAAAAA
>CENM01039783.1_pt1 | contig 38861 bp, 57 predicted proteins | sample 530261 | NCBI WGS metagenome assembly CENM01 (sample SAMEA2619854, study PRJEB7988) | marine metagenome | biome: marine biome (ENVO:00000447); feature: deep chlorophyll maximum layer (ENVO:xxxxxxxx); material: "saline water (ENVO:00002010), including plankton (ENVO:xxxxxxxx)" | depth 80 m
TTTAGGTTCTGGCGCCGCAAGGTGTGAGAGTTCGAGTCTCTCCAGCCCCACCATTTTCGGATAGTGATAAAAGTTCTCAAACCTATACTAGACCTGCTTTCGAGCAGGTTTTTTTATGTCTGCAATTTGAGTCTAATCCCACGATGGGATAGATCGTGGGATTGCACAGAACTGACCTATCACCCGCAAACCTTGTTTTTATTCACGTACAGCGCCTTAACTTCTACATCCCAGATATTTTAGCGTGGGATTGAGTATAAATATCCGTCATATCTCGTCATTTCAAACAGCTGGTTATCTGCCCTTTCCCTAGTTACGGCAAAGCCACCGCCATGATCGTCATGGTCGTCGAAAACCATGTTTTTTTATCGTGGGCGAGGCGGGGCTTCGATTGCGTTTTTTGAAAGCCAAAAAAATCCGCTCGATTTAGAGCGGATATATTGATCTTAAAATTGGTTATTTAATCTTCATCTTTGAGTAGCGAGTAGTCTTTGAATCTGATGACTTCCTCACCTAGCCAATCATTAATCTGTAGCATGGTCTGTTGTAAAGGCATAAGCTCATTGACTGCGAAAACTCTGGCCGCTTTGATTAGGTCACCAAAGCCCGCCGCATTAGTTGGTGATGCTCCCATCAGTTGAGGTGGTACTCGATGAGCAGCTGCAATATCTATTCGACTCGCTTCTTTGATTTTAAAGAAGTCATCATTGGCACTGACTTCACTGATCGGTAAGATTTGGATTCCATCCTTTTTACCGTTTGGCGAATACATAAAAAGATTGCGGAAGTTACCAGGGCCTTTGCTATCTTTCAAAGCTTTACGGATTGCATCGATGTCTTCTTTGTTCGTTGCTGGGTCATTGATGTATAAGATGTACCCAGCGTGGCTGCCATTTAAATAATACTTACGTCTGAATAAGGTCGCTGACTCATCAAGCCATGCTGCATTCAATGCGGACAAATATTCAGGCGCACCATACACTTCTTGATTAACATCAGGCTCAATTATATGGCAGATGTTTTCTGCTTTATATTCATGTGGCTCTGCCCAGCTGTGCGTGGCAAAATAATATTTGTCACCATTGACGCCGACGCGCATGTATTTACCCAATGGCACGTTTAGCTTCATAGTTTTTTTTGATCGTGACTGTACTCGCTCAACGTATGCGTTGCCAAACGTCAAATGATCTAGTGCAAGCTTACTGAAATCACGATGTGATAGTAGAGGATGCGGTATAAAAGTACTGGCCAAGATATTGCGCTTAACAAAGATAGCACTACTATGATGTGGTGATGCTCTCATCGTCTTAGACAAAGCATCTGGATCATATGGCGGCGCATACCATAGTTGATGATTGTGACATTCACCCCAATACAAAGTTTGCCATTGTTCCATCACTGGGATGGGATCGCCGAAGGTAAAAGCCTCCATGCCCGGCATTTCTACCACTGCATGATTTTCTGTTTCATTCATTCAAATATCTCCAGTGCGGATTCGTCTTCACCTTGAGCAATTGCCAAAGGCTCTCTATGTAGTGCGTGCATTAATGCCCATGCTAGATCCGCATGGCCAGTATCTTCATTGCGGTCGGCTTTATAAGTGACCGCTTTTTCGCTGCTAGTGATTGTTTTGTGTATCGAAGTAAACGCGCCTACTACATCCGTCCATTCGTGGTCAAAAGTTAAGCGGCCTTTTTTGATAACGTCCTTTGTCTTTAGGACAAATTGCTGCTTCAACTCTGGGCTGTAATGCAGCTTGACAGCTTGCGGATAAAACTTAATCACTGACTGATAAACACCAATGCCAAGGCCGGTCACGTCAATAGCTATATATTCAACGTTATACTTTTCTGTCATTTCTCTGATGACGTTTGCTTGTGCTTCGAAGTCTGGGTTTTTAAACTGCAAACGCTCAATGCCGCGTATCATGCCGTTTGGTGTACTTGGTGCTGCTAATATCACAAGTCCAGCGCTATCACGGCTCAATGACGGATCATAGCCAAGCCATACTGGCTGATTACCAAGTGGCCTTGGCGTATAAGGCTTCCAGTCATCCCATATCTCTAACGTATCGACCATGCATGACTGTAGTTCGCTGACACTAAAAGCGGATAACGTGTCATCAATAAATTCACACATCAGCAAGTTATTGAACTCGTCCTCGCTGTATTCCATCCGCAAGTCATCAATGTCGAACAGGTCACAACCACCGTTCATAGCGTCATAGACATTGACGACTTGCCGCCATTGTTTATCACCGCACAACTTGCCATTTTTTAGGTTATGCGGCGTCACATCTATTTCGATTCGGTCATCACCTTTACGGCCACGGTTATACAGTTGGCCAGTCCAAAACTTATATGCTTGGTGCTGCTTAGATGATGGCGTTGATATGTATGTCTGACGCCATTTTTTGTGCATGGCCATACCTGATGCAACTTTTCTGAATTCAATAAACTTATGAATCCAAAAATATTCGTCCATGTATACGTTGCCGTGATACGACTGCGCGGTACGGCTGTTTGTACCCAAAAAATACAGGCTTGCGCTGTAGTCCTTTTCTGGGCCTTCTATGTTTAGCGTGATTGGATCACCGGTCAGCTCGATCCCTGCAGTTTCCATCGCCCATGCAATGATGTATTCGCGGAATACACGCGCCTGAGCCTTGGATGCGGATAAAAATATTTGATTACGGCCAGTCTCAATGGCATCAAGAAAAGCTTCACGCGCAAAGTACCAAGTTGCGCCAATTTGGCGTGACTTTAATAGGTTACGGATACGATTAGTGAGACCTGCGCTGTACCAGACTTTTTGATAATCAAATAAGCAATCTCTGAATGAATCTTTGAACTTATCGATATCATCTATTTGTATGACGTTTGAAGGGTTTTTTTGTCCTGCTTTGCGCCCACGGTTGGATAGGTTGGGATTGAGATCCGACTGTTTGCCAGACTCTTTATATTTATGGATCTTGGCCATTCTCTCTACTTGACGACCAAGCAGATCAATCTCTTTGAAGTCTTTACCAGTCTTATCGTCCTTGTTAATCAGCTGTACCAATCGCGCTTCGAGCGTGGACTCTACTCGATCTAGAGGCTTTGCTTCATCCCAACCGTCTGATTTTTTCCATCCATCTACGGTCGTGCGCGGCGTACTGATCATTTCTGCAATCGCGCTGATACTCCAACCTTGCCAATAGAGACCACGGGCAACGGTTTTGGGGTTCTCTCCAGTCGGTAGGGTGATAAGGGCAGACATTAACGCAGCTCATAAGGGTATGACGCTACTTTGGTTTATCAGCCTCTCTATATCATGCTTGTTTTGCGTGTATTTGCTCAATCCACGCTTTTTTGTTTTGTTTTTGCATATCGCAATAGGTCAAAGTAAAGCTTTAAAAATGACTTCCCTTTTATCTAACTCATGGACCGTCTATGACTACCAAAACTTTTCGAGTTGCACGCGCCGGACAGACTACGGACGGCCGTGAAATCACTCGCGAACAGATCACCCAAATGGCCGCCGGCTATAATCCAGAAGTATACGGTGCACGGGTAAATTTAGAACATTACCGTGCAATGTTCCCAAATTCTGACTTTCGCTGTTATGGCGATGTGATATCGCTATCGACTGAAGAAGTTGATGATCATTTATATCTATTGGCAGAAGTTGATCCAACGCCTGAATTGATCGCGCTCGCCAAGTCGAAGCAAAAGGTTTATTTCTCTATTGAGTTCTATCCAGAATTTGCTGATACCAAAGAAGCTTATATGGTTGGTTTAGCTTGTACCGATAGTCCTGCCTCACTTGGCACCAGCTATATGAAGTTTTGCCAACAGAACCCCGACGATAGCCCCTTATCTGCTCGCAAACAAAACCCTGACACCTACATTTCCACTGCCGAAAGCGCTTGGGAGTATAAAGAAGAGCCAAAATCAGTCTTTGCAACCGTCAAAGATATGTTTGCCGCACCTGTCACACCTAAAACAGATAAAGACAAAGAGCTGGCCACCGCACAAGCTTTTGCTGAACTGCCGGCAACCATCAAAAGCTTCCAAGATGTTATGCAAACAATGGCAAGTTCTATTGACACGATCAACGCCTCTATTGGTCATTTGAACACCACGGTATCTGATTTTGCTGAAAAGCAAAACGAAGTTGAAACGTCTTTAAAGAGCGTGCAAGACAATCTTGATAATACGCCTGAAGACAATTATACCCAGCGTCCGGCTGCCACCGGTTCATCTGATTATGTCAAGTCTGACTGTTAGGCTAAACGGCAACTAAAATCAATTATCTAGGACAAACACAATATGAAAAATACTACCCGTCAGCAGTTTAATGGCTATCTTGCAAATCAAGCAGAGCTAAATGGCGTACCAAGCGCTACCGAGCAATACACGGTCGAGCCATCAGTACAACAAAAAGTTGAAACCCGAGTTCAAGAATCAAGCGAGTTTTTGAAAAAGATTAACGTCATCCCTGTTACCGATCAAAAAGGTGAAGCGCTTGGGCTTGGTATTAGTGGCGGTATCGCAAGCCGTACCAACACCAAAAACGGTAAGCGCCGTGAACCGAAAAACGTTGGTGAAGTGGGCCCTATTTACACTTATGTATGTGAAAAGACAGACTTTGATACTGCTATCCCTTACAACAAGCTAGACAGCTGGGCGCGTGACCCAAAGTTCCAAGAGAAAATTCGTGACGCGGTACTAAAACAGCAAGCGCTCGATCGTATCACTGTCGGTTTTAACGGCACTCATGTCGCCGCTGATACTGACATTGATGTCAATCCGTTGTTGCAAGATGTCAATATCGGCTGGTTGCAGAAATACCGTGATAACGCACCTGAGTCAGTAATGACTGAATCAGAAGTGGGTACCAGCAAAGTCTCTGTTGGCGCGTCTGCCACTAGCTATAAAAACCTTGATGCTCTGGTTAAAGACTGTGTTGATCAGCTGATTGATCCTATCGTCCGTGATGATAGTGATTTGCGCGTGATTTTGGGTCGTAACCTCAAGCAAAGCCGTGATTTCAACATGGTCAATGACAACAACACGCCAAGCGAGGTTATCGCGGTCAATAGCTTATTAATGCTCGATAAAGTGGGTGGTATTACGATTGAACCAACTCCGCCAAATTTCCCTGCTGACGGCATTTTGATCACACCTTTAGATAATCTATCAATTTACTATCAAGAAGGCAGCCGCCGCCGCAATCATAAAGATGAGCCAGAGTATGACCGCGTCGCCTTTTACGAATCAGACAACGAAGCGTATGTGGTTGAAAACTACAAAGCTGGCTGCTTGATTGAAAATGTTGAGCTTGTCTAATGACTGAAGGATGGGACGGATGAAAATTAACGAAGGATGGGAATTATGAGCGACAACATGACCCCAGCGCAGCGACATCGCCAGGCCGCGCTGGCACAAAAAGAAGTAGTGAATATCACGGTGGGCCCTAATAGCGCCTACCGCTTATTGCAATTAAAACTACGTGAAGACAAGCAGCTGCTCAAATCTAAGCAGTCAATCCAAGCCAAGATTGAGCTAAAACGCGAATTGGTCGGACACTACGACGAATGGATCAACGCAAGCTTGGCATCTGGCAAAGGCGATCAAGACAATCTATTGACCACGCTTATGCTTTGGCATATCGATATCGGTAGCTTTGAGCGTGCGCTTGATATCGCTGACTATGCGATGACTCATAAGCTCAAAATGCCCGACGCACACCAGCGCACGCTTGCAACGGTAGTCGCTGAAGAGATTGCTGACACTGCCAAAAAACTGGCTGCCAGTGGTGAGATCACTGATGAGCAAATCGCGCAAGTATTGCGAGCATCAACCATAACAGCTGAAGAAGACATGCCTGATCAGGTACGTGCAAAACTCGCACGTCAAGTAGGTGAGTTGACTGAGGCTGTCAATCCAGTATTTGCATTAGATAACTTTCAAAATGCGCTGAAGTTTGACGAAAATAGTGGTGTAAAAGGCTCTATCAAACGTCTTGAAAAACAGCTAAAAGATGCTGAGCTCAAACCTAAAGATGAAGCACCTGCAGTTCAAGAAATAGTACTAGATCCACCAACGATTGAGGCTATTCAATCCGATTCGTCTGAAGTACTAAAGGAATCATAATTATGCAAGTTATCACTGTTGAGTTTTTAACGTCTGAAATTGTACCTAATGGTGTTACGTTTACTCGACTAGGCGCAAAGCTTACTCACTGCCAGATTGAAACTAAGTCTGGGTTCGTCTTTACAGGTGAAAGCGCCTGTGTAGATCCTTCTCGATATAACCAAGCAATGGGTGAAAAGATCGCTTATCAAAATGCACTCGACAAGATGTGGGAGCCTTACGGACTTTGGCTTTCAAAAGTTTTGCATGACAAGAACAATCCAGATTCGCCTGAACTACTAGGCGACAACAACTCGTAGCCGCGAGCCGAGGCGGCTCATAACTGCATTCAGTTGATACTGCACATGACAATTATGACCACCGCCTCACCCTATTTTATTTTTCTTATCAATATTTGGAGTTGTTATGGGTTTTAGTGCTGTCAATCCAGTCAGTGATGATGTTGTCACTACTCCGCCATTTATGCCTAATCTGTCAGTACGTGTTTTTAGCGAAGCGATGAAGCTTGACGGTACGGTAACACCAGCACGAATGAAATATGCGTTAACTGACGCTGCAAATGACGTCTGTCGTGAGCTGAAGGGTTGGACTGCCAACGCTCTACATGAACATGGCGTCCTGACTCTAGCAGAATATGACTTGGCTCAAGACACAGATAAGTGCTTCAGCTTTAAAAAAGCTGTCTATAACTTTGCTAAAGCAAAACTCACTGAACACTACCGTGATTATGACACTGGTCGTGATGCAACCTCACGCAGCAAAGAGTTAACACCAACTATCGATAGCTGCTATCGCAATGCACGCAATGCAATTGCTGATATCAAAGATGAGCCGCATTCAACCATTGAGCTTATCTGATGCGTGTTGTATCGACATTGCAAGGCGACACAGTAGATTTGATCTGCTTACGCTATTTCAGCTTCACTGGCGGCGTTACTGAACAAGTTATGGATCTCAATCCGCATCTGGTTGGTTACGATCTTGTATTGCCTACCGGCGTTGATATCCAATTGCCAGACGCGCCCGAACGTACACAAAAGCAGGTCATTCAATTATGGACGTAACTCAAATTCAGGTATTAACGATTGATGATGTTATGAGTAACCATCTGCAATGGTTGTTGATTACTTTGCCTGTTATCTGGGCTGCTGCTGGTGGCGCTTGCATTCGTCTATTGTTGATCCGCGCCGAGCCTTTTCGGATGCGATCTCAAAATGCGACTGCGGGTGTATTGCTTGCAGTGATGCTGTCGGATATTACTGCAAAACTATTGACGGGTGGCAACTATGCCACTGGCTACGCAGTCATTTATGGCATGGTCGGACGAGAATTGTTTGTCACATTTTATGACTTTGTGAATGACAATGTACGACCCCTTCTAATGTCTGCTTTGCGTCATTTTTTCCCTTTTTTATTCAAAGATAAACCAGCCAACGAGGCGGACAATCATGATCATTCTTGAGACGTTATCGACTTTATCTATCATTGTCATTGCCATCGTTTGTGCTATGACAATCATTAAATATCATCGCGAGCTTGGCTCACTGGTTACGCTCACTATTTTATTTTTCGCGCTGAGCTGTGTCGGCTTGGCATTTGATGAGACCACTGGTCGGGACGGTGTATGGGCCCTACCCATATTTCGTATGCTTGCCGCTGCTGCAACCGCTACTACTTATTTTAAATTAAGAGCCTTTTGGGCGCGTTATGGCGTGTTCATTAGCGCTATTAATCAATCAAAAAAGGATAATCTTGTATGAGCCCTACCCAACCGATGACACTGATTGACTGTGATTATAAAGTCGCTGCTCGCCGACTGCGCTGTGATGAAGCTGCTATCCGCGCGGTCAGTGATGTTGAGTCGCGCGGCGATGGGTTCTTATTCGACAAAGATGACAACCAATGGCGTATTAAAATACTGTTTGAGCGCCATATTATGTATCGATTGCTAGACAAAAAGTTTGGCCGTGACAAAGCGCTTGATCATGTTCGTACTAGCCCTGATGTGGTCAATACTCGTACGGGTGGCTATAGTGGCGGTACTGCTGAACATGATCGACTTGCTAAAGCCCGTCGCATTGATAAAGACTTAGGTTTAGAGTCAGCAAGTTGGGGCATGTTTCAGCTTATGGGCTTTCACTGGGAGCGTCTTGGCTATAAGTCAGCTGTTGATTTTGTGCTAACGCTATCCAAAGGCGAGCCTGAGCAGTTAGAGGCATTTTGTCGCTTTATCGAGACAGATAAACGCTTGCTCAATGCCATTCGTAGCCGTGACTGGGCCATGTTTGCAGAGATATATAACGGCCGCGATTATAAGAAGAATAAATATGACACTAAAATGCGTGACCGTGCCAAATACTGGGATAAAGAGTTGGCGAAATGATATTTGACGACAGCCTACGCAAATTCTTAACCGATAAAGTCGAGTTCTTTGCCCAGAACCCTGACCAGTTAATCATTAGCGTGGAAAAGGGCTCACTGAAATGGACTGGTCAATCATTGAGCCACCGTCAACACTATCAATTGCTAGTCGAGATTGATGAGTTCCCCGAGAGCATTGACGCCAATTTAGTCATTGTCGCTATTTTGGCATGGTATCAAGAGAATCAAGATCCAGTCCCACCAAACGGGCCATCACCGATTGAATTTGAATCCTATATATTGAGCAACTATACGACCACCGTAGTCTTTACTATCAAAGTCGAAGAAGTTGTCCAGGTATCTACTGATGACACTGGTAACTACGTGTTTAATGCTTGTCCACGTCCAATCCTACACCTGCCAAAACCTTTACATAATCCAAACCTATAATCATGAGCGATTTAACTGAACTGGCCACTGCATTACCTGAATGGGCGACCGCAATAACGAGTCAGCTAGATAATAAACAGTTAAAAAAAGTCAATCGCACTCTCGCTATGGAATTGCGAGCGGTCAATCGAGAGCGTATCCGCGCACAAACCGATCCTGATGGTAGCGATTTTGTAGATCCATTGAAAGCTTCTAACAACCCCATGTTTCGCGAGCTGACCAAAGCGCGTCATCTTAAATTTAATGCAACCAGCCGCTATGCCCAAATTGGTTTCAAAGGTAGCGCCGCTAAGATCGCACGCATACATCACGAGGGCCAACGCAGTACTGTCCGTCCTGATAGTTCTAAGAAATTCCCCTACCCCAAACGCGAGCTGATCGGTATCTCTCGTGCTGACAGACATATCATTATTCGAGTACTACGCGAGTCATTAACCGCTGATTAGATGCCCTGCTCTTTTTTGCGTGTATTTACTCAATCCACGCTTTTTTGTTTTGTATCAAAAATCGCAATGAGTGACGATAACGTCATGAATACATCCCCTATCGAAAACGAGCGCCGGCTCCAAAGTTTTATCAATCGAGGCATTGTCACAGACGTTGATCATGCTAATGCTCGTTGCCGAGTACAGATAGATGGGTTAGAGACCGACTGGCTAAAGTTTTCAGCAGCTCGCATCGGCAAGGTCAAAATCTGGAATCCACCGTGTGTTGGTGAGCAAGTCTTAGTTATTAGCGAGACTGGTGAGCTGTCGACTGGACTGGTAACGACATCGTTTGATTATGATGATCAGCCAATGCCGTCTGCCAATGCCGATACGTTTGAGCTTCATTGTGATGATGGCGCGACATTTATCTATAACCACGCGACACATAACCTAGAGGTTACTTTACTTGATGATTCTACTACTACGCTTATTTCCAACCGCGTGCAAATATCTGCTCGCGATGTCAGTTTTGATTGTAATAACTTTGATGTTAATTGCGAGTCCTATTCTATTGGTTGCCAGTCTTATACCTTGAACGGTCAAACCATCAATCAAAACGGAAAATTAATTATTAATGACCAACCATATTTAGAACATGGCCATAAAAACGTTGAGAACGGATCATCTGTCTCTGGGGGCGTTAATGCTTAATCAAGATAACAACGTCACTGTGATCAATGTCAAAGGCATGTCACGCAGTACTGGTCAGCGTATTGACCAAACCAATCATATCTTACAAAGCGTCCGCGATATATTGATGACGCCTATCGGTAGTCGTGTCATGCGCCGCGATTACGGCTCATTGCTACCATTCTTAATTGATTCGCCTATTAATGCCTATTTCATTATGCAGCTTCGTGCCTCCGTCATTCATGCATTAATGCGCTGGGAAACTCGTGTCACACCAACTCGCATTGAGCTGATGACTGACGACAGTGCCTCACAAGGCGTGGCCAGTTTGATGATTGAATATCGTTATGTGATTAGTAAAAAGATTGAACGTACTTATCTGTCATTAGGCGGTGCGCTATGAGTCGTATTGATCTATCTGGGCTACCTGCCCCTGATATTTTAACGCCTTTAGATTTTGAAGCAGAGCTTGCCGACCTTAAAGCTGAATTGATAGCCAAAGATCCACAACTTGCTGCTGCATTGACGCTTGAAAGCGAGCCATTGACCAAGATCCTTGAACTGTTTGCTTACCGTCTGATGTCTAAGACCAATCATATCAACCAAACAGCCAAATCAATGCTGCTTGCTTATACCACTGGCACAACGCTTGATCATCTTGCCGCTGGCGTTGGTGTGACTCGTCTATTGGTTAAGCCTGGCAATCCCAATGCTGTCCCGCCGATCCCGGATGTCATGGAATCTGACACTGCCTTACGTCGCCGTGTCCAATTAGAACCTGAACGCGCCTCTGCAGGTAGCAAAGGCGCTTACTTATTTTGGGCGCTATCCGCTGATGGTGATGTTCGTGATGCAAGTGTTGTCACAGCCTCCCCTGGTCGCGTGACTGTCTATGTTCAAAGCCATAATGATGCGATCGCTAGCGATGCACTACGTGAACAAGTAAGACTGGCCGTTGATACTGATGAGCGCCGGCCTTTTACCGATAGCGTGCGTATTGCGGCTGGTCAGCCAGAGGATTGGAGCCTACAAGCGGAACTGACACTCTATCCGGGCCCAGATAAAGACGTGGTGATTGCTGCAGCCCGTGCACAGCTTGATAAATATATCGAGCAAGTACGCTACTTGGGTTATGACGTTACGCTATCTGGTTTATATCACGCCTTACATCAAGCGGGTGTCCAACGTGTCAGCCTCTTACAACCTACTGCTGATATCAGTTTGCCAGATGGCAAATATGCTAACTGTGTCGACGTGACGATCAGTGCTGTGGAGTACCGCGATGTCTAAGGGGCTACTACCGAAAAACAGCACCAAGCTGGAAAAAGCATTGGATGAGCAGACGCAGCGTATTGATGCGTTACCTGTTACCTTTGCTCGTTTGATTGATGCTGATAGCTGCCCTGAAGCTTTTTTACCGTGGCTTGCTTGGTCACGCCGTGTCGAATATTGGGACGGTCAATGGCCAGAAGCAAAAAAGCGTGATGTGGTGAAAGGTGCAAGAGATTTTAACGCGCAGCGCGGCACTAAAAACACACTCGCACAAGCAATGGAAAACCTGGGCATAGGTCATAGTTTGCTTGCATGGCATGAGCTATATCCAAAAGGCACGCCTTATACCTTTACAGTAAAAATCACTAGCGGTCGTGTGAGTGTGCAGCAGCAACAAGAGATCTATACCGCGCTAGACAGTGTTAAATCTGCCCGTGATCAGTTCTCTATTGATGCCAGTGTCGTGAATGGCTCTCAATTTTATGTTGCCGGCGCTTGTCGGACTGGCAATGTCACTTATCTATCAACTCCAAACGCTTAGGTAACTATTTAGGTAACAATAATGGCCAACTACTATGTATTACTCACTGACCACGGCAAATCTTTTATTGCAAATGCACAAGCGAACTCACAACTTGCATTGACGCATGTGGTGTTGGGTGATGCAAACGATCAGCCATATCTGCCTGATTCGCGTTTGACTCAGACTAGCCTGGTGAATCAAAGAGCAAAAGTAGCCGTAACCTCTATCAAGATCGTCAATGACACGACAGCTGAAGTATCTGCAGTTGTACCGTCCAATGTAGGCGGCTTTAACCTGCATGAAGTGGGAATTACCGATAGTAGTGGCAAGCTTGTCTACGTGGGTAACTTTCACGGCGGTTATCGCCCAACGCTGACCGAGGGCGCTGGCGGTGATATGGAGCTTATATTTACGATTACTGCAGACAACCTTGCGACTGTTGTCATTGAAACGGACAGCAACGTGGTCATCGCTACTCGCGATTGGGTTGCCGACCGTTTTGCTTTGAAATCTTTAGTGAGTGAACTACACGATATTATCAATCAATTACAGGATGAGCTTATGGCTACCCAGTTTCAATTACTGTCAAATCGTATAGACGATATAGAGAAAGGCATCGCGGGGCTTTTAGATTTGCAGCCATATAAAGTTGGCGATATTTATCAGACAACCATCAATCATTTGGATGCGTCTGCGGTGGCGGCTCATCATGGCTATGGTACGTGGGAGCGATTCGCAGAAGGTCGCACGCTAGTAGGCCTATCAACCAAAACTGATGATCCATCTGACTATAAAACTATCGGTAATGAGTTTGGTGAAAATGAGGAAACTCTGACGCTTGCACAGATTCCAAATCATGATCATACCGTTGATATGCATAGTGGCAGTATTGATGGTGGTACTCGCGCTGGTACTCAGAACACCAGTTCCAGCGCTGCAAATATCAAGACTAACGCTGTAGGCGGCGGTGAACCGCACAACAACATTCAGCCATCAAAAGTGGTTGGCAAGTGGTTACGTACTGCTTAAAACACTATTTATTTTAGACAAAAAAAGGATCTAGACCATGGCATTAACTACTTACCATCACGGCGTCACTGCTACTGAGACCAGTAATATCACACCGATTATCAAATCGGTCAGTATGAGCACCATTGCACTGGTGAGCACCAGTATTGATGCTGATGATGCTAAATACCCGCTTGATACCCCTGTATTGCTGACAGGCATCACGACAGATGATGTCACCAAAGCTGGCGCTAAAGATTCTTTGCTCAGCCAATGCTTGCAGACAATCAAATCTATCCAGAATACCAGTGTGGTCGTGTTGCGACTGTCTGAGCCAGTAGATATCGCTACCGTTGATACCTTGCTTAGCTCTCAATCACGCCTTGGTGTGACGCCCAAGATTTTGATTGCGCCTGAAATTGATACCCCAGATATGACACGTAAGCTGATTGAGATCGCCAAGAAACGCCGTGCGTTTGTGTATGCGTCCCCACGAGCAGAAGACGGTACGTTGATTACGGTCAAAGAAGATATTGCCGCTTATCGCGATACGTTCGCCGCGCGTGAGTTGATGCTGATTGAAGGCGAATGGGGCGTTCCAGCGGGAAAGTAACACGGCGACTATGGGCAAGTAAGCCATACCCCGTACTTGTGGAAAAAGACGATGCTTACCAGCCCACAGTTAAGCCGTTAAACATCACGATGAGACGGATATTAAAAGACACAACGATTGACAGTGATGCGTACCAGCCAAGCGTTAAGCCTCTCGATATTACATTACGCTCACTGCTTATGAATAAAAATATTGATGACGGCGACGCTTATCAGCCGTCAGTCAAGCCGCTTGATATTACGCTGAAGTCGCTACTCATGAGTAAGAATATTGATGGTGATGCTTATAAACCGTCGGTTAAGCCATTAGATCTAACGCTCAAGAGAGTTTTAGTTCAGCAGTACACGGGTGAAGATGATGCTTATCAGTCGACAGTCACGCCATTAGATATAACGTTAAATAAAGGAACATAGACAATGCTAAATTTAGGCATAGCCGGTGAATTTCGTGCAGTAGTTACCCGCGCTGACGGTTCGGTAAAGATAGACACGGGTTTTGTAAGAAACCTTGTATTAAACCAGGGCCTAGAATTTTTTGGGGGGAGTAAAGGTGGGTATTTTAATAGTAAATGCCTTATCGGTAGCGGTAATAGTAGCCCTGCAATTACGCAAATATCATTAGATACTGCTGTAGCCATAGAGTCGATAACTCAATCGCCAGCAAATGCTAACGAATATGCCTTTAACGATTCAGGCGATGGGCTTTATAAAATATGGGAGCAGCGTGCATATCGTTTCACTGGATTATCCGATGTGAATATTTCCGAAGTAGGTTTAGCAAGTGAGGGTACGTTAACTAATTACTACTTAACCACAAGAGCATTAATAAAAGATGCCTTAGGAAATCCCACGACTATAAGCATAAAGGCTGGAGAAACCTTAGAAATAGTTTATCGAATCCATAAAGTTATAGACATTAACGACAAATCGTTTGTGGTTGATGTAAAAGATGGTGCCGGTGGTAGCGTACCGTATAACGTGGTAGTACGTCCGGCTAGAGTTGGGACAAGCACCCATAATGTTTCGGCTGCTATATCTACCGTGGCGGGCGGTCGCTTTGCGTATAGCACCGCCGACTTAGGTGCTAAAGAACATTACCCCACTGGCGGAAGTGTTGAAGAAGGTGTTTTTTCTTTAGATACTTATACCTCGTTAACTAATAAAAGAAAAGGGTTGCTGTCTTTTGGTCTAACCGTTGCCAATGTTGCTATAAGAACAGTTTTCACTAGCAGCCCATCATACTTTTCCTTTTTCCCTTTTCAAATGCGCTTTGGGCGGGTGTCTGACGATGCACCATTAACCAAAACAAATAAAGATACGTTATCTATCCCATTTGAAGTAAGTTGGGGACGCTATGAGGGTGAATTGTAATGTTGCCCGACAATACGCTTACTGAACTTGATAGTGCCTCGTTTTTACCACCACGCAATAAGTCGCAGACAGCGACAAAGTGTTGGGAGCTTGGTGGCATCGCCCTATCTGATACCAGTGAGCCTATGCAGTACTACTGGTATGGCTATGTCAAAGGTAAAGGTATCTATCTACAGCGTAGCGGTGCTGAGCCAGTCGCAGTCTTAGCGTTTGCAGGTGATGTCACTGAGATGAGTTTTAGCTTTGATCAAAACATGCGCCCAACAATCGCATACGTCGAAAACGGCGTGGCCAAACTGTATTGGTATGACGCAAGCGTGGCTAAAAACGTGCTGACACTATACCCGAATATCACCAATCCGCGCTTGTCACTTGATGATAAGCGCAAGTTTAACATCGGTAATAGCGACATTATTTTTGCTTATGTGACTGATCACAATCGTCTGTGCTACCGCTTACAGCGCGAGCGTTATGGTGCTGAGCATGTACTTGTAACTGACACAACAAAGTCAGATGATGAACCTTTAAAGCTGAACGTAATCGGTATGAGTACTGCAAATCGATTTTTATTCCTAACCAATTAATAAGGGAAAATTATGACCCAAACAACCCCAATCATCGCCGTGGCCGCAGCTTTACGCGCCCACTTAGACAAGACGCACCAGTATAGCTTCGTCAAGTCGCTGTCCAACGTTGCCATTGATACTGTTAGTGGTATCAAATATCCACGTACCTGGGATCTAGAAGATCCTGATACTGAGGTCGGCTACCTAAACGCGAATGACGTGACCAGCCTCATTCAACACAACGGCTTTCGCTTTTGGGGCAGTCATACCTGCTCTGATCAGCCTGAGTATATGTTTGAGCCGGTCGTGCGTACCTCGCAGTTTTTGCTGGACACGATCATCAATGGCTGCTTTCAGTTCATTGATCAGCCACTATCACCAACGACTGTCCGTGACATCATTCGTGCCATCAATGCCAAGCTGCAGGAGATGGTTAACTTCGGTTATTTAATCGGTGCGAAATGCTGGTACAACACCGAGCTAAACAGCGAAACGCTGCTCATGCAAGGCAAGCTGTATCTAGATTATGACTTTACCCCAGTGCCTAACCTAGAGAACCTTAACCTAAATCAGACGATCACAGATACATACCTGGTCAACTTTGCCGACTTGGTAGCAGCAGCGGCCTAATAGCCACCTGACGACCCTATTACTAAAAAGGAACCCCTATGTTACCTCGTAAATTAAAGAACTTCATGGCTTACAAAGGCCTTGGTAACCAAAAGCGCTACCAAGGTCAGATCCCAGAGATTGAGCTGCCCAAACTGACTCGCGTGCTCGAAGAGTATCGCGCTGGTGGTATGGATATGCCGGTCAAGGTTGACTTGGGCCAAGAAGCGATGGAAATGACCATCAAATGCGGTGGTCACGAAGCAGATTTGTACCGCGACTTTGCGCGTGCTGGTATTGACAAGGTCGTATTGTCTTATTCAGGTGCCTATCAACGCGATGATGATTGTAGTGTGGCAGCTGTCGATATCTATTGCCGTGGTCGCTTAGAGGAAATTGACCCTGGTAGCGCCAAGTTAGGCGACGACACAGAAGAGTCGTTCAAGTACTCATTGGCGTATTACAGGCTGGTCGTAGACGGTGAAGACATCATTGAAATTGATGCCATGGCGATGAAGTGTATCGTCAATGGTGAAGACCGCCTAAAAGAGATCCGTGAAGCCATGGGAATGTTTACCACCGTCTAAACCGATCATGCAAATCAAGTGACCAAACCAGACACCTATTTGATTAAAACATCGACTAAAAATTACTGATTAAGGATACACCATGAACAACAATGATATGCCAACTATCGAACTAGACTACCCTATCATTCGCGGTACTGGCGATAAGGCCAAAGAGATTAAAGAGTTTACCCTGCGTCGTCCGATGGGTGGCGATTTGCGTGGCCAGTCACTCATTGACATTTCAATGGCCAAAGTCGATGCCCTAGCAGTAGTACTCCCTCGCATCAGCAACCCAGTTATCCATGAGCATGAAGTCAAAAACATGGATGCCGCTGATTTGATGGACGTGGGGTTAACTATTGCCAGTTTTTTTACCAAGGCGAAACATCAGTTGCAAGCAGAAACCGCAGCTATCCCAACCGCGTAGAAGACTGCATGGCAGACATCGCCTTGGTGTTCGGCTGGACACCAGAGGCGATGTATCACATGACGATCGAAGAGCTTGCTGATTGGCGCGAACGAGCGCGTATCCGTAACAACCCTGATGAATGATAACTTGGTTCCCTCACGAATGAGGGAACCAGGACAACATCAGCATCATTGATATCAACAATAAAGTGGGCGCAAATACATGGCAGACCTAAGCTTTCGAGCACAGATAGAACTTATCGACCGCATGACTGCACCCATGCGCTCACTCAGTAGCCAAGCCGATCGCTTAGGTCGTCAGTTTGGTGAGACAGCACAAGCAGCGCGTAAACTTCAGTCACAGCAAGGCTTGATCAACAGTTTCAGACAACAAAAACAAGCGCTAGCCGAAACCTCAGAGGCCGCTGTTCGTAGCCGTGCCCGACTACAGCAGTTAGAGCAGCAAATGCGCGATACGGCCAATCCTAGCGCCACATTGATTCGTCAATTTGAGGCTGCAGGACGTGAATCACAGCGCTTGAATGCTCGCCTTGATAGTCAACGGCAGCATTTACAGCAGCTACGCGGTCGTTTATCAGATGCAGGTATTAGCACCAATAATCTATCTGATCATGAGCGTGAGCTTGCGCGTAATATCGAGCGCACCAATCAGCAGCTGGCAGAGCAGCGGCGGCGGATGAACGAGGTTCGACAGCTTGAACGTCAATCACAGCAAATGGGTGATATGCGGAACAAAGCCCTAGGACTGGCCGTAGGCGGTGCAGCAGCAACCTATGCTGGTGCACGGTTCATTCAACCAGGCTTAGACCTAGAGCAGAACCTGAGTAAAGTTCAAGCAGTCACCCGTCTGGATAAAAACAGTCCACAGTATAAAGCGCTTGTTGCACAAGCTAAAGAGCTAGGCGCGTCGACTCAGTTCACTTCAGCCGATGCCGCGGCTGGACAGACGTTCTTAGCGATGGCTGGTTTTACACCTGAGTCTGTGAAAGCTGCTATGCCGGGGATGCTTGATCTTGCTTTAGCTGGTGGCATGGAGTTAGACCGAACAGCTGATATCGCGTCAAATATTCTCTCAGGCATGAAGATCGACCCCTCTAAAATGAGCAATCTTAGTGATGTATTGGCAGGTACTTTCACCCGTTCTAACACAAATATTGAAATGCTTGGCGAAACCATGAAGTACGCCGCACCAGGCGCGGCACTACTAGGTGTATCACTTGAGCAATCAGCAGCAATGGCTGGTAAGTTGGGCGATGCAGGTATCCAAGCGAGTATGGCCGGTACAGCGATGCGTGCGATTATGTCGCGTATGGCCGCTGGCCCAAAAGCAACGATAGAGGCACTTGATAGGTTAGGTGTCAAGACCTCTGATGCAAATGGCAACTTGCGCCAAATGCCAGATATATTAAAAGAGATTCACGATAAAAGTAAAAATTTGGGTAATGCAGAACAATCAGAGTTGTTCAAAGGCATTGCAGGAGAAGAAGCCGGTGGTGCTTTAGCCATTCTCGTAGATCAAGCTGGTAGCGGTGCGCTACAAAATCTCATTGGTGAGTTACAAAACGCCCAAGGCGAAGCTGGTAACTTAGCGAAAACCATGAGCGACAATACCGTTGGTGACTTTAAGTCAATGACCTCAGCCATTGATGCCCTTAGAACCTCTATTTTTGATGCAAACGGCGGTGCGCTACGTGAGTTCATTCAGACGATCACTATCATGACCCAACGTTTGACCGCGTTCGCTAATGCGAATCCGCAGTTAATGGCTGTCCTAGGTCAACTATTTGCTATTTTGGCCATTGGTGCGGTCATCATTGGCGGCTTAGGCGCAGTCATGCTAACTATTTTAGGCCCTATGGCACTATTGAGAGCATCATTGGTTACGCTAGGGCTACCCACAACTCTAACGCCATTATCAATGTTGGCTAAATCATTTGGCATGATTGGCGGTGCTGTCAGAGCATTGACGCTGACGCTAATGGCAAACCCTATTTTGGCACTCTGCTTAGCACTGGCAGTACTGGCCTTTACCATTTATAAGAACTGGGACACCCTAGGGCCGATGTTTGCGGCGCTGTGGGAACGTATCAAAGCCATATTCAATACGGGTATTCAGGCGCTTAAATCTTTTATATCTAATTTCAATCCAGTCGCATCATTCATGACGGCATTCGCTACAGTTTGGGGTTACTTGGCTGGACTGGGTGCGACCTTCAGGCAGTACGGCGTCAATATGCTCGAAGGGCTAAAAAACGGCATCTTAGGCAGAGCGCAAGCGGTTATTAATTCTATTAGTAGTGTCGTAGGGCGTATCAAAGGAGCATTTACGGGTTCAAAAGGAATGGACATTCACAGTCCGAGCCGTGTATTTACCCGCTATGGTGGCTTCATGATGGAAGGTTTAGGCGATGGTGTATTAGCCAATGCAAATCGAGCAATCAATGCGGTAAAAAACGTTACTGGTCGTATTCGTAATTCAGCGCCTGGACAGATGGTTGGGTCAGTTGTCAGCAAAGTATCTGATTATATCCCCATGCAAATTGACAGCCGAAAATCTATCTTACCGCCTCGCGGCCAGTCTAGTATGGCAATGATGGGCGGTATGAGTAGTGGCAATATTACCATCAATATCCATGGCGCAACCGATCCGCAAGCCGTAGCGCGTGAAGTTCAGCGCGCATTGGCAGCAGAACAACGCAATCAAATGGCACGTCAGCGTAGCCGCTTATCTGATATTGATTAAGGGCATATAAGGATTAAGTTATGTTAGCCAGTTTAGGATTGTTCGTATTTGAGACCACCAGCGCGGCATTTAATGAGATATCGCGCAAGTCTGGTTATCGTTTTGGCACCGGCAACGCGGTCGGTACCAGACCACATATGCAGTATATCGGCCAAGATAACGACGACATATCGCTATCAGGCACACTATACCCAGAAATCACCAACGGTATTGTGTCGTTAGATGAATTACGTGATATGGCCGCCACTGGTAAGACCTACGCGCTCATGAATGGCAATGGTTACTACTATGGCATGTGCTACATCACTGACATCAGTGAGACTCAATCACACTTATTGTCAGATGGCACTGCTCGCAAAATTAGCTTTAGCTTAGCACTAAAACTGGCAGATGATAGCGAGCGTGAGCAAGTAGCCATCTTAGATCAGGATCGAGCAGACGTATGACTAACTTATTCAAGCTCACAATCGAAGGTATTGATCGTACCGCGCAGGTTGAGAAGCGTCTGATTAGTCTCTCAATGACAGACAAGCGTGGTACTGAAGCGGATGAGCTATCACTGACGCTATCTGATCATGACGCGGCGCTGCCCTTACCTACCAATGGCAATGAGATAAGGCTATGGCTCGCGATGCCTGATACTGGCGATATGATAGACAAAGGCACATTTACCATTGATCAAGCTGAGCACAGTGGCACACCTGACCAGCTGCAGATACGCGCCAAGTCAGCCGATTTCAAGTCATCTCTGAAGGTAAAGCGCAGTGACAGCTATCATCAGCACAAGCTTGGGGAAATAGCATCGAGTGTGGCCAAACGTCATGACTTGATATTGGCCATTGATGCTACGGTAGCAGCGACGATGATTGATCATATCGATCAGCACCGTGAGAGTGATATCAATTTACTGACCAGGCTTTGTGAGGACCATGATTTGATGTGTACGATTAAGGCTGGACGGTTGATTATCAAACCGATTGCCAATGCAAGATCACCTTCAGGGGCGGCATTGGGAGCAGTCACCATCACTCGTCAGTCTGGGGACAGCCATCGCTATAGTCGCGCCGATCGTACCAGCGACTATGACGAGACGACAGCAAGCTATCATGATGATAAAACTGGTAAGACCAAGCATATCAGTGTCAAAGACGGTAAGTCCAAACCACTGGACGCCCTACCCAATGACAAGTCTCATGTACTGACTAAACCCGCTAAGAGCAAATCAGAGGCAGTCTCTAAGGCAAAATCAAGTGCCAATAAAAAAGCCCGCCAGATGGCGAGCTTTGAACTGACGTTAGCAACTGCGCGTCCTGATATCATCGCTGACAGCCCAGTGACGGTCAGTGGCTTCAGACCGTATATTGATGCTCACGCTTGGACAGTCATTGAAATCAGCCATGATTTATCAGGTAGTGGCTATCAAACTAGGGTTAAGTGTGAGGCTGGGTAAAAATAGTAGCAAGGTCAGCTTAACTCAATAGCCATCGAGGAATATAGTCACGTTTATAGTCCCTGATCCATGTTGTAACTAAAACCTCTAAAGCTAAAACCATACCAATTGCATATACTGCAAAATGATATGACTCTAACGAAATGTGCTGAGTGAAAATAGCTATATCTTTAGGCATCATACTAGCAATAAAAATAGTTGCTAATAATATAATCGAAGCGCGAGTCACTCCTCGAACTGAATACATTGAGCAATGTATAATGGAATACCATACACCTAAAATAAATTCTTTCATTTCTAATTTAAATCCTTAATAAAAACCAACATACATACTTCAAAATAATTAATTTTTCATTCATACTTCAGGCTTTATATTATGAAATATCTGAAAAAACTTATATGCGGTTCGCAAAGAGTAAAAAACCAATACAATAGATAGAAAAATAACTGTGATAAAAACAAGAGATTGATTATCTCGAACAAATAAACCAATAACAGAGATAATCAGAGTAATAAAGTAAAGCAGTGCAAGTAATTTGCTGTTTGTTAATAAGTTACTGTAATGGTTGGTTCTAATTAAATTTGAGACCAACCTTGTTCCTGCCAAACTTACCACTATAGCTATAAGAGTCAACAAAAAACCTAGCAGTATTCCATAAAGCGGAATCAATACTTTAAATATATCATTAATAAAAATAGAATCTTGGGATAGTAAAAACTCTTTGAAAAAATAACATACAACACTACCAAATACTGCGCCATACAGTAGCCAGCTATAAGGTTTAATATGCTTCATTAATTTCATCAAGTTTATCCAAGTAAGCAGAAATTATTTTCTCGTATATACTCTTATCAGGTAAAGTCTCTTTCAAATATTTATAGTCTTTAAAAGTATATTTAATCTTATCTTCAATTAGGTCGATCCAGTCTTTTTTACCGTCTATATTTAGTACTTGCACTCTAGCAGTAGTTGCTCCAAAACCCAAAAAGTTTTTTATAGCTTTTAAGGGATGATTGATAGAGCCTGGTGTCTGAGTTTTCAAACTAATATTTGTTTCTATTCTTACCGTTTCAGCTCCAGACTTGCTCGCAGCTTGAATGGTTTCATTACTCCAGTCATCAGCATACTCAGGTATTAAGTCATGTTTTACAGGAATATTAGCCTGTAGTTTAGTAACAGACTTATTACTCAATAAAGTTTCCAATGTGCCTTTCGTTAATAGAGGTGACAACTCTACTCTAATACCAAACGCTTGAGTCAGACAGTCCTCAAGTCTTTTGTAATGATTACCATGTTGGTTTCTGATATAAGCAAGTATTCGTTTATTAGGAATATAAATTAGATGATTGGTTTCAAACTTTCCTTCATCATCAGCCATAGCAACATCCCAGCCATCAGTACACGCTTTACCAACCTTAATAGGCTCACCTGTCCTTACTTTGCGAAAAACACCACATACATATTGGTTATCAATTTTTTGAAACTTATATAAGTCGCGTTCATAGCTATCTTTAAAACTATAGTTACCAGTCAACAATGTTTCAAAGCAACCACTGACAGTTACAGTATTTCCCTGTTCATCTGGTTCAGGCTGTTCAAAAAAATTTACTTGGTAAAATTCGACTGTGGTAGACATTTATTATCCTGTGTATGGGGTTGAGCATCAATAGGACAGGTGCTAAGACTCGTCACTCCCTGTCGCTTACAGCACTAAAAAAATGAGCCTGTATCAACTGACTCATAATAGATTGATATTAGCTAAAGCGTATCACCGTGCAACACTTTCAGCAATAACTATTTGACTTTTGTCAATCTAAATATTTCCTTTTTTAAATATGGCAGTGGATGTTTAAGGCGTCTTATCTAATACAACAAAAAATAGCCACTACCTATCAGGCAGTGGCTATCAGACTAGGACTGAATGCGAGGTTAAAGTTTAAGCAGGTTCAATTGTGATCCATATACCTATAGTCTTACTTGCAAGAGCAGTGTATTTAACGTCATCTACTACTTTACTGGCTTCCCCTTCGCCGTTTTCTTCATACCCATTAAGAGCTTCTGCAAGCACCTTCATTACTGTTCCAGCGCTCTCTTCTTTAGGCACATCAGGACTGATAGCACGAGCAGAGAGCCCTGCCATCATTGCCATATTCAAACCCTCTCTATCACCATTTTGTGTTTTACCCATAATAAAGGTGATACCTTTTAGCTCTCCATTCTTATCAACAGTGCCATTCATTGCTATAGCTTCGCTCAACATTGTTGAAAAGGTATCGTTTACAGCGCCTTTGATTGTCTCAAAATCCCCATAAGGCACTTCACCAAATCCAACCTCTTTAGCCTCAGCGCTAAATTGACGACTAAACTCGAGCGGAGTAATACCAAAAGTTTTGTCAGTAGATTTTTCTACATAAACAGGCTCGAAAGGTTCAATTTCTTTAGCTTCAAGCGTATCGTCGGCTTGTGACTTTACCTCAATCGCACCATTATCTTTTACTTCATAATCATCAGGTTCAATGCCTACTTCGGCAACGACTTCATCGACATCTATAGCTGTATTTTGGTCGGGAGTAATAGCAATGCCAATACCAATAGAGACAACCCATACCGCTAGTATGGCAGCAGAGAACTTGCCTCGCGACCACTTGCCATTAGGGTTTTTCTTAGTACGAATATTAAATTTAGCAGGTTTTATCAGAGAATAAATCAACAACGCTGGTAATAATAAAAAGGCAACCAAACTGATTAAGAACATGCCCATGCCAACTTCCTTACAATTGTGTAATAAATTAGCAATCTATCAAACCATAGCGTTTATCACAATAAATATTTAACTTTTGTCAGTCCCAGTCTACCGCTTCACGATAGACACTCCACCCAAATGGCAAGTCTGTAACCAACGTAGCATGTTGCAAGAAGTGCTCAATCCATAGTGTCATATAGTCTGTAGCCATACTTAATCGCTCCCTTTGTCCTCTTTTAGACTATCCGAAATACTTTTCCGCACAAACGCCCCAAACTGCTCACGAGTCAGCCCAGCATCTTTAAGAAAACTATCATCGAACGGTACGCTGATGGGCTTTGGCGGTGACTCTTCAGTGGCAAAACTGGCTTCAAGACGCGCCACAATGTCTGCATTCATTGAACGGACATGTTCTTTTGCTGATTCTTTGATTTTGTCCCTTAGCTCTTCTGGAAGCCTTAATTTGTACTGGGGTTCAGTTTGTAGAGTCATTTATTTAGCCTTACGTACCTACTAGGTGTTGACAACACAAGTATAAAGGAATAAAGTTACAAACGTACCTACTAGGTACTTTTATAAACCTATAAGGTTTAATATTACCACGATTAAAAGGAAATCAAAATGGCAGCAAAAAAAACCGTTGATTATAAGCTCAAGCTAGACCCTGAGCTGCACCACTGGCTAAAAGTCCACGCCGCCGAAAACTACCGCACGCTATCAGCCGAAATTACGATGCATCTGGACAAAGCATGTAAAGCCGCACAAAAGGAAAAAGATAATGCTAAATAGACCGAATACCACCCAGCAGATCAACACTTATATCCGCAGTCAGCAGTTGCTATATCGCCACCTGCAATTATGTCAGCGCATAAAAAAGGCAAACCGCACTCGCCAAAGTAACCGGTCTGCCTTTAACACCAAAGAAATCAACCTAACTAAAGTTAATTCCTTTAACCAAATAACTCATGGAGTTAATCAGTATGTCAAAGTATAACACAGCACAAGAAACTACCGCTAAAGCTAAAACACTCACCAAAGCTAACAATCGCGGTGACTACATAATGAAAGGCGATACTAGCGCAAACCATGAAAGCATAATACGCAATTTATTTAATGCGCTATTTGTTAGCGAACGTCAGCACAGTATCAAAACCGACCATACACCTACTCATCCAACAATGATGACACTGGATATCTATCAGGTACAGCAGCTCATACAGTCACACTGTGGCAAACTTATCACGCATATGGAGATTATTGACGCTCTCTACGATTTGGAAGAACCAAAGCTGCTACAGCCTTCCACTATCGTTTTTAATTCTGAGTTGGATGGTAAGAGAATTGATGCAATACGTTTAGAGTATGGTCATTCTAACAAGGCAATTCCAATAGAAAAATCTGAGACAGACGAGATTGCGCTCGAACTATCCCAAGTAACCTTTGCAGAGGCACCAGTCAAGCCTGGCAAGTGGGAGACAGATGCCAAAGCTTGGAAAAACAAAGCATTAAAGCTACATGAACAGCAGACCATTGATCGAGACACCATTCAATCACTGCGTAGTATCATCATTGAGATGGCAGAGACACTGCACGTAGCAGACCCGAATGCCCGTATCAGTGTCACCAGTAGTGACCTGCTGGACTTGGTACACAGTCAAAAAGATATGTCGGATAATGCATTCTAATAATTTAATAGCAGTAAAAAACCAGTCTTAGCGGACTGGTTTTTTGTGCCTGCTTCTTATGGATTGCCTCGTTTAACTGTATCGATTAACCCCAGTCCCAATGTTGCCAGTGTTTTATAGTCATAGTCTTCATTGGCATTTGCTCCGGCTTGTACCAACGCTTCCTCTGCGTGATACATCGCACCCAACAGCCTATCCGATGGATTATCCAAGTCCATAATTTCAGGTAAATGAATTAGACGCTGATGATAGCTTGGGACGTAGCTTTCACCGTTGTTTATCACATCTGTTGCGATATCACCTATTCTCTGCCCCGTCAATATATAAATCACGTCAAACCCCATATTCCAAAGAGTGACCAGCAGTGATGATGGCATTTCCCTTCTACCCATCTCATAGTTTTTGTAAGTATTCTGATGAATATCCAATTCAGAATAAACGTCAACAGCCTTAATCCCTAGACGCTGACGCTCTTCTTCTAATCGCTTACCAATGTCTTCAATAATCATAAAAACCCCTTTTATACTATCAATCGTTAATATAATATTGACTATCAATCATTTGTGAGTATAATAATATACTCATTCGGTTGATGCGCTTTAAGTGTAAGCGCATTATAACAATAGGATACCACCAAAATGAAACAAACCACATTAAAGCCGACCCAAAAAGGACACTTGAATAAATCAAAGCGTACTGGCGTGACTTTACGCTTAGAAACAGACCTTCATGCTGATCTGAAAGAAGCTGCTGACAAAGAACAGCGCTCAATGGGCTTTGTTGTTCTCCGACGCTACCTAAAAGGTCGTGAAATAGAACTAGCCGAACAGAATCAATAATCAAACTTAAAAGGAAACCAAATCATGACAACTGATACCAAACCACCTGAAGAAAACATAAGAGGCATAGGCGAACGTTTAAAAATAGAGCGTGAACGTTTAGGTCTAAAAGCAGTTACCGTTTATGAATCACTAGACATTGTTCAAACGACTTATAAGAACTACGAGGAAGGAAAGCGCGACATCCCTTCTTCTTTACTGGTCAACCTATGGCATCTAGGTTTTGATATTACGTTTATCCTAATTGGTAACCAATCATCATCAATTAAGAATGGAATAAAACCTATTACCAATCCGCAAAAGCAGTTAAATGAAGCTGAAGCAAGACAATTAAAGATTTTTGCTGATGTTCAAAACAAGTTAAAAAACACAGAGCATAAACTTTTAGTGTCTCAACAGATTGACGGTCTGCTAAAACAAGATTCAAGCAAAAGCCGTTTTAAAAGATTTATAAGCTAATTGACTAAGACCAAACCCAGAAGGAAACCAAACCATGAACCCAAACACCAAAAAACTACGCGATAACGCCATCAAAGTCAGTGTCGATCATTATGACTATCAAATCTTACTGGCCCATGCCGAACGCTCAGGTGTGGAGCTCGCCACCCTCGTCCGCCAGTTAGCAATGAGCAAGATCCATGACTTGATGTTCCGCGAACAACCTATCGCCATGATACTGCCATCACAAAACACAGTCGAGATGCCATTAGGTCACTTTTGGGCGATGACGGCGGCACCAGTCAGTACCTCAGGAGTCACCAGCCATGCCTAACGATGTCTATATCCACCCAACCTCTGCAGAGCAGCGCTTACTTGAACGTAAGGCTGCCGAGTATGGAGTAAGCGTCGATGAGTTTGTCGCTTGGGCACTGAGACAAGCACTCGCTGAAACAGATAAAGAGCTACAACTCATCATCAAACACTAAAAGAGGTCATATATGCGCTGTCCAGCTTGTCATTCCAACTGTTTAATCCTGCGTACCCGCGTTATTACTGATTACTTACGCGATATAGAGCACCGCTGCAAAAACGATGAGTGCGGACACATATTCGTCACTCAGCAAGAGTATGTACGCTCGATAGTCAAGCCAGACGTGCAGAAAGACAAACCAATCAGCGCAAATGCCTAACCAAACTACCAAACCAGACGAGCAATATTATGCAAACCATGCAAGATGATACCCGTAGCGAGCTAATCACTCGCCTCGTGCAAGATTATGGTCTCAAATTCTCAAGCGACCATCAGTTTTTGCGTTATGGTCGCTGCCCATCATGCGGCAAAAAGGAGTTGTTCACCGGTGCTGATGCGCCGTGGACGATCCAGTGTGGCCGCTCTAATAAATGCAATTACCAAGCATCTACTCGCGATATTTACCCAGACATATTCGCCAATTGGACGAAGAAAAACCCACCAACACCCAGCAACCCAAATGCCACGGCTGACGCTTATCTTCAGTCGGGACGTGGCTTTGATATTGTCAAATGGCAAGGCAGCTATACCCAAGAAGTATTCAAAGACTTTTATTCCGACTTCACCTGCCCCAGCGTGCGCTTCAACATCACAAGCGATGGCCAAGCCATCGGCTATTGGGAACGGCTGATAGAACCCGCCGCAAATATAAAAAAGGCCCGTGTACAAACAGGCTTTAAATTTAAAGGTCATGCTTGGTTACCGCCAAAGCTACACCTACAGCAAGGCGTCTGGTCATATGTAAAAGAGCTATGGATAGTAGAGGGCATCTTTGACGCCATGGCACTGACTGAGAACGGCTTACATGCTATCAGCAACATCACCGCGGGTAACTTCCCAGCGCACACCTTAGCACAAATAAAAGCGCGAATGGCAGAGCTTGGTAAGCCACTGCCCAAGCTTATCATCGCACTCGATAGCGACCACGCTGGACGCAAAGCCACTGACAAACTGGTGGCCACCGCACGCCAAAACGGCTGGGATGTCACCGCCGCGCAGTCAAGTGAGTACAGCGACGGAGCAGACTGGAACGACCTACACAAAGCGGGAAAACTCACCAAGACAGACCTTGAACGCTACCGCTTTTATGGTGAGCTGCTTATTGCTGAGACAGCAAAGGACAAGGCGCTACTGACGTACAACCAGTATGGCACCACTAGCTTTTATATGTTTTTCAACAGTTGCACCTACTGGGTAAAAGTAGACAGCGAAAGCTTTGATAAAGCCAAGCAAATGGACGCAGACAGCGAACCGACAGAAGATTTATTCAATACTGAAGAAGAGTTAAAAGAAGCCGTACAGCTTTGGCATGACGACTTGATGCAGTCTTGCATGACTGTCACCCAAATCATGAACTGTCAGCCGCAAGCACTCTATTATCAGCAAAACTTAGTGACAGATGAGAGCTGGTACTTCTTTCGTATTCGCACATCACAAGGCGACACTAAAAATACCTTTACCGGTAGCCAACTGTCGGCCGCTGGTGAGTTTAAAAAGCGCCTATTATCAGTCGCGCCTGGCGTCATTTATCAAGGCAATTCAAAGCAGCTCGACATTATGTTAGGACGCATGATTAACGGCATCAAAACCGTTGAGACCATCGACTTTATTGGTTATAGCAAAGACCATCAGACTTACATTTTTAACGATATCGCAATCCGTCATGGTGTGACTTACGCGCTCAATAAAGACGACTATTTTGACCTGCCCAATAATAAAAGCCTAAAGACATTAGCGGCCAGTCCAAATATTCGCATAGGCGACAAACCCAAAGAACCTGCAAATTGGCTAGCGGACATCATAACTGGTTGGGGCGTCCAAGGAGTCATTAGTCTAGTGGGTTTTATGGGTAGCCTGTTTGCTCAGCAGATCCGCGAGCGTCAAAAATCCTATCCATTTATGGAGATTGTGGGCGAGCCTGGGACTGGTAAATCAACCCTACTTAGCTTTTTTTGGCGTTTGATAGGTCGTGATGGCTACGAGGGTATCGATCCCAACAAAACCACTAAGGCCGGTCGCCTGCGCTCACTGTCACAGACTTCAAACATGCCCAGCGTCTTTATCGAGTCAGACCGCGATGGGGCTGGTACAGGACGTAATAGCCAGTTCAATTGGGACGAACTTAAAAACCTATACGACGGCGGCACGATTGGTACACGCGGCGTCAAGTCTGCAGGCAATGAAGTCTACGAGCCACCGTTTCGCGGCACTATCGTCATCAGTCAAAATTTGCCCGTGGTGGCGTCCAAGGCAGTGCTAAGCCGTATTTGCCACCTATTCTTTGGATTGGACAACCAGACCCGAGATTCTGAAGCAGCAGCCAGACGCATTGAGGCACTACAGACCGAAGATGTCAGTCATTTTTTAGTCGATATCCTCAAGATGGAAGACAAGATACTGCAGGTATTTTTTGATACCAAAATAGCGCATGAGAATTGGTTAAAAGACAGCGGTGTCAAAGCTTTTCGTGTTGCTCATTGCCACGCGCAGATACTCGCCATGTTTGATGCGATGAAACTGGTATTGCCAGACTTGCAACGTTTGGACGGGGCCGTCAAGCAGGAAGTATTTAACATGGCAACCGAACGCGATCAGACGCTTGATACCGAGCATCCGCTCAATATCCAGTTCTTTGATGTGCTCGAACGATTGAATGCAGCGCCCAACACAATCGAAGGTGCTGGTCATCATATCCGCCGCTTGCATATCAACCACAGCAAAAACCCAGATCTATTAGCGATCAGTATGCCAGAGATCTATCAGCTTGCGAATGAGTACCGCTATGACCTACCGCCACAATCCGATATGCATCACGCGCTGCGCCAGTCTAGGCAGTTCAAGTTTGTGGCAGCAAACAAGACGGTAGCGTCTCAAATCACGGGCCGTAGCATTCGTTGCTGGGTGTTTGAAATGCCTAAAAACCTAAGTCTCACTTAATTACAAAGGAATAAACATCATGACATTACAAACTTCAAAAAACGAAATTAAAGGCAGTGATCTGACTAGAGCAATGCTTAAGAAATATGAAGGTGGCGGAGTTCATTGCGTCATATCAGATGAGAGTGATGAAGCTGCTCTTAACTGGTGCACCTATGTAAACAGTCCTGCAGGAGTGACGCTCATTATTAAAGAAGATGAAGACGGCATGTTTGTCTGTAAGGACGGCAATAAATGGGAGTTTGCTGTACCTGTGGATCTAATCCCCTTATCCCTAGAGAAAGCCAGTCTTTGACACCAAACCAAAAAGGAACCCAAACCATGACATGCGATTTTAAAAATATTGAAAATTCAAAAGAATTTAATTCTATGCAGGCGTTAGGTGCTAACGAGTTGTTGTTCATTATGCGAATTATCAATGCTAGTAACGAACCTTTATGCCCTGAGCAAATCGTTGCGAAGGTTCATTTAAATTTAACAATCATTAGATTTTATGCGAAGCGACTTTACGAAGAAGGTCTGATTGAAATAGCAACTCTAAGAGAAGACGGGCATCACTATTACATGAAAAAAGGATTAAGAACATGACATACGATTTTAAAGGTAGTGACGGTGATTGCGATGAATGTGGCTGCGAGCTTTGGCTTGGTCAAAGCGAAGCACCTCATGCGGATTTATGCGGTCACTGTTATGAACTAGAAATTATCAATGAAGAGTGCCCTGCTCCAGTTGGCCACTTTACGCATAAGGAAACCAAATAAATGGACTTAAATAAATTAATGCAAATGGCGATAGAACATCACCAGCAGCAAGAAGCATCGAAGCTCCAACTTGACGCAGTTTTTGAACTATTGGCTTTAACCTTTATCCGAACCATTCCACCAGTCCAGCGTGAGCACGAATTATCTCTGTCCATGAAAGAAGTCATCGACAACGCCGGCTATCTTGATGACGAGCAAGAAGAGATATTCCTTGAGCTGATGGGTAATGCAAAAAATATAGTTATTGATATGGCAATTAAAACGGAGACAAGTCGATGAACCTAGTCCGCGCCCTATTCCCTTACAACCGTGAAAGCCCTTTACATTGGCTGACGTTCGACACTGTGAGCGGTCAGATGATCGACTGCTCAATGCACCCAACGCACAAGCAGCGCGAGCTTTATCAACGCAAGCATTACAGCATCAACAAAGACAAGATTGAAATGCGCTGTGAAGTCGAAATTTTTAAAGAGCGTAAATTTGAATCACTTACTGAAATAAAAATAGGAAAAGACCAATGAGCGACATTATCGACCGCGCCAACGACCAGGCGCAAGAAGAGTTAAATAGAAACCTAGCCAAGGCACAACGCTTTGATACGCCATCACTAGCTGAATGCGTCGAATGCGGTGAAGATATTCCCGAGCGCCGTCGGCGTTTGGGAGGCGTCACCCGCTGCATTGATTGCCAAAGTGTCATTGAGCGGCGGAGGTAGTCATGCCTCTACCATTAAACTTATATCGTTGTCGTGACAAAGTTTGCATAGCAACTGATGAAAGTATGGTCAATGAGCATCTAAACCGTGATCGCATGGGCAGAAAATCACCCATCAAAAAACTGCCAGAGGGTAGCGTCATCTTACATAACAATAAACCCTATGGCATAGACGAACTGACCAGACTAGCGCACAAAAAAGCCAAGACAATGAAACTCAACATAGACAACCCTTTTTCAATAATTATTGATGACAGGTTTATCAAATGAAAGCAGTACAATCGGTATAAAAAAAACAGCCCTCACCATTGTGAAGGCTGTTTTATCAAACAGTTAGAGCCAAAAGCCCCAAACCAAGAACTTTTCAGTGGCTCCATAGTTACCAAACCAGACCTTTATTATAGCGCAAAAATGTTGTAAAAGCTAGGTATATCAGGTGTTTAAGCCTATTAAACAGCATGTAAGCGCAAGGATTAACGACATAATGGCAAGTATTGAACCCCTAAAAACCAGTATCCGTATTATCTGGTACATCGACGGCAAAAAGGACAGCGAAACCTTACTGAACACGCCACCAACCGCAGCAAACAAGGCTAACGCCCAAAAAATAGCGGATATGGTTGAGCAACAGATACAAATGGGTATATTTAACCGTGACACCGTATTCCCATCATCACCAAAGCGACAAGCATCATATTTTGGCTATTACATCCCAGTTTGGGAGAATGCCGAGCAAAGCACAGTCTCCCCAACGACTTGGACGACCTACACCAGCAAAGTGGCCAACCACATCACGCCATATTGGCAAAATAAGCAAATAAGCAAAATCAGTGCTGAAGACGTCGAATATTGGGTATACAAAGTGCTTAGAATCAATCTATCACCGAAAACGATTGTCGATATACTAGGTTTATGGCGATCAATATGGAGTTATTGGGCACGTCATCAAAAAAACCCTAACGATCCAAGCCAGTACATTAAGCTTAACGCAAAAGATCCCAAAGACATTGAGCCATTCTCTCGTGAAGAAATCGCATTAATCATCAATACCGAAACGGACACGACCTTTCGGAACTTATGGACGGTCATGTTATGGTCAGGTCTATCCAGTCATGAGCTCATGCCACTGGCCATAGAAGATATTGATTTTGATCAGGCAACAGCATATATCAGACGTGGCTTTGTGAAAGGCATTCATAAGGCGACTAAGAACCGGCGACGTAAACGGCAAATTGAACTACTACCGATCGTAGCAAATGCCTTGGACAATCAACGCCAATTACTAACTGATAAAACCCCACACGCAGTCAAAGTACTTGAGCGAGACAACCACACCTATGAAGAACAGTATCTAACGTGGCTTTGGTACAACCCGCGCACCGGTAGCCATTACACATACCCACAGCTTGAAAAACGCTGGAAACGCCACCTTGATAAATGCGACATACCCTATCGCGCTTTAAATAATGGTCGTCATACTTATGCAAGCCAAGTATTATCAACAGGCATTATTAGCGCCGAATGGTTAGCCAACCAACTGGGCCACGTAAATACAGACATGATCCACAAACACTATGGCAAATTCATTCCCAGTGACACGCGCCATATCATCCGCAACTTAGCCAATGCACTAGACAACAGCCAATAATGCAATCAGCAAAAAGCCCTAAATATAGGGCTTTTTTTATACCTCATTTATAGGTTTAAGTAATAAAATACCACAGGGGTAGCAATATGAGGTAATCATAGTAATAGCTTAATAAATCAGATATAAGTATTTGATATTATTATTATTTATAAATACCTCAATATAGTAATCAAAAGTAATTATTATTACATCTATAGTATAAGTATATGATTTATATACATTTTATAGTTTCTTGATTAATACCTTTTAGCTGTGTATTGGATTACTTAATAATTACCTCTAAATTACATAAAAAACCTAATAAAATCAATATGATTACCTATATTACCTAGTTTGCATACCACCCCCAAAAATTTAAAAACATCAAAATAAGATGGTGCGCTGGGCACGCTCAGGATCTGCTTATATCTTACGTGGGATTCCTATGGGATAGCTCTTCCTGCCTAGCCCAACACTACATTCTAACAATATCATGTACTTAGCAACCCCAAAACCCTGCAATTAATAATCATAGAGGTTTCGAGTCTCTCCAGCCCCACCATTTTCGGATAGTACATCTTAGACCAAATATTAAAGCCTGCTTTTTAGCAGGTTTTTTTGTGTCTGTCATTTAGCATTTCTAGTTATAACCTTTATAAATTTGCTATCACCTCATCCATACTCTGATACCTTTTCTCTATTCGCTTTGCCAATGCTTTATCAACAATACTTTGATAGCGAACATACCCTAACGGTAATTTTGGAATAGGCTGCTGGCAGTGCTGAATGGCCCAATCTGTCATGGACTGATTACTTTGAGGGTCTATAATAAATGGTCGCTTCCCTACCAATATCTCAACCATCATGATACCGAAGGCATAGATGTCACTTTGTCTCGTTGCTCTTTGTCCTTGCCAACGCTCAGGTGCCAAATATGCTGGTGTTCCGCCAGAAAAATTTATTGCGTTTGGTCGATCATTTCTTTGGGCTAATGCAAAATCTGTCAATAGTAAGTCAGGCACTATACAATCACTATCGGCGTAACTTGTTAGATTATCACTGAGCAAAATATTACTAGGTTTAATATCATTATGAAGCCAGCCAGCGTTGTGTAGGTTGCAGACTAAATGAGCAGACTCTTTAATCAAATCATGTTTTTGCTTGTCTGTTAATGACACATGGTGATTCAACAGCTTGGCTAAGCTGCCGCTTTCATAATAAGGCATGACCAATACCGTTAACTGCTGGCTCTGTTCTAATGTGTCGACCTCTACATTGTGATAGGCCAATAGAGGTGGCGTAATAGAGCTAACTTGGATTTTCTGCGAATTATATAACGCTTGCAACACGCTTATTTCATGAGTTAAATCTGAGACACTTTGGAGTCTAACTGAAGTGGCACATAGCTCCCATTTAATTATCACGCTACCATACTCTACATGGCGTGCACGCGTTATACCTTGATAGCAGCTTTGCTTGCTGCGTTGTTTGGTAATTTGCGTTTTGCTCTCTTGGGTTTGCTCTGTGCTTCCCTCTCTGAGTTGTTGACTGATACGCTGATGCACTATTTGGGCATATTGTAACTCTGACAATACTTGGGTAATGATTGGCAATAGTTGTCCAGATTGCGCTTGCAAGGCTTGTTTAATAGGCAAATTACTGGCACTATTTTTCACAGTGTTATCTCTCATCATATTATAGAGTCGCAATCGCGCACTATCGTTTTACCCAACCGCCACTTTACCGCTAGAGTCATTATGTCACAGTCTAACAATTATGCCCTGCCCGCCCCTTTATTAGCATTGCTTAGCCAGTATCTGCAAGAGCACGTCACACCAACCATTGAGATTGACCCAAGCCAGCTTGCGTATCGCTGGGTCGGTGGACGTACTGGTCACCTACAGCCTTTGTCTGTCAATTTATTTTTGAGTTTGGATGATTTGCAAGGTATTGATGTGCAAAAAGCAAAGCTGGTACAAAACACCCGCCAGTTTCTCAAAGGCTATCCTGCCAATCACGTCCTGATGACAGGGACACGTGGTGCCGGCAAATCCTCGCTGATTCGCGCATTACTACAAGCCTATCACAGTGAAGGGTTACGCATTATCGAGATTGCGCGTGATGATCTACAGGTGCTAGACAAGATTCGTGCCGCGATTAATGCGCTGCCAGCGGACTGCGCTTGTCGCTATATCGTCTACTGTGATGATTTGGCATTTAACGGTCAAGATGAGAGTTATCGGGCGCTAAAAAGCGTGCTTGATGGCGCGCTAGACTCTGAGCAAGACAAGCTACTGGTCTATGCCACCAGTAATCGCCGTCGCTTGCTACCACAAATGATGAAGGACAATCTTGATATTTATAATGGGCAGACGGATGAAGTCAATCCTTACGAGACCATTGACGAGACCGTGTCGTTATCAGATCGATTTGGCTTATCCTTGACCTTTCATCCTATGGATCAGCAGACATACTTACAGATTGTGCAGCATTATCTAAATTTAGAGCAACGGAAAATTTCAGCTCGCATTGATACTGATATTGAAATGGATGTGGACGGTGAAAATCTACCTGACAAAATCAGAATGGACGCCTTGCGCTGGGCATCTGAACGCGGTGGACGCTCAGGTCGGGTGGCTTATCAATTCAGCCGTTATTGGAGTGGCAAAACACAATTGGCTATTGAAGACCGTAAATCATAGCTGCTAAGCCATATCAGCCGCTAAGCCATATCTTTGAAACTATCTCTTTACAGTTATGCCTAATTGCTGCGTGCAGAGCCTACATACTGCACGCGACTCTCCTTTTGACTACCCGCTTGATTGTCTACCAAGTCGGTAGCCCCATTGACGCTATATTGAGCAAAATCTTCTGCCAGCCATATATTGCCTTGGTAGACACTTTGCGCATCTAAGCGAATATAGGCCATATTTGGCGTTTCGCTATCTGGATTATCAAAGCTCTGATAACGAGCGCTAAAGTGAGTCAAAATGATGTTTTTCAAGCTCATCTTTTGCGCGAATGTGCCCACTATGTGCGCGCTACTATGCATAGGATCAAAGTCAGGGTTGCGGGCTTGAATGGCCATCATGACCTCATGCGTATAAGTGGCCTCATGCACCAACAAATCCGCATCCATAACTGCTTCACTCAAACACTCTGGCGTGTCATTGTCCCCTGCTATTACTACTTTTGTCCGCTGCACATCATCATGAACATAGTCTGCCGAATGTAAGTGCTGACCATCCTCAGTGATGACATTTTTGCCTTGTTGTAGCTTGCCCCACAGCGCACTTGCTGGAACACCATCCGCTATGAGTTTACCTGTATTGAGCGTGCGACGGATAATGGTCTGCGTGATACCAAACCCATGAGATGGCACGCGGTGCGATAACGGATAAACCTCTATCATCAGCTGATGTTGATTATCCAAGTCGATTTTTACTTTACCTTTATTAACTTCTTGCGACAACAGATCCTCTATCGACACAAAGTTGAGGGTAAATGGCAGATATAGTTCAGTATGTAGGATAAAGGCATCAAGCAGCGCCGAGATGGCTTTTGGTGCAATGAGCGTCAATGGCTCACGGCGACCTGACATCGCGGCACTCGCCAGCAGCCCTGGCAGGCCATAACAGTGGTCGCCATGGACGTGGGTAATACAAATAGCCGTCAATTGACGTAAGGAGAGCTTGGTATGCAGTAATTGCTGCTGTGTGCCTTCGCCACAATCGATGAGTAGCCACGGGCGCGACTTTTTATTTTGACTGTTGCTATGCGGCTGGTTGCCTTTTGATGAACCAGACGCATGAGGATTCAAGCACTCGATTGCCAATGCCGTTACATTACGCTGCTTAGTTGGCACGCCTGCGGAGGTGCCCAAAAAGGTTAATTTCAGCATAGGTCATGTCTTTTATTTATTAGAGGCACGGGTTAGGACCGTTGGCATATCATGGTTTTTTGACCGTCAACCATTTGTCCACCATTGGCTGTACATTCATTAACCATATTAGATTCATAAGATTTCCAGCCACCATAAAAACTAGCGGCGCACAGAATCACAACCAGCAGCTTCTGTGACCAAGATTTGATAGATACTTGCTGATTATCAACCAGTTGCCTATTTTGCAAGTTATGATCTAGCGACTGCTTAGCATCTGTGTCTTTCTTTGTTTTTGCATGATGCGATGTATTCAAGTCTGTCATTATTTTATCCTAAAAAAGGCTTTGCTTATAAATAAACAAAACCTTTTATCTAATATCACCTCAAGTATTGAGAGGTGTTTAAGTGTTTATACAAGTATCTTTTAAAACTGCGGTGTTCCGCCCTTTGCCTCAGCACGCTTAAAAGCGGGGCGTTCTTGACAGCGTTTGAGCCAATTTAATAGATTGGCGTATTTAGATTGATCCATACCTGCACGCGCATTAGAGGCGGCTACCACAATATACATTTGAATATCAGCGGCACTAAACGTCTCCCCTGCAAACCAATGACTGTCTTGGAGATGCTGCTCCATCAGATTTAGGTTGTTGATAATATTATTGTTGATCATGCCATCTTCAACTTGTTTGCGAATACCTTTACTGATCGGCTTGATGAGCATAGGCGATCGTTCAACGACTTTACTAAATACCAGACGCATGACTAATTGTGGCATCGCCGTGGCTTCGGCAAAATGCAACCAAAAAGTATAATCTTCCCATGCCGCTTCATTATCATCAGTAGGCTTAAATTGATGTTCTTTATCATAGTGTCTGAGCAAATATTCAATGATAAAACCGGACTCAGCCAAAGCGCGATCGCCGACTTCAAGCACCGGCGTGTGTCCCAACGGATGCACTTTTTTTAAGCTCTCAGGTGCAAGATAGGCCTTCGTACGCTCATAGGTTGTCAGCTCATAATCCAGCTCCAACTCTTCTAGTAGCCATAAAATACGAAACGAGCGCGAATTGTTTAAATGATGCAGAGTTAACATAAACCGTCCTAGTGATATATTGTTTTAAATCAGCCATAATCTCTTAAATATGGCGCCACGTTTTGAATTAAACATGACACCACTGTTCTCGATAATAGCGTAATTTTTGCCCCTTTGACACTGCAACTTTGTAGAACTGTGACGAAAGTACGGCCTGACAAGTCAGCTCTACATATATCTAGGACACGGTCATCATCCGCATTATTCTACATGTAGTGCTTCAATCTTGCGCGTCATCTTATCGATCTTTTGCTGATATTTTTTGATTTGGCGAAAGCGGTGCGCAATTAGCACGCCTTTGATATGGCGATTTTTGAGACGGCGGCGCGGCGGATAGCCCAAACAGACAAACAAAGTCGCCCAAGAGATCGCACCATATTCAAAGATATC
>CENM01039779.1_pt1 | contig 37974 bp, 38 predicted proteins | sample 530261 | NCBI WGS metagenome assembly CENM01 (sample SAMEA2619854, study PRJEB7988) | marine metagenome | biome: marine biome (ENVO:00000447); feature: deep chlorophyll maximum layer (ENVO:xxxxxxxx); material: "saline water (ENVO:00002010), including plankton (ENVO:xxxxxxxx)" | depth 80 m
TAACGAATCTGCTGAATAAGGATTATTTCAGTTACTCATCACAAACCAGTTATGGCTCTGACGTACGTAACTTCAAAGGTCGTGGTAGAGCGCTAACTGTCGGTTATTCATTAGACTTTTAGTGAGGCCAAAAAAGCCATCATCTAGTGTGATGGCTTTTTATTTATAGAGCTATTTAATTCTCTTTGGTCGGTAGCGAGTTATCTATTCTGAGGGACTGCCGTTTTTCGTTTTATCTTTGCGTGTGAATGCAAAAACCAGTCAGACAATGAACAACAGGATGAGGAATGGCAGAAGAAACGGGAAGATCATAGAAAAAGAGACCAGGCAGAAAAACACCAGGAAACCCAAAATGACAAGTCCAATGCCAGTGAACATGAAGGCCATCAATATACCCATGCAAAGTAATAAGATGGGCACAAAAACAATGCCACCGGCTTCTATCAGATGTTTTAATGGTCCCGTGACTTGCTCGCCATTATAGGTAATGCTGGTATTCGATGGCATCAGGCTTAAGGCACCGATGATGATCAACAGAAAGAGAATTAATAAGGTCACTTTTTTCATAGATTTAAATACACTTCTGCTTGGTTCGTCGGAATGGTGAGTTTGATGGAACGCAATAAGATCACCGCTATGCGTCTTTCGACTTCACCCCTGGCATTGAGTTGCATTGAAGGAGAGACTTCAAACTATCAAACAGGGCATATTGGTCTATAGCCGATTAATCATCCTCATCACGTAAGCGTAGTTTTCTTTCTTGTTCTTCAGCCAGAATAGCCTTAATTTCAAGCATCACAGCATCTACATCGGCAGCCTCAGTGCTTTCTTCAAACAGGCCTGTGAGTTCTGTTTCGGGCTGTAACTTGACATTCTCAAACAATGACCATATTTCTTTTTCGTAATGGGTTTGACGTAACTCGGGTGCGAACTGGGCGTAATAACGTGTCATATTTTGCACATCGCGATTTAACATGGCTTGTGCATTATTATTTGCCACGGCATTTACGGCTTGGGGTAGGTCGATAATGACTGGGCCATTTTCATCCACCAACACATTAAATTCCGACAAGTCGCCATGAACTAAGCCAGCACAGAGCATCTTTTTTACCGAGTGCATGACCAGGAGATGATCTTCGATGGCTTGTTCAGCAGACATGGACACATCATTGAGGCGAGGTGCCACATCACCATCCTCATCAGTGATCAGCTCCATCAATAACACGCCATTCAAGCAATCATAAGGTTGAGGCACTCGCACGCCGGCACTTGCCAGCAAAAAAAGCGCATCCACTTCGGCATTTTGCCAGGTTTCTTCCTGCTGTTTACGACCGAATTTTGAGCCTTTTTCCATGGCGCGGCCGCGGCGACTGTTACGTACTTTCGACCTTCCTGATATTGGGCAGCTTTTTTAAAGCTTCGCTTGACGGCATCTTTATAAACTTTGGCACAGCGAATGTCATCACCACATCGAACAACGTAGACATCGGCTTCCTTTCCGCTCATTAAACGACTAATCACGTCGTCCACAAGACCATCATCAACAAGTGGCTGAATTTGTTTTGGTATTTTCATTGTTCGAGGTGTATCACTCAAATGTATCCAAGAAAAGATACTGTGCAGTATAAACTACAGTCGCATAGATCAATGTGTCTATAACGCTAGTTGGTTTATATTGAGCTATAACTGACAACTTAAAACGTAAGCAAAAAATACTGCTTTAGAAAAAATAAAAAGGCTAGTTCGGCAGACCTATTAATCCAGTCTGATAGCCCAGTTGCCATTATGCTGTTGATGACAGGCTTCTTCGCTATCGTACGAAATATGATTAGAAAAACATTTTAGCTTGATATCCATAGCCTGAAATTCAGAATGAATAAGTGACTCTATGCTTAGACTTTCATCAGACTCAAGGTAATTATTCAAATTCTGGTTTGTATCAAACACACAGACTACCTTTAAGCTCTTTGGGTAATTGTCATAGTTCACCAAGTGGGTTAACCACCGAAAACCATCTATATCTTTCAACGCCTGCTCACAGACATCAGTTAACGATGCTCGTATGGTGTTATCTAACTTTTTATCTGTTTTTCGCATATTTAGAGTTGGCTTATTAGCAGCTAATTGTACTCAGAAGAAATATGTTTGATAGAGGTTAAGCTTTCTCATCACCCGACTGAATATACTCCATCCATTCTTCAATCGGCATGGTGCCACCTTCTTCGGCTACCTGGTTTAATTCATGCTCACGTAATACATCTTGCAGGCTATCAATACGTTTCCAGGTGGCGATAGGTGTTTTGCATTCCTCTTTAGGAATATAACGTGACTCTTTCACTTTCTGATAGCGGTGAACATAGCGCGGGCAGTTTTGCCATAGTTCAGAAACAGTCACGCGTACCACCATTTCGGCTTCTTTCCACTCTTTTATCAATGGATCGTCACTCGATGCCGTTGCTGTACCCTGCACACGAATGCGATGCGGTGTCTCAAAATTAATAAACAATAAACCGACTTCTGGATTGCCCTGAATATTGCCCATGGAGTAGTACATACCATTGCCGTCATAGCTGGGAAACGCAATGGTTTTCTCATCCAACACTTTGATAAAACTGCCGGCTTCACCGCCTTTATAAGACACCGTTGGCCGACCACGCTCATCCACCGTTGTCAGAAAAAACATATCACGGCTTTCGATAAAGTCTTTGGCCATCTCATCCATTTCTGTGACTAGCGCCACTTCCTCGACCCGATCGGCCATCTCCCGGCTATTGAATAAGTCCTGAAGAGCCCGATGTTTTTCGTTATAGAGTCTGCTCATAGTGTTTCTCTCTGTGTGTTTCTATTTATTTTTGATAAGCCTTCACTGTACTGTACAAAAACAGTGGATGCCAATAGTGAAAACACGATCAGAAAACGTCGACAAAATGCCCGTTTTATACAGAGCGAATGGCTGGACGGTATGACCAGACGCTGTCGGTGACTTGACTATGATACACGCGTTGAGATGTTGCTTTGGCAAGCATGATAAAACTCACAGCTAGCATGAGTGCCACACTATCCACCATCAAAGTGTCCAGTTCAGTATGCATCCACAGCCCTGTTGATGGAATGAGGATGCTCAGTAAGCTGGTAAGTGGCATCGCAGCAGTAAGCATAGAAGCTAAGTACAGCAACTCAACCAAACTCCGGGCAGCACCACGTATGAAGCTCCATGCGATTGCGGCAAAAAACATAAAGTAATACACCCATTGGAAATGAGCGTAGGTGGCCTGGGACTCTAATGCTAACCATTTACTGCTGGCAAGCATCAAAGAAATGCCACAGACACTGCCCAGGCAAATGCCAACCGTGAGTGAGGCCATCACTTTTACATCTTTTCGTTGAGTGAATAATGTTCCATCGGGCTTACTTCGGCGACGGCGGTTTTCCACCCAGAGTAAATTACCAGTATAAAACAGCCATGCTCCGGCTAGACCCAGAATGAAATATGCCCAACGTATAGGTGAGCCGCCAAAGGTAGCAAAATGCAAAGCAAAAAAACTACTGACTGCTACCATTTCTCCCAGCTGCTGGCCTGGTAAATAATCGGTCGATTGCACTTCTCCCGAATATGGATTGATCGCAATGAAGCCTCCCGGAGCCCGGGGAGCAATGGCATGTGCTTCATGCCCCCAGATCATGACACTAGCTCGTGGTGTGGTTATACCTGAATATTGCAGCTGATAAGGTTCGAACGACGGCGCCACTTCTCTGGCGGTGGCCAGCAATCGTTCTGGTGACAACATCATTGCAGGATCAGTACTTTGTTCAGGATTCGGCTTCGGGGCACTTGAAAATAACGCCTGACGTAACTGGCCTTCATGAATGAGTTTATCCTGAGCGTCATAGATAAGATCATGGTAGGCAAAACCAAAAGCGGTGATCGCCATAATCAAGTGAAAGGGCAAACTGGTCACACCGACCACATTATGGGCATCGAGCCAGACCCGTTTTGGTTTTCTTCCCAGACGGAACGCAAACAGCTCTTTGACCAGAATAGGTAGCAGAATAATCAAGCCTGATACCAGTGCCAAGACATACAAAATGGCAAAAACACCCATAATCCAGCGATTAGGATCACTATCAACCGGCAGACCAACCACCCGGTGCAGGGTATCAATAAATTGAGCAACAGGGGCTGGGCTGACTTCTTCTGTGACGAGTGTTTGCTGTTTATCTAAATGGGCGCTGAAGTAACGCAGTGAGGACACATCATGATCGCCGCCTTTGTCACCTTCAACTGTCCACATGATCTGATGAGTGTGATGTGTTTCGGGGTCTAAATTCACTTGTATATTTCGTGCGGCGGATGGCTCTGACTCAACCAGCTGATCAAGCACAGAGGGTATTTTTTCTAGATCAATACGCTCTGATTGCTGAATAGGCGGTGTAGCCCAATGGGTAATGGGTTCTTTAAAGATGGTTAATGCACCAGCATAAAAAGCGATGAACAAGGCCATGCCGCTGATAATACCCACCCAGGTGTGCAGCGATTTATAGGTACGAATAATGTCTGCTTTTACTTTCATGTGGGAGTCATCTCAGAAGGATTTAAATAGAAAATACAGTGCATACAGCACAACATTAGTTAGTCCCAGCCAAAACCAGGCACGAGCACCAGAGCGAAACAAAAAACAGGTGCTGAGAATGGTGAGCCAGATAGGGCCAAGTAACCACATGATTAATTGAGCTTCACCACTTCGACCTATCTGTAGTGGCAAAAGAAAAAACAAACCGCATATCGACATCGCAGCAAAAAAGCCTAAGACGATGCCGGCTAGGGATTTACTGATCCAGTCTGCTCGAAATGGCGTGCTTGTCATTAGCGTGCTCTCCTCAGTGATTTCCAGGCACCTATATAGGGGAATAAGACCAAGAGAAGCATTACCCATATCAGCATCATGAACACACCTGCTACGAGCTGCATGGTGGTGATGACTAATATCAGGCTTATACTCATTAATAAAAGCCCAATTCGCCTTAAATAGGATGCAGGCCAGACCTTGCTCAACCAAAATTGATGCCGCGAGGCTAAATAAACACACACACTTCCGCCGAACGACAGCATTAGCGCAAGATAAGGATAAATGGTCATACTTTGGGATCTCTAAAAATAAAAGCAGCCGTCAATAACGGCTGCTTGGTTTTACCCGTGACTAAGGCTTAAAAGAATGAATACGTGGCAGAGATACCGACATTACGCGCCTCAACAAAGTCTGCATACGCTACCGGGACTCTAGCACCAACAGGTTCACGAGAACGGCGAGCGCGTTTATCGGTCAGGTTGTTAACAAATGCCGACAACTCCAGATCAGCAATACGATAATTGGCACGTAAGTTTATTAAAGAAAAGCCACTGACTTCACGCTCTTTCGTATTTTCCACATCACTGAAGTAACCACTGGTGTATTGAATATTACCGCCGAGATCAAAATCATCAGACACATAATAGGTAGCGGCAAAATTGACCGTTTTATCGGGGGCTGAGTTAAGTTCATTACCATCAAGCCCTGTATAGTCGTCACCAGCATCTTTGATTTCGGTGTGTAATAAACCGATTCCTAGACGAGTTTGAAGATTATCCGTCACCCAGGCTGTACCCTCTATTTCGGCTCCGTAGGTTTCCACTTTCTTGATATTGTCAATGCGGCGAAGCGAATTCACACCTTGATAACCATCAAAGTCATTGAAGAACACATTCGCATGGACTTCGTAGCGGTTATCATCAAAGCTGGTGCGAAGGAATGCCTCGTAAGTCTTCACTTTTTCTTCGTCAAAATAGTAATAAGCATTGTCCGTGAGTGATAGTGCACCACCGGCAGAGTTATACCCTTTTACTGCACTGACACCGATCCGAGTTTCTGGCGTGATGTCATATTTCAACGCTATTTTGGGTAGCAAAATCGTATTGTCTTCATTCAACGCATATGGTTGTCCAGCATAGTTAAAATCACGTTCTTGCGACTCATCCTGATAACGTAATCCAGTCGTTAAAATTAATTTATCGCTTAAACCAAAGTTAACTTCACCATAAAGCGCTTTTGAGTCAGTGGTGTCATCGCCGCTATAGACAGTACCGATGCTGTTGATGTCTTGGTCGCGTTTATAAAAATCTAATCCAACGAAACCACTAAAATCATGACTACCTTCACCAAAATTTAACTTCACATCAATGTTTCTGCTTTTATCATCAATATCCAGATTTTGTGTATCAGCAGGATCCGCTTGATAGGTTTCAAACGCATATTGGTAGTCTAGTTGAGCCAGCTTGATGTCCAAAGAAGTACTCGTGTTGATTTGATAATGTGCATCAATGCTGTTCATCACACTTTCTGTGTCCATATCACGGAAAAAGGTTTTGAAATACGCATCGGTGTCAGTATCTTCAAAATAACGACGGCCTCCATCACCTTTTTCAGTGTATTGAGAGTGAGTGAACATTAACTCCAAATCATCAGTCGGTGTCCAAAGTAATTTGAAGCGACCTTGTTTGGTATCCAGCTCATTCAAATCAATATTGGTTGGATTACTTTCATAGGGTTCGTTGCTGGTATCGGTTTGTCCATCAATTAACTGACCAGAAAAACGAAATGCCAATGTATCTTCAATAACAGGACCAGACAGCATGACCGCTTTGTCTATATAGCGTTCGTTATTACGGTAGCCCAATCTCACTTTACCTTCCCAATCAAACGTTGGATCAGCTGTCTTGATATACATGGCACCAGCGATACTATTACGTCCATTATTGGTAGATTGAGGGCCACGGAAGACTTCAATTTGCTCAATATCCCACAAGCCAGAATCACCGACTAAGTCAGCGATAAAAGGTTGGTTAACACCATCAATCAATGTTGAAAAACGAGCACTGGCTCCACCTGTTACGGCATTAAAGCCACCTGCAGCACCATTACCTAAAACACCACGAACATTCGCTACAGCACCGGTTTGTACAACAACATTCGGTACAGAAGAAATAGCATCACGCAAGGTGTGGTATTGGTTTGATTTCAATGCTTCTTGATCAATGACTGAAACAGAAGAAGCTGTGTCTTTCAAAGTCCGTGTTTGTTTTTCACCTTCAACAGTGATGCTGCCTAACTCAACACGGTTGCTCTGTTTTGAGTTGCTGTTTACCGCGTCGTCAGCAAAGACTTGTGTACTCATACAGGCTGATATTGCGATGGCTAAGATATGTTTGTTCATAAATCCCCTTAACATTATGCATAGACCGATTTTCTTGTTATTGTTTGTAAATGAAAATCATTATCATTATATAATGTGGCTATAGAGCAAGTTCCCAAAAAGAGTTATGAGCAAACGTCATAGTGTTATGAAAAATCACCAGTCAGTCGAAAGCGTGCTATCAAATGATGAAAAAACAGCCCTAACAGTAGCTGAACAGAGTGACTATTCACCAAACAAACAAGATAATCAGGTGACAGCGAGACTGGATAATATGATTTATCTGTCTGAGCTGAACCGAATGAATGTGCGTTACGTCAGCTTTTCAGAAGACACGGCACAGGATGAAGTCGTTTTAAAAGGCCTCTTTCATCATCATTTTGATCGACATGGTCTGTCTGTGCATGCCGGTAACTTAATAGAAATGGCGGATAGAACCAGTTTTGCAGAACTGCCTCCTGCGATCAGCATGACCATCTTATTTGATGGAAAAGTGTCATTTTCGCTTGGCTCGCAACGTTATCAGCTAGGTTGTCTTGGTGAGGGCCGTGTGGAGTGTTCCGCTTTTATTATTAATCAACCTGAAATGCTTAGTCGCCGTTTCGAACGCGGTATGCATGTGAATAAACTCAATATATTTATCGAACGACAATGGCTTGAGGAAAGAGCGACTACACCAGACGAAAGGCAGCATATTCAACAGCTATTTCAAGCTCATGCTGCTTTTTACCATTGGCAAGCTTCTGATGTGGTTGCAAAGCTGGCCAGTGATTATTTATTTAAAGCCCAACACACGACTATTCAGGATGAGTTACTGAAAGAGGCGATCATCTTTCAACTGATCGCTGAAAATTTAAAGGTACTAACCTCACTTCATCGAACAGAAAGGCCACAAGAGACAAGTCAATTCTATGCTACTGCATCACAGGAAAACCAACTGAGACATCAAATTGATGACATGCTGATGCAATCCATGACCGTTGCAGAAATGGCTTCAGCGATAGGGCTGAGTGTGAGCACTTTACAGCGTAAGTTTAAAACGACCTATGGGGTAACGGTGAATAATTACTGTCGCCAACGACGTCTGGATATGGCAAAAAAAGCATTATTGGTCGACAAGAAATCCATTGGTGAAGCTGCCTTTATAGCCGGTTATGCTCACCCCTCAAACTTTATTACGGCTTTTAAAAAACGCTTCAAACTCACTCCTTCAGAACTGGTTGCCACCATACTGCCGTGATGTTTCGACAAACAGGGGGTGATCTTGGCTAAAAATGAATAACGGAATTTATCCATACTTAAGTCACTCGGATTAGCGCTAAGGGTGCAATCACGTGGGGATAAATCCAATAAAAATCAATTAACTATTATCTAAAAGTGGCATTTGCATTTTTTTAGTTTATAGATGATAATGATTCTTGTTAAGATTTGTAGTTTTTACTAAGTTTAAGGAGATCATCATGCGTGCTACCCATACAGACACTATCGAAAATCTGTACCTGGAGCACCGTGGTTGGTTATCGGTATTTATTCAACGCCGAATGGGGTGCCCTGAAACCACCGCCGACCTGATTCAGGATACCTATCTACGTATACTCACGAGTGGCCGATTACCCGAGCAAAAAGATGCTCGTAAATATCTGACGCATATTGCCAAAGGTCTGGTGATTGATGTGTTTCGCCGTCGTCGTGTTGAAGAAGCCTATCTGGACTATCTGAAACAACAACCCGAGGACACAGCCCATTCGGTTGAAACTCAAACACTGATGATAGAAGCCTTAACCCAAATTGATAGCTTACTACATCGTCTGCCTGCCAATGTGCGCCAAGCCTTATTGATGAGACAGCTGGATGGCATGAGCTATAAGGACATTGCTAAACAGTTAAATGTCTCTGTATCCTCAGTGGAAAAATATATCGCCAAAGGTTTGCAGACATGTCTTGCTGCCTCACTCTCATCAGACTAACTCGTGATGCTTGATGGTTCTGGCCTGGTGATTAACCAGTACAACACGGCCACCATCATGCTTGAACTCACACATTTCACCCAGAGAGGTAGTCCACTTAAAAACAGTAAACAGCAGCTTATCGTCATCGACACTAGAGCTATCACTTTGGCACGACGGGGTATTGCTCGATGTTGCTGCCATTGCTGAATCAGATGACCAAACCGTGGATGATGTAATAACCAGTGGTGCAATTGTGGCCAGCCTTTTGCCGAACACCAGAGTGCCATCAAGACAAACTCGGTAGTAGGTAAGCCCGGTAATATCAAGCCTGCGAAGGCAATACTGAGAAAAATCAGTGCGAAAAGGCGCCACAATAACGTTATAACCATGGTTTTAACTCGCTACAGCATCATCTATCATTACATCGTTAACGGCATCAGTGACAAAAATAAAAGCCTGTGTTGCACCCGCTAATGCTTTTTCACGTTGTGCTTGTGTTAACTCAAGCTGATCTAACATTGCTTTAAACTGTTTCCAGTGAGTGGCGCGTCCGTCTGAGTGTGCTGCCATGTGGCTGGCACCAAAGGTTTCAGATAAGTTCAGTTGATTTTTGACATGTTTGAGTAACATCGCCGCGCCTAGCGTTGAACCCTCCAACGCATATAGCCAGCCAATGCCTTCATATTCATCTGCGATCCTGATATAGCTCGCTATACGCTGATCTTCGGTCATCAGCGTTTTATTCAATTCGACATCCTCACAGTCCGATAAAACCGCATTAAGGCGGCTGCGTCCACTCAAGTCAGGCAGTAAGTTTAAGAGCTTGGTATTGTGATAGAGCGGTTCTGCTGCAGTATGAAGGCGTAATTGCATACGCAGAAAGCCCCGATAATGTTCGCTATCTGCAAACGGATTTAGTTGCATCACGCGTTTATCCAGTACTTCATGTAAATCATGTGTTTCATTGCGTAAGGCGTTTGAAAGAGTCAGTTGATCTGTCATCGGTTTATCCTGTAAATAAAAGTCTGTGTTATTTGATATACCGAAGCAGTTGCCAATTTCCGTAATGTATCCGCTGATTTTTATTGAAGTTGTTGTTTAATCTTCTGGATGGCTTGATTGTACTGAGCGGCTTTACTAGGCTTATCCCAAGCGATATAAAGCGACTGTATATTTTGCAAAGCCAGTAGCAGGGTTTCATTTGTTGCAGATTGAGTCTTTTGCAAGTTCTCTACGGCGGTGAGAAAAGCCGTTTCGGCCTTAGCAAATTGCCGTTTGTTGTAATACAAAGTGCCGAGATAACCAGCGATGCCAGCTGCCTCAACTGGCCGCTTTTGCAAACTTTGATATAACGCTAAGCTCTCCGATAAAGACGCTTCAGCCGCTTTTGTATCATGTGTCGCCAGTTGTAACGCGCCGAGGTTACCTAAAATGGTGGCTTGCTCAATACTGTGTTCTTTGTTCAATAACTTAAGTTGTGACAAGGCTTGCTGATAATACTGTGCTGCCTGCTCAAGATGATTTTGCTGCTGTTGGTATAAGCCTAATTCATTGAGCTGCATCACTGTTGCCATCGAGGCGGGGGCATCATTTTGTGCATTGAGACTTTGCTTTCGGATTGCAGCTGCTTTATCAGTCTGACCAGATTTGTCATAGGCTATGGCGAGTAAATTCAGTAATTCTGACAACCGTTTATCAGCCAGTTTTGATTCACCATTGAGTTTCTTTTTCATCTGTTCAAGTGAGGTGATGGCTTGATAATACTGCCCCTCTTTTAATTGAATGTTAGCGGCTGATATCACTAAATCGCTTTCTACCGATAAGGGTAATTGAGCACCTTTTTTATCCATTGATTCAGATAACGTGGTTGAAACCAGTTTTAATGCCTGCTGCTGATTGCCTAGTGAGACTAGGATTTGCGTCTTTAATAAAATGGCCTGCCACAACTTGCCGTTACCATCACTCTGGCTGAGCTGGAATTGTTCTATTGATTCACCCAGCACGCTATCGGCTTTATTTAGCTGATGTTTTTTTTGCAATAACACGCCCTGATTAAATAATAAGGTGGCTAGCTGTTCATCAGGCGAAGCTGATGCTTTTTTGGCTAAGGTCACTGCGTTTGATAAGGAGGCCATTGCTTGCTCAGGCTGACCTTTTGCCTCCTGAATAAAGGCTAATAGATTAAGACTACTGGCTTTGTAGATATCGCCATTATCAGCTTTTTCAGCACGAGCAATGGCTTTGCGGATGGCTGTTTCAGCGGTTTCATAATTGCCCGCCTGATAGGCGCTGGACGCTTCAGACTGCCATTTTTGCCATTCATTTTGCTCAGCAGCTTGCACACTTAATGAGCTGAAAACAAGACAAACCAATAAGATAAAAAATGGGGGTGGTATCAACATAAATAATCCTGATTATTTTCTGCTTTTGGCTGATTTTTAAATGGTTTAAAACCGTTTTTCCAATTTCAAACTGACGCTATTCCTATCATAGGAATAAAGCCAATTTACATTGCTATGTACTTTGCGATGTTTGAAGGTAAGGTTTGGTTCCAGCCCATAAAAACTCAGTCCGGGGAACCGCACAATAAGGGTGTAGTTCTGTTCAATATCTTCACGCTGCTCACCCAGTAAAGCGTTAAATTCATCATGTTTGCGTTGACGCACAGAGGCAAAAAGGACGGCATTGATGTTGTCACTAAACTCTTTGGAGACACCTGCTCTTATGCCATATTGTTGATAAGCGAAGGGTTCTGTCTCTGCTTCTTTCTTGGTCCAGTCCACCCCGCCAAATAGCGTCCATTGATCAGGGAATACATACCAGGCGGTGGCATAAGCTGACCAAATATCACCGTTGTAAGCAGCGTAGTCTTTTTGTCGATATTGCTGATCTTTATAATCGGCTTCAAGTTTAAACAGCACACGATCGGACACATAATGTAACCACTCACTATGTAGTCCCCAGGCTCCATACATGGATCGATGACCATAACGAGAGAAATCAAAAGACGGTGCTAGTGAAAATTGATTGCGTTGAGTGTGGTAGCTATAACCGAGCTGTGAGGTAATTTGGCTTTCATTAAAATCAGAGTGGTCTTTGTAACTTTGGCCAAATAATAACGAACGAAAAAATAGGCCATGATGACCGGACAAAGCAAATCGTTTATTCAGTGTGGCTTCGTAGTCCAGACCATGTGCTTCCACCGCTTCGGGTGTCTCGCGTTCGTAAAAACAGACATTGCCAAAATAGAGTAAACAACTGTAACTCTCAGATGATTGGTTTAAGTTATCAACCCAAGTGGGGCCAATCGAAAACGAACCTTGCCAGGACTGACGTCTATCTAACGCCTGCAAAAAACTATCCACTGTGGTGCTAACGCCTTGCTGACGAGCATCGGCGGGGTTGAGTATCTGTTGAATAGTACTAAATACTTTATCAGAGTCTGCATCTTTTCTATTTTCAAACAGTACACGTGCCAGCTCTAACTGACCGGGTAAAAAGTCAGGTTTTAAGTCGAGAAGCTGGCGGTATTCTGTTTCTGCTCGTTCCAGATTACCTTCCATCCGAGCAATAGCACCGCGTGCATAAGCGAGCAGCATAGGATCTGCATCAGCAAACTCTTCATATTCTTCTAGAAAAAACTTCACCGATGACCACTGTTTTTTCTGCAATGACACATACAGGGCACGACCCACATCATTACTGTTGTGCTGAACAGTATATGACTGACCATCAATGATTAAACTGGGGCGTTCTCCTCGTAGATAATCCTCATCTTTCAGGATTTCCTGCTCTTGTTGATCAGCGCGTAACTCAATACCCTGATTCAAACGAAGAGACGTGTCTTTATCATCTGCCCAACTGTTCGGACTGGTTAACGATAAAACGGTCAGGCACAAAAACGCTACCCATCTTGAAGTGAGGGAGTAATTAGATCGGTGTACATCAAACATCATGTTGAAACTCATGAAAAGGAAAAAGCCAGATGCCCGAAAGCATCTGGCCATATTTCATCCTTGAACTAACAATGATTACTTCGCACCACCAAAAGCAGTGTCATAATCACGGTTAGAAAATTTAGCAATCCCTGCTAAAGCGGCAGCATCAGCACCATAGAAGTGACCTTCAGTGGTACCCATAGTTGAGCTATTAGCTAAAGCGTCACCTGAGAAGCTAGCATCCGAGCTGTCAATTGAGGCGTTGATAGCAATGCTAAGACCAGTTCTGCTCATTGAGCCGGATAGGTTGTCTGTGCCGAAGTTAGCATTCAGCGTACCTGTCAGTAAGTTAGAGCCGTTGTAATTGTTGATACCTTTAACGGTGTAGGCCGCTGTACCAGTGGTTGGCATGGTGGTGCCTGTATCATCCCCAGAGTAATAAACCACACGCGTTGGATCATTTGTGGTGCCATTTTGTGACCACTCACCGAAATAAACCTCCTCCCCTGATACTTTAGCGAAATCAAAATAACCCAAAGCAGAGTGTGAAGGTGGCATCATGGCGGGTGTAATCGTATAGATACCATTGCCATCAGCACTAACCATATTGGTCAGACCAGAAAAACTTACCATAGCTCCGTTATGAAAATCGGTAACACCAACACCTGGTGCTCCTGTTGTGCCAGGGTGATCAGGCGTCGTACTTGTTGTTCCTCCGACAGTAATATCCCCTAAATAGCTCTGACCAGACTCTGTGGCATGAGCCAAACCAGTAAAACCTAAAGCTAAAGCAAGAATTGATAGTTTTTGTAATGTTTTCATCATATTGTCCTCGTATTTAAAAAATAGTTAGTTATTCGGTAACACTGTTTTTTTTGAGAAACCACCTCCTTGTCTCATGATTAAAATTTAGCCGTGAGGCTGAGTTTGAATGTGCGCCCTGGGGCGGGGATAGCAGAACGACTCATCGGATCGATGTAGTACTCATTGCTGAGATTAGTACCGGTCAGTTCAACACTGATATCGTCGTTTAACTGATAGCTGGCATAGGCATCAAATAACAGGATGGTGTCCCATGACAGTGGTGTATTGGCGAAGAAAGTGATGTCAGAAGGATCGCGATAGTTACTTTCAAACTTATCTTCATGTTTGTAGTAATAGGTGACACGACTTCCTAGCTCTAATTTACGATTGAAAAATCGCCCGCCCAGCGTCCAGTTTGCGGTGTATTCCGGCATGGCCATGCTTACCAGATAACCACCGACAAAGCCATCTTCAACACAATTACTGGTGGATCGATAATCGAGCACAACAGCAGATGACTCATCACAGACTTCATTTTCGAAGTTATAGGCCAGGCTCAGGTTGGTAAAAAAGCTGCCGTTGTCATAGCGACCCTGAAACTCAATCCCTTCCAGCGTTTGTTTTTCGAGATTGCTAAAGTTCATATTAGGGTCACGCTCGATAACGTTTTCAGTGCGGTTATAAAAATAACTGAGTTTGATATCGGCATAATCCGCATCAAAAACGCCTGCCAGGTTATGCACATAGCCGATTTCGTAGTTATAGATATGCTCTGGTTTTAACTCGTAATCCGGGTTAGGTAGCGAGGCTGAAAAACTAATGGTATTTTCAAATAAACTGGGGAAACGATAAGCCTGACTATGGCGAGCATAGATACGACTATCGTCATTCAGATCCATCGCAACCGATAGAACTGGAGCCCAACCATCCCCTTTAAGGTGTTTCACCTTTTTAATGGTTTGCACATTGCCAATGACCTGCGCCCCCTTATGACAAGCCGTCACATCGACATCAGCCGTTAAGCAGGGGTGATTATTTCTATAATATTTGCCATCTTTACCGACTTTCCAGACGCTTTCATAGGATGCTGTTTCCGTTGTACCTACAGTATCTTGAATCTGCTGGATGAAGGCGTCTACGTCAGCCCCCATTGACTCCCAGAAGGCACGGTTATCCTCCCAATTCTGTATTTCTGGATCGACATCAGCCTGAGTAATCACCTTGTCATATTCAACGTGGATGGTTCTTCCTATAGTCGGTGCATAACTATTGAGGCTGGTGTTACCCGCATCCAATTGGCTTTTACGAAAATCATCAAACGTCCAGAAAGAGGAATAACGCATGCCGGCATCCACACTAAGAAAGTGTGTGGGTTTCCAGGCAAAGTTGAAATTCATTTCTTTTTCTTGACGACGTCCAGCTTTGGGATACATTCGGAAGCTACCCGTCGGATCATAACGATCATCAGAACGTAATTTTTCATGCTGATAACGGCCGCCCACGGTCAGATCGAGGTTATCCATCAAAGCAAAGGTATTGCTCAAGGTGACACCACGACGATCTTCTTTGGCATTTCTTAGTGCTGTATTACGAAGAGTGGTATTACCCGAGGCATTGTTATCATAAGGTTCATTGGGGTAACCACCTGCCGTGTAGGTGTCACTGACGGTATCCGTTCTCCAGACACTGGCATACAAATCGACCCAACGATTGGTTTCAGGGTTGAGCTCGTATTCGACGTTATACGCTTTTGCTTTTACTTCACTTAATGGCCATTGCGGCACACCTTCATCGACAGCTCTTTCCCATGAAATTCGTGACGGGAATATTTCGCCATAGGTAGTGGATGTATCGCGGTAACCAAATGAGAGGCTGTGGTTATCACTGAATTTGAACTTGGCTTTTGCTAACCAGGATTCCATTTCGCTTGAAGTATTGGGCAGTTCATCCCCTGGCTTATAGATGTTGGCCATATCAGGAATCATATTGTCTTGAAGATTATCCGAACCACGAGAGTAGAAACCATCCTGATGTTTCCCTGCGAAATGGTTACCTTTCTTGCGGTAAGCGTAAGCCCCCATGAGATCAAATGCCTCCTGACGGGTACCAACAGCCAGACGATAAGCATAGTCATCAAAATAGTCTTGCCCACCTGAATGGGGTTCGACATAGAGCGTTGGATCGTAGATATCACCTTGAGCATTAAAACCGGGAATATCGGTGTAGGACTTGCCACTGGATAAACGTGGCACACTCGCATCGACTGCATTATTGCTGCCTTCGAGTTTAAGTTCGCCGCCGAATGCTTCACCTGGTTTTAGGATGTCATCCACACTAAGTGTGCTAGCCACTATGGCACCGCCGATACCGCTATGAACATTACGTTCAAGGTTGGGGCCTTTTATCGCTTTGATATTACCGATGAGATTAGGGTCGATATAACTCCGGTTATTGGCACCGTTATAACCACGCCAGATAGTAATGGCCTGTTCCGTGCCATCTATCGTTAATGGAACACGGCCGGGGCCCTGAATGCCACGGATATTAGGATCAATCCCGCCACTGTTACGGGCATCGGCGCTGTAAACATTAAGCATGCCACTGAGCATATCGGCGGGTGATGAACCTTTGAATCGCTCTAACTCTTGTTTACCGACATAGGTGCTGGAGATGTTTTTATCAAATACATCGTTATAACCAATGGTGTCTTGGGTAAACAGCATCGTGTCACCCACAATGTCGATTTTTCCTAAATCCACACTGCTTTCATCTTCAGAAAGGCTGAGAGTGGGAACGGGTTCAATACGATAGCTGCCATCAGGCTGTTGGACGGCGGTTAGCCCCGTACCAGCCAGTAAGGTTTGCAGACCTTGATGTGCGGTATAGTCACCCACCAAGCCATTGCTGTGTTGATGATTGACCAAAGAGGAGTCAACATACAGGGCGATGCCCGCATTGAGGCCAAATTGACGTAAGACCTGGTCAAGGCTTCCTGCCGACAAAGAAAAAGACTGAACATCCGTGTTGCTGTCTTGTGCATAAACGTACTGGCTGACACCGGCAAACAGGCCAGTGGCAGCACACATATTAAGTGTGATGAATAAAGTGGGAAGTCGTAAAAAACGACGTAACGGCATGTTTCAGTTCCTTCAGTATTTATTAGTCAGTAAAAGTGGTTTGTACTTGTAATACCGAACGTGGAATGAAAACCCGTAATAATAATTATTCGCATTAACCGGTTGTTAGACGAGTTGATGTATATGAAGTGATTATCCATCTGTTTTAAAAGGGAAATTTAAGCGGGGTGATTAGCTGGAAAAGTCGCTAATGACACAAAAAATTAAGATGTTAAGGGTTTGATTGTGACCCAGTAGGGGGTGAAGTAACTGACTTTCACCGGCAAAATCTCACTGAGCTGTTCCAGTACTCGATCTGTATCTTGCACAGAAAAAATACCGGTAATCGTTAAACGTTTGAGTTCGGGGCTAACTCGAACAATACCTGTGCGATATCTCGCTAGTTGTTGCACAAATTCATTTAACGGCATATCTGCCACAGCGAGTTTACCTTGCTGCCATAAGTTAGAGGCAGGATCCGCCTGAAATGGCTGAGCGAGTTGCAGGGCTGAAAAGGTAACGCCTTCCCCAGCAGGAATAATAGTGTGTGAATTCGGTGTTTCTCTTGGTGTCATTCTGACTCGGCCTTCAAAGACCGTTAACTGTGTTTCTAACTCAGATTGCTGCACATTAAAACGTGTACCGAGCGGCTCTAGCAATCCATCTCGACTAACAATGGTGAGAGGGCGGGGATCTTTACCGGTATCAATCGCGATTTCACCGTAGTGCAATATGATTTTGCGTGTGTCGGCATCATAATCGACATCAACTTTGCTATCCGTATTCAGCGCTAACGTTGTGCCATCCGTCAGTTGCCAATGACGAATCTCGCCCTTTGCCGTGGCATATCGCGTGCCAGGCACGGATAAAGGCTGCCAGTGCTGAACACCCATTGCACCCACCCCCACGCCAATACCGACGACGGTGAGCAGTTGACGACGACTCATACCCTGGCGATGCTGTAATACTTGACTACCAACTCGTCTGTCGGGCACAGCATTGAATTGCTGCTGAAGATTAACAACTTGTTGCCATGCTTTTTGATGGATAGGATCTGCATCAAGCCAGTCTTGAAAGGCCTGCTTATCCTGCTCAGACACATCATCTGCCCAGAGCCTTGCCGCCCAGACGCAGGCTTGATTGATAGGATCTGAATTCGTCAGTGCTTGAGTCATAAAGCACGGTCTCTTGGAACAACCGTCACCCAATAACGTGTGCGAGACTGAATAGACACGGGCAGCGCTTGTGCCATTTGTTGCAAGGCTTTATCGGTATCATTAAGTGGAAAAACGCCACTGACTTTGAGATCAGCAACCGTTGCATCACAGCGTAAAGTGCCGGAACGATAGCGTGATAACTCATGAATAAATTCAGACACGGGCATTTGCTCTGCTACCAGCTTATGCTGAGTCCAACTGGTGATGGCAGGGTCCGCTTTAACGGCTTCTGCTAACTCAAGCTGATTAAACCGAATCCTTTCGCCAGCATTTAAGGTGAGTTTTTGTTGTGCATGATGGATCAACACGCTGTCCTGAACAACGGTGACCTCGGTTGAATCGGCATTTTGTCGGACATTAAATTGTGTGCCCAGGGCCTCAATTTTCCCTTGATCTGTCACCACAATAAATGGCTGACCAGCAAACTCAGCTGCATGACCCGTGGTAATAAACACTTCACCGTGTTTGAGATGAATCAGACGTTGTTTGCCATTAAACTCAACATCAATAGCCGTATCGGTATTGAGTCTAAGATGACTGCCATCGGCTAACTGCACAGCACGCGTTTCACCGATACCAGTGCTGTAATCAGACATCGCCTGTTGCCAGAGTTGTGTTTTTTGCAGGCCATAACCCACACTGGCAGAGCCGATGAATATTCCCACCCATTGTAAAAACTGACGACGACTGCTGGTCGGTGTTGCAGTGAGTAAGTTACTGTTGGCAGCATGTTCTGGGAGGCGATCAAAACTTTCAGCCATGGACGTTAAAATTTGCCAGGCTTTTTCATGCTCCGGGTTTTGCTGACGCCAGTGTTCACAAGCTTGTTTATCCTCCGGGCTGACATCATCTGCCCAGAGCCTGGCCATCCACGCGGCAGCTGTGTCGATGATATCGGGCTGTGGATATGAAGAAGAACTCATGTTGATGCTTTCAAACTATGGAGATAACAGGCTGTTAATGCCTTGGCTACATACTTTTCTACAGAAGACACAGACACATTCATCTTCGTGGCAATCTCTTTGTAACTCAGGCCATCCAGCTTTCTCATCAAAAAAGCCTGACGCACATGCGTAGGTAAGGCTTGCAGCATCTGGTCAATTTCCAACAAGGTTTCTACCACAATATGTTGGGTTTCTGCGCTGGGTGCTTCCTGCTCCGGCAATAAACGAACAGTCTCAAGATAAGCGCTTTCAATTTGCCGACGACGAAATAAATCAATCATCAGGCTTTTGGCGATACGTGTCAGATAGCGTCGCGGCTGATCATCTGTTGGCAATGAGTTAGAAAGTATCACTTTGAGGTAAGTATCGTGAGCGATATCAGCGGCACTGTGTTCACATCCCAAACGACCACGCAGCCAGCGATGTAACCAGCTATGGTGCTCACGATATAAGGTGTCGATATTGTGTTGAGACATGAGTGGAAAACAATGACTTACATTTGATAATGAGATACATTATCGTTTAAAGGTCGCCTGATCAAGTTTTTTTACGTTTCGCTTTTCTGGTGATGACTCTCCTCAAAGTGTCATGGAAAGCATGTCTTTAAATGGAAAAGTTATTTATTTTCAGTCTGTTAAAAATTATTTCATCAATACTGAAAAAAACATTACGGATTTGCTTTGTTCAATCGAAGTACAGGTAAAGACACTTTATTCACTATGAGGTTGATATGTCCTACCTGAAAACATCGCGTCCACATCGACACGTATTTAAAACCTTGCCTCTCAGCATGATGATGGCTGTGGCTATTGGTTCAGCTGTTGTTGCTACACCTTTCCAAGTTCATGCTGAAAACGTTCAGACCACTACACAGGCCTTTAATATTCCGGCGGGGCCGCTTGATCAAGTGCTAAATCGTTTTGCTTTGGCTGCGAATATCGATCTGTCAGTGAACTCACAAATCACAGCCAATAAACGCAGTCGTGGTCTGGATTCCACTGTTGATGTGCAAATGGGATTACAGCGCTTGTTATCACCGCATGGCCTGGTCGCCGTTAAAACATCAGCGACCAGCTATACCGTTAAACAAATTACAGACAGTTCAGAAGACGGTGTAGATTTACCTGTGGTCAACATTGATGCTGATGGCATGAGAGAAACTGCCATAAGTCCAGTGGATGGCTATTTAGCCACACGTAGTGCCTCAGCCACCAAAACCGATACACCACTGATTGAAACGCCTCGCTCTGTGACGGTGGTCACAGCGGATCAAATCAAAGATCGTAAAGTGCAAACCGTTGAAGATGCTGTAGCGTATGCTGCTGGTGTGCAGATTGGTGGTTCGGGGTATGACCCACGCTTTGATCAGATTACGATTCGTGGATATGAGGTGACGACCAATGCCGATTACCGTGATGGTTTACGTCAAACCAATACCGGCTGGTTATCGTATTTCAGAACAGAACCGTATGGTTTGGAACGTATTGAAGTCGTGAAAGGACCTGACTCTGTTTTATTCGGGCAGATCAGCCCGGGTGGTTTGGTCAACCGCGTGAGTAAGCGCCCCACAGCAGAAACTATTCGTGAAGTGGAGGTTCAGGCAGGTACTGATGATCACTACCAAGGCCAGTTTGATTTTGCCGGTAAATTGGGTGACACCGATGAGTGGACTTATCGGGTAGTCGGCTTGGCGCGAAACAGTGATTCAGATATTCGGGGCGTGATTGATGATAATGTCTACTTCGCACCGTCTCTGACCTGGCGTCCTAATGACGATACCAGTCTGACATTGTTAGCTCAGCGTCAGCGTTATGAAACGGCAGGGTCTCCACGTCCATTTCAGCTACCTTCTGGTGAACTGACGGATTTCTGGTCGGGTGATGAAGACTTTGACAAGCTTTTGCAAACACAAACCTCTATTGGTTATGAGTTTGAACACCGTTTTAATGACACCTTCACTGTCAGACAAAATGCCAGATATAGCTATATTGACACGACTAATCAATACACAAGTTCATCCTTAGCGGCGGATAGTCATACCCTGAATCGCACAGCAATAGGTGTCTATGAAGATATGCATAACACTGCTATTGATACTGCTGTGGAAAGTCATTTTTCCACAGGTCAGCTGACGCATACATTACTCACCGGTTTGGATTTTTATCAGGTTAATAGTCGTGTGAAGTATGCCTATGGTGCTGCACCATCGATTGATATGTGGAACCCTGATTATCACCAATCCATTGCGAAACCGACTACATTGTATTCATTCGGTAATACCAAAACAGAAAACGAGCAGTTTGGTTTATATGTTCAAGATCAAATCAGCCTCGACAAATGGCGTGTGACTTTAGGACTGCGCCACGATTGGGTAGATAAAGATGCATACAACTACTTCAGCGGTATTTGGACAGACATAGATGATGAAAAAACCACGGGTAGTGCTGGTTTATTGTATGCATTCGATAACGGCATCAGCCCCTACATCAGTTATGCCACGTCATACATTGCACAGTTTAGTACCAATGCTTACGGCTCAAACTATAAACCAACCGAAGGTGAGCAGTGGGAAGCAGGAATAAAATATCAGCCGGTCGGCTATCAGAGTTTCTTCACGGCCAGCGTGTTTAACTTAGTTGAGAGCAACGTGCTGACACAAGATCCCAATGATATCAATAACAAGATTCAAAAAGGGCGAACGCCGTGTTCAAGGCTTGGAGTTAGAAGCCAATATGAACTTTGATTTTAGTCTGAATCTGGTCGCGAGCTATACCTACCAAGACGCCAAAATCACCGAAAGTAATGACGGTGATGAAGGGAATCAATTTACTGGTGTGCCAAGACATCTCGCTTCCTTCTGGGGTAACTATGATGTGACCCATGACCTGCAAGCTGGATTAGGTGTCCGTTATGTCGGCGAGTCATATAGTAATACCGAGAATACCGATAAAAATGAATCTTACTCGATTGTAGAAGCAAGAACGTCTTATAGTCTGGATCAGTGGGTGAGGGGAGCAACACTTGCCGTGAATGCCTCTAACTTGTTTGATAAAGAATATGAGGTGTGTGAAGCGGGCTACTGCTATCGAGGGATCGGTCGTAAGGTCATCGCCAGCTTTAATTACAACTGGTAAGTCTGATGTTGAGATTAAGACAGATACTTAAATTTCTCATCATCATATGCTGCTACCTGCCTTTGCAGGTAGTGGCTCAGTCCGTTTCATTACCTGCCACTGAGCAGTTCACACTGAAAAACAAAGCAGGGCAGGATTATCAGATTATGGTGAGTTTGCCTAAAAACCAAACGCCAGCTAAACCGATGCCGGTGCTATACATATTAGATGGTAACTCCGTGTTTGCTGCCTTTCATGATGCTAAGCGAATGGAATCAGACTATGCAGACACACTGATTGTGGCGGTGGCCTATCCCACCGATAAGCCGTTTGATTTTTATCGACGTTCTTATGACTTTTCACCACCTGTACCCAAAGAAGTGAATGACCCACCTCAAGGTGGGCAGGATGAATTTGTCGACTTCTTAAAAAACATCTTACAGCCCGAAATCGCTCGTCGTTATGACATTCACCAAGAACGGCAATCATTATATGGTCATTCTTTCGGTGGCATGTTCACACTCTATGCGATTTACACCCAGCCAACCTTATTCCAACATTACATCGTCTCCAGCCCCAGCTTGTGGTGGGCAAGCCGTTACCTTATAACGCATGAGAGAACCTTCATGAAACAAGTGAAAGCGGGTGAAGTATCACTCGTCGATAAAAGCCTGTATCTGCTGGTGGCAGAGGGCGATGACGTGCAGGAACGGCAGGATATTGAACTGCTGGCAGACCGAATGAAAGCCCTGTCGGCCTATGGTTTCCGAAGTGCCTATTACCTCCAAGAAGACGAAGATCATATGTCCTTACCCATCACCATTGCTCATCGTGTTTTACGACAAGCGTTTAATCCAAGGCTTCGTTAAGTCATTTGTTTGGTAACATCAGGTTATAAGCTGATTGATGGTAATAGCTGGCAGGACAGCCCGTAACGTAGATGATATCTTCATCAACTATGTCTTCTCCAAAATGGATGAGAATGTCTTCATTAATAGGGTTACAGATTTTTGACCACATTTTCTGGTGATGTGGCCACGACCGGAAAGCTAAGTTCTGTGGCTATTCTCTCGGCGCGATATTTTGCATCAGCTACAGATCTGCTATGTCTATCGTCGCCAAATTCTTGGTATTCAGCAGCGATCTCATACACCGTATCCGCTCCTAAATATTTACTTAGTGTAAGTAAGTGTGGCGTCAGGTGATTAGAGCCTTCTCTTATTCCACCTTTTTGAAAACCGAACTCTCCACTAGAGGTCACGATAATCAATGTCTTTCCAGAAAGTAGTGGCTGTAATGGGGAATCTCCTCGTGCGAGATCGAAATCAAACGTTTTGTCTATACGTACAATTTGATCGAACCATGCTTTTAGCTGAGCAGGCATGCCGTAGTTATACATGGGAGAAGATATCAAGATAATATCGGCTGCTACCACTTCAGCGATCAGTTTATCTGATAATGCCAGCGTCTCTTTCTGTGCTGGGGTCCTCTTTTCCTCAGGTGTAAACACAGCGCCAATCCAATCCTGAGTGATGAAGTCAGGAGGGTTTACGCCAACATCACGATAGGTATATTCATCTATAGGACGATTCTTTCTCCATGTATCAATAAATCGGATAGCAATATTTTTTGATATGGAGTTGTGATCTGGATTTGGGTTGGTAGTAGCTCTAACGCTCGAATCTACATGTAATAGTGTACTCATAGTGATGACCTTAGTTGATTAATGATAGGTACTATTCTGAGAGCCTTTCTAGCGTTGTACAAACGAAAAAGTTACACTAATAGATGATTTTAAATCATCTATTTAGTCAAGCGGCTAATGGTTTATTAGGAGGTTAAATTTGCAGGTATCGTTACAGGCGTTGAAAGCTTTTGAGTCGGCTGCGCGTCAAGGAAGCTTTAAGTTAGCTGCAGAAGAACTGGCATTGACACCGACAGCCATTTCTCACCACATTAGCAATCTGGAAAGTCGGTTAAATGTCAATTTGTTTCATCGACAGGGAAGGCGAATTTCACTCACAGAAACAGGCAAACTATTAGCGAGAGCAACCACGGACGGGTTTTTGAAAATTGATCATGCTCTGGAATACGTCGCAAAGGTTGGCACTACGGTCAGAGTGACAACTACATCATCATTAGCGGCTATGGTGTTGATTCCTTACCAGTATGAATTTGAACAAAACAACCCAGGTATTTCGATGGAGATATCGACTGGCGAATCACTCGATAATCAATCACATACTATTCCCATTCGGTTCGGTGATATTTCAACTGTTGAAGATTTTGATGTCATTAGAACGGAGTCATTCGATATATTTGGTACTTATGGAGTCGCGCCTGCTTCTTGGTTTAATGAACCCATTACAGTGTATACAACGCAATGGAAGAATAAATCATTACCCAAGCCTCCATTAGACACTTGGTTGAAGGCAAATGGATTGGAAGGGGCCAATATTAAACTTAAAAAATTTGATCAAGAACTGTTCGGGATTCAGCAGGCTATGGCTGGAAATGGGCTAGTATTCTGTTCTACGACGCTCGCGAATAGATTGTTGAAATCTAATCTTCTACAACAATACAAAACGACACCCGTTCAGTCAGAACTTTGCTATTACATACCGAATAAGAATCATTTTCAAACTAGAAGTGCAGTCAGATTTATAAATTGGATTGAAGATATTTTGAATCAATAATTCGTACAAACAATCCTCAACTGATGATTTTAAATGCTGGGTGCTGAGAAAGTATGGAGCCGAATAATAAACGGTTTATTTAATATTTTTTTCATAAATACACTATTGGTGAGAAATCGGAGTTCATCATGAAAAATTTCGAAATCCGTAAACTTCTAGTCAGTGATGACAGCGAGGCTAGAGAACAGTTCGAGAGGGATATTTCTAATGAAATTGATGAGCTCTCAGATTTATTCGCTGACTCCTTACAGAATCTTAAAGAGTCTGATTGTGCTAAAGATGAGTCTACGAGAGCTGGAATAGTATCTGGATATCTACACTTGGCTATAGAGTCTGCTGTCACAGCAACACAATTACTTTCCTTAGGTCATATCGCGCCAGCCGGAAATTCTATGCGCATCTCCTATGAGTCTTTATGCATTGCAGCTCTGATGCGAAAGAATATTAAAGTTACCGTTTTAAATGGAAAATATAAGTTCGATTTCTACAATGACTTTATGGATAAGCGTCCTCATGCTAGAGCTGATAAAGTAGTTGCTCTAGTTCTTAAAAATAATAAGTTGCTTTCTATTTCAGACAAAGGTTGCGAGTTTCTGAAAGCAGCAAGAGATTTTTACAATGCCTACAGCCATGCCAGCCATTTGTTTGTTCACTCGAAAATAAAACCGTCAACAAAGCAAATGTATATCGCTGGTGGCTACGATTCTGAGAGAAAATCAGATTTTGAGAGCCAGCTTAAATATATAGTTACATATTGTAAAAACATTAAAACTTGGGTTACATCCATAGCCTACAACGTTCCTAGCTAGATAACTGAGGTGGCGACACACCTTATACTTCATCAATAGGTTAAGGTGTTTGATTTCAATAACTGGAGTCATGTCAAGAACTATTAAGACCAGCCTTGCGACACCGTGGCCGAATAGCGAAAAGTAAGGTATTTTTGTACTGACCCTAAATATTTAATCTGTTTCCCTGACTGAATTATAAAAGGAGTTGAAACGATGCCGGCACATAATATTTTTATCATCAGTGTGACACTACTGTTAGCGAGCATCGGCACCGTGCATGCAGACCTTTTTAATGTGGAATTACGTAAGGCTTATGCACAATGTAAAACAGCGCAAAAAGCATGTGAAACTATCTGCAAACAGGCTGTCATCGCAAGAAAGAAAGCTGCGGCTGATGCCGAAGATAAAACCCAACAATGCATTGCCGAGCATGGTCAGCAATTTCCCGAATCAGTCATCAAGCAGAAAAGTGAAGGAGCGTTGATAGATGGGTTCGCTTGGATGTCAGATGTCACTGGTACCTATATGCGACCAGGCCGAGGCCTATCATATATAGTTGATGCGCCAGGTAATCAAGACTGGGCAAAACATTGCAAGGGAGAAGCCAGAGTCAACCCTGAAAATGCTCAGCAGGTTAAAACCACATTAAGAAATTCACCCAGAGTCATCCCCAGAAAAACGATGGTGAAACTTAGCAAAATTCAATATTACACAGGCCGCGGCCAAACTAAATGCGTGTTTTCTAAAATTGAAGTATTGGAATAGATTCTGCAAAACTCAGTTAAGGCAGATGCTATAGGATCAGGGTGTTTGATTTTATCTTCAACAATATTCTTTTGCTGGTGAATAATAGCGATGAGGAGAAATAACTAATAGCATCAGTGAATTAATATCTGTACATTCCCAGTAAAACCCTATACTGTGTACTCAGCTCGAAAGTAAGACTTTTATTTATACTCTCCATCTCGTTGTTTTATTCGTAATTCCCCGTCCTGAAGTTTCTAGATTCCAGCTCGTTTTCACGCTATTCACGCCTCTAGAGGCATTTTTATATTTAAAATTCAGGTAATTATTATGTCAAACACAGTTAATGGAACAGTAAAGTGGTTTAACGAAGCGAAAGGTTTCGGTTTTATCGAACAAGAGTCTGGAGCAGACGTATTTGCCCATTTCAGTGCTATTACTAGCTCAGGTTTCAAAACCTTAGCAGAAGGCCAAAAAGTTGAGTTCACTGTAACTCAGGGCGCAAAAGGACCACAAGCTGAGAACATCGTAGCTGTATAAGCTCGTTCTCGGTCAAAAAAAAGGGCAAGTCCTCAAGGACTTGCCCTTTTTTTTGGAAGTTAAATTGTCTCATTTATTGCTTTGCCCATTATGGTCGCTTTTTCTACTATGTTTCGATCCGGTCTTACACATGATGTAGCTAAAAACTTTTAAGGTTATTTACTGAATCATTGTGGCGAGCTAAAATTAAATTATTATTGTTTTACGATAATTCTTTATTCCAAAAAAATAATTTATAGGTTAAAGTCAACACTCATTTAAAAGTTTGAAGGCTTGTGCTATGAAGAATAAAACCAACCAAGATCGTATTTCACATTTTAGTGCTCAACTAAAACGGCTATTAACCACTTTTATTATTCTAATTCCAACCCTTACACTCGCTTATTGGTTATTTTTTAATAGCTTGCAAGCTGCTGGTTTCGTCATTGAATTACCTGTTGAAATCACGACTGAAATTGATTTAATAACTCGATTGTTAGCTTTTTTGGTTTGTTTACTGCCGATCACTGTAGCGTTATATGCCGCTGTCCAATTGAGAAGACTCTTTAGTCTTTATCAGCAAGGCATCATCTTCTCTTATGACAATGTCATCTGCTTTAAGCGTATGGGATTAGCTTTACTGGCTTGGGTGATAGTAGGCACTATATCCGATACTTTGCTCAGCTTAGCTTTGACCATTCAAAACCCTGTTGGGGAACGATTACTCACCATAGGATTTGGCTCTTCTGAGATGACCACTTTAATTACTGGCTCTGTGATATTAGTGATTTCTTGGGTAATGAAAGAGGCTGTAGAAATGAAACACGAACAGGAATTTACCGTTTAATATGAGTATCGTTATTAACGTCGATGTGATGCTGGCCAAACGTAAGATGAAATCAAACGAACTGGCGAAACGAGTTGGAATTTCTGAGCAAAACCTTTCCATACTGAAAACTGGCAAAGCAAAAGCTATCCGTTTATCAACACTTGATGCTATTTGCACAGCTCTTAACTGTCAGCCTGGTGACTTGCTGGAATATCACCCTGAAGAAGAATAGCTGGGGTCATAAGGTGATGTCGTCAGTCTACTTTATATTTCTATTTGTAGGGACATGTTATGACTTGAGCGTCATAGCCGTATAACCTCGTTCTCGATCATAAAAAAGGGCAAGTCCGTAAGGATTTGCCCTTTTTTTTGGCGCTTTATAAACCGTTTGTGGTGAATTACTTCTGTGTATAGTTATCAAACCGAGCGATATATTCTTCAAGGTTTTGATTGAGCATTTCGGCATAACGCTGAGTGAAGTATTCAATAGCCGCTTGTTTTTCGGCTTGCAGGTTTTCTGCGTTTTCAACGGAACGGGCGACGCTGAAAGCATTAAAACGGGCGGCTGAAAAGAGAACGGCTGTATTAACGTCTTCTACAGAACTTTCAGCTGCTTGCTGATTGGCAATCGCGACGAACTCATCGACACGTTCTTGAAATGTTTTGCTTGGTGAATTTTCACTCATTCTTTTTCTCTCATTGGTTTTATAGGTTTGAAATGTATTGTCTGTAGCTAAGGCGTTTTTATTATTTATATCTGAGCTATTTGAACGGAGACATCATAGCAGATAGAAAACATGATAAAACCTTTGCCGCTATAGGGATAACCTGTCCTGTCCAACTAATTGCGAGCGTTCATGAGTATCAAGCAGACAGAGGCTTTGATACATTATCTATTATGGGATGGCTTTTCCAACACAAGGCCATTAAGTAAAACAATTAAGGGAGCATCTGTTGCCCGAACTAAAAATAGTAGGCTTGTTTCTTGTGACGGCTTTAGCAGAAATTATTGGCTGTTACCTGCCGTACCTTTGGCTACGTGAGGGAAAATCCATTTGGCTGCTAGTGCCTGCTGCACTCAGTCTTTCTTTGTTTGCCTGGTTGTTGTCTTTGCATCCAACGGCAGCCGGTCGCGTGTATGCCGCTTATGGTGGGGTATATATTTTCATGGCTATTTTATGGTTATGGGCTGTAGATGGTATTCGTCCTACCGTATGGGATATGGTTGGTTCTGGCGTGGCATTGTTGGGTATGGCGATTATTATGTTCGCACCACGAGGCTCCTAAAGACTGAGTTTTAACTCGCTTGCTTGATTACCGTTATTTGATGTTATCAATGAACAAATCAAGCTTAAAAATGCTCAGGCCAGGGCCTTTGCCAATGCTTTTATTCAAATTACATATAAAGTTGAGTATCAGTAACTTTGATAAGTTATGACACAAGTTCAAATATTCTGAGCGATACGCCATAACACACCACTTGGATCGTAGAGAACAAAGTCGAGCATCCCCCAAGGTTGTTCGGTGACAGCCGATATTTCAACCTTATACTTGTCTGTTATCCCAGCTTCGATAATGTGTTGATGCCAAGACTGCACGTCTTCCACAAGCAGGTGCATCATCAAATTTTCAGCCAGCGTTTGGTCATAAAAATTCTGAAGTAGAAAACTACAGTTACCGTGATAGAAGTAGGTCACACCAGCGGTATCAGATGCCTGCGTGAAGTCAAGGTCAGCATAAAAGGCTTGAGAGATTTCATAGTCTTTAGCCGGAATAAATGCTTTGATTTCAATGGTGTTCATATTTGCCATGGCTAACTGTTCCTTATTAAGGATGAGTCTGTAGGCTTATCGCTTTGATAATTTGATAGCGATACCGATGATACACATCACGAGCCAGACGATATAGCTAGGTAGCCAAGATGCATTCCAAGCTTCAGAAAAGACCATGGCTGCTGGTTGATTGAGATAAAAGTTGGCTAAAAGATTAAGTAATAAAACAATCATTAGACCGATAAGGCCGATCGTTAAGAGCATGTTTTTCCGTTTCATTATTTTCATCCTTGTGGAGAGTTTATTCGTCTATCGAACGGACTTTTTGTGCGATAAGGAAAGTGTGTAATTCCGGATATTGATCATATTCCAGATGCAGACACTGACAACCTAGTTTCATTAATAATGCCAAAAAGCCATTCGTACCTAAACTGGAGTAATACACTTCTGGTCCCATGAAATCATCTGTATGTTCGCCGGGTTCATTCGTGCCGCCAAATGAAAAAATCAATATGCCGCCCATGTTCAGGCTGTTAACCAGCTTAGTTAATACAGGCTTTTGTTGCCCCAGTGGAATATGCCAAATGCTATCCCAGGCGGTAATGAAGTCGTAGCAGTTCTCAATCTCCCATTTGCAGATATCTTCATGGTGAAATGTCACTTCTGGATGACGCTGTCTGGCAAGGTCGATCATTTTGCTGGAAATATCGACACCTTCAACGTGAAATCCTTCTGTTTGAAGGAGGTCGATAAAACGTCCGGTACAACCACAGCCAACATCCAGTGCATTACCTCGATGGTCAGTAAAACTGATAGCACGCTTATGCGCTTCGATACCGTTATTTCTTTTAAAGTCCTTGCTTTGCCAGAGGTGGGTAATGGTGTCGTAGGCTTTGCCAATATCGTCTGGATTCATATGAGAGTAGGTCACAATTTATTGGCTTTTGTGTATTCCTCAATAAACTCATTAATGAGGAATTCAACACTCTCATACAATTCATCCATGTCGGCGATATCTTTGGCATATCGTCCCCAGACAAACCCGTCTTTGCTATAGCATTTTCCATTAACGCGATAGGACATGGTTCTGCTGAAATCGAGATAAAGCAGAAATTCACCCGCATGCACTTCAACACGTAAAAATAGCTGAGCATCATCACGTGGGCTTTGCTGAATATTAGCAGCGTATAACTGACTATCGATGATGGCTTCCAGCTCACTCTCATCAACACTATCCGGCTCCACGGTATACACCACATAAAGCTGATCTGGTTTAGTTATTTCAAGGCCTGTACCAGTGTTTGCCATAACGGAAGAAGCCTGTAGTATAAGACTGACTATGAAGAAAAAAGGCAGGAAGCGTTGGAGTGTTGGGTTTGTCATTTAAGCGCTCAATATCAATTGATGGTATTGGATTCATTGCTGAGTTTGATGATAACAGAGCGTGCCAAGCTTGCGAATTTTAGCGGTTCTTTTTGAAGAACGTTATCAATTATTCCGAATCATTCATCTGTCCTGTTATGGCGTTATATATCCAGCTAAGCTATCGGCTACCTGTAAGAATCGAGTGGTTTTTTTTATGAATACTGTGTGGATGTCAGCATTAAGAATATCCATCATTTACGTGATTATTGGTGGCATATGGATAATCACTTCCGACCAGGCTCTTTCATATTTTTTCAGTGATAAACAAACACTTGTTGAGCTACAAACTATAAAGGGCTGGTTCTTTATTATCGCTACGGGTCTCATTCTTTTCTGGCTAGTTTATCGTCAGTTGAGAAATATGAATGAGGCTGAAGAGCGCTTACGCTATGCGCTGAATGCTTCTGGTGATGGCGTTTGGGACTGGGATGTGCCTTCAAGCAAGGTGTGGTACTCCAAGCAGCTGCAAACAATGCTTGGCTATGCCGATGGGGAATTCAGTAACAGCCTTGATGAATGGTCGAGTCGTGTTCATCCGGATGATCTGGCGTTGGTGATGGAAGATTTACAGCGTCACCTTGATGGTAAAACAGATTGTTATATCAATGAGCACCGCATGCGCTGTAAAAATGGGCATTACAAGTGGATTCGTGATAGTGGACTGGTGATTACTCGTGATGAACATGGGAAACCTATACGCCTTGTCGGTACACACGCTGACATAACCACCCGTAAAGAAGCAGATGAAAAACTCAAGCTGGCCAATACGGTATTTACCCATGCTTATGAAGGGATTTTAGTCACTGATACTGATAATAAGATTATCGAAGTCAATGACGCTTTCACTAGAATCACGGGCTACAGCAGAGAAGATGTTATTGGTAAGAGCCCTAAACTCCTTCAGTCAGGTAAACATTCTCCAACGTTCTATGAAGAGATGTGGCATTCAATTAAGACGGAAGGCTATTGGTCTGGTGAGGTCTCAAACATACACAAAAATGGACAGCCATTTATAGAAATGCTGACGATCAGTGAAATTCGTGATGCAGATGGTAACGCCGTTAACTATGTGGCCTTGTTTTCAGACATCACACATATTCGTGCACAACAGATAGCACTTGAGCGACTGGCAAGTTATGACCCATTAACCTCACTGACCAACCGTATCTTACTGGCTGATCGTCTCAAGCAATCCATGGTACATTGCCAACGTCATCAACAATTATTGGCGGTGGCCTTTATTGATTTAGATGGCTTCAAGCAGGTCAATGACACTTATGGTCATGAAGTCGGCGATAAACTTCTGGTCACTATTTCTAATCGTATGAAAGCGGCGTTACGAGAGGGCGATACCCTTGCTAGGATTGGTGGGGATGAATTTATCGCCGTACTCACCGAGCTGAATGTGTTTGAAGACTGTGAATCGGTGATTGAGCGTCTGTTAACGGCATCCTCTGAGCCTATTTCTATTGATGATAAAACCTTTTCAGTGTCTGCCAGTATCGGGGTGACGTTATTTCCAGAAGACAGTGTGGATGCCGACATTCTCATGCGTCATGCTGATCATGCTATGTATACAGCTAAGCAGTTGGGTAAAAATCGCTATCACCTATTTGATGTGAATCAGGATGATGCCATCCGCTTACATAGAAAACAGTTGCTGGATATTGAGTTAGCACTGAAAAACGATGAATTTGTCATGCACTTCCAACCCATCGTCAATATGAGAACGGGCTCGGTGATTGGTTTAGAGGCCCTGCTTCGCTGGCAGTCACCTGAGGAAGGCTTGTTAACACCAGGTGCGTTTTTGCCCTACATAGAAAACAATCCCATCAGTGTTAATTTGGGTGAATGGGTTATCCATGCAGTCCTGAAACAAATCAGCCAGTGGCAAGCAGCACAGGCCACTATGCCAGATATAATCAGTATTAATATTTCAGCTCTACAGATTGGGCAGACTAACTTTGCTGATAGATTAGCCTCTCTGCTGAATGCTTATCCTGAGGTAGACCCGCATAAAATTGAACTGGAAGTTTTAGAAACCAGCGCCTTAGAAGACATCCAGAATGTATCAAATACAATGAATGCCTGTGCCCAGCTAGGTGTGAAATTCGCAATTGATGATTTTGGGACAGGCTATTCATCACTGACATACCTCAAGCATTTACCGGCGGAAATCATCAAAATAGATCAAAGCTTTGTGCGTGACATGCTGATTGACGAAGATGATCTGGCTATTGTGAAAGGCGTTATCGGTCTGGCAAATGCCTTCCAGCGAGGCGTCATAGCCGAAGGCGTGGAATCTGCCGAACATGGAAAAGCCCTATTAGAACTTGGCTGTGAGCAAGCTCAAGGGTTTGGTATTGCGAAACCGATGCCAGCAGAGCGTGTGCCCGAGTGGATAGAAGGATGGAAACCACAGTGGTGAGTACCCAATGTTATTCAGACATCCTATCCTCACGAGTTCACTATCTGTTTTGGCTGGCTGAGTGACAGCCTATCTTTAATTATTAATGCTCTCGCTCACTTAGTTTTCAATCTCAAGAAATTCAAACGAGCCGTATCACCATTTTGATACAGCTTTTTTTATCTACTTATTGCGAAATCGTTCGCACCGCACATTATTTCGTCTATTCCTTCATTAATTTCAATTAGGAGATGAGCGTTTTTTTCCTGTCTTTAAACTTCAACTAGTTCCATTCCTTGCTTTAAATAGGTAAATGAAATACCTTATTAAAAAGGCGGGATTTGATAGCTGATGCTATGTTTTTATAAAGTCATTTTATTAAACAGAAACAAAGTGTTAACTGTTGTTCTCAATAGAGAAATATATTGATTGACGCGCAGCTGTCGACTTGTTAACTCAGTCATTCCGTCATTTACTCGGTATTCAATAAAGCCTTGCTCAGGGTATAGGCGCCATCTCACAAAGGAGTGACTGATGACAAACGTAAAAAAACTCTGGTTATTTCTCGCTTTCTTATTGTTTGTGTCTTTTGGGGTGCTGATATGGAGTGGTAATCAGATTTACCAGCAAGCGCCACCTATGCCCGAAAAGGTCCTCACTTCTGATGGTCAGCTACTTTATAGCCGCGCTGAAATTGAAAAAGGACGACAAGTCTGGCAGTCCTTTGGCGGAATGCAACTTGGCTCAATCTGGGGACACGGTGGTTATGTTGCTCCGGACTGGAGTGCCGACTGGATGCACCGAGAGTTGATGGCCTTACTCAATCTCTGGGCGAACCGAGATTATGGTGTGGAAAGTTTTGAGCTTGCCAATGCCGAACAGCAAGCCGCTTTGCAAGGCAGACTGAAGTCCCTAGTCAGAAAAAATACATACAATCCCGACACTGGCGTCATCACTTTAAGCTTGGACAGAGTCAAAGCGATAAGTCAGGTCTCTGAACATTATCAACGTCTCTTTAGTGATGAACCTTCAACGGCTGAGCTTCGTGAAGCTTACGCCATGAAAAATAACACGGTCACCGATCCAGAAAATCGTCGTGTACTCTCCGCCTTTTTCTGGTGGACGGCATGGGCCACTATGACTAATCGCATCGATGGTCACATTACTTATACCAATAACTGGCCTAATGAGCCGTTGATTGATAATAAACCGCCGGCGAGTATGTTTCTCTGGTCTGCATTCAGTGTGACATTCCTGTTGGCTGGAATTGGTTTAATGGGCTGGTATTACGCGGTGTCTCATGGCAAAGAAGAGGCGACCAGTAAACTGCCGGCAACCGATCCCATGCGCGATTTACGACCTACACCTTCGATGATGGCGACAGCCAAATATTTCTGGGTGTTGCTCGCTTTATTCCTGGTACAAATTCTACTCGGTGCGGTGACTGCGCATTATCAGGTAGAAGGCCAGGTTATGTATGGCTTTGAGTTATCGGAAATTTTGCCTTACTCGATAACTCGCACCTGGCATACCCAACTGGCCGTATTGTGGATAGCACTTGCTTGGCTCGCGACCGGCCTTTATATCGGTCCTGCCGTATCGGGTTATGAACCGCCTTATCAGCGATTCGGTGTGAATTTGCTGTGGGTCTGCTTGCTAGTCATTGTGGTCGGTGCCTTTACTGGGCAATGGTTCGCGGTGAATCAGACATTAGGATTGGAGCATAACTTCTGGTTCGGTCATCAAGGTTGGGAATATGCCGATATTGGCCGGTTCTGGCAGTGGTTCCTGTTTATCGGTTTATTACTCTGGTTGTGTTTGGTGGGGCGCTCGCTCTGGCCGACATTACGTCAACCCTCTGAAAGTCGTTCCATTATTGGTTTACTGTTCTTATCCACCGTTGCCATTGGCTTGTTCTTTGGGGCGGCACTGGTCTGGAATGAACACACCCATATTTCCATGGTGGAATACTGGCGCTGGTGGTTGGTTCACCTCTGGGTTGAAGGATTCTTTGAAGTCTTTGCCACAGCAGTTATTGCGTTCTTATTTACTCGTCTGGGCTTAATCCCGGTCAAAACAGCAACAGTTGCTGTGCTGTTTGCCACGATTATTTTCATGTCAGGAGGCGTAATTGGCACATTGCATCATCTCTACTTTGTCGGATCACCTACACCGGTATTGGCGTTGGGTGCCAGCTTCTCAGCACTCGAAGTAGTGCCACTGGCCTACATCGGGTTTGAGGCGTATCACAATTACACGTTGGGTCATGCGACTGAGTGGATGAAACGTTACCGCTGGCCGATTATGTTCTTTGTGGCCGTGGCGTTCTGGAATTTGGTCGGTGCCGGTTTATTTGGATTTTTAATTAATCCACCATTATCGCTGTACTACATGCAAGGTCTTAACCTGACGCCTCTGCATGGTCATACCGCCTTGTTTGGTGTTTACGGTATGTTGGGTATTGGTTTGACCTTGTTCTGTATACGCGGTATCAAGCCTGATCTAGTCTGGCCGGAAGGTATTCTTAAAGCCAGCTTCTGGTGTTTCAATATTGGTCTGGCTCTGATGGCTTTACTCACGCTGTTACCGCTTGGCGTTATGCAATTGTTTGCCAGCCTGAATCATGGTTATTGGTACGCCCGATCAGCGGACTTTATGCAGCAACCGGTTGTTGATTTACTGGTCTGGATGCGTGTGCCTGGCGATACCATCTTTGCTGTCGGCGCTTTGTTATTAGCCTGGTTTATTCTTAGCTTATGGATTAAACCAAAATATGAAGGTGGGCAACAACGCGGCTAGAAGCCAATCCGATTTAAGGAGTGACTGACGGTGATTGAGTTCTATGATGAGGTTCGGCATGTACACTGGCTGATGGCCTTTGCCAGTGGTGGCTTGCTCTTCATTCATGGACTCATTCACCTGAGTCAGGCCGATAATCTGCTTTCAACGTCCGTTCGTTATCTTCGCTACGGCGTTGATACAGTATTGATCACCGCTGCGTTAATGCTGACCAATATCGTGCAGCAATTTCCTTTTATCGATGCTTGGCTCACGGTGAAGTTTCTGCTGCTGATGGTTTATTTGTTTCTCTCACACATCATGCTCTACAACACTCGAAACCAGCGGCAATATGTCATAGTTTGGGGGCTGGCCTTGATGACCTGGTTGTTTATTTTCAGCGTAGCGAAAACCCACAATAGCTGGGGCATATTCAGTTTGCTCTTTTGAGGTCAAATCACATTCATGCCTATGGCTGGCTCGTTGAAAGCCATTTTATAGGTGCATTTAGAGGATAGTTATGTACGGGACATTATTACTGCTTCACATACTCGCAGCCACCATATGGACGGGAGGGCATATCATCTTATCGGTGGTGATCTTGCCTAAGGTATTAAAACATCGTTCGCCTGAAGAGCTGCTTAGTTTTGAGTCAGTGTATGAAAAGATAGGCATGCCCGCCCTGATTATTCAAATCTTAACGGGGTTGTATCTGGCTTATCATGTGCTGCCAGACATCACACAATGGTTTAACCCCACAAATCCCGTATCACATGCCATCATGGCAAAGTTATGTCTGCTGCTTTTAACACTCAGCTTTGCTGTGCACGCACGATTTCGCGTGATTCCTCATCTCTCTCCAGACACACTCAAAGTGATGGCCTGGCACATCATTCCCGTCACCCTTCTTTCCATCTTGTTCATCGTTGTTGGTGTGTCATTCCGAACAGGTTGGCTTTATTAATCACACTGCAATAACAGGAGGCATACATGAACATTAAGCTACATCGTATTTATGAAAGTGATGCACCCACAGGTTACCGAGTACTGGTGGACCGATTATGGCCACGTGGAGTATCAAAAGAAGACGCCAATCTGGATGCCCACTGGAAAGAACTCAGCCCCAGTGATGAGCTACGTAAATGGTTTGACCACGACCCTGACAAATGGAACAGCTTCCGTAAAAAATACCTCAGCGAACTGAGTGAACATAAACAAACCGCCAAAGACTACCTAGCTGAAGTCAGCCAAAAAAATGTTGTGCTCCTCTATGCAGCAAAAGACAAACAACACAGCCATGCTCATATATTAAAAGAGTATCTCGAGAAGCTGGGTTAGCAAGCGATTTTCACGTCAAACGCATAAGCAGTGTTTATGAGTGCATTCAAAAATAGGATTACCCCTTTTTATTTTATGGTTTTGTATGCCGCTGATAATAAATGAGTTATAGTCGTCTTTAATCATGTGGTGAAAGAACGTCTTGTGATGACAACAAGGATTTGATTCAGAATAGAAAGGGAAAGCTTGCCATGGAATATCCGAGTCTCAGAACACCGAAAGCTAGGCACTATTTTTCACCGTTAGCTTAAAAATTTGGCCTTATAATTCTGTGAATAAGAAATTACTTTTATTAATAAACAACAAGTTAGAGTTTTTGGCGAGGAATTATAAGGCCGCCTGTTTAATATTTATTATGAGGCCACTG
>CENM01039778.1_pt1 | contig 36542 bp, 32 predicted proteins | sample 530261 | NCBI WGS metagenome assembly CENM01 (sample SAMEA2619854, study PRJEB7988) | marine metagenome | biome: marine biome (ENVO:00000447); feature: deep chlorophyll maximum layer (ENVO:xxxxxxxx); material: "saline water (ENVO:00002010), including plankton (ENVO:xxxxxxxx)" | depth 80 m
GACTCTTATAACCGTGTATGCCTGAACAAAGTTAGATGTGGCTGACCAGCCAGCTGCATCGATAATCTCACGTACCACTTCATCACTGACGGGGTCCGATGTGAACTGCCGAATTGAGCGATGATTTTTTAGCAATTTAATTGTGTCATTCATGAAACAGGTATCCACTAATAATGAGAGTCTTAATTAAAGGTGTGGGATTACTCTATTATTTTCAACTAAGAGACAGAGTAAATAGACTAAATGCTCTCATAAGGATACAGGGGGAGAACAATAGCCAGAAAAGTAATGCATTTTCATGTGTAATTAATCACTATCTCACACAAGCCAGACTTCTGACTTATGTGTATTTGTGAATGTGCGATAATAACGCTGAAAAATTCAACAGCTTACAAACGGTAAATTTCACCCTCTATGACCGCAGATTACAGTCACCTTACCCATATCAAGAGTATAGATGAGCTTCATCTTTACGAACTGATTCCTACTGTGGTTTGGATTTTTGATCTTGATAGACATGGCTGGTGGTGGGGAAATGACGCGGCACTGACTTTTTGGGGATTGAGCACCGTTGATGAGCTGGTCCATAAAGATTTATCGGGTGATACCCAGGGTGCACGAGATAGAATTCATCAAACCTTTGAATTAGCCGCGAAAAATGGTCTGAGTATTGACCCGTGGACGACCTATCCTAACGGTAAAGCTAAAACACTGTATATGTTGCATAAAGCTGTTTTAATCGGCCCTGAACGACATCGCGCCATTATCGCCTATGTGAATGAACAGGTTGAGCTCGGGGAAACACCTGAAAACTTGCTACTCGTTGAAGCGATGCGATATACAACGGTATTGGTAAGCACGTTTACTTTTGCTGGTGACATCGTTATCGAAAACCCAGCTGCAACAGAAGCCTATAAACACATCATTCCACAACAACTTGATAGTGATAAAAATGCGTTCACTGCCCGCTTTGAACATCTAGAAGAAGGCATTGAGCGACTAAAAGATGCCACTGAAAAGCGGGTTGGACGGTGGACGCATATGATGAAGACTAGTGAAGGCTTACGTCAGCATACGCTGGATATACGCATCACACGCCACCCATTAACGGCAGAGTTTTTAATGTTGGTCACGGAATATGATGTGAGTGAGCTGCATCAAGCCTTGGACGCTGCAAATCAAGCTCAAATTGAATTAAAAAAACAGGCACATTTCGATGCTATTACTGGCCTGCCTTCACTGCATTATTTACAACAACATGCCACGGACTATTTAGCTAAAGCTAAGCGTCAGCAACAACAAATTGCCGTAATGTTCTTAGACTTGGATGGCTTTAAATCGGTCAATGATACTTGGGGACACAATGCAGGTGATCAGGTACTGAGGAATGTGGCACATCGCTTTAGCGGTTTATTACGCCAGGCGGATCAGTTAGCACGTATTGGTGGTGATGAGTTTGTTATTATGATTGATGATCTCAAGGATCGTAGTGATGTGGAAACTGTGGCTCAAAAACTGATTGATGGGTTAAAGCTCCCCATCGACTTCACTTCCTCAGACAATGAAACCAGACAAGTCAGCATAGGTGTCAGTATCGGCATTGCTTTTTTTCCTGAGCATGGCACAACTCTGGATAATCTCCTCAAAGTCGCTGACAGTGCAATGTATGATGTCAAACGTCAGGGTAAAAATAATTTCTCTCTAGCGAAACCAACCTAAGGCAAGTTTGTTTTGATAACTCCCCTGTCCGTCTGACCACTGGCTCACCATAACAAAAGCTCTCCTTATTTCTTTTTGTGTTTCTTTGCTGACTGGACGACCGTGTAAATCTGATACAGCACATAAGGAAGCAACCCTAATATCAACGCTTCTACGCCGCTTAGTTTTTCACCTGCCAGAATCAGCACGATGATGAGTAATAGCCCAACAACACCAAGCTTGAGAAACTTGATGGATTCTTTCGCAAACACCTTCCGCATTTTGCTTCCTTTTTCCAATAGAAATGAAGTACCTGACGACACAATTATTTAGTAAAACACAATGTTCCTTTATGGCTTTTCAGCATGCAATAGTCAAGGAATAAGACATAACAGTCTGGCATTATTTGGGTGACAGTCCCTCACTTCATTCGCATTTGTTTTACAATTCACTTCACCTCATCAACCAATTGAAACAAATCGTATCATTATGTCGGCCCTAAAATATTTATCAGGCTACCCTGCCCCTGTTCTAGATCAAATCAGTGCCGCCATTTCAGCGAAAACACTCGGTCAATATCTGCTTGGCAAATACCCTGATACACACAACATCAAAACCAATAAGTCTTTGTATGACTATGTTATAGATATGAAGAATCGACACTTGCGTCAGTCTAGTCCGCTCAGCAAAGTGCTTTACGATGACAAGTTGGATGTACTTCATAATGCTCTGGGTTTACATAGTTATGTATCACGTGTTCAGGGCAGTAAATTAAAAGCGAAAAATGAGATGCGTATCGGCTCGGTATTTAAGACGGCACCCGAGGCATTTTTAAATATGATTGTGGTGCACGAGCTGGCTCATTTAAAAGAGAAAGACCACAACAAATCCTTTTATAAACTTTGCACCCACATACAACCTGACTATCATCAGCTTGAGTTCGATGTGCGGGTCTACCTTACCCATTTAGAGATATTTGGCGATCTATATTAGTGTTTTATAATTCTCTAATAAAGTGGTTTAATACTCAGACATGACTCAACAACTCCTCCCATCTGAATAAGTGAAAGACTAAGAAACATTTAGATTCTTCACTTTCAGTAAAGATTGTAAATATTACAAAAAGGTCATGATTTTTAGTTGACAACCTCAATAAACATATGGTTATTTAACCATATATTTATTATGTGTATTAATAACATACTCGTATTTTCGAATACGATTTTTTGAGGTTTAAAAACCGTGCCAGCGAATGTTCAAACCGGACAAGATAAAAAGAAGTTATCAATAAAAGTCCACGTATACCTCTTATCAGAAAACACGTCCTATTTCGTTCTCCCAGTGAAAGCATCGAGGTCATTTTCTAGCAGCCTGAACGAGTTTTAGTCAATGACCTCAACGATATCAACCGCCTCTTCAAAGGTAGATTTGAGTGTGCTTTATCTGGGCAAAGATAAGCCTTTGGAGCATAAAATTCGTCGTTATCTTGGTTCTCGTATCAACCTTTATCTGGCTGCAGAGGATTATGAAACTGCCATAGCGTTATATAAACAGCATGCCATCGACACTATCGTTGCCGATACCGCTTTTCTCAGAGGTATGCCGAACTGCGCGATACATCAGTTTCGACACTTCAATGACAACGTCAATATCATTTTACTGAATGAGAATCATGACATCATATCTTCGCCATTCGAGTTACCTTGTTTAGCCCAGCAACAATGTCCACTGAAACCCGTCAGTTTTGACAAGCTCTCAGACTTAGTCATGGCTGGCCAGAAGGAGTCTGATGAAAATAATATCGTTAATATTACTTCATCCGCTTTTTTTCATAGCTCAGTGGCTATGACAATCAGTAGTCATGACAATAAAATTATTGCTGTGAATCATGCCTTCACACAAATTACAGGCTTTCAGGAACACGAAATTTTGGGTAAAAACCCACGAATTCTCAGTTCAGGTAAACACGATAAACAATTCTATGAAGACATGTGGGCTGCACTTTCACACGACAAGAAATGGAATGGTGAGATTTGGAATAAACGCAAAAATGGTGAGTTGTTTCTGGAATGGATAACTATCAATGCCATTACTAACAGTGCTGGTGATATCACACATTACTGCTCAATCTTCGCCGATATTACCGAACGCAAAGCGGCAGAAGAAGCCATTTGTAGATTGACATATAACGATCCGCTAACAGAGCTGCCCAATCGTCGTGCGTTTATGGAACGCCTTGAAGAACATCTATCACACTCCAAAGCTGACCAGTCATTATTCGCTATTTTGTTTCTGGATCTTGATAACTTTAAAGATATCAACGATACCTTAGGACATGATATTGGTGATGCCGTCATCAAAGAAACCGCATTACGTTTGAAAACCTGTATTCGTGAGGATGATCTCATCGCTCGCTTAGGTGGCGATGAGTTTACGGTTTGTCTGACAAACCTGAATACGGCTGATGACGCCAGCACTGTTTCTCAAAAACTATTAGATGCCATGACATCCCCTTTCATCTTAGAAGAAGAAAGACTCTATTTCTCGTTTAGTATTGGTATTGCCTTATTTCCTGAGCACGGTGAATCAACTCAAGAATTACTCAAGCATGCTGACCAGGCTATGTATCATGCAAAATTTTCTGGTCGTAATAAATTCTCCTTTTTTGATCTTTCCATGGAGCAAAACGCGCTCACAAAAACAGAGATAGTAAAACATCTTCGAAACTCAATAGGATCTGAGCAGTTCTCTATACATTATCAACCGATTGTTAACCTTAAGACCGGCTTTATAGATAAAGCTGAGTCTTTATTACGCTGGACACACCCAGAACTAGGTAATATCACGCCTGATGAATTTATCCCGATAGCCGAAGATATCGGTCTGATATGCGAATTAGGTAGCTGGGTATTTCGACAAAGTGCCTCTCAAGTAAAAGCTTGGCAGGAAAAATATATCGATAGCTTTCAAGTCAGCATCAATATTTCGCCAAAACAATTTCAAAATGAATCTTGTGATCTAGAAGAGTGGACAGATTTCTTATCACAACAAGCACTTAGCAATACCGCCATTTCCCTGGAAATTACGGAAGGCGTGATGATGAATGAAGGACCGATGACTGAACAGCGCCTCAACATGCTAAAACATGCAGGCATTGAAATTTCTCTGGATGATTTTGGGACCGGATATTCTTCACTAGCTTATTTGAAAAAGCTGAATGTAGATTACCTAAAAATTGATCGGACGTTTATTCAGAATATCCACCTCAACCTTGATGATCAAGCTATGTGTGAGGCCATTGTCGTGATGGCACACAAACTCAATATCAGAGTCATTGCTGAAGGCGTTGAAAACGAAGCACAGTTAAACTTCCTAAAATCGATTGGCTGCGATTACGCGCAAGGCTATTGGTTTTCTAAACCCGTACCGAACAAAGATTTCGAGCTGTTACTAGAGAAAGATGGCGCCTCTATTCACTAAGGTTATCAAAGTAGGAGGCTTAATTACTGCTGGAGTAATTAGTTTGTGCGTGTTTCCACATGTAGAGCCAGTTTAAATACAGCAAGCCCTGACAAACTTAAAAACAGTCCAACCCAAACAGGTGCCACCCAGCCCATTTGTTGGCTAATCACAAATCCACCTAAAAAAGCGCCTAATGCATTGGCGACATTAAATGCTGAATGATTCAATGACGCAGCTAATGCTTGAGACTCTCCTGCTACGTCAATTAAACGGATCTGTAATACCCCTGCTAAGCCTGTCACCGTGAAACCAATCAAAAACAAGGCGGCAATCGCTGAATATAGCTGCGCCATACTCAGGCCAGCAATAATAAATGCGATAGAAGAACTGACCAGCACGGCGACAATCGTTTTATTCAAATGTTTATCCGCTAGCCAGCCAGCGACTAACCCACCAATGACCATACCTGTACCAAACACAGCTAGCGCTATAGGCACGACTTTGATACTAGCCCCCGTATATTCGGTCAGTATGGGTGATGCATAGCTGTAGACAGAAAACATTCCCCCAAAACCAATTGCACCTATCGCTAAGGTCAGCCACATATTGATGTTCTTAAATCCAGCGAGCTCACCACGAAAACTCGCTGTGGGGTGTGCATCAATACGTGGTACAAAAAAGCTGATAGCTAATATGGTTGCCAACGCAATCATCGCCGAAAACTCAAAACCCGCGCGCCAGCCAAAGGATTGGCCAAGCCAGGTGGCGAAAGGTACACCAATGACATTGGCAATGGTTAGCCCCATCATCACTTGTGCAATAGCTGTCGCCCGGCGATGCTGACCCGCTAAATCGGCAGCCACCAGTGATGCAATGCCAAAATAAGCGCCATGCGGTAAGCCTGCTATGAAACGACTAAGCAGCATTGATGTTGGAGTATCAGCTAATGCCGTTAATCCATTAGCCAAACCATAAAACACCATCAAGCCTAGCAACAATGTTTTTCGCGGTAACTTCGCCCCTAAAATAGCTAATGCTGGTGCGCCAATCGTTACGCCTAATGCGTATGCTGTGATGAAATGTCCGGCAGAAGGAATAGATACCTTCAGATCAGCAGCGATTTCCTGAATAAGGCCCATCGCCACAAATTCAGTGGTACCTATACAAAAGCCACCGATAGCCAAGGCGAAAATAACCCATGCTAGTGAATAAGATCGTGCTGAAGTGTCTGAAGAAGTCATCTGCTCAATTAGCTTGTCCGGAAAGGCGCGCAATGTAACACAAACTGGGTTAAACCAATATTAAGATGACTGAGCACTTAAGCTCTGATAAGCGCATGATGTCGCGAGTAGAAATGGATGACATCTATTTTGTAAGTGCGTATAACGCCAACTTGGCTTCATCTATAGAGGAAGTTCGCCTTGTTGCCAGGATGGTGTTTTCTGTTTCTTTTTATGAGAGGTACGTTTTCGACTGGCGTGTTTTTTTACAATGACCTCAGCCTGTTGCCTGTGTTGGGACTGTTTTCTTAAGGCATAAATCTTTGCAGCAGCAGATTGCCTGGCAGCTTTTTCCTCCACGATAGGCTCTGGATACCCATTCATCAATGACGGACGCGTCCACGGTTGATGAATAAAAGGGGCAGGCATATCAGCCAACTCAGGTATCCATTGCCTGATAAAGTCCCCTTCTGGATCTTGTTCGATACCTTGTTTAATGGGGTTATATATACGGATACTGTTAATACCTGTTGTGCCTGACTGCATCTGTACCTGAGGGTAATGTATACCTGGTTCGTAATCCGTAAATAATCTCGCCAGATATAACGCAGGTTGTCGCCAATCTAACCAGAGATGATAACTGGCAAAACTCATTAACATGGCTCGCATCCGAAAATTTATCCAACCCGTAGCGATTAATGCGCGCATACAAGCATCGATCATAGGAAAGCCAGTCCGCCCATTTCGCCATGCCTCAAAATAAGTCTGGTTGAGATCAGGTGTACGCAAGCCATCATATATCGTATGCATATTCTCAAACTCTATACGCGGTTCATCTTCCAGTTTTTGCATAAAATGACAATGCCAACGAAGACGCGCTGAGAATGAACGCATAGCTTGTCGCCACTGAACTTTTGCCGGAATATCACTCTGTTTAATGCTGGCAATACGATTCTCTGTAGCTTGGTAAACCTCTCGCATCGATAAGCAGCCAAATGCCAGGTAAGGTGAGAGTCGAGAGCAACTATCTACTGCTGTCAGCGGTGAGGACATTTCCTTTGTATACCCCTGCCCACGCTGATGTAAAAACGTATCTAAAAGACGAAGTCCTTGTTCCCTACCACCTTTCTGTCTTTGGCTACATCCATCATCACTCAAGCCAAGCTTATCCGGACTAGGTAGGTAGTCATTTTTTTCACTAGGTCCGCTGAGTTTATCTGGGCACACATAGCATGCTTGATTCATATGCTGATACCAGCGTCTGGCCCAACCATCACGATCTTTAAGTCGTCTAATCACACCATGCTGGCGCGGTTGATGCCAATTAACCTGGTGATGGTCAGCCCAGCTTTGAACTGCTATATCTCGCTTATAAGTCCAACCATTCCAGGTTTCCTGGTGTGACCATACATCAGTGATGGCATATTGCTGACGTAATGATTCAAAAACGTTTACCGCTTCGCCGACCCGAACGATGAGTGGGCATCCTCTTGCTGTTAATACCTGATTGAGTTCGTACAAACATTCTTTTAGAAACAGGTATTGTCTGCGAGACATATCACCTTGTTGCCAAAGCTCTGGTTCAAACACATAAACAGGCAGAATAGGACCTTGCTCAGCTGCCAGGGTCAATGCTCCATGATCTTGAATACGTAAATCGCGTTTAAACCAAACAATATTCATCGAATAGTGACTTATTAATAACCAGTTTAAGCTTGAATACTTTCACTAAATATGTGAAAAATAAGTTAAGTCATGCTGTTTCTCGTTTTTGAACACGACATACGTCATCCACTTGTCACCTCATAAAGGTCAATTATGGAAAACAAAATCCTCTCCCCTGGAGCCAAAGCACTCGAAGTCAATCTTGATAACATTCGCTACGGTTCCTTTGCAGAAATTGGTGCGGGTCAGGAAGTCGTGCGTTGGTTCTTTCGAGTCGGTGGTGCAGCCGGCACCATCGCAAAAAGTATCTCAGCCTATGATATGAAAGTGAGTGATGATATCTACGGCAAAGCACCACGCTATGTTTGCCGTGAACGCCTTGAAGATATGCTCAAACTGGAATATGACCTGAATATCGAACGATTAAACGAACAGCGAGGCGAGACAACGGCCTTTTTTGCGTTTGCTGATACGGTCTCTGCACGTAACTATCACGGCACAAATGAATGTCATGGCTGGCTGGGAATTCGTTTTCAGACTGAACCTCATGCCGCCCCAAGCGAAATCATTATTCATGTTCGCATGCTTGATAATGAAAACTCGCTGCAGCAAGAAGCTCTGGGCATAATTGGTGTCAACCTTGTCTATGGCGCCTTCCACTACAGCCACAGCCCAGATTTACTGGTTAAGTCACTTCTCGATAATTTAACAACCGATCGAATTGAAGTCGACATGGTCGATTTGCACGGCGATGCCTTTTTACATGTTGATAACCGTGTTATTAGCTTACGGTTGGTGCAGTTAGGCTTAAGTGATGCAGCTATGTTTTCTGCCGATGGAAAAGTATTACAGCCCTCAGAACATCTTCGTAAGAAAAATGTATTGGTTGAACGTGGACGTTTCAGACCAGTGACTCATGTGAACATTGATATGCTCAATGCTGCCAGAAAGCAGTTTGATGCAGACAATCAAGCCTCACCGGCAGACACCATCTCCATTATGGAGATTACTATGCATAATTTGCGTAGTGGCAATGACAGTATTGATCTGGAAGATTTTATTAGTCGTGCCGATGTGCTTGAGGCAACAGGTCATACCGTGATGATTTCTGATTATCCAGAATACTATCGTCTTGTTTCTTATCTCTCACGTTACACGGATCGTCGTATTGGCTTAACCATGGGCGCATCCAGTCTGGTCGAATTATTTAATGATGAATATTACAGCAGCCTGCAAGGCGGTATTCTGGAAGCCTTTGGCCGCTTACTTAAACATAACGTGAGACTGTATATCTACCCTTACAAAGATACAAATACCAATACCTTATACAAGGTTGATAATCTTAATATTGATCCCAAGCAATCCTATCTCTATGAATATTTGAAACAAGGTGAACACGTTCAACAACTCGAAGAATTTAATGAGGCGTATTTGCCCATATTTTCTCCAGACGTGTTGAAAATGATTACTGACAATCAAGATGGTTGGGAAACATTAGTGCCTGATGTGGTCGCTGAGAAAATAAAAAAACAACATCTTTTTGGCTATAAAACGTCGTCATAATAATGAGTTGGTTTAGCCAATATTTTTATCTATATAGCCAGTGTTGAGTTCCCATAGAGAATAATGATGCGTTCATCTTGCATCCAATAAGCAGCGTGTTTAAGTTCTTTTTCACCTGTTTATTCACTGCAATGAACGCATTCACTATACGGAATACAGTCGCTAGCCCCTCTTTTATTTTTTATCTTATATTCATTCACTACGTTGTTGTGAATTAACAACACTTATCAAATCTTTACATTAATTAACATAACGGTTGAAATTAACCACATGACTGGATGTGTATAACCATCTTAAGTTATTCGTAAATTCATACTATCAGCGTGCTCGCACGTTTTATCAATCACAAAAATGTTGCAGTGGTTATTTTTAACCACTCGTTCACTTACTCAGTATGAAAACAGCTAAGCTTAAAGAATATCCATCCCAGCCCTGAAGGGAGTAACTCCTATAACAATCACGTTAATTCCATCGCTATAGTCCTCTTTCCACATGTAGGAGAGAGAGATGGAATTAAGAAGAAAACTGAGTAAAAGTGCGATGTTATCATCGCTCATCATGGCCTCATTGAGTGCTCATGCTGAGGAAGAAAGAGACGCTGTTGAAGTAGACAAAATGACCGTCACCGGAATTCTTCCGGATAAATTGGAAGCCGTTCCCGGTTCATTCGATATTATCGATGAGGATTACTTAGATACGCGTCGTCCAATTTCTAACATAGAAAGGTTACGTACAGTGCCCGGTATCAATATCGTACCCGATGGCAGCATGGGCTTTGATACCAATATTGGTATCAGGGGACAGAACCCACGTCGAAGTGCCAAAGCCATGATTATGGAAGACGGTATTCATCTACAACTGGCTCCTTATGGCGATCCTGTTGTCCATTACACACCACCATCAACGGCATTAAGTCGTATCGAAGTCATCAAAGGCGCCGGTCAGATTTTATATGGCCCACAAACATTAGGCGGCGCGGTAAACTTCGTGACTAAACCTGTTCCTCGAAGTGGCAAGGTCGAGGGTACTATCACCTCCGCTTTCGGTAATCAGAATTATCGTTTACTGGATGGTGCCATAGGCTATGGTAACGAGTTAGGCGGATTCACTTTTGGCTTTACCCAGAACAAAGGTGATGGTGTCTATGATCACAGTGAATTTGATGTCAAAGATTACCGATTCAAAGGTGAGCTCGACATTACCGAACGTCAGACATTAGGCTTGAAATTAGTTCACACGCGTGACAGACGTAATTCTACAGAGGCCTATTTAACACCCTATGAATATGATCGTGATCCTTACTCGCATCCCTCTATTCAAAATGATGAATGGGAACAAGATCGTGACGTCGTACAGTTACAACATATTTTCCGTGTTAACGATAAATTCAAATTAACCTCACAGGCTTACTACACCGACACATTCCGTAATGGTCTACGCAGTACAGAAGAGAATGAAGGCGATCCGGATAGTAACGGTAATATCGTGTCGTTATTCAGAAACTGCCCGGGACAAGGTGACGAAGAAGGAGTCTCAGCTACTGATGTCAATGCCAGCTTATGTGCAGGTCGACATGCACCTCGTCAATATTACACACGTGGTGTAGAAACACGTGGTGACATCTCTTATAGTTTGTTTGACTTAGAACACGACACCATATTTGGTGTTCGCTATCATGAAGAGAACATACACCGTCAGGAGATCCTGTCGAAGAGTGTTGCTGAGCGTGAGAGTTATAAATTAGCACTGGCAAACAATCCGGGCGATGTGGAAGAAGCAAAAATTAAAACGCACGCTTTATCCTATTATTTGCAAAATACGACGTATGTAGGGAACTGGTCATTCACACCAGGTTTTCGCGTAGAAGATGTTCGTACCAGCGAAGAATTCTATGAAGGCGGTGTCCAGAATAACCGTGAAGCGTTGTCATACACTGAGTTTTTACCGAGTTTTGGCGTTGCATGGAATGGGATTACAGGTACCACAGTCTTTGCTGGAGTACATAAAGGCATCGCACCAGCTCGGGCTGATAGGGAGTTTACTGAAGACGGCGGTCGTGCTGAACCTGAAGAAAGCACCTTATATGAAGTTGGTTTCAGAAGCCGTTACTTCAAAGGTATCAATGTTGAAGCCACATTGTTCCACAATGATATTCAAAATACCTTAGTGGACTTTGGTGATACATTCGATAATAGTGGTGATAGTGAACAAACCGGTATCGAACTCTCAGGCCGTATCAACTTTGGTGATATTTTCGACTGGACAAATAATATCTATCTATCAGGTGCTTATACTAACTTATGGACAGCTGAATACAAAGATGGACCTGATCCGTCAATCAACGGTAACAGAATGCAGTATGCACCTGAACATATGTTAAATATGGATCTGGGATATGAACATCAAAGTGGTGTGAATGCCAGAATTGGTGTCCAGCATGTGAGTAAACAATTTGTTGATGATGGTAATACTCGTAACGAAGATGTCAGTGGACTGCAAGGCACTATCCCAGGATTCACTATCTGGAATGCGGGTGTGAATTACGCCGTGCCGAACTCAGGTATTACCGTCTTTGCTATTGTTGAAAACTTATTCGACAAAGAGTATCTGGTCAGTCGAAATGAAGGTAAATTAGTTGGTCGTGAACGCTTGTTCTTTGGTGGTATCACCTACGACTTCTAATAAAATGGGAATAAAACAATGGACTGTTTTTTCATTTAGTAAAAGCCCGTTTTTTAAAGCGGGCTTTTTTTTTGACTGAACATCAGCCTTCATACACATCCACTGGTTTCACCTGGTTAACCATTTATATCGAGCAAACATGACAGATATCGGTGATAAATTTGTATCTGTCAGCATGAATGTTAACGTAATCGATATACAACACTTTTTGGGTGACACAGGCTATGACCATGCAGCAAAAACACTCGACTTATTCCCCTGAACACAAAGAAGACAATGACAGTGAACAACTGCACCAACAACGCGACTTGATATTAACGCATGAGGAAGCGCTGGCAGGTAGTCCTGATGAAAGTGCAGCCTGTGGCGAGGAAGATATTGGTGCTGGTCTTGAATTTTTAGTGGCAAAACACGACCATCCTGACTCTGATAAATAACCGAGCAGAAACTATCGTTTACCCCCACTGTCACCTCTTGTGAACATGTTTCTATTTTTAATGGAGTGAAATCATGGCGCAAGGTAGTAAAGAAAAATATACAGATAAACAAAAACGTAAAGCTCAGCACATAGAAGAAAGTTATAAAGAACAAGGAGTCTCAGAAGAGGAAGCTGAAAGTATAGCCTGGGCAACCGTCAATAAAGAGTCTGGTGGTGGTAACAAATCTGGTTCGGGACGTGGCAAAAAAGATAACCACAGTGCCAGTCGAAATGGTGGTAAGAAAAGTCACTGACTCTCAAAAAAAGTCAGTGACTTTTTTTGCTTAATTACTAGCTCATTGTGACTCTGTTTTTTCAGTGAGCGTGGATTTCAGAATAATCACAGCCCCTTTACCAAAACCGTAGCTGGTCATCAGCAGACTGGAATACAAATAAAAGGTAAACACCCCTGCCCCAGTCACATCAGGATTGAAGGTATCATGTAAAGGGTCGAGTACCGGAAACAGTGCATACATTAAAAATAGGCTGGAGTTAGTAAACGCACCCACCACCATTGACCAGCGTACATGCCATGGTAGAGCTACCTTGGCCGCATAAAAGCCTAAAATCAAGGCACTCATAATCAGAAAATCGAGATGTGCTTGTAACACCCGCTTAGGTGATCCGGGAATCAAGGTTTGTAAAAAACCCAGCTGGTTATATAACCCCACCAGACACCAGGCTAACAATAAAGCCATCAATATCCATAAACATGCCCCCCGAAGCATAACAATATTTGTGGATGACGCTGACGTATTTTGCATATCTCTCTCCTGCATTTATTGTATTTTTCCTATGTTATTATCCAGTTATACAAAAAGACGTCTTGTTTGAAACGGCGCAATAACTTGACCGAGAAGGTGATGGTCAATAAAAGAGAGATAAAGATGAATAGCCAGCTTTCCACATTGCAAGGTCAGCGTTTCTGTACTGATGATTTACCGAGCTCACAGAGGCTGAACTGGTTGAAAGAAATCATTGGACGAGAATATGCCAATGTGGATGTGAGTCAAATTGCTGATGAGCCTGTATTCAATGATATGGTCATCTATCCGTGGTTATATGGCACACGATTTTCTCCTATCAAAACTCAGCCGTTGCAAATAGAGCGTTTATCCAGAGAGCCAACACAACTCAGTCAAGATAACTATTTTGCCGTTATGCTGACCGAGGGGCGATATAAACTTGAACAAGATGGACGCGAAGTGTTTCTGGAAAAAGGCGAAATGACCTTATACGATGCGACCCAATGGCATCGTATTACCATGCCTGAACCAGCATCAAAAGTGATAATTTCTATTCCCCGTGACTACCTCAAACAAAGGCTTAGTCATGTAAGTGAGCTAACAGCAAAGAAAATATCAGTCACATCAGGTATTGGCGCGGTAACCTCACACACGCTGCAAACATTCGCTTCACAATTAACTACATTAGACACGCTATCCTTCCAGTCTATGTTTGATCCCTTGATTGATATGCTTACTCTATCGCTTAATCAACTCTCACCCCAGTCAGTTGAGTTATCTCGATCTCAAAACACGACTCTGTTTCATATTAAGCGCTATATAGATAATCATTGTCATCACCCTGATTTATCTCCAACCATCATTGCCAATGCTGTCGGTTTTTCAGTGCGATATATCAATCATCTCTTTCAAACTGAAAACACCTCCTTAATGCGTTATGTCACCCAACAACGCTTAAACAGAGTGTATCGGCGATTACACCATCAGCAATCTATGCATCAGACGATTACTGAGCTTGCTCTGGAAGCAGGGTTTAATGACATGGCCCACTTCAGTCGTGTCTTTAAATCCCAGTTTGGTCTATCGCCTCGGCAATTACGAGAACATGTAAAAAAAGAGGTGTATTCGTGCGCTAACACGAATTAATTCATCTACATATAATGACTATCGCTTGACGAATGTCCAATTAGAGAGAGAAATAACAATGAAAAGAAGACAAGCTGGCATTACAGCAACACAATTTCTACTATGGTTGCTTGTATTAGTGAACACTGCAGGTATTGCTTATTATTACTACACCACTGAAGTGAAAACCAAACACATTCCAAACCTGGTCGGTACATGGAGTGGTGTCAATCTTACCGTCTCAGATGAAAAAGGCTATAAAACCTGGAACGATAAAACTGTCACCATTACGGAACAACAGGATCGACGTTTTCGTGGCACTTTTACCTATGCTGACGGCACCAAAAACTTTTTTGGTGTGATTTATCCTGATAATACTGCCTTTACCTGGGTATCAACACCAAGCCAAGGTTATGTTCATGGTCGAATTCTCGGAGAGAATACAATCGGTACTTGCTATGTTGAAACTTGGGAACATGCCACAGCGGGTTGTGCAACATTAGAAAGACAATAATAACGATATTCCAAACATAAAAAAGCCACCCATTCAGGTGGCTTTTTTGTATCGCTGAAAGTGTGACTTAAACAGAGGCTTTTACAGTATTCGCTTTGCGACGTAGGCCTAAGAAGCCCAGTAAAGCGGGAGCGAATAAAAAGGCAGCCGCAGGAACGGGTACAGCTGAAGGCGGCACAAAACCTGAAGGTTGTGAGTGAATTTCAGCGTTCTGGTTTAGGGTTTTTGCAGCTAAGGTGCCTTCAATATTCCCGTGAGTAACAACATCTGTACCCAATGCTAAAATGCTACCGCCGAATTGTGAGGTAATGTGAAGACTGTCTGCATCGGTAAAATTCCATAACAGTATGTCAGCTAAATCCACTGCTGAGTTGGCCAGGAAATTCACGCTGATATCGTACCCAGAAAGTGCGTCATCAAACACATTAAACAAAATGCTGGTTGCACTACCGATGTTGAATGCAAACTCATTCACACTAGTAAAAAAGCTTTCACCATCGTTAATATTAAACACCGCTAATCCATCGGTATTCGGTGTCGCATTAAACGTGACTTTGCCACCGGTAATTGTGTAGTTACTATTAAAATCAGTACCTGCTAACTGGTTAGAGAACTGACCTAATGTGTTCACCGCATTTGCTGCTGCAGCAGCTGGATCAAAAGGGACTGATACCGGTTGATTGATAACCGTACCACTACCGTTTGCTTTGACTGTTCCTGTGTTAGTACCACCGAAGATAGTATTACCACCATTAGTCTCTACAGTGCCTGAAACATTACCAACCACAGAGGTTGAACCATTACCATTAGCGAGGTTTCGAACAGTTCCTGAGACTGAGTTTATATACGCATCACCACCATCATTAATGGTGAGTGAGCCAGACACATCACCACCGATATTAAGGCCTTTGCCTTTAGTTTGTACATTACCCTTGAGGTCACCACCGACAGTTAAAGATGGAACAGCGGCATTTGACGTGGAATGCATGTTGTACATACCACCGTTAACATTGCCACCGATTAATGCGTTACCATCTATTTCAGAGGTACTAATGACATTGCCACTAGTAATAAGGTTGTATTGATTAAGAAGAGACATGGCGTCTATTTCAACAGCATCAGCGTAAGCTAACTGATTAACACTAAGAGTCACTACTCCAACCATGGCAAGTTTTGACAAACGCATTTGAATCTTCCTTTATGTGATTACTTAAATTATATAACCACCACAACTAAAAAAGTATAGTACTAAAGTAGTATTTTTTCTCTTTCTTTAATTAAAGAAAAAAATATTTATGACAAAAACAAAAATTGGCGGCTGGGTTCAGACATCCCAGCAAATACCTTATGACAACCCATGGATTCAAATTCGCCATGAAGAAGTGATCAGACCGAATGGCAGTGAAGGAATTTATGGTGTCGTCCACTTCAAGTCTCATGCCATTGGCGTCATCGCCATTGATGACAATGATCATACTTGGTTAGTCAAACAAAGTCGTTATCCAAATAATGAAACCACCATCGAAATTCCGGAAGGTGGTGGCCCACTGGATGAACACCCTCTGGAAGCGGCAAAAAGAGAACTCAAAGAAGAAACAGGGTTTACGGCAACAGACTGGCAGCCACTGATGGAGTTACGCACCTCCAACTCAGTGACCGACGAAAAAGCTTATATTTTCCTGGCGACAGGACTGACAGCCGGTGAGCAAGAACTCGAAGAGACTGAAGATATCGAATTAATAAAGGTCTCAGTAGACACAGCCATTGAAATGGCCATGAACGGCGACATCGTAGATGCCATGTCAGTAGCAGCTTTACTGAAACTTGCTGTGATGAGACAAGCACGATAAATAAGGTTGTTTTATTGATAAGACTCGTTGATTTCAAGCACGGCACTATCAATCGCTCTTTGCCAGGCTTTCTCCGTATTGCCTCTATAGTCACGCACAACACGCAGAACGGTGTTTTGCGTTTTTACATCACGGACTTCTATATAAAGTGTCTGAATCAACACACTCATACGAAATACCCATGGCACCACCACGTATCTGGCATCGACTTTTTCAGCAAGATCAAACTCGCAACCATTACACCTTTCAAGGTTAAACTTCTGCCTTGCTTCAGCCAGTAATGCCTGTGATTCTGGCGTATCAATAACCTCAAACGAAGTGTCATTATTCAGAGTTTCTTGTAAATACTGATTAGATGTTTCTATTACCTCGGCATCATGTTCTTGTAATGACTGAACCGTATCATCACCACGTAACTCGAAGCCAAGCAGGAGCACATCAGATTTTTCGTCTTTCTGTGCATGAGCGGTGTTGAAGCCAAAAAGCAGACATAAACACACGACAAACGATAACTTTTCAATTCTCATACTCTCTCCTCTTTTAACTTTAGCCAACGCTGACTGGAGGAAGTTTCAACTCAGAAAAGATCAACTGATCGCGAATAAACTGACTGATTCAGAATGAAACAGTCGATAGCCTAACTGTCTCATTCTGTTATCCATGTCAGCTACTTAGTCAATGTACTTCCAACCTGATTTTTGATAGCGTTCGAAAGTATTGTCATCAGACCAGTGCACAAGAAACAACCAGCCATTGTCGACAAGGTCGCGTACGGTTTGATGCTTGGCAATCACATTTTCAATCGCTTGTTTTGGCGCAGCAATATACACACTAATTCTCAATGGATGATGACGCCAGTTCTCACCGTCATGGATGGATTGCATCGCAAGACCAATTCGCAGGTCCCCCCCATTCCCTTCAAACACACCGATATGCTGGCCGACGGCATTGTGTAGCAGCTTATTGCCACTACCAAAAAATGTATTATCTGTGACCGATAAGTTGTACTGCATATTGATCCACTGAGTCACAATCATCGGTGCCGTCATAATTTGCTCCAGTAATGCAAACTCGGCATCGCTGTGCCAGTCATAGTCATGCAAAAAGGAACGGCCCTGTAAATCCAGTCCACGCGTACGCTCACGCGGTGCTACAATAAATGAGGCATTATTCGCTAAGCCCCATTCAGGACGAACTTCTGACCAATCTTTACCTCTGTCTTTTAGCGACTTTTCTAATGCAACATCATCCAGGTCCTTTAAGCCTGCATCCATTAACTGAATGCGTTCGCGACGGGTTTGTTTAGAAGCCTGTTCTAACCAAGTATCAATGTCAGCATTATTTAATGCATCAAAACAGACGATTTCATCCGTTGTGGTGTTATGTAATCCAGATATAAAGCGTGTGTTTTCAGGAATGTGGATGTCCGCTTTGTGCAGCTCTGTTCTGACAGCGGGATCATTTAACAGGCTGGTTAAAACACGGACATTCACTTCCCCACTTTGACCACAGCAAGCACCACAATCCAGACCTGATGCATGCAAGTTATTGCGATTTTCACTACCGTGACCTAGCAGTAAAATGGTTGATGCAAAGGTGTTGGTCAGGCCCATGCCTTTGAGTACACCCGTAACCATATTGACTTTCTCAGACAAGCTTAGCTCAGCATGGTTATGGCTTATGTGCCATTGATGATGGTGAGTAAACTCATCAATTAGTTTTTCTTTTTTCTTGCTAAAGAAATTATCTTTTATCAGTTTATAAGCGTAGGTCCAACCCATGGTCTCTACCATGGTGAATGAAGATACCGGTGAACTGGCCCAGTTTTTCCAGGTACTTGCATTACTGACTTTGGTCAACTTTTTATGGTTGGGTGTTTGCTCACTCACTTTCACTGACGGCGCAATCAGTCCTGGCAGTTGTGGACGCTTAACCTGTGTCTTGGCGGGTTGATAGGTGATAGGTAAGCCAAAGAAACCTGCAAAGCCAATGGTTTGAATAGCATCACTCTGTAATTCAAGATTGCGTCTAATACGTTCAGAGCGTACATCAATACAAAATGCGGCTTGTAAGACCGGTCTTGAATCAAGCGGCTTAGGTGTTTGGGTTAGTGTTTTCTGTAGTTGTTGTTGGTAAGTCAGTTCTGCAGCATAAGCCCAAACCCAATAATGACAGGCATATTCATGATGGGCGGCTATACGTGACATCAGAGATTCTTTTTGATGCTCCCACTGTTGTTTTAATGCCTTAAATTCAACCTGTCCAGGCTTGCTTTTTAACTGACGCCAGATAATTAAATCCCAAGCGATTCTGATAGCAAGCAGCGCTTCTACACAGGCGGTCTGTTGACTATTGAGGCGGTTTTCCCAGCGTTGCCAGGCAAAATAACTGGCCCAGCCATTAATACACATCAATAACTTATGTGCATATAACTCGAGCTGCTGCGGCGTCAATTCCAACTCAGCAACCGCTTGGGCAAACAAACTTTCCAGGTCATCAGGCAGCTGAGTGAAGGCGTGGCGCAGTTTTTTCTCACCCATCAGTAGTGACATGCCGTAATCATGACGAGTGAAATCCAACCAGGCAGAATAGAGATGATCGAAAGTCTCTGGCTCCTGATTCACAAACTCACCACAAAACTGACTGATCTGGTGAACAATTTCATCCTGCCAACGCATTTTGTGATGATCACGGCTTAAATCCGCAATTTCGGCGATGCTCAATGCTGCATCGGGCTGTGGATGTTCAAGTGAGGCCTTCAATTCATCAACTGTCGCCGTGTTGACACCATATGTCTTAGCAGATTCGAGTAATGCCGACTCACTGATTTGGCCTTGTTGAAACAAGCCGAGGTAATAGTCAGCTGACATCGTTGTGTTCAGACCTTGTAATGCCCCTATTCTGGCTGAAGCCGACTCGATCGTTTGCTCACGAAATTCCCATAAAGCATTGACCGCAATGAACCGATCCAATGGCCAGTTTGGAGCAATATATGAACTCGCTTGATGGATGGCAGCGGTATGTTCGACGCTGAGTCCAGACAATGACTGATTCACAGTATTCATGAAGTCTCCTTGCTAAGTGGCTGATTGTTAGATTCCACTCTGGTTTCTGGTCTTAATGTGATTGGCCACAGAAATAGAGTCAGTCGGGTCATCAATTCATCTAAGTACAAACCTGAAAACAGCCAACGATATAAGGTTCTGGTGGCTTTAGCCTGAGGAAACACACGCATCTGCACAGCCAGTAAAAATAATGCGATAAACAGTGCAGACAACCAGATGTCCATGGCATCAAACATCGTACTTGCATACACAGGCGGCATGACCCAAGTAAACATCGCTTTGCCACCCATGTAAAAGCCAACCAGTAACGCCACAGTCAGACAAGAAGTGAGGAACTGCAATAGAGTGCCGTTTCTTACTGCAGACACCAGATATAAAGCTAATGCAGTATTCACTAATAACCAGACACTCAACGGCCCTGAATAGGAAGTGAAATAGACAATCCCATAAGTGCTGATGATGACCAGTAATAGACTCGACATCGCAGAGAGAAAAGTGACGTTTTTCTGCGGTGCTAATTGCTTAAGACTGTATTCCTGCAACACATCACCTGCACTGAGGAACATATAAGCTTTATAAAGTGAATGAGAGATTAAGTGAAGTAATGCCAGCTCATATAACCCTAAAGCACATTCAATCAACATTAATCCCATTTGGGCACAGGTTGACCAGGCCAGTTTTACTTTAATACTGATACGCGTCATCATGACTAAGGCACTGATGAGCGTACTCAAACCAGCAATAATAAGCAGTACCCATTGTGCATCAACACTAAACGCAATCAATGGTGCAAAGCTCAGTAATAAAAAACCACCCAGATTGATAATTCCGGCATGCAACAAAGCACTAATCGGCGTGGGAGCCTCAACCACTTGAATTAACCAGCCATGTAGCGGTAACTGAGCACATTTAATTAAGGCGGTGATGGCCAGTAAGATAGCCGCTACAGTCTCTGCGACACCCAACTCAGCAGCCGATGCCGATGTCAGGTAGTACTGGCTTATTTCACTGAGGTAAAACGAACCGTGTTGTGTATATAAAAGAACAAATGCTGAGAGTAAGCTGAGCTCAGACACTCTCGCTAAGATGAATTTTTTATGGGCGGCTAGTACAGCGCGAGGTCTGTCTGGATAAAATAATAATAAACGATGGAAACATAAACTGATGGACACCCAGCCCAGCCAGAAAATCAACAGATGATTACTGACAATCACTATGGATACAGAGGTAAGACTTAAAAATAGCCAACGCCAGTAACGATGTGTTTTTGTCTCACCGGATAAATAACGCTGAGAAAACTTCACCAGCACAATAGTCATAAAGCACACGAGCAACAGCACAATCAGATTGACATTGTTCATGGCCAGTAAGGCGTGTGAGTCTTCTGGTTTTTCTATATGACAAACAGTGATTAATATGGCGGAGATGACAACAGCCACCGAAATAGATTTAAGAATGCTTTGACGGGTGTTGTCACTGAGTCGACTTGCCCCGGATAAAAGACTAGCAATGGCTAAGGTTAATGGAATAAGCGCTGGGAAAACGGCTGTCAGTTCAAAATTCACACACATACCTCCTTAAGATGGTGAAAGTATGGCAAATGCTTTAACATAAATAAAATAGATATTTATTAACAAATAAATAAGTTTTAATTAAGTATGGCAAAAATAAACTACCATCATCTTTATTATTTCTGGCGCGTTGCCCTGTCTGGCAGTATCACCAAGACAGCTGAAGAATGTCATGTTTCACAATCGGCATTATCACAGCAAATCAAACAACTCGAAACCACGATGAACGTCAAATTATTCGAGCGTGCAGGCAGACAACTTTTATTAACGGATATGGGCAAAAAGATTCTGACCTATGCAGATGAAATTTTTACGACAGGTGAAGAGTTACAATCCTTTATCAGTAAAGGCGGTACAGCGACACAAAAACACATCAAAATCGGTGTACTGACCACCCTGTCCAGAAACTTTACTGAGAGCTTTATTAGCCCCTTACTTCAAGAGCCCAATGTCAGCTTTACACTCACCACGCGAGGCATGACCAACCTACTCAATGGCCTCAGTAGTCATGAACTGGATCTGGTGCTGACCAATCGCTCTGTCAGCCAACAAAATGATGATGCCATCTGGCAAAGCCAGTTGGTCTCGAGACAATCGGTATCTATCATTGGTCCGGCAAAACACAACCCTAAAAAAACCTTTCCACAAGGTTATGAAAAACTGAAATGGGTGCTGCCTACCAAAATCACTGAAATTCGTTCGGCTTTTGATGCCTACTGTGCCACGCTCGGGTATGAGCCGGATATTATTGCCGAAGCCGATGACATGGCGATGTTACGACTATTAGTACGTGATACCGGCGCCATTACTGCCCTGCCTCCGGTTGTCGTCAAAGATGAAATATCCAGTGGCAATTTGTCTGAGTACCAAGTGTTACCCAATGTCTACGAACACTTTTACGCCATCACCATTAAACGGACATTCGTACCTGAAATTGTGACCGACCTGCTACAAAAGAATATTGTGGATTAAGGTTTCGCTCACTTAACCAAGACTTAACCTCCTGATTGTTACAACTCATCATGACATCACGGTCTTCTATGCTGTTAATAGATAGCCGCGGTGCCTAGCTTCTTTTTTCACTTTTTACTTAAGTGAATACCAAACATCAGGAGGTAGATATGAAGCGATTAATACCTTTACTACTGTCATCAACACTGATTTCTGGTGCAGCCATGGCAGATAACAATACGATTAACGCCGCTTTGGGCGGAGGTATTGGGGGTGCAGTCGGTGCTGCAGTAGGACACGAAATGGGAGGTCAAAACGGCGCTATCTTGGGTGCTGCCATTGGTGGCGCTGTCGGGTCAGTTGCCACCAGCAAGGTCTCATCAAACCGGTATCGTGATGATCATCACCACCGTTATCACAATGATCACTACGATAAAAAATACTGGAAACACAAACAAAAAATGGCACGTTTAGAGTCCAAATACCGTCAAGACAGGGCTCGAGAATATCGCAAGTATCGAAAAGCGGTTGAACATCAACATAGAAAATACCAACATGACCGGTACTATTATCATAGTCGTTACTGAGAATGCGATAAAAACAAAAAAGCCCCGACATTCGGGGCTTTTTTTATTAAATGATGACGCTTAAACAAGCTGGGACAGAATGGCGTTCAATGTGGCACTTGGACGCATAATCGAATTCATCATCTCATCATCAGGCAGGTAGTAACCGCCCATATCAACCGATCTACCCTGTACCTCATTCAATTCGTTCACAATGGCAGCTTCATTTTCAGCCATGGCTTGAGCGACAGGTGTGAATACCGCTTTTAACTCGGCATTGTCTGTTTGCTCAGCCAGTGCTTCAGCCCAGTACATGGCTAAATAGAAATGACTACCCCGGTTATCTAACTCACCCGTTTTTTCTTTGGGCGATTTGTTTTCTTGCAGTAATTTGCCCGTTGCGGCATCCAAGGTGTCAGCTAACACTTTTGCTTTTGGATTATCCTGGGTATTAGATAGATGCTCCAACGAAGCCGCCAAAGCCATCAATTCGCCCAAAGAATCCCAGCTCAAATGATTTTCATCAATCAGTTGATCCAGTAATTTTGGCGCTGTGCCACCTGCACCGGTTTCAAATAAACCACCACCTTGCATGAGTGGCACTACAGATAACATCTTCGCCGATGTTCCTAACTCCAGAATCGGGAATAAATCGGTGTTGTAGTCACGTAATACGTTACCAGTCACCGAAATCGTGTCTTTACCAGCTCGAATTCTATCTAAAGAGAGTTGTGTGGCCACGACCGGATTTAGAATGCGAATATCCAATCCAGCTGTATCATGCTCAGGTAAATAGTCATTTACCTTTTTAATCAATTCAGCATCATGTGCCCGGTTTTCATCCAACCAGAAAATCGCCGGTGTATCGGATAAACGTGCTCGGCTGACGGCTAATTTCACCCAGTCACGAATCGGCTCATCTTTGGTCTGACACATACGGAAGATATCCCCTGCTTCCACATCAAACTCAAATACCGTTTCAGACTGTTGGTTAGTGACAATAATTTTGCCATCGCCTTTCGCCTGGAAGGTTTTATCATGCGAGCCATATTCTTCGGCTTTTTGAGCCATCAAGCCCACATTCGGTACGGTACCCATGGTGACCGGATCCAAAGCCCCTTTTTGTTTACAGTCATCCACCACTGTTTTATACACACCGGCATAGCAGCGATCCGGAATCATCGCCAGCGTATCTTGTTGCTCACCTTTTTTATTCCACATTTTGCCACCGGCACGAATCATCGCCGGAATAGAGGCATCCACAATCACGTCTGAAGGAACATGGAAATTGGTAATACCTTTGTTTGAATCGACCATCGCCACATCAGGCTGGCTGGCATAGACTGCCTCAATATCCGCTTCGACTTCTTTTCTGGTCGCTTCATCAACATTGGCGAGACGGCTGTATAAATCACCTAAACCGTTATTGAAATCCACACCCAGTTCATCAAATAAATTGCTGTGTTTTTCAATTAAATCTTTGAAAAACACTCTGACAGCAAAACCAAACATCAAAGGATCAGATACCTTCATCATGGTGGCTTTTAAATGCAGAGATAACAGCACATTGTCTTGTTTTGCTCTCGCAATGGCATCGGCATAAAACGCCTGCAGGCTGCTTGCACGCATACGCGTCGCATCTACTACTTCACCCGCTAATACCGGAATCGACTTTTTCAGTACCGTTTCATTGCCTGCTGTATCGACAAACGTCACTTTAAAGTCATCGGCCTGAGCAGAGGTAATGGATAATTCGCTGCCATAGAAGTCATTCGCATCCATATGCGCGATGTCAGTGGCTGAATCAGCTTTCCATTCGCCCATACTATGCGGATTTTTACGTGCATAGTTTTTCACCGCTGCGGGTGCTCGACGATCAGAGTTACCCTCACGTAACACGGGGTTCACAGCAGAACCTAATACTTTGGCATAACGATCTTTAATCGCTTGTTCAGCAGGGTTTTTAGGTGATTCAGGATAATCAGGCAGGTCATAACCTTTTGATTTTAATTCTGCAATCGCGTTTTTTAACTGTGGGATGGAAGCAGAAATATTCGGTAGCTTGATAATGTTGGTAGCCGGGTCCTGAGTTAAGGCACCGAGTTGTGACAGGTGATCAGGAATTTTTTGTTCGTCGCTTAGATTATCGGGAAAGTTAGCAATGATACGTCCTGCAAGTGAAATGTCCCGGCTTTCGATATCAATATTCGCATTGGCTGTAAAAGCACGAATAACGGGCAACAAAGAGTACGTTGCTGATGCAGGTGATTCATCTACTTTGGTATAAATAATTTTCGACATTCTAAACCCTTAAAAATACGTGATTTTGAATCGCAAGTTCATGCACTGATGACCTCGCATACCCGCGTAAGGCTGGCGACAATAGCTCGTTTGAAATATGAGAGACATTTCGACTACTGCCTTAATCACCCCTCCCTCAATGGCAAGGTTGATTAAGAGACTGTGTAACGCTGGGTTTCCATAATTTTGGCTGACACACTTTATCATATCTTGATTGGCGCTATACATCACTATAGCCATGATAAAAGCTGACGAATAAGTTTAGTCTGTTAAACGAAAGTTAACAGGCACCACCACACTAAAGGATTTTCTCGATAAATCACCGCGAACGGGTAAGGCTTTCACCGCTTTTTCGACCATCTCATGCGCGGCTCTATCTAAAACACTATGTCCACTACCCTGACCAACAACGGACATGCTCACCATCCTGCCTTGCTCAAAACGGACACTCACCATCACTGTGCCTTCAAGGTGACGGCGAATCGCTAATTGTGGATAGGTTTTATTCTTAGACACCATGGCATAAAGCAACTGTCCATAACCTTTCCAGGCGGTATTTCGATCCACTTCCCCAGTACCACCTGGGTTACTACCATTACCATTACCATTACCATTAGCTGCATTGCCCGTGCCAGTGGCGTCAGCCTGAGATGAGGTCGAGCTACCGGATGCCGTCACTGACGGTGCTGCTGGTGTATCAGTCACCACGCCCTTAACTACTTCGCTTGGCGTCTCGACTTGCTCAATCTTTTCTACAACCTCAGGTTCAGCCATCGGTTTTTGCTGCACCTGTTTCACCGTTTCAATCGGTTTCTTAGGTTTGGGCTGAGGCTTTTCAATTATTTTCGGCTCAGGTTTTGGTTTAGGCTTTTCAACCTTTTTGGGTTCGGGCTTTGGCTTAGGTTTCTCTGCCTTTTTAGGTTCTGGCTTAGGTTCAACTTTTTTCGGTTCAGGCTTGGGTGGTTCGGGTTTTATCTCTTCTACCGGCTCACTTTCAGGTGGCTGCTCTATCACCACCATTTCCTCTGGCTCAGGAGGGGTATCATCTTTAGCAACGAGCAGTTTTTTGTTTGTTTCTGGTTTTTTTATCGGAGCGACAGGTTCTGGCATTGGTTCAGGTTCAACCACCTCTTCAACGATGGGTTCAAGCTGGCTTACCTGCACCGTGATTCTTGTTGGTGCTGCCGGTGCTGCTGGCTCCAGTGTGGGCATAAATAATAAAATCAATAACAGATGAATCAGCACTGCCCATAAAAAACCAGGTAGAAAGCGTTCTGATCCAACCGAACGATTTGAAGAGAAATCAACGACCAAAGCCGTCATATTAACGCGTCACACAACCAATCAATAAACAGCATTACTGACCAGACTCAGGTTGTATCACAAAGGTAAACTTACTGATGCCAGCACGTTGAATGGCCGCCATGACTTTAGCCACTGTGCCGTACTCCGCTTTTTCATCAGCAAAAATCTCAACACTAGTGTCCACGTTTTGTGCCGCCTCCATCAGTGCCATATCCAGTTGTTCAGCATTCACCGTTTCATCACTAAAATACATGGTGCCGTCAGCAGTCACACTAATGTTGATAGACTCAGGTTGAGTGAGTGTTAAGTCTGAGCTGGCTTTAGGTAAATTGACTGGCACCGAATTCATCAATAACGGGGCTGTCACGATAAAAACGGTCAGCAGCACCAACATCACATCCACTAAGGGCGTCACATTGATTTCACTCATCATATTGTCATCACCGCCAGTATTCATCGCCATAACAAATTTCCTTTATGCATTATCGAGCAACAGGTTGATGCCTTCAGCAGGCATTATTCCTGTTGAGCCGCCTAATCGTGTTTGATACGAGATTTGAGCACTAACAGATGAAATGCCGACGCAAAATTATCCATGGTGGCCGCAGACAACCTGACTTTACGTAAAAAGTAGTTGTACGCCAGAACGGCAGGTACAGCGGTAGCAATACCTATGGCTGTTGCAATCAACGCCTCCCCTATCGGTCCCGCCACCACATCCAGACTCGCTGAACCCGATGCCGTAATGCTTTTTAGTGCATTCATAATCCCCCAGACCGTACCGAATAAACCAATAAAGGGGGCAGTTGAGCCCACACTGGCTAGAATAGACAAGCCATTTTCCATGCGGGTTTGCTCAGCATGCGCTTGTTGTTTCAGCGAGTGCATCAACATTTCACGTTTATCATCTGGCGCAACAGAGTTAGCCAGATATTGCCATGAAACCAGCTCATCTAATCCTGCCTGACAAACACGAGCAAGACGGCCTTTTGTTGAAGACATCACCGCCAACAAATCCTGAATATCACGAGCTTTGGAGAAAACCGCTAGAAATTCTCTATCAAAACGGCTATTACGATAAAAGGCCAGGTATTTACTAATCCCTACTGACCAGATAAGTACCGATAAAATAACAAGGAAGATAAGTACCGCATCAACAATATCTGGAACTGCATCCATAAAAAACCACTTTCCCTAGAATCAAGATAACAAGCAATGACGAACTAAAAAGTTAAACCAACCATTGACCAAGGAGCACTGTTTCTTGTGCTCTTACTCTATATGCCAATCGAAAATGAAAAAGTGACATTTTTTTGACTTTTTTAATTGCTTTGTAAAACATGAACTTACCAGTCTGAATACGGGGTACCTTTTGATGACATAAGTCGAGAACCACTTCGGACATCAGAAATAACATCGTCAGTTTCTGCGTGTTTTATTAACTCCCAGGTTTCATGACTATTGGTGATGGGATCGACAGGAATATCTCGCAAATAGCCAGTATCAACAAGCTGCTCTATTGAGTGAGGGTAGGTATTCATGACACTGTGGTATTGGATGATAGCGCTTCGCATCACGATGAGTTCATGACGGAGCACATTCTCTTGGGCTGTGAGTTGGGTATCCATAGTTTCGTAATTATTGATGAATACAATAACAATGATGCTAAGCGTGACGAAGAGAACGAGGAGTTGATATATCGAAATCCCGAATTGCCTATGCCTCTGCTTGTTTTTAATCCCCTTCACTATTTTTGATGTCCTTTTCTTTTTTATCAGTCACATTCATTAGCTATATGAATAGTAAACCTTAACCATATTAGCCAATGACCTTGGCCCACGTAGCCATCTTGCCTTAGATGACTTGAGTGAAGAGCTGGACTAGTCACCAACAAGATATAGGCGGGCATTTGTGGCTGCCCGAATCACCCATTCACTTCAATCTTGGTGAGCGTCTTAAACTTCCATCGATCGAAGATGAACTCATTGTGAGGCAGTCACACTTGCCTCAACTTATTTCCATATTTTTTAATCAAATAACCATCTCACACTGACCCAAGCTGCTCTCGGTGCACCAGGCGCCACGAAGTTTGTGCTATTCCATTCAAGTGAGTTGTGGTTGTAGCCATCAGGCCCTCTAGCACCATAGGTGCCAGGTGTAAATGGATTGCGTCCCAGCGTGCCAGCTGAAAAGTATTCTTTATCAAAGATATTGTTTACGAGTAAATTGACACTGAAGTTTTTGGTGAGCTGATAATTACTTTGGAAATTAAACACCATATACCCCGGCACCTTGCCTGGATTATTCGTCGCTTTTCTAGCAACGCGTGTTTGCGTTCCGGAAATTTCAGCAGTCTCGTATATCACCTGCCCTGCTCGGTGTTTATTATTTTCATTACCTCTGACATAACTTGATGAATGAGCTACAGCCGTGAGGCCAACGGTCCATTTAGGGGTAACTTGGTAGTTGACAGATGCGTTAAGGTTATGAAGTGATACGCCCGGCATGCGAGCACCGGCTTCAACATCAATTAAACGGCTATAGTTATAATTACCGGCAAAGTCCTCATAAGAACTGCTATTGTCATTGCCTGCAATAGTAAAGTTATCTTCAAATGTGGCATCAGTAAGTGAGTAGTTAACACTAAACGCCCATTTACCTTTTTGACCAGAGAATCCCGCCTCGATACCTTGACGACGTGTTGAACCAATATTGTCAAAGAAGTTACGATTATCAGGATAGGAAACCAGATAAAGATCATCTTTAATATTGGTTTGATAGGCGGATAAATTCCATTGCAAATAATCATCTATTACCCCTCTAACACCGACTTCAAATGTCTGTGCTTTTATTTGAGGCAAATATGGGTCACCGGAGAGAGTCGAAGGTAGTGAGCATGTCCTGTTTTCTATAAGACTTCTATAAATTCCTTTCGAACCAACAGGTGTTTTATCCAATGCACACCCTAGCTCAATAACGGAAGGAACGCGCACACCTTGTGAGAAATTAGCGTAGAGATTTAAATCATCTCTTGCCTGCCAAGCGACACCAAAAGAGGGGTTTAACGAATAATAGCTAAATGATTCTTTTTCTTCTTCGTTTAGTAGGCTGCTTGTGTCTGGTGTTTCATAGCCTGTTGGACAATCCTCACCCGGCGCACAGACGTCAAAATAATCTGGAAAGGCTTCTAATTGAGCAAGGCTGGGAATAAAAGCGATACCATACTCTCTAGACCTCATTCTGTTTTCTCCTTGAGTATCGTTGTAGCGCGCAGAAACATTAAAATGCCACGTTTCAACGGGACTCCAGGTTTCACTGAAATAAAGACTCTTCGTTAATTGCTCCCCTTCAAAATTATTGTTACTAATTGGTACATCAGCCGCTACATACTGATCACGAATTTCATCAGGAGCATAGTAGAACTCCCGGTTTGCAGTTAAAAGGCCTAACTGTTGTGTACTGGTATATTCCGCTGTGGGTCTATCGACTGACGCCCCAATCATGAATTTGTGTTTATCTGTATTCCAGTTGAGTTGAATGGATACACCATCAGTAACTTGATCAATTGTGTTATCAGTTAATACTGCGGTAGGTGTTCCATCTACAACACCAGGATTGGTTTGGCTATATGCAGCACCATCAACGGTCTGTACACCACCTTCAGGTCCTGCTACTTCCAATGTATCATTTGAGCCGGCATCGCCCTTACACGTATCAGCGTTAGTTGGGAGTTTGGGTAGGATCACATGTTTAACACCATCAGTGGTGTAATAATAGAAGCTCCCCTCAGCTCCTGCTGCAAATGCAAAAGGATCACTATCTTTTAGCGCTGTTAAATCAACTTTAGCGTTGTATATGTAGGAATGTTCATTATTTGAATATGATGTTTCATCCCCTTCATCAAGTAGCTGTGGCCCTGCTCCAGTATCGTTAGCAGCTTGAAAAATTTCAGTTGCTTGAAAGTTTTTCCAGAAGTTTATTGAGCTCTGCGCCAATGCCACCACTTCATCTGGGAGTGCTGTATTGAACTGACTCGCATCAAGCGTCGCAAAAGCATCTTCAATAGTAGGGCTTAACACGAAATCAATATAATCTGGTGAGCTGAAAGGGTCCCCACCGGGTAAATCTATAACGTAGTAATCTGGTAAGTTATATTCATTTGTCGTTTCATAAAGACAGGTATATTCTTCGCCAGGGGCAAGGTTTCTTTTTACTGTCTGGTTATCAAAATCTGTGTATACATCTGCACCTTGAGAATCTCTTCTACTTGTTCTACGGTAAACCTGCCCCGTAATACTAAACGTATCGTTTACCTGATAAGCACCAGCTAACTGAAACTGCTGTAATCTATTTTCTGTAGTATCTGGTGCGGTAAAGACTCCTTCCCTGTCTTGTCGATATTCTTCACTTGGAATAAGCCCATTACCGACCAAATTAGTATCAACAATCAGTGTGCTGAAATGTAAATCAAGTTTGTCACCTCGATAACTAGCTTTACCGAATAACTGATTCACTTCACTCGGAGAATTATCACGCCAACCATTTTCGTCAAATAAACTGGCCGCGCCGAAAAAGGCGATGGTGCCGTTGTTCCAGCCATTTTCCATTTGTAATTGTTTACGACCAAATGAGCCAGCAAGCACCTCAGCATCTGCAGCGGTATTGTTAAAGCCATCTTTGGTTTTTAAGGCAAATGAACCGCCTAAGGTATTCAAACCAAAGATAGGATTGGACCCAGGAAATAGCTCCACACCAGCTATGGCATTCATGGGGATCATGTCCCAGTTCACCACATCGCCAAACGGTTCATTCACCCGAATACCGTCGATAAAGACACTCAAGCCCTGTGGTGTACCTATTTGTGGTCCCGCCGTAAAACCACGATATTGGATATCCATCTGGAATGGATTACCTTGGTAATCATTAACCGTGACGCCTTGTAGTTTTGTATTAAACAAATCCGTCATGCTTAATGAATGTGCTTCTTTTATCTCTTTGGCCGAGATACTTTGCACATTGGCCGGAATTTCTTCTTTGGTAAGGCCTAGACCTGGCAATGGCCCTACTTCATAAAAACGTTGTGCTCTGACTTGGACGGTGTCCAGAATTAAGCGGTCATCACCCAAAGCAGGTAACTCTTCTTGACCAGGCACCAGAAAATAGCCGCCATCTGTATCATCAATGGCTTCGAGGCCACTGTCGTTTAATAATTTTTGAAAGCCTTCTTCAACGGAATATTCACCATGAAGACCTTTGGTTTCTTTTCCTTCTGCCAAGGCTGGGTCAAAGGTTAATCTCACACCATTTTCGGCTGCGTAATTTGAGATGGCTTTGCCCAAAGGGCCAGCAGGAATGTCATAACGTTTCACTTGTTCAGCTGCGTTATCTTCTGCCAGGGCAAGATGATTGATTGACATGGCACCGACCATGCTCATCGTGGCGATAGATAAACAGCGACAGAGTTTATTCTTAAGGCAAACTCGGCCCTTTGCTTGCAGTTCCAATATTTCTCTCCGACTAATAGTTATTATTTTTTTGTTGTTCTATTAGGTATGCCAATCGAGAATTGGAAAGTGACAATTATTTTTTAGACTTTTTTTAAAATTTTTTTATAAACGTTGATATATCTGGGTTTGCGAGGAGATATTTTTACGAAGTTTGCTCATTGATAAAGAAACAAGTATCAGTTTCAACAGTTAGTAGCAGAGATTTAGTAATGCTTTTTAAGGACGATACTTTCTTAGTGTTTTTTATAAACTGTGTGGCTGATCTTGAGTTAACTCTTAGGCAGGTTTTAGCATGGTGACATAACGTGTGTAACTTTCAACACGTACTGGCAGGGTTTTGGTGATACTTCTTAATGCACCATCAATATCTTTTACTGGAAAAGCCCCAGAGATTTCTAAATCAGCAATCGCGGGATCACAGCGCATCATGCCGGTTCGATAACGTGAGAGTTCTTCAACAAAGGTTTTGAGTGGCATGTTATCGACAACTAAGAAACCTTTTGTCCAACCCAGGATGGAGGCATCAAATAACATTTTTTGCTGAAATAAGTCGGCGGTGAATTTCACTGCTTCACCTCTATTCACGACAACTTTATCGCCATAACCATTAATGGGGCTCACTTCAACGGCATGTTCGTAGACATTGACACAGCTTCTCTCATGAATGAGGCGAGTACTAAATTTTGTGCCCAAGGCTTTGATCGTGCCGTGTTCTGTGGTCAGGATAAAGGGGCGATAAGTTGGGTTGGGGTCTTCTGCCGTTTCTACATATACTTCGCCATGTAATAACCTAACGTTACGAACTTGTTCATCATAATGAACAGATAGTTTGGTATCTGTGTTGAGGACCAGTTGCGTGCCGTCATCCAGGACGAGCTGTTTAATTTCCCCCACGGCAGTGGAATAGTCTGCTAATAAAACCTGCCATGGTTTTTGTTGATAGCCATACCAGCCTGCTGTACCGGCAGCGATAAGCAAACTCAGTGTTTTAATGACCTGGCGACGTTCTTGTGATTGGATATATCGGGTATCAATCGGACGGTTTAATACGGCAATACTGGTTTTTGAATCCAGCCCCATAAAACAGTTGGTGACGGTTTCAACTTGTTCCCATGCCTGTCTGTTTTCTGGTGAAGCATTTAACCATCTTTGCCATTCTTTACGATCTGTATCTGTCGCCTCACCGGATGTCAGTTCAACAAACCAGTTTGTCGCTTCATAGAGCGCGTCTTTCTTAGAATGAGCCATAAAAGAACATTTTAGTTATCCAGGTTTAAACAATGCAGTAGTGCTTTAGCGATGTACTGGCGAACAGAGCTGACTGAAACTGAGAGTCGTGAAGCAATTTCGGCGTGTGACAACCCTTCCAGCTGACACCATAAAAAAGCACTGCGAACTCGTTCAGGTAAGCCATCCAGCATTTCATCTATTTTAGCTAAGGTCTCTACCATGATATTGAGAGACTCAGGTGAAGGTACGTCAACTTCGGGCATATTTTCCAACGCCTCGAGATAAGCTCTTTCAATATCCTTGCGTCGAACATGGTTGACCATGAGGCCATGTGCAACTGTGGTCAGGTAGGCTCGTGGTTCTTTGATGCTGCCCAGATCCTCTTTTTGCAAAATTTTGGAAAAGGTATCTTGCATTAAATCAGCGGCATCAAAACTACAGCCGATTTTCTTGCGGAGCCAGCCCATTAACCAGCTGTTGTGTGTACGATAAAGGTCGGTGACGATGGAGTCACGTGTTGCTTCAAAATTACCCAGAATACTCACGTCTGATTCATGGTGTAAGGCTATGTCACTCAATTGCCTGCTTCCCTTGTTAGATAAGCTGCCAGATTAACTACACCCTATGTTTTTGATGGTTTGCAGTAAGATTGCTTGTCACAAGTTCTGGGTAAACTCTGCGAGCATGTTCACAAAATTCACATAAGGATACGCAAATTTACTACGCATCGCACAGAGTAAATATAGGAAATATTCCTAAAATTACAGAGATTAAACCAGTTATAAAAAATGAATCGGTGCTTAGGCGCTTCGGGAGGTTTTTACCCTGACTTTTTAAAAATTAACTATTTTTCACTTTTTCAATCTGAAGATATGCACTCTAATAGAAACAATAAATGATGCTAATAAATTTGCGGCTGAAGTCAGCCATGATGAAGCAGACAAGTTCTTGTACAATAGCGTGCTTTCGTTCTTCAGACATTCAAGCAATCTAGCGAGCCTACTATGAAAATTCAAAGCCACTTTGTCGATCTTGATACCCCTACTGGCGTGATGCGTACTTATATTCACCGCCCGGTAGGTGAAGGTAGTTACCCAGTCATTTTGTTCTACTCTGAAATTTTTCAACAAACCGGCCCCATTGAACGTGCCGCAAGATTGATGGCCAGCCACGGTTATGCCGTGTTAGTGCCAGAAGTCTTTCATGAGCTGAATCCTATCGGCACTGTATTGGGCTACGATGATGCTGGTCGTGACAAAGGCAATGCAGATAAAGAAGCGAAAGATGTTCAGGGTTATGACTCTGATAACGTCGCCATGATTGAGTACGTCAAAACACAACCATGGTGTAACGGTCACATTGGTGCCATGGGCTATTGCATTGGTGGTCACCTTGCTTTCCGTGCTGCTTTACAACCTGAAGTCAAAGGCACCGCGTGTTTCTACGCCACAGATTTACATATTCAGAAAATCCCCAACAAACCAGGCCAGCACAGCATGGAACGCCTGGATGACATCAAAGGTGAGTTATTAATGATTTGGGGTAAGCAGGATAACCATGTGCCTGCAGATGGTTTACTGAAAATCTATCAGGAATTAAAAGCAACCGATATTATCTTCACCTGGCATGAGTTTAATGCTGAGCATGCGTTTATGCGTGATGAAGGTGATGGTGGTCGTTATGATGCACAAACGGCACAAATCGGTTATCAACTGGCGTTAAATCTGTTCAGTAGAACACTTTGCTAAATAGCCTTAGTTATTTAGTTTTAAAGGGAGTCAATGGCATCATTGGCTCCCTTTTTTATTGTCTCAAGATATAACTTTTTTTGAGTTCTAGTCTGGCTCTATCACTCCCCTGTTATGCTAAGCTCACTTTTTCAATTGCTTGGGAATATCCGTGTTATGTCCAATTCATCAGGTTTAGCTTTTGCACATTTACTGGATGGTCAAGGTGGAAGCAGCGAACTGAATGAGACGGATCTGCCGGCATGGCAAGCTGATCATGGTGTGCTCTGGTTGCATTTTGACTATACTCATCCTGATGCCGAACGCTGGTTACTTGAGCAGTCTGGGCTGGACAGCGTTATTGCCAATGCCTTATTGGAAAATGAAACACGCCCACGCACGACGTCAATAAACAATGGTTTGCTGATGTCCTTACGTGGCATCAATCACAATCAGCACGCTCATTGTGACGATATGATTTCTATTCGTGTCTGGATCGACCCACATATTATTGTGACAACACGTCGTGAAATGTCGTCTTCTGCTGCTGAGCTGGATAAGTTACTCAATAAAGGTATCGGCCCGAAAGACAGTGCTGAATTTTTAATTAAGCTTATTGATCTGACCGTCGATGGCATGTCAGATACGATTGCCGCCTTCGAAGATATGATTGCTGACTACGAAGACGCTGTCTTGGCAGGCAATACAGAAAACTTACACGATAATATTGCTCAGTTGCGTCGACAAGTGATTAGCATGCACCGTTATCTTGCACCAGAGCGGGATGCCCTGGCTCGCCTGACACTGGAGATGATATCCTGGTTATCTGATTATGATCGGATTCAGATTCATGAAATCAGTGACACGCTGATTCGTTACATCGAAAATCTGGACGCTGTGCGTGAACGGGCTGTATTGGTTCAGGAAGAACTGCATAGTAAAACCGCTGAACAACTCAATGCACGTATGTATGTGCTGTCTGTGATTGCTGCTGTGTTTTTACCTTTAAGCTTTGTGACAGGCTTATTGGGGATTAATGTGGGTGGCATTCCAGGCGCGAATGATAGTCATGCTTTTACTGATGTCATCATCATGCTGACTGTTGTAGCTCTGATATTATTAATTTTATTCCGTTGGAAGAAATGGTTTTAATCAGGCTTTAAACGGTGAATCAATCACTTAGTTAATCTGCTTAAAAATAATCCTTAACAAAGATAAAAATTTCTTCATTTTTTTCGAGCAAACTTCAAAAAGATGTTGTAGAATGCCTCGCTTTCTTGGGGTGCTTAGCTCAGCTGGGAGAGCATCGCCCTTAC
>CENM01039777.1_pt1 | contig 33597 bp, 25 predicted proteins | sample 530261 | NCBI WGS metagenome assembly CENM01 (sample SAMEA2619854, study PRJEB7988) | marine metagenome | biome: marine biome (ENVO:00000447); feature: deep chlorophyll maximum layer (ENVO:xxxxxxxx); material: "saline water (ENVO:00002010), including plankton (ENVO:xxxxxxxx)" | depth 80 m
GCCCCTACCAATAGTTCTCAACAGCGATATTACCCTCACCGCGGCGATTCATCACCAGACCCAATGTCTTTAACGCCTCTTTGGTATCATCCACCATATCTGGGTTACCACATAGCATGACATGCGTCGTATCGACATCCAAATCGATACCCGCACGCGCTTGCAACGTGCCTTCTAATAACAGCTTTGGCAGACGCTCTGATAACGCGCCGTCGACAGTCTCTCGGGTGACGATAGGAATGAAAATCAGCTTTGCAGGATTATCAACCAGCGAGCCAAAATCGTCTTGCAAGCGCTCGATTTGCTCAACGTACGCAAGCTCATCCGTCGAGCGTGCGCTATAGGCTAGCACGATATGCTCGTAATCTTCCCATGTCTTTAGGTCTTGTAGCATCGACAAAAACGGTGCAAGACCAGTCCCTGTCGCGAGCAGCCACAAATCCTTTGGCAATGGTTTTTGATAACGCGCTAACGTTAAGAATCCAAATGGCATGGTATTAAGCAGTAACTCATCGCCCACTTGTAGATGTTGCAGCTGTGAAGTAAAGGCACCATCAGGAATCACAATGGAGAAAAACTCTAGCACCTCATCGAATGGCGAAGACACAATCGAATACGCTCGAAAGATATCTTCATTCAATGCTTCATTAGAGACTTCATCACTTGCCTCAACCTGTTGGTAATATTTTAATTGACTCGGATTGACACCCAAGCGCACAAACTGTCCGGCAGTAAACTTAAAACTATCAGGACGGCTGACGGTAAAGCTAAATAAATTTGGCGTCCATGTGGTTTTGCTGAGCACCGTTACCGTTTGAATATTATCACTCATAACTGTTCATCACTCATATTTTATTAAATGGTATTTTTATAAGATAAGTTTGCCAAAGACAAAAATTAAGCAAAAAAAGATGCGCCAAGCTTATCATAAAGCGGGCGCATCTTGGTTTTTTAACCGTAACAACAGATAAGCAACAAATGGCTTATCTTATCGCATAAATCATTGAATCTACCAAATACGAGCCAAGCTTGCCCATTCGATCATACTATTTGGCAAAATACCAAAGAACAGGATAATGGCCGTCACCGCAATAACCATAATACCGCCGGTACGAATACCCCATTGTCCGGACACGTCAAACTCGATGAACTGCTTAGGACGCTTGAACAGTGTGAGTAACACGCGCAAGTAGTAGAATAGACCAATCGCACTACCTAGGATAATCATCGCTGCTAAGAACCAGTTGGTTCCTTGTACAGCAGCCAATATCGCAAATAGCTTGGTGATAAAGCCTGCGGTCAATGGAATACCAGCCAGCGACAGCATCATGATTGTCATCACGGCCGTCAATACTGGACGACGCCAGAATAGCCCTTGATAATGTGTCAGCTCATCAGCCTCACCAGATAGGCGATATGGACTCGACATCAATGTCACCACACCAAAGGCACCGATAGACGTAAAGGCATACACCGCCATATACATACTAGAAATGCTATCAGCAGCAGCGCCAATACTGACGATGACGATCATCACATAACCCATATGGGCAATGGATGAATAACCCAATAGACGTTTGAGGCTGGTCTGACGCACAGCTAACAAGTTACCTACCAAGATAGACAAGGTTGCCATCACCATTAATAACATTTGCACCGATGGCAATGCCAATAAAGAGGTATCGATTAAGAATCGAACCGCCAGCGCCATCATGGCAACTTTTGAGACAGACGCCAAAAAGGTCGCAATAGGGACAGGCGCGCCTTCATAAACATCTGGCGTCCACATATGAAAGGGCGCAGCCGAGAGTTTAAAGGCGATACCAAACATCATCATCGCCGCACCCAATATCAGTAGTGGCGATTCAAAAATATTGCCCAATACCATGCTGATTGGCTTAAATGCCAACGAGCCTACTTCTGCATAGATAAAGGCCATACCCATGAGTAAAGTCGCTGACGCTGTCGCCGACAATACTAGATATTTTAGTCCTGACTCAAGCGAGCGGTTACGCATATAAGTATAAGCGAGCAAACCATATAAAGGCACTGACAGCATCTCAAGACTCATAAAGAATGATGCCATATGCTGCGCGCTTACCATGAGTAATGCACCAATGGTCGACAGCAGCATGAGCAAGTATAGCTCTTCTTTATTGTCTTTTAGATCGGCCAAGTACGCATACGATAGCGTACAACACGCCAAGGCACAAACTAGAACTATCACCATATTGAACTGAGCAAAGTTATCAATCACAAATAACTGCTCAGCATTTGGCGCAATAGCACCGCTTTCAATAAAGCCCGTCATTTGCCCAAGTAACGTAACCAGAGCAATATTCAAACCGACTACGGTGATTGTACCAGTGACCATATGCGAGCGCTTGATAGTGATGGCAATCATCACCACGAGTACCGTAATCACTACGGCGATAATCGGCGCGTAAGGCACAAGCCCTATCAAATCATTCATTGTAATCTCATTCATGACTTAACGTGCCTCCATTACATCAAGCATTTGCGACGCATCTACCTGTGTCACTTGACTGTATATATATGCATTGTTGATCCACTGCATCGCGTGACTTGAGGTATCAAGGAACGGCTGTGGATATAATCCGAGCCATACCAAACCAGCCGCTAACATCAATAGTAATGACAGCTCGCGCTTGCCCAAATCTTTTAATCTACGTGCAGGCAAACCATGTGACTTAGTCTCTCGCTCTGCCAATGCAGCGATGTTGTTTTCACCAAATAACGCGCGATGAATCAAAATAAGCGAGTATAGACCTGCAAGCACCAAGCTGAATGTCGCAAATACCACAAACACAGGATACTGAGCAAATGAGCCAAATAAAATCATGAACTCGCCAATGAAGTTACCTGTACCTGGAATACCAAGCAACGCCGCACAGAAGAACATCAATATCGGTGCATAGTAACGGAACTGTCCCCACATACCACCCATCAAGGTCAAATCACGTGTATGCAGACGCTCATATAGCTGCCCTGCCATGATAAATAGTGCGGCTGAGCTCAAGCCATGAGCAAGCATCTGAATCATCAGACCTTGTAAGCTGAGCAATGTTCCAGCATAGATTGCTAATACCACAAAGCCCATATGCGAGATACTGGTATACGCTAGCAAACGCTTCATGTCGGTCTGCATAAACGCGAGCCAAGCACCGTAGAAGATACCAATCGTACCTAGAGTTATAGCTATCGGTGCAAACTCTTGTGACGCTACTGGGAATAGCGGCAACACAAAACGAATCAAACCATAGGCAGCCGTCTTAATGAGCACACCTGCCAAATCCACCGAACCTGCCGTTGGTGCTTGCGCATGCGCATCTGGCAACCAGCCATGAAAAGGTACAATAGGCAACTTCACCGCAAAACCAATGAAGAAGCACAGCATGATGGGATATTCCCAGCCGCCAAGTGACGTACCAAGCAAGTCATTATAGTTAAAGCTGACCACCCCAGTTTGGGCGTAGCTGATAATGACCAATACCAAAATACCGATGAGCATGATAAGCCCAGACGCTTGGGTATAGATAAAGAATTTGGTTGCGGCATATTCTTTGGTTTTGCCAACCACATCATGACCCCAAAGCGCGATCAAGAAATAGATAGGAACCAGCATCATCTCCCAAAAGAAGAAGAATAAGAACAGATCAATCGCTAAGAAAACCCCGATAACGCCGCCCAAACTCCATAGCAAGTTTAGGTGGAAAAAGCCAACGCGGCGCTGAATCTCATTCCACGAACAGGCAACAGCTGCCACACCAAGCAAGCTTGTTAAGACTACCATCATCAGTGACAAACCATCTAACGCCAAGTGAAAGCTAATACCAAAGCTCGGTATCCACGGCACACTAAATTCAGCGACCCAAGGCACGGCAGCATCTGGCGCGATGATCTGCTTACTCATACCGCTAAAATCACCCTGCTGCCAAAGTACTAATGACAAAGCAAAGGTCAACATCATACCGATCAAGGCAATCCAGCGCGGCAGACGTTTATTAAATCGCTCCACCAACCAGCATAGCAATCCTGCAATAAAAGGAATTGCGATTAATGCTGGCAGCATCCACGTTTGTTGTAACTCCATCATCTTTACACCACCGTTATCATTACCAGCACCAGCAATACAGCCATACCCAAGCCAAAGCTTGTGGCATAACCTCGAAGAGACCCTGTTTGCGTCGCAGACAATACTTTATTACCTGCCGAAGCCAGCTTAGGCAAGAATAGCCACGTTTTATCGATAGGGTCGGCTTTTAATAAGCGGCCGATGAACAAAAAGGGTTTTACAAAAATTATATCGTATAGCGCATCGAAACCTAGGCCGTGATAGCACCAATGATATAGCGCCCCGCCAATACGTGAGCGCTTAAAGCTCATGAGCATGCGACCTTTATTGACGACATATAATAGTGCTGCCAATATCAAACCGGCCACCATCGCACCCATCGCGATATACTCTGCGGTGTGCTTAGCATGGTCTTGACCCGCGACTTCTAATAAGTGACCCACGCTCTCTGGCAATACGCCTTGCAGTGGCGGCGTAATCCATGCACCAACAGCGGTAGACAATACAAGTAATACCGATAAAGGTAACCAGTACGACACCCCTGATAGCTTGTGCGCATGGGTTTTTTCTTCACCGAAGAATATGATCCAAATCATACGGAACGTATAGATTGCGGTTAAGAATGCGCCGAACACACCCATATAGAATAGTACTAAGTGACCTGTGGCATAAGTTTCCCAAAGAATCGCTTCTTTAGAATAAAAACCAACGGTAACCCAAGGTATCGCCGCGAGCGCACCGCCACCAATGATATAACACCAAAATACCAATGGTATCTTTTTACGCAGACCGCCCATTTTAAAGATATCTTGCTCATGATGTACCGCAAGAATAACCGCACCTGATGATAAGAATAATAATGCTTTAAAGAAAGCATGGGTCATCAAATGGAAGATTGCCCCTTGCCACGCACCCACGCCAAGCGCTAAGAACATATAGCCAATTTGACTCATGGTTGAATACGCAAGGATACGTTTGATGTCTGTTTGCGCGAGCGCACAGAATCCAGCAACGACCAGCGTCAATGCCCCGACGCCACCAACCCAATATAATAAGATGCCTGGGGTCAACTCAAACAATGGATGCAAGCGGGCAATCAGATAAACGCCAGCCGTTACCATTGTTGCCGCGTGAATCAATGCCGATACGGGTGTTGGACCTGCCATCGCATCAGCAAGCCATGTGTGTAGTGGCAACTGCGCTGATTTACCCATTGCGCCGCCGACCAACATCATCGTGGTAAGTATCATCGTTGGATTATTGATATCGAACACTTCTGGCGCGCGCGTAATAATCTCTTGAATATTAAGCGTACCGAATTCGCGGAATAATAAGAACAAACCGAAGGCTAAGAACACATCACCAACACGCGTAACCGTAAAGGCTTTCATCGCGGCGCGACCGTTGGCTCTGTCATGGTAATAATAACCAATCAATAAGTACGAACAGATACCCACGCCTTCCCAGCCAAGATATAGCAAGAACAAATCATCTGCGAGTACCAGTAACAGCATGCTGGCCACAAACAAGTTCATATAGCTAAAGAAACGGGCAAAGCCAGTGTCGCCTTTCATATACCAAGAGGCAAACAGATGAATCAAAAAGCCAATCCCAGTAATGATGCCTGTCATAGTCAATGCAAGACCATCAAAGCTCAAGCCAAAATGCGGCGCAAAGTCGCCAACTTGGAACCATGTCCATAGCGGAACTTCAATTACCGTTCCAGCTGGATTGGTGGTCAAAAAGGTATAGCTAACGACTAGCGTACATAATGCTGATAACAGCATGCTACCCACGCCGACAATCGCTGCGACCGTCTCTGATAGTTTGTCGCGCATAAAGGCTAAAATCAAAAAGCCAATGAGCGGGAATATAAAGGTTAATGGTAATAAACTCATGACATCATCCTTTCATCTCATTGGCGCTATCGACATCGAGATGCCCACGCTGATGATAAAAACGCAATAATATTGCCAGACCAATCGACGCTTCAGCCGCGGCCAAGGTCAAAATAAAGATAAACATAATCTGCCCGTCTGGATCGACCCAGCGACTACCTGCCACGACAAATGCTAGTGCTGCCGCATTCATCATGATCTCAAGACTCATGAGCATAAATAAGAAGTTACGTCGTACCATGACGCCGCACAGACCGATGGCAAATAAAATACCTGCCAAAATCAGCCCATGGCTCATGGGTATCATACCCAGTACATTTTGCGCCTCAGCAACTGGCTGTACTAAGCCTGCCACCTCGTGGGCAAACGGCACGTTTGACACCTCTTGTGCCACGCTTGCTGCTAGTACCATTAGTCTGCCTCCTTGCGCGTCACTTTGTTCGCACCTGTGTTCATGCCTATCTTCATACCAACATAGTCATGCGGGTCAACATCTTTATATTCGTAGGGCTTAGCCATTTCTACGCCATCATGCTGTGTAAGCGCACTGTCATTATCGTATTGTTTGATACTGCCTACACTTGGCTGAAAGTCTTGACTCGCATGATCGACGATCTCTTCATCAATCGACTCTTTACCCAAATGATATGCCGCCACCAAAGCCGCTAGTAGTAACAAAGCTGCAATTTCAACCAGCATGATATATTTGGTAAATAGCACCGTACCGACTGCTTTGGCAGAGATAGTCGTGCCACCCATCATAACGGCTTCATCATGACCCATACCAATCATTGCATAGAGCACAACGGCAATGATTATCGTCAATCCTGTCGGTATCGCCCAAGTACCAGCATCGAGCCAACGCTCTTCGCGCTCATCATTACTCATGCCCAAGTTCAGCATCATGATAACGAAAACAAATAGCACCATAATGGCACCAGCATAAACAACAATCTCTAGCGCACCTGCAAACGGCGCTCCTAATACAAAGAATATCCCAGCAATTGCCAGCAACGATACAATCATCGATAAGATAGCATGCACTGGATTGGCCTGAGTCACGACGCGCAGACTGGCAAATATTGCCACTGCCGCCAGTGAATAAAACCCAGCCAGTTCAGGATGGTTCAAAATATTCATCATGGTAGCAAGCTCCTTAGATCAATCGGTGCAGATTCGTTTTGTGCTGCACCTTTTGGTTTATCTGCTACCGCCATACCTGTCACACGATAATAGTTATAATCAGGGTATTTACCTGGTCCTGAAATGAGCAAATGCTCTTTTTCATAGACCAAATCTTGGCGCTTATATTCACCCAGCTCAAAATCTGGGGTCATTTGAATCGCTGTCGTTGGACAGGCTTCTTCACACAATCCACAAAAGATACAGCGTGAGAAGTTAATTCTAAAAAACTCTGGATACCAGCGTCCATCTTCACGCTCGGCTTTTTGTAATGAGATACACCCTACCGGACATGCCACCGCACACAAGTTACAAGCGACGCAGCGCTCGTCTCCATCAGGATCACGCGTGAGGACAATACGTCCACGAAAACGCGGCGGCACAGGTACCGGCTCTTCAGGATAAAGGATGGTGTCACGCGGTCTGAGCGCATGACTATTGACCATCCACATGCTGCGGACAATGGTAAATATACCAATGACGGTCTTTTTTATGGTAGTAAACATGGGATTATTATCCTTATCAGCTTTACCCTAGTTCATCAGTGATGGCTAGTAATGACTATAACGTTGGGGAAAAGATCAAAATGACCGCAGCAGTGATTAATAGATTAATCAGCGTTACTGGCAGACATACTTTCCAGCCAAAGTTCATCACCTGATCATAACGCGGACGCATGAGTGAGCCTCGAGCCAAAATAAACATGGTCATAAAGAACAGCGTTTTAATCATGAACCAAAAAGCTGGTGGAATAAATGGGATATCTAAATTGAACGGCGCAAGCCAACCGCCAAAGAACAAGCAAGTCATCAAGGCAGAAATCAAGACAACGTTGACATACTCACCAATGAAGAACATACCAAACTTCATGCCCGAATATTCGACATGATAGCCTTCAGCCAGTTCTTGCTCTGCTTCTGGTTGGTCAAATGGATGTCTGTGCGTAACCGCCACACCCGCGACCACAAAGGTTAAAAACCCAAAAAACTGCGGAATGATATACCAGCCGTCGACTTGTGACTCAACAATGGCGCGTAAGTTAAATGAACCTGTCAGTGCAACAACGCCCATCAACGACAAACCTAAAAACACTTCGTAACTGATCGTCTGTGCAGCTGAGCGCAAACCACCGAGTAGCGAGAATTTATTGGCAGATGCCCAACCACCGAACATCACGGCATATACCGCAATACCCGCCATGGCAAAGAAAAACAAAATACCAATATCCCAATCAACCACGCCAAGTGTTGGCGAGATAGGAATAATGGCAAATGAAGCCAAGGCAGTAAACATTGCGACCGCAGGTGCCAAGGTGAACATAAACTTATCAGTAAAGTTTGGTGTCCAGTCTTCTTTAAAGAAGATTTTGAGCATGTCAGCGACTAACTGCAACGAACCAAAAGGCCCTACGCGGTTTGGACCATAACGATCTTGCCATAATGCCAGCATGCGGCGCTCATAGACAATCATCATTGCGGCAACCAATACCACGACCAAAAAGATGACTAGCGATTGACCCACCAAAAACAGAATAGACCAAGTATCAAAGCTCATGCTACCCGCCAAAAAACTTGGCACATCAGGGATAATACGGGTAACTTGCATATTACACCTCCTGCGTGGTGGTCGGCGCTGCGTTCATTTGCGCTGTGTCGTTATTGTTCATCATATCGTTAGCCATGCTGCCCATCATCGTTACTGGTGCGTCTACTTTCCGTACCGACGCTGGCATTGATGGGTGAATAATACTCACCTGCCCGACTGGGTAACCGATACAGCCTTCTGCCAAATAACCAACCAGCTGTACTGGCAAGGTGATTTGTTGCTTATCAATTTCAATCGCCAAGTAATCACCAGTAGCAATATTCCAGTCTTTGGCATCATCTATACCGATACGCCATGCTGCAACTGGCAGCTGCTCTGCGACGATTGGGCTACGTGATGCCATCATTGAGCTGGCATAGATATTATGAATCGGTACCAGTTTGGCTTGGCCGTGCTGTAAGTCAGTTGTATTCGATGACATGGCTTCTGGCGCCACATATTGACGAGTGGCTAGGCGCTCTAGCTGATCGAACAAACGCACCCCTGGATCACCATTTTTTAGATGACCGCCGACTTTGTCTTGGTATTTGTTCCACGCTTGCGGTGAGTTCCAACCTGCCGCATTGGCAAAAGGAATCATCGAGCTTGGTGCTTCTTTACCGCTATAACCTTCCATTGAGAAGGTCAGACCAGTGTCCAAATCTTTCGGCTGCATTGGCTCGTGCACTGAGATTGGCGCACGCATAGCAGTACGACCTGAATAACGACGCGGTTGACGCGCGATTTTCAGACCCGTTATACGGTAATCAGCATCAGGCGCAGCACCTTTGATACCTGCAAGCTTAGGATGGGTGGCAATCAACGCATTGATAACATCATCTAGCTGCGTCCAGTCGACATCACGACCTTCAATGCTGCTATGCACAGCATGTATCCAGCGCCAGCCTTCTTTAATACTGCTCATCGGATGGTAGTATTCGTTATCGTAAACTTGGAAGAAGCGCTGCGCACGGCCTTCAGCTGATATCAATGTACCATCCGCTTCTGCAAAGCTAGCCGCTGGCAATACGATATCGACGTCCTTATGCCAATCAAGCAGCTGATGATCTAACGCAATGACCGTTTTATCAGTCAATAGCTGCGTGAGTTTATTGGCATCAATCGCATCTGTTAGCTGGTTTTCTGCAACCACAACCACATCGTAATCAGTCGCTAGCAGTTCTTCAACTGACTGACCGCCAAGCATACAAACGCCCATGCTATTGGCATCAGGAACCGTTAGATAAATACCTGCTTGTGCCTGATACTTGTTATTCACTTCTTTTAATTCAAGGTTTTCAGCAGGTGCGCGTTCGACATCATCCTGCGCTTCTGTATTCACGCCCGTTTCAGGTTTGTTTGGCTTAGCAGATAAATCTTGGTCTTCTTCAGGCTGGTCATTAGCCGCTTTTGCTTGCGCTGCCTGTACTTTGGCATTATGTGCCTCGACCTGCTGTTGCTCGGTCGCTTTAATTGCCGCGCGTTTTTGGGTCAACGCTTGGGTAATCTGTGCTGCTGCTTCTATCAATGCGGTAGAAGATAAGCTACTACCCGAGACAACTAAAGGCTTATCAGCTTGAATCAAGTCATAAGCGATTTGCTGCGCCAATGCTTGCATACCGTCAGTTTCAGTACTTGTATCAGCATCTTGTTCAGCTGCTTGTGGATCTGCTATGTCTGCTAAGTCATCAGCGAAGCTCGCAATCTCATCAGCAACCTTGAAGCCAAGCTTAGTGATGTCTTCAGGGGTCGCCACTACGCTCACTTTACTGATATCTTCTAGCTTAGTTTGCGTTACATCGATGACATAGACTGGGCTTAGCGCATCTTGAGCGATACGCTTAACTGGTTCAGCAAGCCAAGGTTGCGTTTGCAGCGCCGCTGCCATTTTCAAGCCTTCATTTTTTGCGGCTTGACGTACTGACAGCGCAACACGTGATGAAGTTTGCGTGATGTCTTCACCTAATACGAGCACTGCATCATGCGTTTCGATATCGGTCATGCTAGGGTTATAAATGCCTTCAGTGCTAAGCACTTCGATGCATTTATTGACCAGTGCTTGCTGCTGATGATTGAGGCCGGTTGAAAAGTTATCAAAGCCAACGAGATTTTTTAGCGCAAAGTTGGTCTCTAAACTGGCACGCGGTGAGCCAATCCCGATGACTTTTTTATCTTTGATACGTTTGATGGTTTCATCTAATGCATAATCAATATTGATTTTGACATGCTTATCATTGATACGTTCAAGCGCTTGGGTTGGACGATCATCACGATTGACATAACCATAACCAAAGCGACCACGGTCACATAAGAAATAGCGGTTTACTTCGCCGTTATAGCGGTTTTCGATACGGCGCAATTCACCATATCGCTCGCCCGGTGAGATATTACAACCAGCTGAGCAACCATGACAGATGCTTGGCGCATACTGCATGTCCCATTTACGGTTGTAGCGCTCAGAATGCGTTTTGTCAGTAAACACACCGGTTGGGCAAACTTCCGTTAAGTTGCCTGAAAATTCGCTTTCAAACTGACCATCTTTATCACGACCAAAATAAACGCGATTGTTTGAGCCATAAACACCCAAATCTTCGCCGCCTGCATAGTCTTTGTAAAAACGTACACAGCGATAGCAAGCGATACAGCGGTTCATCTCATGCGCGATAAACGGACCAAGCTCTTGGTTATGATGGGTACGTTTGGTAAAGCGATAACGACGACGGCTATGACCTGACATGTAAGTCATATCTTGCAAATGACAATGGCCGCCCTCTTCACAAGTTGGACAGTCATGTGGATGGTTGGTCATGAGTAGCTCAACCATCGACTTGCGGAATGCTTTGGCTTCATCGTCAGTGACCGAGATGTACATGTCATCGCCAGGGGCAACCATACATGACATAACCAGACGACCGCGACCGGCTTCCATATCTTCTTTATTTTGGAATTGCTTGACCGCGCACTGACGGCACGAGCCTACTGAGCCAAGGGCTGGATGATAACAAAAATACGGCACATCAATGCCAAGTGATAAGCAGGCTTGTAGCAAGTTATCTGCACTATCTACTTCGACAGTGGTTCCATCAATATGTATGACTGCCATGCCGCTCTCCTTATTTCACTACTGGCTGTTGGTTGGCTGCAGCATCAATAACATCGACACCAACCGCCTGCGCGATTTTTTGATCAAACTCTGGACGGAAATATTTAATCGCACTCATTAGTGGTTCCATCGCACCTGGAGCATGCGCACAGAATGTTTTACCAATCCATAAGTCACGCGTCAGGCCTTCTAGTTTTTCTACATCGCCCACTTGCCCTTCACCATTATTAATAGCGGTAAGCAGTTTAACGCCCCATGGCAGACCATCACGGCATGGTGTACACCAACCGCATGACTCACGCTGAAAGAAAATCTCAAGGTTGCGCAATAGTGGCACCATGTCTTGTGATTCATCGACGACCATAATGAGACCAGTACCCATACGGCTACCAGCATTTTGAATGGTGTCAAAATCTACTACCACATCCAAATGCTCTGCAGTCAAAAAGTCAGTCGATGCGCCGCCCGGCAGCCAAGCTTTGAGCGTTTTACCATCTTTCATACCACCGGCTAAATCTTCAATGATTTCGCGAGCTGTATAACCAAACGGTAATTCCCAAAGGCCTGGATCATTAACTAAACCTGAGCAGCCGAATAGTTTGGTGCCTGGCGTTTTACTTTTGCCTTTAATTTCAGATAACGACTGATACCACTCAACGCCGTGATTCAAAATCGCTGGCATATTACACAAAGTCTCAACGTTGTTAACAACGGTTGGACGACCCCATGCACCAGAGATTTGCGGGAAAGGGGGTTTGGTACGTGGGTTAGCACGGCGACCTTCTAAGCTGTTAATCAATGCGGTTTCTTCACCGCAGATATAACGCCCAGCGCCAGTATGCACATGCAGATTGAAGCTAAAGTCTGAGCCAAGAATATTGTCGCCCATGAGATTATTGGCCAGACATTCTTCAATAGCCGCAACCAAACGCTCAGCAGCCAATATATATTCACCGCGGATAAAGATATAGCCGTCAGTCGCGCCGATAGCGTGCGCAGTAATGAGCATGCCTTCAATCAACTGAAACGGCAGACGCTCCATCAATAGACGGTCTTTAAAGGTACCCGGCTCCATTTCATCAGCATTACAGATGAGGTAGCGTGGCAAGCCGTCTGGTGGTGACATAAATGACCATTTAAGACCGGCGTTAAAACCTGCACCACCGCGACCTCGAACATTGGCCGCTTTAATCATATTGCCGACGTCTTTAGGCGATTTAGATAGCGCTTCTTTTAGACCAGTGAAGCCTTTTAGAGACTCATAAGTGGCTAAATCAAGCACCGCATCATGATGCGCCAAACGCCACGTCAATGGCTTGGTTTCACTAGTGGCGGTCGCTTTGTCACCATAGATTGGAACACGCTGTGCATTTAGCTGGCTTGGCGCTTGGCCTTGACCGCGACGAGCAATTTGCTCTGAAATCGTTAAACTCATGCGTATAGCTCCAATAATTGCGCGACCTCAGATGGCTGGACAGGGCCGTAAGTGTCTTCATCAATCAGTACCGCTGGTCCCTTATCACAGTTGCCCAAGCAGCAAATTGGCAATAGCGTAAAACGTCCATCAGCGGTGGTCTGACCATACTCAATACCCAGCTGTGATCTGATCTCAGCTGACAGCGCTTCATAACCTGTCAAATAACAAGCCACAGAGTCACAGATGAGAATCACATGGCGACCGACAGGCTGGCGATAGATACGGTTAAAGAAAGTCGCAACCCCATCCATGTCTGACATCGGGATGTCTAGGATGTTGGCAATAGCGTTTGCTTGCGCATCATCGACCCAGCCGTTGCGCTTTTGCACAATTTTTAGCGCATCTAATGAGGCAGCACGCGCCTGTGGGTAATGGTGCATAAACTCATGAATGGCAGCGATTTCCTCAGTGGTGAGGATGCTTTCCACATCTACTTTTGGCATTTTGTCGGAAACAATTTTCATAATCTTCTGTCTTTCCTCACTCATCCTGCTCTATCACAAGCCAATATCAGTCTACTTAAAACCGTGGTTATATCGACAAGCGACAGCATTTTGGTGTGCCATCAGGCAATAATATATTGATGAACAAATACTTTTTAAGCAGCGGTTTAACCTTAAAGATCAAAATCTTAACGATCGCAGTCCGCCATCACAATATCAATCGATGCCAAATACATAATGGCATCAGAAACCAGTGAGCCATTAATGACCGATGGCATCTGCTGTATATGAGCAAACGTTGGCGTACGGATACGCGTACGATAGCTCATTGTGGCTTTGTCTGAGGTAATATAATAACTGTTCAGACCTTTGGTCGCCTCGACGATCGTCGTACATTCACCTGCTGGCATCACAGGACCCCAAGATACTGAGATAAAATGATTAATCAATGTCTCAATATCATTTAGCGTACGGTCTTTTGGCGGTGGTACGGCTAGTGGATGATCCGCTTTGTAAGGACCTTGTGGCATATTGTCCATACATTGACGAATGATACGCAATGACTGACGCATCTCTTCAACTTTGACCATACAGCGATCATAAGCGTCACCGTTGTAACCAACTGGCACTTCAAAATCGTAATTTTCATAGCCCATGTAAGGACGCGCTTTACGCATATCGAAATCCACGCCTGTCGCGCGCAGACCAGCGCCCGTCACACCCCAAGCCAATGCTTGCTTGGCATTATACTGAGCGACGTCTTGGGTACGGCCTTTGAGCACGCTGTTTTGTAATGCTGCTTTGACATATTCGTCCAGGCGCTTAGGCATCCAATCTAAGAACTCACGCACCAAACGCTGCCAGCCACGTGGCAGATCAGCCGCCGTACCGCCAATACGGAACCAAGCCGGATGCATACGGTAGCCTGTCACGGCTTCGATGACGTCATAGGCTTTTTGGCGATCGGTAAACATATAAAATACAGGGGTCATACCACCTGCATCCTGAATGAATGTACCGACATACAATAGGTTGTTGGTAATACGGAAAAACTCGCTCATCATCACACGGATAGTCTCAGCGCGAGGTGGGACGGTAATGCCTGCGAGCTTTTCGACTGACATGATATAAGGCAGCTCATTCATCACACCGCCTAAATAATCGATACGGTCGGTATAAGGAATAAATGAGTGCCACGTCTGGCGCTCAGCCATTTTTTCTGCGCCGCGATGGTGATAGCCAATATCTGGAATACAGTCGACGACTTCCTCGCCATCCAACTGTAGTACCAAGCGAAACGCACCGTGAGCGGAGGGATGGTTAGGACCGATGTTCAAGAACATAAAGTCTTCGTCACGACCTGAGCGCTTCATGCCCCACTCTTCTGGGACAAAACGTAGGTTTTCTTGCTCGTATTGCTGCTTGGCGGTATTCAAGAAATACGGGGTAAATTCAGTCGCACGCGCATGATATTCTTTACGCAGCGGATGACCTTCCCAGTATTTTGGCAATAAAATACGGGTCAAATGCGGATGACCTGTAAAGACAATACCGAACATGTCCCACACTTCGCGCTCATACCAGTTGGCATTTGGCCAAATATTGGTCGCGCTTGGCACATTGAGATCGTCTTCGCTCAGTGCGACCTTGACACGTATATCACTATTGCGCTCAAGCGACATCAGGTGATAAAACACCGTAAAGTCACTGTCAGGCAAACCCGCACGATGCTGACGCAGACGCTCATCTATCGCTGACAAGTCAAATAGCATGACGTAGGGCTTGGGCAGTTTGCGCAAAAATAAGAGAATGTCTAATAAATCAGCACGCGCCACCCAAACTGTTGGAATCTCATCCACAGTGTGCTGTACGACAAATTTACCAGCGTACTTTTGCTCCAGCTCTGTGATGACGGCTGGGACAGGCTTAATATTAGGATCTGTGTTTTCGACTACCGTGACCATGAATGATGTATTCCTTCATTAATCATAACTGAGCGATGTCAATCACAGTGAAGCTATGTCAGTCATAACCAAACCATGATGAGCGCATAAAATATTGAGGTTGCTAAATCTACATGCTATCTAAATTTAGATACTGTCTAAACTTAGATGCTGTCTAAACTTAGATGCTGTCTGGGCTGCGCAGGTTTTTGACAGCGATACGATCTGCTTGCTTACGGTCACGCTCAGGCGTCATTTGCGGCTGATAGATACCCTGCTCATTGACATGGATACCTAATGGACGACGCTCTTTGGTGATAGATTCTTGTAGCAACATCAAGCCTTGAATCAATGCTTCTGGACGCGGCGGACAGCCTGGCACATACACATCGACAGGGATCACTTTATCCACCCCTTGTACGACCGAGTAGATATCATACATGCCGCCCGAGTTGGCACAAGCACCCATAGAGATGACCCATTTTGGCTCAAGCATTTGCTCATAAAGACGCTGAATAACAGGGGCCATTTTGACAAAACATGTACCAGCAACGATCATAACGTCTGCCTGACGGGGTGAGGCGCGGATAACTTCGCCCCCAAAGCGTGACAAATCATGAACGGCGGTTAAGGTAGTGGCATATTCAACATAACAGCAAGACGTACCAAAGTTAAATGGCCAGAGCGAGTGCTTGCGCCCCCAGTTTGCTGTCGAATGAACGAGGTCTTCGAGACGACCCATAAAGACGTTTTTATTGACTTCATCTTCGATAGGATCATTGACCGTTTGGCGGGTCTGTGCAGGGTAGGTATCTGCATCAGGGTTGGCTTTTGTTAATGTGTATTTCATAACATACAACCTTTATATTAGGCTTGGCGTCATACTCATCTTGTATACGCTGTCGCCAAAAATTTCGTTATTAATAAGGGGCCAATCACAAGCACTCGTTGCAACAAAATGCGATCAGCGAAAGCCAGCAGCACTCACTAGTGCGCAGGCTTGTCGTTTTGTGCAGACGTCGCAAAGTCCACAGACGTCACATTACCTGTGGTATTAATATGATCGATGTTTTGTAGATGACGGCGATTGGCTTCGATATTGTTTGAGACATTGATTTGACCGGATGATTGTGCGGGTACTTTACCAGTAGGATCGACCATCAGCTCATGAGCACCATCAAACTTGGTGATATCTGCTAAGTTAAAGCCAGCAGGCGCGGCATATAAGCGTGCCTTTTTACGCAGCTTGTCAGCAGGTGCCCAGTTCATCGCACCCAAGCTCAGCTCATAAATCAAACCGATAATCAGAATAGTGATAAAGGTAGCAGCAGCGGCAAAACCAAGCCAGCCGGCCTCTCGTACTGACACAGAATACGCGTAGAGATACAGCGCCTCTAAATCGAAAATCACAAAGAAAATCGCGACCAAATAGAATTTAGCAGACAAACGAATACGGGCGTTGCCAGATCCGACAACACCCGCTTCAAATATCTCTTCTTTTTGTAAGCCTTGAGAGCGACCGCCAAGTAAACGCGGTACCACCAGCATAAAGACAACTAGCCCAATGGCGGCTAAGATAAAAGCAACTGCTGACCAATTAAAAGCAGACATGATAATACGTGCTCCTCACCCAATCGAGTGTTAGACACAGCGCAGGCACTGACCCATTAAGGCCGCCTCACGACAGGTATAACGCAGACGAAAACACAAAGCAGTTGTCATTCACTGACACTGTGTTTAAGTAACTGTCATTGAGTCACATGTTAGGTATTTTGCTGGTAATAACCAATTATCAAGCTTATTAACGACGATGTCAGACCTGACCAACGGTAGAGATTCCGGTATGCACGCGGATAAAGGCTGGTCGCCCAACGCATCTTCTAACAACGTAAGATCAACGTATTAAATCAATATCATATCTGACTGCGTACTTAATTGATTTAATAGCTCATTACACGTGGTTAATAATGACGTGACAACTGGCATAAATTATTTATGTACTATACGCATATCAGTGCCTAAAAGCTAGTTTTTAACTGTATTCGACGGTCATTTTCTATGAAACAAAATGTGTTTTTTTTACCAAAAATTATGATATAGACGTTACCTTATATTAACCCCAAATCCATGCTTTGTTCGATGCGCAAACGCTGTCACGCTATTTACCAAAAATCAAGTGCGCTCATACCCTATTTTCATCACCCAACTCCTCCCCCAAAGTGACCGTTTTTGCTTTATAATGACCCACCTAATTTTACGATATGTCATCATCAAACCTTAAATTCTATTATCCTTATAACAAACATTATTAAGATATCAATTGTGCTATATCAGCGCTACCCTCTTTTTGCTTTTGTCTTACAGGTCACGTTATGAGTCAACTCAATCCCAAACAACAAGAAGCCATGCTCTACGTATCCGGCCCACTACTTGTGCTCGCAGGTGCTGGCTCCGGTAAGACCTCGGTGATCACGCGTAAAATTGCGTATCTGATTCAAGAGTGCGACATGCCAGCCGAGCGCATCACAGCGGTGACCTTTACTAATAAGGCGGCACGTGAAATGAAAGCCCGTGTCAGCAAACTGCTCCCAAGCGAAAAAACGCGCGGCTTGACTGTATCGACCTTTCACCAATTTGGTCTGCAGTTTTTGCGCTATGAGCTGATGCATACGCCGCTAAAAGGCAACTTCTCTATCATGGACAGCGATGATAGTAAGCGCCTCTTGATGGAGCTGATGATGCGCGACAACTTAAGTGGCGCTGAAAGTCGTGAGCTGGTTGGTAAAGCCATCAAAATGATCTCTGATTGGAAAAACGATTTGATCGAGCCTGACAAGGCGATGGAGACGTTAGACGATCCAGAAGACATGATTTTTGCGACATTGTATGCGCTTTATGAGCGTAACTTGCGTGCGTATAATGCCGTCGATTTTGATGACTTGATTGTACTGCCGACCAAAATCTTGCGTGAAAATAGAGAGCTGCGAGACAAATGGCAAAACCGTATTCGTTATCTATTGGTCGATGAGTATCAAGATACCAATACCGCCCAGTATGAAATGATTAAGCATTTGGTTGGTCCGCAAGGTCGTTTTACCGTAGTGGGTGATGATGACCAATCTATCTATGCGTGGCGCGGGGCGAAGCCTGAAAATATGGCACTGCTAAAAGAAGATTTCCCAAAACTAAAAATCGTCATGCTTGAGCAAAATTACCGCTCAACCACCCGTATTTTGACCTCAGCCAATGCCGTTATTCTGAACAACGAGCATTTATTTGAAAAAAAACTGTGGTCAGATAAAGGTCAAGGCGAAAAAATTCGGATTATCAACTGCCGTAATGATGACGATGAATCTGAGCGCGTCGCCAAAGAAATCGTCACGCACAAATTGCGTTTTGGTAATGAGTGGGAGCAGTATGCAGTACTTTACCGCAGTAACTTTCAGGCACGAATGCTTGAGGCACAATTGCGCCAGCTACAAGTACCCTATAAGTTATCGGGCGGTCAGTCGTTCTTTGCGCGTAGTGAAATCAAAGACATCATGGGCTATCTACGCCTGATTTTGAACCCTGAAGATGACAGCGCGTTTTTGCGTATTATCAATACACCCAAGCGCGGTATGGGACCTGCTACGCTAGAAAAGCTTGGCTTATTTGCTCAAGAGCATAGTATCTCGCTACTGGCTTCTTGTACTCATGCCGGCTTGGCTCATGTGTTGCCGTCAAAAGCGTATGGCACGATCAAAGAGTTTGGCGAGTTCATCGAGCACTATACACGTGAGCTCGATCAACACCCTGATCCTGTGCCAATCGTACGCCAAATGATTGATGAGACGGGTTATATTGATTTTGTCCGTAGCGATGCCAAAACCCCGCAGCAAGAAAAAAACCGTATTGATAATATCGATATGCTCTATACCAGTATCCAATCTCTCATTAATCGCGCAGAAGAAGACGAAGACCGCACGATTGATACCATCATTCGTAAGCTGGTCTTGCTCGATATGCTCGAGCAGCAGCAAGAAGAAGAAAACACCAACAAAGTCAATCTAATGACCTTGCATGCTGCAAAAGGTTTGGAGTTTGATTTTGTTTATATCATGGGGCTTGAAGAAGAGATGCTACCGCATCGCAACTCTATTATGAGTGAGACGATCGAAGAAGAGCGTCGTCTGATGTACGTAGGCATCACCCGCGCGCGTCGTGAGCTGACTTTGACGCTTGCGGCCCAGCGCCGTGCCGGTGGTCAGATGCGCGTGACCTTAGAGTCCAGATTTTTGGACGAGCTACCTGAAGATCATGTTGACTGGCCCGCCAAGGCCAAAAAGAAAAAAGCCATCAAAGACCCAGAAGCGGTCGCTGATGAGTATTTAGCCAATATTCGCGCTTTATTGGGTAAGCGCTAACATCAATATTGACAGTGCTGATGCTAAAAAGAACTGACTCGGCAAACGCTAACCCGACGTTTTGCCATTTGCTATTATTAACACTTTATAAAAGATATTGGAATACTTATGCCTACCTCGATGCCCGATCAGGAACGACCATCAGTGCTACCAGGAGATTATAATCCGGCTGAATATAGTGCCGAATATAAACTGCTGTATTTGCAGGATTTGGTTGCTGATAAAGCATATGAGGCGATTACAGAGTTTTTAGAAAAGCAATCTGAGTATGAAATTGCAAGCCTACTAGAGTCCTTCCCGGCTCAAAACCGCCTACTCATCTGGGAGCAAGTACCAGAGAGCATTAAAGGTGAGGTACTTGCTGAGCTCGAGTACGATACCCGCCAGCCATTATTAGAGAATATTTCTTCTCAAGAAATCTCGCTGTTTACCCAAGATCTTGACGCCCAAGACATCTCTGAGATTTTGGACACCGTGACTGAGAGTGTGCGTACCTCAGTCATGGCAACGCTGGATGAAGAAACACGCGTCCAAGTCAATAAACTTGATACGTATGATGACTGGGAAGTTGGGAGCTATATGGATCCTGATATTATCCAAATACGGGATGATATCTGTCTGGCGGATGTACAGGATTGGCTACGCGAAAACGAGGATCTACTCGATGACGAAAGCCAAGAGCTACTCGTGGTCGATCAAAGCCAGCAATTACTTGGGCTATTGAGTCTGGTAGATCTGATTAAACATGACCAAAATACGCTGGTCTCAGAACTGATTGATACGGCTATCACCATTAATGATCGCCTAGATATCCAAGATGCCGCGGCAATTTTTCGTTCAGAAGATATCCGCTTTGCGCCCGTGACGAACAGCTATGGCGAGCTGGTTGGACAGCTAAATGGCGAGGACATCATGGAGATTATCCAAGATGATGTCGATAGCACCATGAAAAACCTTGCTGGTGTTAGTCAAGACGAAGAGCTGTTTGCGCCTATTCTAACCAGTGCTAAAAGCCGTAGTGTTTGGCTGGGTATCAATCTATGTACCGCGCTCTTGGCAGCCGCGGTGATTGGACAATTCGAGGAAGTCTTGGCACAAGTGGTGGCGCTGGCGATATTGATGCCTGTGGTCGCTAGTATGGGCGGTATTGCAGGCTCGCAAACCTTGACAGTCGTTATCCGCGGTATGGCAATGGGTCAAATCGGTGGTTCTAACCGAGTCTGGCTCCTTAATAAAGAGCTGTGGGTTGGCGCGATAAACGGTATCATTTGGGCGATAATCATGGCATTTATTGCCCAATTATGGTTTCATGACATCGAAATTAGTGCTGTCATTGGCTTTGCCATTGCGATCAACATGACGGCGGCGAATGTCTCGGGAATTAGTATACCGCTGTTACTTAAGCGCATGAACATTGACCCAGCCTTGTCTGCCTCGGTGATTTTGACCACCGTGACGGATATTGTTGGTTTTATGTCGTTCCTAGGCTTGGCGAGTGTGTTAATACTCTAGTGAATTGCTAAATGATAAAGTATCCAATAAAAATATAGCATTGCTATTTATATATCATTGTTGTTTATACAATATTGTTAAATAGTCTTAATTTATAAAACTTCTAAATCGTTAAGTGAGTGCGTTATGCAAGCTGTACAAGTAAAAGTGGTCAACCCTAAAATTACTGAAGATGACGCGTTTTCTCTACCGACTCGCGCTACCGATGGCAGTGCTGGTATCGATCTGCGCGCTTGTATTGATGAGCCTTTAACGATCAAAGCAGGCGAAACCCATTTGATCGGTACGGGCCTTGCTGTTTATATTCAAGACCCTAACTATGCAGGCATGATTCTACCGCGCTCAGGCCTTGGCCATAAGCACGGCATCGTCTTGGGTAACTTGGTTGGGCTGATTGATGCCGACTATCAAGGTGAGCTGATGGTCAGTATTTGGAATCGCAGTAACGAAGACTTTACTCTGAGCCCTGCAGAGCGCATGGCACAGTATATCGTGGTGCCTGTTGCCCGTCCTGAGTTTGAAGTGGTTGCAGAGTTCAGTGATGAAAGCGTACGCGGTGCTGGCGGATTCGGGCATTCAGGCCGTCAGTAATTATTCGCTCAATTAATGATCGTTGAGGTGGCGATTTCAGGTTAGCAGTGCCAGTTTAGTGGCTAAAATAATTATTGGGATGGCGACTAAGAGTAATTGTTTACATTAATAGAATGTTACGCTACCCGTTTTGTATTCATAATTACCTATTTACCACGTTCATAAGGAGAATAAGCCATGCCATCTTTTGCGGCGCAGCAATCCTTATTTCGTGCTTATGACATCCGTGGTACAAACACGCATTTCACCGATGAGTTTGTACAAGCGCTGGGCCATCGTTTTGCTCAGCTCTATGGCTCTCAACGCAGCCTATTCACAAAAAATAGTAATGCCCATGCTGCTACTGATGTTACTTGCCCTCCCAATAACACCGTTAACTTCCAACAGAATATAGCAGCCGAAATTATCGTCGTTATTGGCTATGACATGCGTCATGGCAGCGAATCGATTGCACGTACACTCTCTACTGTATTAGCCCAACAGGGTTTGTGCGTTATCCAGCTCGGTCTTGTTACCACACCCATGATGGCGTTTTGGGCAAAGCAGTATCAAGGTCATGGCATTATTGTAACCGCCAGCCACTCTGCCAAAGACATATTGGGTATCAAGTGGTTGGTCAATCATAAATCTCCTAGTAGCTTAGAGATACAAGCCCTTTATCAACAATTAATCTCTCATACTCATTACTTATCTAAAAATCAGGTCGAGCAAGCAACTTTAGACTCAGAACCAGACTCACACTATATAAATATTAGCAGCAATACTGAATTGTCTAGAGCTTTGCTTAAAGAGCTGCCTGCCAAGCAAGTAGCAGATGTCTATGTCGCGGCTATTGAGCAAGTCTTTTGCCAGTTGACTCAGGATAATCAGACAGCACCTACAAACAACCGAAAAACAGCGTCTAAGCTTGATTTGGTTGTGGTTATTGATTGTATGCACGGTGCCACTGGCAACATCACTCAGCGCTTATTTGACCGTTTTTGCCAGCATGTCATTGTGCTCAATGACACGCCAGATGGCAGCTTTCCTCTTGGTAATCCTGATCCAGCCGAGCCCAACCGTCTAACAGCGCTGCAGCAAGCTGTTGCTTCTCATTGTGCCGATATTGGTTTAGCATTTGATGGTGATGGTGATCGTTTGATGATCGTTGATAATAACGGTAAAGTGGTCATGCCTGATCACCTACTCTACTTGTTAGCACGCATTGCCATAACAGAACGTCCGGATTCTTTGACCAGCTCCTTAGCGTCTGAGGTGCTATTTGATATTAAATGCGCGCATCATCTGCCAAAGCTACTGGCGGATCTTGGCGCGATGCCAGTGATTAGCAAAACCGGTAGCAGCTTTATGCGCCAACAGGTACAGCATCCTGATAGTCAAATTGTCTTTGCAGGTGAGCTATCAGGGCATTTTATTTTTAATGATGGCCGCTTTATCCCTTATGATGATGCCATATATGCTGCATTGCGCTTACTGCATTGGTTTGTCAAGTCTCGTAATATCTTAGATGATAAAAATGCACTATCAGATATTCTCCAACGCTTGCCCACCATGGTCAATACAGCAGATCATTATTTGCCGATGCCGCAGACTGCTAGGACAGATTGCTCAATCATGGAGCAATTAACGAGGGTTTGTACCTACTTGCAAAACCTAGCAAGCGTGACGACTCATGCTGATTCGTTTGATATTTCTGATTACCGACTAGACGCCGCTAATCTACCAACTGCTTTATGTGCGTCACCAGTCTGTACTTGCTCCACTATCAGATCCCATATAGCTGTCGAACAAGCCAAGTCTTTATTGCCAGCAGGTACTAGACTTAGCTGCATTGATGGTGTCCGCTTGGATTTTGCGCACGGATTTGGCGTGTTGCGTCAATCAAATACCAGTAATAGCCTGACTGCGCGCTTCGCTGGTGACAGCATGGATGATCTAAAAGACATTCAAGCGACCTTTGCCGCGTTGTGTCGCCCATTTGATGCAGAGCTGGCAACACAGATTATCGCCATGCCTGCTGAATAACGGCATTAAACCTGTATCGATTAAATATGCTAAAAAGAACAACCCATTTAAAACCCGCCCTTTAGGAGTTAGGAATGACACTTAATTTAGATGACGCCAAAAACACCGCTGAAGTATTAACCACTGCCCTGCCCTATATTCAGCGCTTTGTTGATAAACTCATCGTGGTGAAATATGGCGGCAATGCCATGACCGATCCTGAACTCGAAAGCTCATTTGCTCGTGATATCGTCTTGCTGAAAACGGTCGGTATACATCCAGTCGTTGTACATGGTGGTGGCCCACAAGTTGATAACTTGTTAAAAGAGCTGGGGCGTCAGTCTGATCGTATCGATGGGATGCGTGTAACTGACAAAAGCACGATGGATATCGTAGAGATGGTGCTTGGCGGCAGTGTCAACAAATCAATTGTTAGCTTGATTAACAAGCACGGCGGTCGCGCAATTGGCCTCACGGGCAAAGACGCCAACTTGATTCAAGCCAAAAAACTGATGATGGAAAAAATCGGTACCGATGGTGTCGCGGTTCCCGTAGATTTAGGATTTGTGGGCGACGTAGTCAGTGTCAATAAAGACGTCATCAATATGCTCATTGCCTCTGATTTTATTCCCGTTATCGCACCACTTGGTGTCGATAAAGAAGGCAATACTTATAATATCAATGCAGACCTAGTCGCTGGTAAAGTGGCTGAGTTTTTACAAGCAGAGAAACTGATGCTATTGACCAATATCAAAGGCGTATTGGGCCGTGACGGCGAGGTAGTGACTGGGCTGACACCCAAGAAAGTCGATGCTTTAATCGAAGATGGGACGATCTCAGGCGGTATGATTCCCAAAATACAGTGTGCGCTTGATGCGGTACGTAGCGGTGTTAAAAGTGCCGTTATCGTTGATGGCCGTGTGCCTCATGCCACGTTACTGGAAATTTTTACCAACGAAGGGGTTGGTACACTGATTAGCCGTGAGATAGACGCCGCTTTGAGCCAATCATAGAAATGAGTAAATCATGTCCTTGTCGCTGTGGTTTATGCTGTTTATATTAGAAACGGTCTATTGTTGGTGGATTATAGGCTATGGCGGCGCAAAGTGGATAGAGGGCTGGAAGTCGTTTTTTATGATTGACTGGTTTGCCCTTGATTGGACAGCGGAGCAGATCCGCCTCTATGTGCTCATTATTTGGGACTTTAGTGTGATTTGGTTTATTGTTGGCGTTATCAAGCCCGAGCTAAGATTTAATTATTAGCTCAGGCGTTTTATGCCCGTTTTTAACCAAACACACGCTCAAACTCCGTTTCATCAAAGCCGCACAACAATATTGGCTGACCTTGATTTTTATCGTCAATCTGACCTTCCACAATCGGACGTTTGATCATACTGGTATTTTCAACCAATAGCTCAATGGCATTGTCCACACTGGCGTCAGCCGCTTGCTTTTGGCTCTCCTCTAGCTTGCGCCATGTTGTGCCGCGCTTATTGAGCACTTTATCAACCCCTAACGCATTTACCCAGCGCTGTACTGTATCTTTATCGACACCTTGTTTTTTATAATCATGAAACTCATAGCTAACGCCCAGCTCGTCTAGCTTAGTGAACGCCTTTTTCATCGTGCTACAAGACTTGATACCGTAAATGGTGATGGTCATGATGACTCCTTATCATTATTCATAAATACTGGTGAACGTTTCTATTATACCGGAGGCTGACTGGATATAAAAAATACCTCACTTTTAATCGGCAAACCTTATTAGCGAATGCATCATATCGTCGCAATTTTCGCCAAATTACGCTATGCTATGGCATTGTCAAATTCCACCTATTTTGATCAGTATTAAACAAATCCGTCTTAAATAAATCAGTATCAACCAATTTCGAGCCGACTATGAGCAACGCCGTGACAGCAGACCAAACCGACAACCATCATTATAACCCGCAAGCGATCGAAGCTGCGCAGCAGACCAAATGGGCCACTGACAAGCGCTTTGAAGTCAGCAATGAGCCAAGCGACAAACCAAGTCGTTACATGCTGTCGATGTTCCCTTACCCAAGCGGCAAGCTGCATATGGGCCACGTACGTAACTATACGATTTCTGACGTCTTAAGCCGTTATTACCGCCTAAAAGGGTATGAGGTCATGCAGCCAATGGGCTGGGATGGTTTTGGCTTGCCAGCTGAGAACGCCGCGATTGCCAACCAAACGCCACCTGCTGCGTGGACGTTTGCCAACATCGACAATATGCGCGCGCAGCTAAAACTACTTGGCCTGTCTATTGATTGGTCACGCGAGTTTGCCACTTGTAGCCCTGAATACTATCAGTGGGAGCAGTGGCTATTCTTGCAGTTGTACAAAAAAGGCCTAGTCTACAAAAAGCTATCGACGGTCAACTGGGATCCCGTTGACAATACTGTCTTAGCAAACGAGCAAGTCATTGATGGCAAAGGCTGGCGTAGTGGTGCGGCAGTCGAAAAACGCGACATCCCCATGTATTACTTCAACATCACTGACTATGCCGATGAATTGCTCGACGATTTGGATCAACTAGAAGGTCATTGGCCCTCTGAAGTATTGACCATGCAGCGCAACTGGATTGGTCGTAGTGCCGGTATGGAAGTACATTTCCCTTATGAGATTGCTGGCGAAGAAAACACCTTAGATGTATTCACCACTCGTCCTGATACTTTGATGGGCGTGACTTATGTCGCCGTTGCCGCAGAGCATCCACTTGCCCAATACGCTGCTGAAAAAGACGACATGATTGCCCAGTTCTGTGCCCTTTGCAAAAAAGGTTCAGTGGCTGAGGCCGATCTCGCCAAAGCCGAAAAAATCGGTATGGACACAGGTCTGACTGTGACGCATCCTTTAACTGGCGAAGAAGTGCCAGTTTGGGTCGCCAACTACGTGCTGATGAGCTACGGCTCAGGTGCAGTGATGGCCGTGCCTGCTCACGATGAGCGTGATTATGAATTTGCGGTGAAGTACAACCTACCGATCAAGCAAGTCATCAATACCCCTGATGGCTATTTTGATGATTTAAAAGCGGATGCTAAGGCAAATGATAGTGAAGTCAATCTTGCTTATACCGAGCGCAACACTCTGGTCAATTCAGGTGAGTTTGACGGTTTAGATTTTGAGCAGGCGTTTGATGCCATGCTTGCCAAACTTGAGCCAAAATCGCTGGCCAAGAAAAAAATCCAATACCGCCTGCGGGATTGGGGCGTGTCGCGCCAGCGCTATTGGGGCTGCCCTATCCCAATGATCAACTGTGAGCATTGTGGTACGGTACCTGTTGAAGAGCAAGATTTGCCCGTTGTGTTGCCAACCGACGTCGTACCTGATGGTCGTGGTAATCCACTCAAGAATATACCAGAGTTTGTCAATACCACTTGTCCTAAATGTGGTAACCCTGCTGAGCGCGAGACCGATACCTTTGACACCTTTGTAGAGTCAAGCTGGTATTACGCCCGCTTTGCTAGCCCAACTGACACACAAAACATGGTCAACAAGTCTGCTGCCAATAAATGGCTGCCAGTCGATCAATACGTGGGCGGTGTTGAGCATGCAGTAATGCATCTGTTGTATGCGCGCTTCTTCCATAAGCTCATGCGAGATGAAAACTTGGTCACAGGCGATGAGCCATTTGCCAACCTAATGACGCAAGGTATGGTACTCGCTGGCACCTTCTACCGTGTCAACGCGGATGGCAGTACCACTTACTACTTTGCAGAAGACATCGATATCGACTACAACGACCGTGGACAGCCGATCAAAGCGACCTTAAAGCTGGATGGTCAGCCAGTCACGATTGGCAAAATCGAAAAAATGTCTAAATCAAAAAATAACGGTGTCGATCCACAGTTGACTATTGATAAATACGGTGCGGACACGGTACGTTTATATACGCTATTCACTGCACCTGCCGATCAGACGCTTGAATGGTCAGATGACGCGCTAAAAGGCCCTTATAACTTTGTGAAAAAAGTATGGCGCATCGCTAATGATCACATGCAAGCGCTAACGGCCGCTAATATCAGTATTGATACGCTGAACGGTGCGACATTGAACACAGAGGGTCTGAGTAAAGAAGCCAAAAACTTACGCCGTAAGACGCACGAAACCATCGCCAAAATTGATAGTGATTTGGGTGATCGTTTAGCACTCAACACTCCAGTATCAAGCCTGATGGAACTTGCCAACGAGTTGACTGCCTTTAACGCCAGTAGCGAGCAAGAGCTACACGTTAAACACGAAGCGTTGACCAATCTGCTGATTATGCTGTCTGTCTATGCGCCGCACGTTGGTGAGCATTTGCTTGAGCAGCTCGGCCTTGATACTTTAACCTTAGATTACCCGACTGTTGATGAAAGTGCGCTGGTACAGGACATGATCACAATGGTCGTTCAGGTCAATGGTAAGATGCGTGGTAAGATGGATGTCGCACCGAACAGCGATCCTGAGCAACTAAAAGAGCAAGCCCGCACGATGGAAAGTGTGGCAAAGTTCATCACAGGCGAGATCAAAAAAGAAATCGTCGTACCCAACAAGCTGGTTAATATCGTGGTTGCAGGCTAGTCGCCTAGGCTTAGTGCTCTAAGCCTTTTTATCATATGAGGATAGCGTTTATGTCATATAAGCATCAAGCTTGGCAATCACAACCAACGCCAAGCGCACTGCACTTTGGTACAAACAGATCTGGTACAAAGAAGCTTGCAACCGCAATACTTACAGCATTACCCATGTTTGCGATATTGGGTGCAACGGCGGGGCTTAGTGGTTGCGGTTTTCAGCTACGCGGCTATGATTCGCCAATGCTGCTCAATGCCAACAAAACAGCCGTCATTATCGAAGACAATCGCACCTCATTTCCTCTAAAATTGCCATTGACACGCCGCCTAACCAAATTAGGTGTCGATGTCATTGGCAATATGACAGTTGATGATGTGATTCGCAGCAATCAACAAGCTGGTGCTAAACCGATTGCAGCGATCGATATCAGTAACGTGCGTTTTAAACGTTACGAGTTGGTGGGTGTATTGACAGAGATTCGCTTGGTACTCTCTGCTGATGTCAGCTACCAGACGATCGAGAATGGCAAGCCCGTCACGCTTACCAATCCCATCCAAGTCGAGCGTAGCTATCAATACAATGAAGCATCAGTCAGTACTGATGACCAGCAAGGCGACCAAATTCGTGATTGGCTGTATGACAGCTTGGCACGCCGTATCACGGATCAATATGTGGCGATTTCGCTACCAAAAGTTGCACCTGCTGCCAAGCAGTCTGTACTGATGAATAAAGGCGCAACGCCAACGGTTGTCGTCGTACCTGAGAAGTAACTTTTAACAAATACTGTTATTAAGCTCTATCATTTGCAGCCATTTAAGTATGAAGAACAACGAGCGTACGCACTAACTTAGTCAGCTAAGCAAGTTCGACAGCGCTCGTCATATTTTTACAAATGCTATCATCTGTTTACCAACCTGTGTCCTACCACGCTATGCAAAATACCTTTATACAAGCTTATCCCAAACTCCTGCAATCTTCGGTTGCGGTAGCTGGCTTGTGGCTGGCGCATGGTGACGAGCCATTACTCAGTCAATGGCTGATTGATGCGCTGCGTCCACATTGGCGCGCGCAAAACTACGCCATCAAACGTATAGAGCTGATATCGGTGAAGAGTTGGCAAGAAGTATTGTCAGAGCTTGGCAGCCAGTCTCTATTTGATGATGCGAGTGCCGTAATCGTGACTGGCAATCATAAACCTGATAAAGCAGTTATTGCTGGGCTTGAGCGCTTTGCTGTTGAGGCGCAAACAGGTGCGCACAGTCATAGCGTATTATGGCTAACACCTAAGCAAGACAAACGCAGTCAGAGCAGCAAGTGGTTTGCCCCTTTTGCTCAATACGGCACTGTCATTGATTGCAATTTATACAACGAGCAGCAGCGCCAGCAGTTGTTGCAAATACAGGCGCAGAAGTTTGGATTACGACTGTCACAAGAAGCGTGGCAACTTCTTATGTCACACACTGAGCACCACCTACTCAGTGCTTATCAAACGCTATGGCGCCTGTCTTATCTGTTTGCACCGCAATTAGCTACTAGCAATAGTGATAATAATGAAGATAACGAGCACTATAATAGTTTTACACAGCCGGTAAATAATGTGGCATTGGATATTGCAGACTTACAAGCAGCCTTAGTCAGCGACGCGCAATTTAGCGTGTTTGATTTGTCTGATGCGATGCTTGCAGGTAATAGCACGCAGGTTGCCAAAATTATGTTTCAGCTAAAATCGACCGATGAGCCTACTACTTTAGTACTCTGGGCTATTAGCAAAGACATGCGTCAAATTATCCAACTGCTGGATGGTCAAGACCCTCAAGCATTAGGCATTTGGCGTAGTAAGCAAGGGTTATACCAACAAGCGTGCCGCCGTCAGTCAAAAGAACAAACGAGCGAATGGCCTGCTCTGCTCTATCGCTGTGACCAAGCCATCAAAGGCCTTATTCGCCAACCAGCATGGGAGCTGTTATTGCAAGCAGCATTGGAGCTAGCTGGTAAGCGTTTGTTTGCGATGCGATAGACGAGTCGCTAATGATTGGGCATGCCTTTCTATTTTTTCCCCTTTCTATTACTTTTTTGTCAAAGTCATCCTACTGAAAAGATTTTCTAAAACACACCTCTTTCTTATCCATTGCTAAATATATTCTTTCTAATATCCCACCATTAGCAGCCACTTATTTTCTGTCATGTTATCTGTGCTACATAGGCCTTAACCTTTCGTAAACTAATTATCATTCCCTTTCGCACATGAAGTCTCTACTATATCTACACTTGATTTAATTGTGATTGGATTGTTGTCATGCGCAAAATAAGCAGAAAATCTGCTATTAAATGGGGTGTCATCACCTTAATTATCGTAGCATTAGGGGCTTTGGCCTATACTTTTTTAAAACCAGAAGAAACCACACCTAACTATTTAACCGCAACCGTTGAAGTCGGTGATATTGAAAACAATGTCATGGCGTCTGGTAAAGTAAAAGCGTTAAATACCGTTGATGTCGGCGCGCAGGTATCTGGCGAGGTAAAACGCCTGTACGTTGAAGTCGGTGATGAAGTCAAGCAAGGCGATTTGATCGCACAGATTGACCAAGTGACCCAAAAAAACAACCTGAGCAACGAACAAGCCAGCCTTGAGCAAAGTGAAGCCGCGCTACAAAGCGCGCAAGCAGAGTCGCTCAGCAAACAGGCAGCACTAAAAAGTGCCTATTCCGATCTTGCTAGCCGCCAATCTGAGCTCAAACAAGCACAGTCTGATTTTGCCCGTTTGCAAGACTTAGTCGCTATCGATGCTATCTCACAACAAGAATATGACACGCAGGCGACCAGTGTCGAGACTGCAAAAGCAGCCGTTGCCAATGCACGTGCGGCTATCGACACAGCTAAAGCCGCGATTGCGACCACAGAAGCCAATATCAACAGTCAGCAAGCAGCATTACGCAAATCACGAACTAACGTCAGTACTGCTGAAGAAGATCTAAGCTATACCACGATTCGTGCACCAATATCAGGTACAGTCGTTTCTATTACGACTGAGCAAGGTACTACGGTCAATGCTAACCAAACGGCGCCCACATTGGTGACGTTAGCAGATTTATCGACCGTACGTATCAACGCGCAAATCTCAGAAGCTGATGTCATTAACGTCAGTGCTGGTATGCCTGCTTATTTCAATATTATCGGTAATCCAGACAAACAGTATGATGCGACATTAACCGCTATCGAACCTGCCCCAGAGCAGATCAGTAGCACCAGCTCGACAGACGCTGCTATCTATTACATCGGCTACGTAGAAGTACCAAACCCTGACCGCTTGTTCCGAATCGATATGACGGCACAGATATATATCATCGTCAACGAAGCCAAAAACACTCTATTAGTACCATCAACAGTGATACAAGAAAAGCGAGCTAAAGAGAAAGGCAAATCAACAACGGGCAAGTTTGTACGTGTATTAAAAGATGACGGAACCGTAGAAGAGCGTACTGTAGAAGTCGGTATTGATAACCGAGTAAATGCGCAAATCTTAAGTGGTTTGAAAGAAGGGGAAGAAGTAATCATCAGTGAAGAGAGCGGTAAGAAATCAGATAGCGGCCGCGTACCTGGTGGACCTCGAATGTAACTTGTGCTTTGACTATGTTGAGTAAGAAAGGCTTGCTAAACATAGCAGCCCTTTCATAACAACACTATAACGCTTATTAGCCTTTATTAAAGACATTGCTATGACTATATCTCAATCTCCTAAACCGTCGACTGAAGATAGCTCTGAAAGTAGCACGGCTCAAAACTTAGGGTCACACACTTCTGCTAATCGCTCAAACAACTCAGCAAAAACCAATACCGCTAACCACTCTGCATCAGGCAAGCCCATTATGGAACTATCTGGCATTATCAGAGAGTTCCCTGCTGGTGAGCAAACCATTCGCGTCTTGCATGATATCAATCTGACGATTCACCAAGGTGAGATGGTCGCTATCATTGGACAGTCAGGCTCTGGTAAGTCCACTTTGATGAATATCTTAGGTTGTCTAGATCAAGCCACTGCTGGTGACTATAAGATTTATGGTCAATCCGCCCGTAAGCTTGATGCCGATCAGCTAGCAGAACTGCGCCGTGAGCACTTTGGTTTTATTTTTCAGCGCTATCATTTGCTTGGTGATATCAGTGCCAAAGACAACGTCGCCGTCCCTGCCGTGTATGCGGGCATGGATACCGAGGCACGCACCAATCGTGCTGAGAAGCTACTAACTGACCTCGGCCTTGGCAATAAGGTCAACAATCGTCCCAATCAGCTCTCAGGTGGACAGCAGCAGCGTGTTTCTGTCGCTCGTGCACTGATGAATGGTGGCGATGTTATCTTAGCAGATGAGCCAACTGGTGCCCTAGACAGTAAGTCTGGCGAAGATGTCATGGCGATTTTGCATGACCTCAGCGCACAAGGTCATACCATTATCATGGTCACTCATGATCCAAAACTAGCAGCACAAGCAGAGCGTGTGATTGAGCTCAAAGATGGCCATGTCATCGCTGACTATCAAACTGAGCATTATAAGCATACAGACAAAAAACCAGAATCTATCCTTGGCGAGCATCGCAAAAGTGCCTTTGGTAGTTTTATTGATCGACTGCTTGAAGCTTTCAAAATGTCTTTGCTTGCCATGCGCGCGCATAAGATGCGTACTCTACTAACGATGCTCGGCATTATTATCGGTATTGCCGCAGTCGTATCTATCGTAGGTCTTGGACAAGGCTCTCAGCAGCAAATCCTTGCCAATATCAGCTC
>CENM01039776.1_pt1 | contig 33522 bp, 35 predicted proteins | sample 530261 | NCBI WGS metagenome assembly CENM01 (sample SAMEA2619854, study PRJEB7988) | marine metagenome | biome: marine biome (ENVO:00000447); feature: deep chlorophyll maximum layer (ENVO:xxxxxxxx); material: "saline water (ENVO:00002010), including plankton (ENVO:xxxxxxxx)" | depth 80 m
ATCCCAGTCCCACTGTATCGTTTTTATACTGAATTCACTATAGTTTGTAGAAAGACAAAAAAACCGCCATATCATTGAATATGGCGGTTTTTTATTGCTCAAAAAACATCACGTGAAGACAGCTCTTTGAAATAGCGCTCTAAGCAAATTACTCTGTCTCTGCTTTTTTGGCATTATCATCATCATTAACATTGTCATCTTGCTGCTTATTTATCTGCTTAACAATAGACTTCACCGAAGGGTCGCTTAGATCTATCGTACGTATGGGGAAAGGAATATTGATACCGGCTGCATCCAGCGCTTTTTTGACTTCTACAATGACTTGATGAATAGAAGCGACTTTATTAGCCTGAGTGCCGTTATCAATAAACCAACGTACTGTCAAATCCATAGAAGAGCCGCCAAACCCTGTCGCAATCACGCTTGGCGTCGCTTTTCTCGATACGCTATCAACTTTATCCAAAGCTTGTAGAATCTCAGCTTTTGCTGTTTCGATATCGTCTTCATAACCAATGCCCACCGCCACTTGTAAGCGGCGCTGCTTATAAGCGGTATTGACGGTCAATGCCGAGGTATATAGCTCCGAGTTTGGAATAACCACTTGCCGGCCATCATAAGTCTTGATGGTCGTTGCACGGATTTTGATATCTTCTACCGTTCCTTCGTAGTCCCCTGAGACGATTTGATCACCGATACGAAACGGCTCTGAGATAAGTAACAAAATACCAGAGAGTAGGTTTTGAAAAATATCTTTAAAAGCAAAACCAATCGCCACCGAACCAATACCCAGCGCGCCGATTAATTTGGCTGGTGTAAATCCTGGAATAGCAACAACCATGGCGATCATAAAGCCAATAAACAGAATAAGTGCCCCGCCTATGCGCTGAAACACCTTCACCAAGTTTTGATGACGCACGCGCGCGCCTAAGGTTTTATGCACCACTTTTTTGAAAATAATCGACAACAGCCAAAAAATCCCCAACACAATGAGCGCCGCTATAAAATATGGAATGCGCTCAATAAAGCCACTTGCCAAGTCTTGCGTGGTATAGACCACTTGTTGATAGACGGTCACACCATCGGTTAGCGTGTTCGATAGGCGGCTCACGTCAGGGGTGGGCATAAAGGGTTGCTCCTATTGCTGTCTTAGCGCGTGTTTAAGGGGATAAATAAATGAACATCTCACTACTGTTTTGCCAGTTATGACATCAAATCAGCTTGTACGATTTCAATCCAGTAGCCATCAACATCCTTGATAAAGGCGATGTTTTTCATGCTGCCGTCTTCTGGACGTTTTTTAAATTCGACATTGTTTTTGTCAAACCAAGCCACCGCGTCTGCCAAATTGGGCACATTAAAACAAATGTGTCCAAAGCCTTGAGGGTCTTGGTTGCCATCATGATAGCTAAAGTCAGCTTTTGTCTCAGTGCCATAATTATGGGTCAGCTCTAAGATACCGCGCTGACGGAAAGCAAAGATTTCTAAGTCATCACCAGCAGGCAGGTTCTCACGCTCGCTCTCAGTTAGCTTTGCCAAGAAATACAGATCAAACTCCATATCAGGGAATTTTTTGACCGCCAGCAACGTCATTCCCAAAACCCCAGTATAAAACGCCAATGACTTGGCAGGATCTTTGACGCGTAGCATGGTGTGGTTAAACGTAAAACCTGTCGTTTGCGTAGAGATTGACTGCACACCATCTGTACTGATACTGCTCGCAGGCTGTGCGATGGTCGCATTATTATCGTTAGTAGACATAGCTATCCTAAGGTTATTCAAATAAGAGTGTTATAAATAAGCGAATCACGACTGTCATGATTCACTGCCGTCTCTCATCATAATAAAAATTGGCAAAATAATTGATAGGGTTTTGTAAGAATATGAACAAAGTATGTTCATATTTAGATATATTAGCCGTCTAAGAACCTTACCTTACCTGTCTCTAGGTCATACTCAGCACCGACGATGAGCAGCTGACCACTGTTAGTCAAATCCTCTAGTGCCCGCGATCCATGTCTGAGCTGACTCACTGACATGCGCACGTTGGCACGGATAGAGCGATCAACCAGCTCATCGGCATCGACGTCTTGACCATTGGCCGTTGCCAGCTCATGCAAGTTATAAACACTTGGGCGAATGCGATCAACGATCGATTGCAAATTAGGAGAATAGTTCTGATCAGGATTGATCAAGGTCTCAACGCAGGCCGTGACCGCGCCGCATTTTGAGTGTCCAAGGACTACCACCAACTGTGTGCCAAAGGCTTCGGCGGCAAATTCGATTGAGCCAATCTGTGATGGCGCCACCACATTGCCGGCCACGCGTATGACAAACAAATCCCCCAAGCCTTGATCAAAGACAATCTCAACAGGTACTCGTGCATCCGAGCAGCCCAAAATAATCGCCAATGGATTTTGATCCTTGACCAATTCTGGGCGACGCTGCATATATTCATCGGTACTGGTGAGACTATCCACGTAACGGGCATTACCTTCTTTTAAAAGCTCAAGGGCTTCTTGACCTGTTGTTGGACGTATATCAGTAGGCATGAGAGATCCTTTATTATCAATAATATGAGAGTTATAAACGGCTTTATATACTTGTATGCAAACATAAATGGGCAGATGACTATTCATACTCACCCATCAGATGCCTTATGTTTGTCAGCCATACCGTGATTGTATAGGAATAGAGGCCAAAAAACGGTAAAAAATTTTGTTTAAATGTCGTTATACACCAACCTATAACTGTAAAAATATAGCCGTAACCATCGCTGCTATGACGGTACGACTCGCGTAACTGATAACGAACTTGCACTGATTTATATCACGGGTTTGTTATAATACGCAGCAATCAGACAGCTATCAGGCAGCACTCAAATCGTGCTTACGCTCTTGCCAGTTTTTTGATGACATCGAGATACCTTGATGGCTGCATTGATTTACTGCTCTGATCTATTGGACGCTTAGGAACAGATATTATGACCGACCCATCGCCAAGCACGCACAAAACCTCTGCGTCACCTCAAAATGACAAGACGTTGCTGCAATTAAATGGTATCAAAAAAACCTACGATCAAACCGAGGTTCTAAAAGACATCAACCTTGATATCAAGCACGGCGAGTTTTTGACCCTGCTTGGGCCCTCAGGCTGTGGCAAAACGACATTACTGCGCTTGATTGCAGGTTTTGAGCAACCCAATGCGGGGACAATCTATCTAGATGGCGTACAGATGGCAGGCTTATCCGCTGATAAACGTCCGGTCAATACGGTATTTCAGCAGTACGCTTTATTTCCGCATATGACAGTTGCGCAAAACGTCGCTTATGGATTAAAGCTAAAAAAAGTGCCAAAAGCTGAGATTCAAGCTCGCGTCAGCGAGATGCTGGCCATGGTGCAGTTGGAGCATTTGGCCAATCGCAAACCGCAGGATTTATCTGGTGGGCAGCAGCAGCGCGTGGCGATCGCCCGTGCGGTGATCAATCGCCCCAAGCTATTACTACTCGATGAGCCACTATCCGCGCTTGATCACAAACTGCGTTTGCAAATGCAATCTGAGCTCAAACGTCTGCAACGTGAGCTTGGCATTACCTTTGTATTTGTCACGCATGATCAAGAAGAAGCGCTGTCGATGTCAGACCGCATTGCCGTGATGAAAGACGGCATGTTCCAGCAAATCGGCACGCCTATTGAGATTTATGAGACTCCTGCCAACTTGTTTACTGCCAAGTTTATCGGTGAGACCAATCTGTTTAGAGCTGAGGTCAAGGGTGTCTATCCAGACCTTCCAGATCGCGATGGCAACGTGACCAATGGACGCATCGAAGTCGAAGTCTGTGAGGCTCAAGCGCAAGAAGGGCCAACAACGCTACGTAACTTGCGTCGACCCAATTTTGCCAATGATGTACAAGTAGGTGACATCGTTAATTTACTACTTCGTCCTGAAGACTTACGCATATATGATCCAAAAGATAATGAGCATAGCGGACTACTGGGGCGCGTCATCGAAAGTAACTATAAAGGCAGTACGTTAGATTCGATTATCGAATTGGCAAATGGCCATATCATTAAGGCCTCTGAGTTTTTTGATGAAGACGACCCAAGCTTTGATTACAAACTCAACGAAGGCGTCAAAGTCTCATGGGTAGATGGCTGGGAGTGGGTATTGCCAGAAGACGCTGACCATACAAACAAGGCGACTGTACAAAAGGATGGTAGCTGATGGCCCGCAACCACTTAGGCAGCAAAAGTCCGTTTCGTACGGCAACGCTCTGGCTGATCTGGGGTTGGCTACTGATATTTGCGCTATTACCAAATATATTGGTCATCGCGGTCAGTTTTTTAACCCGAGATAGCAGCGCCTTTATTAGCTTACCTATCAATATTGACAGCTATGTGCGCATGGTTGATCCGTTGTATTTTGAGGTGTTCGTTCATTCATTGTGGATGGCAGGTATCACGACGGTTATCTGTCTACTGCTGGGCTATCCTTTTGCTTGGATCATCTCCAAGGTAAAAGTGCGATGGCAGCCGTTACTGATGCTACTGTTAATACTACCTTTTTGGACCAACTCTCTGGTACGCACCTATGCGTTAAAGCTGCTCTTCGCGAATAATGGCTTGATTAATAAGTCACTGCTGGCAATCGGTGCCATTGATGCTCCTATCGATATTTTATATACGCAAGGCGCGGTCATTGCTGGTCTAACTTACTTATTATTTCCATTTATGGTATTACCGCTATATGCCGTGTTTACCGATTTACGCAATGACATGCTATTGGCTTCTCAGGATTTGGGTGCATCAAAAACACAGACCTTTTGGCATGTGGTACTACCACTGACGACGCCAGGGATTATCTCTGGCGTACTGCTCGTGCTGTTGCCTGCGATGGGTATGTTTTATGTGGCGGATATTTTGGGCGGCTCTCGCAACCTACTCGTCGGTAATATCATCAAAAACCAATTCTTAGACGCCCGTGACTGGCCGTTTGGTGCTGCTGCTAGCGTTTTATTGACAGTGGCAATGGCGGTATTATTACTGGCTTATCGCGCCAGTAGTCGCCGCATTGGCAAGACTGATTTTAACGAGGTGGCCTAATGTCTTATTCACGTAAGCTCAAGATTGGCAGGATCGCGGCTAAAGGCTATCTCGGACTCATTTATACTTTGTTATATCTACCCATCATTGTTTTGGTGGTGATGTCATTTAACAAATCAAAAATTGGCTATAACTGGGGCGGCTTTAGCTTAAAGTGGTACGAATCACTGTTTAACAACCAAGCGATGCTCGATGCGTTTTGGCATTCTATTGTCTTGGGGCTAGTCGCGGCTACCGTTTCCACTCTTATAGGGACGCTCACTGCCCTCGCCTTACATCGCTATAACTTTCGCGGTAAAGGCTTACTAAACGGGCTGCTGTTTGTGCTGATGATGTCACCTGAGATTGTGCTGGCTATCTCACTACTGGCACTGTTTTTATTGATAGGCTTACAGCTAGGCTTTGTGTCTTTACTGATAGCGCATATCACTTTTTGCCTGCCGTTCGTGGTCATTACTGTTTTTGCGCGTCTGAGCAGCTTAGATGAGCGCTTGATGGAAGCGGCGCGCGATTTGGGCGCATCTGAGTCGACGATGATACGTACGGTATTGATCCCCGTTATCTTGCCTGCGGTCATGGCAGGTTGGTTACTCGCCTTTACCTTGTCGCTTGATGACGTGGTGGTATCGACCTTTGTCACAGGGCCTAGTTATGAGATTTTACCGCTGCGTATTTATTCGATGGTGCGGGTAGGCCTCAAACCAGAAGTCAATGCGATAGGTACGTTATTGCTGGTCGCCTCGCTAGTATTGGTGGTCATCTCACAGTTGTTGTTACGCAAGCGCTAGCAGCAATCACTCATTGACAACATCTATGAGTGAAAATCAACACAGTATCCACTATAATGAGTTTTTCTCACTTTAGCGGTTAGGTCTTATCATGCTTGAGCTTCGTCATCTTAATACCTTAACTGCGCTACGGGCGCATGGTTCACTTGCGGCAGCGGCCGATGAGCTACATGTCACGGCGTCTGCAGTCTCGCATCAGCTCAAAGAGCTAGAAAACTACTACGACGTCAGCCTCGTCAATCGCCGCACGCGCCCGCTTAGCTTTACACCAGCGGGCAAGGCCGTGCTAGCCTTAGCGGATAATATCATGCCGCAAGTCACGCGTACCAAAAACGATCTAAAGCGCTTGGCACATGGTCAAGCGGGCAGGTTACGACTGGCATCAGAGTGTCACAGCTGCTTTGATTGGCTCATGCCGATACTCAATCACTATCGCCGTGAATGGTCAGATGTCGAGCTTGATTTTGCCACGGGCTTTGAGCCTGAGCCGCATCATCTCTTGATGGAAGGTGATATCGATTTGCTTATCACCACCAGTGATTTACCGCTCGACGGTATTAGCTATCAGCCATTGTTTGAGTATGAGAGTCGCTTGGTGCTGTCACCAACGCATGATTTAGCGACGCAAGAATTTATTGAACCAGATGATTTGACCAACGAGACATTGATTGCCTATCCGGTAGAAGCCAAACGCCTCGATATCATTGCCAATTTTATGACGCCAAGCGATGTAAGCTTTGCCGATATTCGCACCACGGAGCTGACCGCAATGCTGATTCAGCTGGTCGCCAGTGAACGTGGCGTAGCGGCATTGCCTGATTGGGTGGTGGCGGAGTATGAGAAAAAAGGCTGGGTAGTCTCGCGACCATTAGGTGATGGCGTGTATTGTCAGCTTTATGCCGCAACGCGCACGTCGAGTCAAGATACGGCGTATATGCAGGGTTTTGCGAGTTTACTTGATGGAATTGTGAAGCCATTGTAGTTTCATTACTAATTACTTTTTTATAGTGATGAAATATTATTCACCTTTTCATATCGTAATGAATGTTATGGTAAATAATGGTTCCCTAGTGAGGACTTGAACACTAGGCTGTAGGCTACTGGTATCAATGTTTTATCTCGCTGAAACAGTCACAATGTACTTCATGGTGTACATGAACTGAGCTTTTCGAATATAAAATTAACTAAGGGCTTTCTGCTAATAAATTATGATAAATACTGTATTTGCATCAAAGATCGATCTCTGGTTAGCTTTTTTAATATTAGGTTTTAGCTTGTTACTCATTTTGGTGCCTGTAGGAGAATGGATATACAACAATAGTTCAATTAAAAGAACAATATTTATTAGTCTTTTTACCATGCCAGGTGCAATATTACTCTTATTAATATTTTTCAGCGTAAAGTACAGTTTGTCAGATGACGAACTGTTAGTGAATTATGGTTTTTCTACTCGAAGCATTTCATTGAAAGATATTACCCAAATCACTCCTACCAACAGTACGTTATCTGCTCCAGCACTGTCCTTAGATAGGATTGAGATAATATATAAAGGGGGTAGCATAGTGATATCACCAAAAGACAAAGATGGGTTTTATCATGCAATACAAGAACGTGTTCCTGCATTAAAGAATGATGGTAATGATGGATTAATAAAGAATTAATAAAGAATTAGCCTATAGTTCGGTGCGCTATACAGGCATCGCACTGGCAGCCGTAACCAGTATCATTCAAGATATAGAGAAACTAAACGTGAAAAATATTAGTATTCCATTTTCTTTTTTAAAAGAAAACGATATTGTCTTATCTGAGAAGGAAGTCGATTTTGCTATCAGTCGCAAGATAATAGATTTACAAGACTTAGGAAAGATAGTTGACGTTTCCCTAATTAACTACCCTGACAGTAAATACTTACTTGAAATTGCTCTTGATATTTTATTGAACGGCAGCTATCTGAACCCTCATGTTCAATATTTAGAGATAGATGACAGTGGTGTAAGTAGAGAGAATGGCACCATAACTATAGATGATGAACGTGTAAATGATAGATTGCGATATATTATCTTACTTTGGTTATTTAAGAAAAGACTTAACAGTGATGCTGACTTTAATAAGGTAAACAGCGTTTATGATGATTTTGGCTATCCTTCTGATATGGTAGGGTTTATCAGTTATATGCCTACTAAAGAAAGTGGCGATAAAGGAAGGAGCAACCTAATATATAATCACTGGCAGAGCTATCTAGAGACGTATAGCTATCTGTTAAAAACCTGACACTGTCATATTGACACAAACTATGCCGTCAAAACTAGAGATATAACCTAGTTACCTAGTCATCTTGTAATGTTGCGGTATACCCCAGCGGAACCAGTCATTATGCCCTCTAGACTCATTAACAGACCATTTAAAACAGACTGTATTTCGATAACCACTTAAATCAGACCACTCAATAAGCAGGTGATATCGATACAAGCTCAAAGTACGCACTTAAAAAAATAAAACCCAAGCGCGGTTGCTAATAATGTCAAGCCAACATGCAAACCAACGAGCGCTAAGCCTGCTAGCAGCCGCCCATCATGAATAAAACCAAATACTTCTGCACTAAACGTACTAAAGGTAGTTAACCCGCCCAAAAATCCGGTAATCACAAACACGCGCACATGATCAGATAAGTTGCTACCCATACGCTCGAACCACACCAGCGCAAGGCCAATCAGCAGGCCGCCCAAGACATTTGCGCCAAGCGTGCCAAGTGGTATCCAATGATGCAGTGGATTAAAGCGCGCTAAATAGCCACGTAAACATGCGCCTAATGCTGCTCCTAAGCCGATTGCTAGCCACTGCATAGACTGTCCTTAGTTCAAATAGGTTTGGTGGACAAAAGGCTCAATTATACGGCTGGTAATTCCGTCATCGGCCAACGCGGTACGCAGCTGACGGCTAGATCATCAGACTGCCCAGCTTGCAGGCGCTCAAATCCGGCATAAGCAATCATCGCACCATTGTCCGTACACAGTGCTGGCGGTGCGTAATGGACGGTAGCATTGATTTTTGCTAGCTCCGTCTCCAGCGTCTCGCGCAGATGTGTGTTGGCACTGACGCCGCCCGCGATAACGAGTCTGCTCATATTCGCTTGTTTAAGCGCTTTGACGCATTTTTTTACTAGCGTATCGACCACTGCATATTGGAAGCTCGCGGCGATATCTGCACGAATTTGCGGATCGCTATCAGAGCCCTCAGTGTCTTTGATCAAGTTATGTACCGCTGTTTTCATACCACTAAATGAAAAGTCCAAACCTCGATGTAGCATCGGTCTTGGCAGTGCGTAAGCATCAGGGTTGCCAGCTTCTGCCAGTTTGGCAATATTTGGACCACCAGGATAAGGCAAGCCTAACATCTTAGCGGCTTTATCAAAGCACTCCCCTGCCGCGTCATCGATCGACTCACCCAAGATTTCATACTGTCCCACACCATGAGCGGCTATAAGTAAAGTGTGACCACCAGAGACCAACAGTGAAACAAAAGGAAAAGCGGGCGGATTGGCACCCATAAGCGGCGCGAGCAAATGCCCTTCCATATGATGAATACCAATGGCAGGAATATCCAAACCATACGCCAGACTGCGGCCAAATAATGCGCCGGTCATCAACGCACCGATCAGCCCTGGCCCTTTAGTATAGGCAATCGCATCGATGTCGTTTTTACTCATATCACACTGCTCAAGCAGCTCATTGAGTAAGGGCACGAGCTTACGAATATGATCACGACTGGCAAGCTCAGGTACAACGCCGCCATAGAGCGCATGCAGCTCAATCTGTGAGTACAGTACTTGCCCGACCAACCCTTGATTGTCATTATTGATCTGCTCGCTATCAAAGATCGCCAGCCCAGTTTCATCACAAGACGTCTCTAAACCCAATACCTTCATACTTTTGCCTTTATGCTTTTGTTTTCGGACTATTTTTTGCCGCGTTTTTATTGTATATCGCTTTAAAATTTTGAATAGCGAATCAAATCCGCTTCGCACAGCCAGTCATATTGTTAAAATCGATAGTAATAGAAAACGCGCATAAAAAAACCGTCATTGTCAGTCACAATGACGGTCAGTTTAACAAATTTCAATGACTGGTATACTCTATATATACTATATCAGCTTACTGACGCGAGCATATAATCAACAGCGGCTTTGACTTGTGCCTCACTGACACCATTTACCGCTTGTGCTGGCATTTTATTAAAGCCCTTAGCGGAGTGCATATATAGTGTCTCTTTATCTTTGGTCAAACGAGTCGCCCAAGCGGCTGTGTCACCATATTTCGGTGCATTCAATAAACCCGCTGTATGGCAGACTTTACAGTTTGACTCGTAAAGTTTAGCACCAGCATCTGCAGCGAGCACTTCAGGCTCAGCGACAACAGCAGTCTTTTCTTCAACCACCATGTCGGTAGTCTCAGATTCAGCCATAGGCTCAGGCACCGTAGTTTCAGATTCTGCTGCAACTGTTTCTTCAACACTCGTAGCAGCAGGTTCGTTGGCTGCGCTAGACGCTTCCGTAGTCGCGTTATCACCACTACAAGCGCTCAATACTAATAACACACTCAGACTGATAACAGATAAGCTCAGTCTTTTTATATCCTGCTGTATATCGATCATGACCTTACCTTTATTTGATGCGTCTGTAGCCAAATTTTTTGTAGCAGTTCATAGACTCACAATATTATATTACGAGTCTAATTAAAAGCTTATTCAGCAGGTGTTGCCATATCGGCGCTGTCAGTGGCAGCAGGCGCAGCCGCGGTATCAGCACTCTCTGTGGCTGGGGTGGTCGCGTCTGCCATGCTTGTATCCGCCGTACCTACTTCAGCAGTGGCATCAGCTTCTGTCCCATCTGCAGCTGTTGCGTCAGCCGCTGGCATCGGTGCCGTCTCTGGAAACTCCATGTCTTCTGCTTCAGGGGCGTTTGCGCGTGCTAGCTCAGCCGCTTCATCTACCATATCGATCGCCAGTACTTCTTCGTGCTCTTCGCCCCCACTACAAGCGCTCACGCCCGCACCCAAAGCTACGATAAAAGCTGTGCTTAACACCGTGTTCAATACTGTTTTTTTCATTCCAACATCCTCAATAAAATACGCACAAAACGGTTCATAGACCCTACAATATGGGAAATATCATAGCATAAAATCCCACTAAACCGTTATAGACCGTAGGGATTTTTTATTAACACTAAACTTTGTGCTCCAATTCCACCTAAAACCTGACAGCTTAGCTTGGATACATTTCAAACAAAGTATAAATAGACAATAAACTGTTAAAATCATTGACTTTGTTGATATTTTTTATTAAAATACCTGCCCTTACGCCAATGCGTGAGAATTGTCCTAGTTTGAGCTGATGCCAGTAATCTTGAGATATTACGGCTAAATACTAATATACAGCCAAACTAATGCCCTTATATCTCATCCTAATCGAGGAGTCTTCATGCCTGCAGTTAAGGTTAAAGAAAACGAACCAGTTGATATCGCTATCCGTCGTTTCAAGCGCGCTTGTGAAAAAGCTGGTGTATTATCAGACGTACGTAAGCGTGAGTTTTATGAAAAACCAACGCAAGTACGTAAGCGCAAAAAAGCAGCTGCCGTAAAGCGTTATAAGAAGAAGTTACAACGCGAAACTATTCGTACTACTCGTATGTACTAATCAATGATCTGATTAGTTAAGTACCAGTGCTACACTAACGCCACTGTTATCCATCGATATCAGTGGCGTTTTTTATGCTACAATTTTCGTTGTTACTGCTGACGCAATTTTTTATCAAAGCCCGCTCTCAGCAGGTTTTACCCCAAAAAAACTTATTAAACAGTACCCAACAAATAGCATTTAACAAACGAATAAGGATAATAGCAGTGAGCCAACTTAAACAGACGTTATCAGACAACATCAAAACTTCTATGAAAGCTCGTGAGCTTGAGCGTGTCAAAATACTGCGTAACGTACAATCAGTCGTCAAACAAATTGAGATCGATCGTCAGACAGAGCTTGATGACGCGCAAGTATTAGAAGTGCTACAAAAGCAGCTCAAACAACGTCAAGAGTCGCTCACTATTTTTACTGAAAATGGTCGTGATGATTTGGCGGCCAAAGAACAGTTTGAAATTGATATTATCAATGAGTTTATGCCGCAGCAAATGAATCAAGATGAAATCATGGCATTGGTCAACGCGGAAATCGCAGAGCAAGGTGCCACTTCTATGCGTGATATGGGCAGCGTGATGGGTGTACTGAAAAACAAGACCGCTGGTCGTGCTGATCCTGCGTTGATCTCTAAAATGGTTAAAGATGCGCTACAAGGCTAATTTTTCATTTTGGGTAGCAAGCCGGCATATGAGCTGCTACTACTGAAAATGATGTTGTCAAGCGCACCTGTTGTTGTACGAAAAACTGACTATTTACAAACCGCCTAAGGCTCAAAGTCTTTGGCGGTTTTTATTGCTTTGATTTCTGCGTTGATATTGGCTAGCAATGGGCGCGCACTACTGCTTTGTGCTGTGGCTTGCAGGTTTTCAGTCAATTGCTTGGCCTGCGTCAGTGATGTCAACGCACTCTCATAGCGCCCATTCCAAAGTTGATCATAACTGCGATAACGCAATGCGTTGATCGTTGCAATATTAGCCAGTTGTGGTGACGTTGCGGTTTTAGCGAGCTTTTCATTAGCAAGCTGCAAACTTTGCCATGCATAGCGATCGCTTGGTTGTTGCTCTGTGAGTGGTTTTAGCAGTACTTGTGCCCTTAATGGCTGATTGCTATTGGTCAGTGCTTCCGCCAAATACAGACGCAAGTCACGGCGCTCAGGATACAGACGCTGCTGACTCTCTAAAATATCTGCAGCTTGTTGCCATCTGCCTTGTTCACTTAAAAGCTGGCTATGAGTAATCGATAGTAAAGGTTCTAGGCTTTGACGCTGCGTATTTGGGAGTTTATTAATCTGTGCCAATACCTCATTAGCCTCTTTGATGCGCTGCTGTTCTCCGTACCAACTCACTAAGGCAAGTTTGGCACCCAGACTATTTTTAGCAGCGGTTGTGAGCGTCACTTCAGAAGCATGTTTGCCAGTAACTTGTACACGCCAATAGAGCAAATCAAACAAGGCTTGATGGCGCTGCTGCTGGCTCAATGACAGTGTGGGATACTGCCCAGCACGGCTCTGCGATTCACTCAGTCGCTCATCACTGAGCGGGTGCGAGCGCACAAAGCTTGGTAAAAAGCGATTTTCAACCTGATTGAGCTGGCTTTGTTGATTCATCGTGGCAAAAAACCGTGGCATTGCCCGAGGGTCATAGCCTGCCTGAATCATGATTTGCATCCCTACTCGGTCGGCCTCGCGCTCGTTGTTACGGCTAAAAGCCATGCTGCTATTCATAGAAGCTGTCTGGCTACCCGCCATTACAGCCGCCGCCGCATCACCATCGACTGCTGATGCGGCAATCGCAGCCAACATACCGCCTACTTGCATCAGTAAGGCTTTTTTGCGCTCGTCTGCGCTGTGCTCATAGTGACGTTGACTGATGTGCGCGACTTCATGGGCGATGACACTTGCCAGCTCATCCATACTTTTGGCGGCCAATATCGTCCCTGTATTGATCCCGATGACTCCACCAGGTGCCGCAAAAGCATTGATGCCGGGATTATCAAGAATAACTAAGCCAAGTGGTGCTTGCTGACGGGCTTGCGCATTCAATCGCCATGTCATGTCTTTTACCGTTTCTTGCACCCAAGGGTCGTGCTCCATTTTGACCCGACCATTGATGTTCTGTAATGACCACTCACCCAGCATTTTATTTTGATACTGCTCAGCAAAGCTCAGTCCTTGCCCGCGCAAATTGGGTAGCTCTAACGATTGTGACTCTACTGTTTGCCATGAATGATTGGCAAATGGCATAGCTTGGCTATCATCACCATCCTTGCTATGAGCACTTGTAGCAATTACCAGAAATGTCACTGACAGTCCGATTTTGATACTATTTGAAAAAGATAAAACCACAGAGTTGCGGCTATCTGTTTGCCCAAATAGTTTAGATAGCGAGCTTTCCGACAGCTTATTCATCGAATGGCTGGTGGCTTTAATAAGTCGTGGCGGTCTATTAGCGTGGTACAAATTCGTATCCTATCAGATTGTTGACGACGTCTTTTCGACTATACGAGCTTGTTTGTATAAGGTCAATTCTACTATGTGCTTAGCTACCAATCACTCAGCCACCCGTCACGATTGTGCAACATGACTGTGTGATTCTAATGAACCGAACATGGCGTTGATTATATTCAAATGCAATTATACATCGGCTATTTGGTATAATGGTTAAACACAATAATAGTAAGCTCATGGTTGCCGTAAATAGATTGACGATATTCAAAAATAATTGTTAGAGCCTTTTTTGATAAAGAAACCGAAATACTGATACTTGTAAGGTTTGTATTATGTCCGCTGATAGCCAATTACCCATCAAACGTGCATCACACTCTATTTACTTATCAGCGAGCTTATCCGATCCAGAACAGCAAGAGATCAATCATCTGTTAGACTTGTTGCCAGTAGAGAATGGTGGCCCAGATGTTGGCACTGAGACGAAAATAGATGAAGAGCAACCTTTACTAAATATCAAGCGTTTCGTCGACGGTCGCGGGCTTGCATGCCCAATGCCACTGCTGAAAACCAAGGTTGCGTTACGCGATGTAGCCGCTGGTGACTCATTATATGTGGTCGCGACGGATCCCAACTCACAAGCTGATATCACAGCGTTTTGTCGTCAGAGTCAGCAAACACAAACGGGCGACTACTTAGCGTTAATCGTCAACGAAGTTACTGATTTGTCAGGCAATAGCACATCATTGCAGCGTTTCGCTACAATATATCACTTCATCATTACCAAAACTGATAGCAACTAAACGCTGCTGTCCTTTACAATTACAACTATAGAGATTTTTATCTGACTATTTGCTTAACTATTTAACCAAGGTCAAGAATATGGCTACTACTACTTCTGATGCTGCGAATGCGAATAAAAAAGACAGCACAGCTCCTATAAAAAACGATGCGCGCGATGCGGCACTAAAAGCCGCAGCTCAGCGCCCACCTTATGATGCCAGTACATTAGGCAATACCAGTACGCGCGATTTGGTGCCAGCAATGCCAACCCATTTGGCAGCGCCGGGGGTTAATCTGGGCGCCTACATCAATACTGTGCATCAAATTCCGATCTTAACGCCTGTACAAGAGCAAGAATTGGCCCATCGCTATTATGATGAGGGCGATGTTGAGGCAGCGCGTCTGCTGGTGATGTCGCATCTGCGCTTTGTCATTCATATTGCACGTAGCTACTCAGGTTATGGTTTGCCTCAAGCCGACTTAATTCAAGAAGGCAATTTGGGATTAATGAAGGCGGTCAAACGGTTTGATCCGAATAAAGGCGTGCGCTTAGTGTCTTTTGCCGTACATTGGATCAAAGCTGAAATTCACGAATTTGTCATCCGTAACTGGCGTATCGTAAAAGTCGCGACCACCAAAGCACATCGCAAGTTATTCTTTAATTTACGTAGTTTAAAGAAAACCAATAATCAGCTCACGCTAGAAGAAGCAGACGCGATTGCCAAAGATTTGAATGTCACGCGCAAGCAAGTGCTCGAGATGGAGTCGCGTCTGACCTCTTATGACGCCTCATTTGAAGCGCAATCCAGCGACGATGATGACGGTCGCTATGCACCGCAGCTGTTTTTGGAAGATGGCATTGACCCAGCTGAGCAGCTAGAAGAAGAAGACTGGGAAGAAAATAACTCGTCTGCCCTCATCGCGGCTATGGGGACATTAGACGATCGCTCACGTGATATCGTCGAGCAGCGCTGGCTCTCTGAGCAAAAATCCACTTTGCACGAGCTGGCCGCAGTTTACTCTATATCCGCTGAACGCGTCCGTCAGATCGAAAAAAACGCGATGGACAAAATCCGCGATGCCATGACCATTGATAGCGTGATTTTACCTGATGATATTCAATAGCATCAAAAAAAGACGAGTGTTGTCATGTTAAATTGGATCGGTATTGCCGCGATTAATATGGCCATCGCTGTCGCTTTGGGTGCATTTGGTGCGCATGGTTTGAAGGGCGTCGTAAATGTGCAACAACTTGAATGGTGGCATACTGCGACGCTGTATTTGTTCATACATGCGCTGGGTCTATTAGTTGTGGGATTACTGATACGCTTAAAATATACCACTCAAGCTACGGCTTGGTTATTGCAAACCGGTATTATTATATTTGCCGGTAGTCTATATGCCATGACGCTTGGAGCACCGCGCTGGTTTGGCGCGATTACGCCCATTGGCGGGGTTCTTATGATTGCAGGTTGGTTATGGCTTGCTATCTCTACATTTCGACTTGAGAACTCAATGGATTAATCCATTTTACTCATACCTGCCGAAGATTGATTGATATTATGAGTATAGATACAAATAGTCGCCTATAAGATTCAAAGCACCTATATTGCGACTAATACTTATAGGACCGTTACTACAAGGAATCTCAAATTATTAAGGAGGATTTTATATGAGCACCATTAGTGTTAATGGTAAAAACTTACAAACCACTCATCAGACAGTGCAATTAGTCATCAATGAACTTGGACTCAGTCAAGGACGCTATGCCGTTGAAGTAGATGGTGAGCTAACACCAAAGAGTGAGCTGGCTCAATTGCGTATTGTAGAAGGTATGAATATAGAAGTCGTACAGGCTGTGGGCGGAGGCTAATTTTTTATATTTCAGTCTGTCATTAGTTTTTATTAATTATGAACTCTTAACCGCATCATTAGAGACGTACTAAAAAAGACCTCAACGTGTCAAACGTTCGAGGTCTTTTTTCTTTTATAGATCACCAATGAATGAAATAGCTGTTTGTCAAATTTCTTATTTTTTAGCTCGTTCAGACGCTCTTGATGATCTGATTACCCACTTAATCAACGTTATTCAAACCTATGATTAAGCTGCTGGTACTGCTTCAGCAGGCGTGGTGTCTTGATAGCGCTCATCACGCCCAGCACCCTGAGTCTTTTTGCGCTCTTGACGGGTCTTGTACTTACGTACTTGTCTATCAAGTTTGTCTGCCATCTCATTAATGGCTTTATACATATCATCTTCTAAGGCTTGGACAAACATTTCTTGACCTGAGACGCGCATAATTGCTTCAGCTTTATGACTTTTTTTACCGCCATCACTTGCGCCACTATTGTCTAACGATAATATCACTTTAATACTCTGTATCTGATCAAAGTGTCGCTCTACTTTTTCAAGCTTTTCACGAACTGCTGTGTCCATAGCTTCGGTAACACTGATATGGTGACCACTGATAGAAACATTCATATTATTGTCCTTGTATTTGTAACTTACATTCAACAGATGAAGTCGCATTCCTGCTCTTATCATCCTGCCTTACCAATAATTTATCTAATGCCTCTAGTAAGATTTCGACGTATCCCTTTATCGTCTCCTTTATTCATTACAAGTAAATACTATAGATTGGCACTTAGATTTCGTTGTTGGTATGACTCTAATTTGTCATGAAAGAGGGATAGTAGCAAGACGTTAAATTGTAATTAAGTGTAACAATAGCTGTTGTTTCCATCATGTTTCTATATAATCAAAAAATTTTATTTTTTATATCTTGCCACAGAAATATCAATGATTACTCAAAATTGTTGCACATGGCTGTATTTAAACGATTAATACTTCTGTTTGCGCTGAGTAGATGAGCCAATATTCATGGCTTCACGATATTTGGCAACAGTTCTTCTGGCAATATCGATACCGTCTGCCAATAATTCTTTTTGAATACGGCTATCCGATAGCGGTTTTTTGGGATCTTCATCAGCGATGAGCTTTTTAATCATGGCACTGATGGCCGTTGATGAGATATCGCCATCCGAACTGCTGACGTGAGAAGAAAAAAAGTGCTTTAGTGAAAATAGTCCTTGCGGTGTCAAAATCGTCTTACTGGTCGTGAGACGTGAAACGGTGGACTCGTGTAGATTTACTTCTTCTGCGATTGCCTTTAGAATAAGGGGCTGCATGGCCGTCGCACCGTGCTGCAAAAACTCCTGCTGATAACGCACAATGCTAGTGGCTACCTTTAATAGGTTTTGATTGCGCTCCTCAATACTGCGGATAAAGAGGCGCGCATCGGTGAGGTTTTCACGCAGGTATTGATTATCAGGACTGTCATCACCGCGTTTGACTAAATTGGCATATTCTTGGTTTACTCGCAGCTTCGGCAAGGTGTCAGGATTGAGGCGTACATGCCAACCGTCTTCTAATGCCTCAGTATTGGCAGTGGCTTTACGACTCCTAATGGGTGTGACTAATACATCTGGAATGTCGTAACTGTCGGGCTGCTGGGTATAATCAGGCTGGTTGATCTGAAAGAGTAATCCGGGTGAAGGGTTTAAGGTGCGCAGTAAGTTAAGCGCAGGGGTGATGTTCTCAGGGGCAAGGCCTGTCCGTTCAGTCAGCGCTTTGATATTGTTACTCACCAAAAGCTCGCCGGCTGTTAGCAGCGCTTTTGCTTCTTTGAGATATGCAGTATTGGCGTCTAGCTTGGATAACTGAATCGCTAGGCACTCACTCAAATGACGTGCGCCAACGCCAATCGGATCGCAAGATTGGATCATACGCAATACGGCCATGACCTCGTCGTACTCAACGCGTTCATCCCACTGATAAAAGTTGGCCATGGTATCAAAGCTCTGTAGCAGCTCATCGATATCAATTCGTATGAATCCCATGTCATCCATAGAGTCCATCAAATACTCTGCAATCAGGGTGTCCGCTTCTGATAGGCGCTTAAAGTTGAGCTGCCAACGTACGTGATCTTGGATAGTCGACGAAGTACCGCCCTGATAACTATCAAAATCCTCATCCGCTCTACTGCTACCAGAACCTGTGGAGGCAGAAGCATAGTTACCTGTATCAAAGCTGCTAGCATCGAAGCTATCAGTGTCAAAACTGCTATCACTATCCATCGCTCCATCATCAATACTAGATTGCTGCAGTTTCTCCCAGCTGTCAGTGCTATCGTCACCATAGTCTGTATGGTTATCAGATCCTGCGCTAGATGCGTCACTGCTGCTTTGGTTCCAGCTATCAAGTGTTAATGACTCGCTCAGCTCATCTGCTCTATCGTCACGGTTAGTCTCGTACTCGTCATCATCCTCTTCGATACGTTCAAGCAGCGGATTACTATCCAGTTTGGCTTGAACCTCTTGTGCAAGCTCAAGACTAGAGAGCTGCAGCAATTTAATGGCTTGCTGCATTTGCGGTGTCAGTTTTTGTGAGGTACTTAGCGTGCTCGCCAATCCGAATGACATACTCATGGGCGGCTTATTACACTCCAGTCTTGGTCATATTGTATTTATTTTGCCAATTAAGGCGATGATGTCACCTTAACAGAACATGACGATAGCATTTTTTATCACAATTTTGCTACGTTAATTTATATCCTATCCAGATACGATTGGTATGTTTGTGATACAAATTTAGCATGTTTGCCTTAATAACCAACCGATAACTATGAATGGTTTGTTCAGCGTCATCAACATTTTATAATAAAAAACGTCATAAAAAATTGTCATGAGCAGCCATCAAGACTTACCCGTCACGGAGAATATTGTCATGACTGACACAACAATGCCCTCTCAATTTAGCACAGCTGCCATTCAAATGAACAGCCAGCAAGACATCGATAGCAATTTAGCGAATATAAAAGCGGCGATCATTGATGCTAAATCGCAAGGTGCTGAACTCGTTGTCGTACCTGAAAACTGCTGTAGCATGGGCCAGCAGTTTGCGACTGCAGAGCGTTTTGACGCGCTATCAGCGACGATGGCAGAGTATGCCCGCACTCATAATATATATCTACTGGCAGGCTCACTGCCTTGCCCTTATCGGCCTGATGGCATGGTCGTTCCTGATGGTCGGCTGCGCCAAGTCAGTCAATTGTTTGCGCCAGACGGGTCGCGAGTGGCACGATACGATAAAATTCATCTGTTCACCGCGACCGTGGCCGACAAGCAAGGCAGCTACAATGAAGCGGCGACGTTTGAGCCGGGCACGCAGACCGTGGTTGCGCCTCTTGAGTCAGAAGGCGCTGTCTATCAGTTGGGTATGATGGTCTGTTTTGATTTGCGCTTTCCTGCTCTAGCGCAGCGCTTACGTCAAGCAGGTGCTGATATATTAAGCGCACCATCTGCTTTTACTTATCTAACGGGACAGGCGCATTGGTCGCTATTGTTACAGGCACGTGCTTTGGACAGTCAGTGCATGGTGATCGGTGCAGCACAGGGCGGCGATCATGCATATAAAGATGGCAATACTCGCCAGACGTGGGGACATACTACCATTACTGCTTTTGATGGCAGCGTTATTGCGAGCCATGATAGCAGTGAGCTAAATCTGTCTACGACATCTCACATAGATAAAGGATACGCCATCGTCATGGCATCATTAGACAAGCAAGCTCAAGCGCAAGGTCGACAGAAATTACCTATCTTTGATTGTCATCGTTTGGCATAACTTAAGAAGTAACATAGATTGCTTAAACCGTAGATTACTCAATTAGGTAGGACTTTCATCATTTTGAGTGTGGGTGGCTCGTGGATGGGCGCGATCATAGACTTGTGTTAATTTGGCAAAATCAACGTGGGTGTAAATTTGCGTGGTACTGATATCGCTATGTCCTAACATCTCCTGCACGGCACGCAAGTCACCACTACCTGACAGCATGTGTGAGGCAAAGCAATGACGCAGTAGATGTGGATACATGTTTTGCGCAATACCTGCGCGAGTCGCCGCAACTTTTAGACGCTGCTGTACTGCTCGCGTCGATAGTCTGGTGCCGAGTTTTTCGCTAATGAACAAGGCGCTGTCCATCTGTTCGACCCATAGATTGCGATGCGGTAGATAGCGTGTTATCGCTTCTGCTGCTTTTGTGCCTAATGGCACTAAGCGGGTTTTATTACCCTTACCAGTGACTCGCACCCGCAAATCCGACAAGTCCACATCTGCTATATCAAGTGCGACCAGCTCGCCGACACGTAGACCACTACTATAGAGCAGCTCAAACATGGCTTTATCACGCAACCACAAGCGCGCCTGCTCTGGCGTATCAGGGATTTGTTGATCGAGTAACTGCGTCAATAAATCCACATCAGCGATAGAGGGTAATGGTCTAGGGCTACGCTTGAGCTGATAGCCGGTCGTTGGATTAATACGCGCCAAATCCTCCTCTATGAGCCAACCATAAAAATGCCGAATCGCTGACAGCTCTTGCTGAACGCTAGCAAGCGCAAGCTTGTCTTCATCGAGACGCTGACTAATATGCTGAGCCAGTTGGCGCTTATCACAACGCGTCCACGTCAGACGCTTACCGCGTAAGAACAGTGCCAGTTGGTTTAAGCCAGCAAAATAAGCGGTCAGCGTATGCGGCGAGTGATTACGCACAGACAGCGTATTGAGCCAACGATGGACAGGTGCTAATAACGCTCGTAGCGCGGCATCTGACTCTATATTCGCCGCCAGCTCAGCTGATAGCCAAGGTGCCGTTTGCGTTGTCTGACCGTCTTGATGAGTGGACATAACCATATCAGAAGCACCCATGTTATTGATATCATTTTTCTAACGACAGATATCAGCCTTCAGAACTTGGCTTAATACCTGCTTGCGCCATCAAACCATCTGGACTAAAGACTCCTTCATAAACAAAAGCAGTCGGACCTGTCATCATAACTGAATAGCCTGGCTGCCACTTGATGATCAAGCTGCCACCATAGAGCTGCGCGCGCACCTCTTCGCCTTCATCGAGCCAGCCCTCTCTTATACCGACTGCAACTGCTGCACAGGCGCCCGTGCCGCAAGCTTGCGTCTCGCCCACGCCGCGCTCATACACACGCAGACGAATATGACGCTGGTTCATCACTTGCATAAAGCCCACGTTGACGCGATCTGGGAACGCTGGATGGGACTCAATGGCCTTGCCTAACGTCTCAACCTCAGCGTCAAGCACGTCATCAACTTTGATAACGGCATGTGGGTTGCCCATATTAGCGACATATAGCTGTACAGGTGTGCCATTGACATCGAGGTGATAAGTGTTTTGGATTTTGGTCGTGGCTCTTGGGCTAAAGGGAATCTCATTTGGCTCAAACTTGGGCTTACCCATATCAACCTCTACCCAACCAAACCGATCAGTGGTCAAAGAGATAATGCCGCTCGCCGTCTCAACCCGTAGCCGCTGCTTAAATGACAGTTTACGTGCTTGCACAAAACGGGCGAAACAGCGCGCACCATTGCCGCATTGCTCCACCTCGGTGCCATCGGTGTTAAAAATACGGTAACTAAAATCAACATCGGGGCGCATCGGTGGCTCGACCACAAGCAGTTGATCAAAGCCAATACCTAGGTGGCGATCTCCCAATAACGCTACCAACTCCTTGCTCAAATCTAAGCGCTGGGTCACCAAATCGATAACCATAAAATCATTGCCCAGCCCATGCATTTTAGTAAATTCTATTAGCATATCTTTGATGTCCTATCCTATTTTTATGTATGGCTTATATTAGCACGCTGTCAGATACAATCATAATTATCACCGCTATCAAATACTAACTTATCGTTATACCTCAAACTCGATATACCCCATTCGAGTTTGCCATAAAAAACCCACCGTTATTATCACGGTGGGTTTTATTTATTATGCAAAAACAGTGTCAGTGTTGGCGGGTTGGCGGCTTTATTTATCCTGCCACAGTATTTCGTCAGCATACAATACTTCAACCGTTTCACGTTTGCGGATGAGCTGATGGTTATTGCCTGATACCATCACTTCGCTGGCACGCGGACGCGAGTTGTAATTACTACTCATAGTAAAGCCATAAGCCCCTGCGCCCGTCACTGCCAAGACAGCTCCTGCCTCTAATGACAGTAAGCGGTCTTTTGCTAAAAAATCCCCTGTCTCACAAATCGCGCCAACGATGTCCCACGGCTTTGTACCATTTGTATCAATACCATCGCTCGGTAATGTACTTGGAATCACGGCCATTTCAGCTTGATATAAAGCAGGACGAATCAGGTCATTCATCGCAGCATCGACAATCGCAAAGTTCTTATGCTCAGTCGGCTTAAGTACATCGACTTGCGTCAATAGCACACCAGCATTGGCAACGATACTACGACCTGGCTCAAAGAATACGGTCAAACCAAGCTCGCTAAGCTTTGGTAATAAAGCCTCGGCAAACTCATCGATAGACACGGGCGTCTCATCAATATAACGCACGCCTAGACCGCCACCCAAATCAATATGACGCAGCTCAATACCATGATCGCGCAGGCTATGTATCAGCTCAATGACTTTATCTAGTGCGGCGACAAACGGCGCGACTTCCGTCAACTGCGAGCCAATGTGACAATCAATACCAACGATATCAATATGCGATAAATCCGCCGCTTGCTGATAGACCGCTAAGGCGTCTTCGTGGGTAATACCAAACTTGTTGTCTTTAAGACCTGTTGAGATATACGGATGCGTCTTGGCATCGACATTTGGATTGACGCGTAATGAGATTGGCGCACGTTTATTCAGTGCTGCCGCTACCTCGTTGATCAAGGTCAGCTCACTGATCGACTCGACGTTAAAGCAGCCAATACCTTGGGTCAGTGCGTATTCGATATCGCCGTAAGTTTTGCCAACACCTGAGAATACAACGCGCGACGCGGCGCCACCTGCAGCCAGTACGCGCATCAGCTCACCACGAGAGACGATATCAAACCCAGCGCCTGCCTGCGCAAGCACTCCAAGCACCGCAAGATTCGAGTTTGCTTTTACCGCGTAGCATACCTGATGATCGAGACTGGCAAAGCTATCGGTATAGGCTTGATAAACATCCAGTATCGCCTGCTTTGAGTAGACATAGCATGGCGTACCATATTGTTTTGCCAACTCGTCAACACTAACCTGCTCCATATATAGCGCGTCGTCGCGATAGCTTAGCGCGGGCAGATGAGCGCTTAACGCTTTAGGATCAACATATAGACCGTGCTCAGTTTGGATAGTGACAGATTCGCCAGTAGCAACATCGGTTACGTCAGCAGGTAGTTCAGAATAACTCATATAAACATCTCTAATATAATCAGGGTATCAAGGGTAAGAATAAACATTAATAATCGTTAGGATCTGTACTCGGCTCGGGCAGTATTTGCTGTTCATCTAGATAGTCATTTTTTTGATAGGTATCATCATCAATACCAGCAAAAGCGGCATCTTGTGGATGGCTCGTACTATTTAGTACAGATGGGCTACCCTTTACCGTTTGGCTACTGGACTTTGGTAAGTACAAAGCGCCTTTTTGCCCGCAGCCTGACAACCCTACCATCATCGCACTGCCAATGACTAAAGTAATAATGGCGCGGCGACTGGCAAGTCTCCATAAGGCGATATACCCAGTTTCTGATGAGCGAAGTATAGTAGACATAGAGTGGATCACCTGTGAGCGTGTAGCGGTGTAAGTGCGATTAAAAATCGTAATAAATAAAGAGCGAAAAAGGCAGCCCAAAAATGGCCAATATCAAAGTTTTAATCATAGCATTATGACACAAAGCTGTACGCATACTGAACAGCATTGGTCAATAAATTTGGCTCATAGTGGGGATTGATTTGATGCTTTCATCATAATTTACTGACGGTGTCGCTTGATAATTTGCGCATAAAAACATGTCTGATAGGAATTTGGACAATATTTCTTACAATTTTTGATATTCATAAGGCAGCTCTACAACAGCCAATAACCAATGGCTAAAGTACCTAAGAGCCACTAGCTATAACAGATGTACCAATATTTTGAACGCTTGATAGACACCAATTTTAAACCTTACCATTATCGCGGTATAGCTACAAAAATATGTTACATTATACCGCGGTCTTACGGCTATGCTGAGGCTCAGGCCTACGATTCAGCGGTACTGCTATATAGTAATAAGATACAACCATCAGCCTCAGTATGACTAAGATCGATCATATACTTGTTTGATAGATCAGCATGGATATGGCTAATTTTGTGTTAAATACGATCAATCTATCATCACCTTAATATGAGCACGATGCGATGTCAGTGTCGTTTTTATCATAGTAATCTGACGATATGATGATTTTCGACCTAAAAAAACCCACCTATAAAAACCAATCTAAGGATAGAGTATGAGCGCCAGCCTAACCACCACTTTTGATGATAAGAACTCTGAAACATCAACCCTGACCAGCCCAACCTTGGTTTTAAACTGTGGCTCGTCTTCCATCAAATACGCGTTGATTAGTGATGACAACTCTACTCGTATCACCGGTCTTGCCGAAAACCTAGGTCTCGATACCGCCCGTATTAAACACACGACCTTAAAAGGTGAAAAACTTGAAATCTCTATTCCTGGTGGTCGCCATAAGCTGGCGCTACAAAAAATCCTTGAGCTACTAGAGCAGTACCACTTCATCGCCGTTGGGCACCGCGTGGTACATGGTGGCCGCGAATATTCCAAAGCCGTTCGCGTTGATGAGCATGCGTTAGAAGAAGTGAAGCGTCTCAAAATATTAGCTCCGCTACACAACCCTGCAAATGCACTGGGTATCGAAGCGGTTCAGGCGATCTATCCTGATATGCCGCAAGTGGTAGTGTTTGACACCGCTTTTCACCAAACCATGCCGCCCGTTGCTTTTCGCTATGCACTACCCAAATATCTATACGAAGAACATAAAATCCGTCGCTATGGCTTCCATGGCACATCACATGCTTACGTCTCAGAACGCACCAGCCAAATCACTGAGGCAAAAGGCCCGCATGGCTGGCTAACAGCACATCTAGGCAATGGTTGCTCAGCCGCCGCAGTATACGATGGCAAAAGTCTCGATACCAGCATGGGTCTGACCCCACTTGAGGGCCTTATGATGGGTACGCGTAGTGGCGATGTGGATCCTAGCTTGCACATGCACCTGAAGCGTCAGCTCGGTATGAGCTTAGAAGAGACCGACAAAATGCTTAATAATGACAGCGGCCTACTTGGTATCTCAGGACTGTCTAACGACTTGCGTACCATCGAGCAAGCAGCCAGTGAAGGTCACGAAGATGCCAAGCTCGCTATCGAGATGTTCTGCTATCGTGCTGGTAAATATCTGGCCAGCCTTAGCTGTGCGCTACCAGAGTTTACCGGTATTGTCTTTACTGGCGGTATCGGTGAAAACTCCGATATTACACGTACCAAAATCCTGGCAGTGATGCGTCATTTCGGTATCAAAATAGATGCTGACAAAAATGCCAGTTTGGTTCGTGGTAAAGAAGGCAGCTTCCACGCAGATGACAGCAGTATCGAGTTATGGGTCGTCCCAACTGATGAAGAGTGCCGTATTGCTCAAGAGACTCGTCAGGCATTGAATTTAATATAAGCGTGAGCGTGTTTGATACGCCATATCTATATAATTAACATTTGCTATAAGGCTATGGCGTACATACTCAGCACATTGCTCATTCTGCCAAGGATGAATTGAACTTAATAATAAAATAAACCGTAGGATACACTATGCAGACCATTTTACTTGTTCCCATTAGCCGCGGTATCGGTGTGACATCAGCCGCGCTTGGACTGATTCGCGCCTTTGATTATAACGGTATCAAAGCGGGCTTTATGAAGCCGTTTTTGCAAGACGATACCCTAGATAAGCAGCACAGCTTAGACAGCTCAAGCGCATTGACCATGCATGCCTTTGGTCTAAAGCCGCCCAAATCGATCAGCCGTCAGCACGTCGAGCGGATGTTGGGCGATGGCAACCTTGATGATTTGATGGAAGAAGTGATTGCCAATTATCATACGATTGATGATGGCCCTGATGTCATCATCTGTGAAGGCCTGGTGCCGACCACTGAGACCTCTTACGCTTCACAAATCAACCGCGCCCTCGCCCATGCTTTAGATGCCAAGATCATATTTGTTGGTGCCGCTGATATCGGTCAACCAGCGGCGTTGGCGGACAAGCTTGATGTGCATGCGCGCGAGTTCGGCGGTGTCATGGATGCGCGTACGCTTGGCGTGATATTGATGCGGGTACAAGACGTGCCTAATACCTTTGAAAATCAACCAGTCGCTCCGGGTGAGGCGGTCGTCAGCTTAGATCCAACCTTTTTGCAAGAAGTGCAGCGTCTATCGCCTTCGTTCAATACCGACGCGTTTCGCCTCATCGGTGTCGTTCCCTTCAGCGATTCGTTGTCTGTACCGCGCACTTGGGACATTGCCACCGAGCTTGATGCCACTTGGCTTAACGTTGGTGAAGCAAAAACACGTCGTATCAATCGCATCAGTCTAACGGCGCGCTCAGTCGCTCGTGTCAATCAAGTGTTCAAACGTGGTACGTTGATGGTGGTCCCTGGTGACCGCGATGACTTGCTACTGGCCGCAGGATTGGCCTGTATCAATGGTATTCCGCTGGCAGGATTGGTCTTGACAGGTGGTATCCTACCAGGCGAGACCGTAACGGAGCTGTGGCAGTCGGCGCTCAAAACGGGCATCCCTATCATGAGCGTCGAGAGTGACAGCTATCAAACGGTACAGAGCCTTGTCCATATGAGCTCAGAGATTCCAAGTGATGACACTGAGCGTGCGGAAGAAGTAGCGCGTTACGTAGCAGCGCATTTGGATTTGAGCTGGATTAAGGAATACTTTAGTCGTAATCATGAGCCACGCTTGTCCCCATCGGCTTTTCGCCATCAGTTGGTCAAAAAATCACAGCACGCTAAAAAACGTATCGTATTGCCAGAAGGTTCTGAACCACGTACCGTCGAAGCGGCCTGTATCTGTCAGAGCCGCGGTATCGCTGATTGCGTACTGCTAGCTAAGCGTAGCGATGTCGAACAAGTCGCCAAGAATCGCGATTTGACGTTGCCAGAAGGTCTAGAAATCATCGACCCTGACACCCTTGATATGAGCAAATATATCGCTGCTGTCGTTGAGCGCCGTAAAGGTAAAACTGGGGCAGACGTCGCCGCTGAATATCTAAAAGACACGGTATATCTTGGCACCATCATGCTCCAGCTCGATGAAGTCGATGGTCTAGTCTCAGGCGCGATTCACACCACTGCCAACACCGTCCGCCCAGCGTTTCAATTAATCAAAACCGCGCCGCAGTACTCGCTCGTATCGTCCGTGTTCTTTATGCTGTTGCCTGAGCAAGTGGTTGTCTATGGTGACTGTGCGATCAATCCTGATCCGAATGCTGAAGAGTTGGCAGAAATTGCCATTCAATCGGCACAGTCTGCTGCTGCCTTTGGTATCGATCCAAAAGTCGCGATGATCAGCTATTCTACGGGCTCATCAGGCGCAGGCGCGGATGTCGAAAAAGTCGCTCGTGCCACCCAAATCGTCCGTGAGCGTGCGCCGAACCTCAAAGTCGATGGCCCACTACAATATGATGCCGCCTCGGTCATGAGTGTGGGCAAACAAAAAGCGCCTGACTCTCCTGTCGCAGGTCAAGCCAACGTCTTTATTTTCCCTGATCTCAATACTGGTAACACCACGTATAAAGCGGTGCAGCGTAGCGCCAATGTCATCAGCGTTGGACCGATGCTGCAAGGTTTGAATAAGCCAGTCAATGACTTATCGCGTGGCGCACTCGTTGATGATATCGTCTATACCATCGCGCTGACCGCTATCCAAGCGTATAGTGATTTGATTTAATCGCTATACGATTTGCCAATCAAAGTCCGTTATATCGCCGACTATCATCATGATGGTCGGTTTTTTATTGGTGCTGTGGTGGTATAGTCAAAGTATCTCAAAAACGATACGGTACTGCTAATATCAATTTTTGCAGCCTCTGTCTGCGCAAGCACAGCAAGCAAAAAAATTGATTTAACAGTGCATAATGTAGCGGTATTAATTTTCACTGACTATAGGTGGTGATAGATAGTGATGACAGATACTCGCCCGCCCTCTACAATAGCGCTATGATTCAGTTAATATAAAAAGGTTAGCTAATAAAAGAATGAGAGGTACCAAAAACAGCGTGCACCTCATTCTTTTATTTGCATTTATTTATGCCAAATACGAGCAATAACTCTCACGAAAAGATCTCTGCCCCTGCCATCCGTGCCTATCTTGGCGGCTCGTTTGATCCGGTACATAATGGTCACCTAGAAGTGGCTCTACACGCCTATCAGGACTTGTTGCCAATCGCAAAGCAGCAAAACCGCCCCTTGCACGTTTCATTATTACCCAATGCGCGCTCGCCATTTAAAACGCAGAGCACTGACCCTAAACACCGCTTAGCCATGCTAAAGCTGGCAGTACAAGACACACTGATACAAGTCAATGAGCTTGAGCTATGGCAAGCGCCGCCTGTCTATACAATCGACACTGTACGCGCACTCAGACAACAGTACCCTTATGACTGTTTAATATTTATCATGGGTATGGACAGCGCGCGCAGTTTGGATAAATGGAAAGACGGGTTAGGACTCACTGATTATGTCAATCTGTGGATCTTTAATCGTGAGGATAGCGATCATATTAATGGTAGAGTTTCTGACAGGGCGACATCATTTGAAAACCCTATATCGACCTCGCAATATCTAGCAACCTTGCAATCGCAACTGCCGCTACCTTTACAATCACATGTAACCGACTCACCGATTGAGCTATTCACTCCAATTGCTCGATGCTTGGTAGATAGCTTAGAAACAGATGGCACTGACTTGAAAAGCGCTATGAAAGGACGCATTTATATAGATACGCGACCGATCACTGCCGTATCAAGCACGCAAATACGCGAACAACTACACATATTGGCGACTGAAACAAATAAAATGCCCGTCCCTGACAGGCAAGTCGCATCTATCGCAGCAATAAATGATATTATGAGCAATACTCACCCCAATTCATTAGCTAAATGGCTCAATCCTGCCGTTTATCACTATATTATCGCCCATCAGCTATATTCTGCTGCTCAATTCCGTTAAAATCGCCTTATCTATGTCATTTTGCCTATCCTGTCTCTATACGTGACTGACGACATATGATCAGTCGAATCAGACAAATTGACGTTTTACCCCTTTATTTTTAATAGTTACGATTGAAGAGATTAAAATTTATGATCAACACCATGACCGAAGAACGCTTAACCGTGTGCTTAAACATTGTACAAAGCGCGCTAGATGATATGAAAGCAAAGAACATCACTGTAATGAATGTAGAAGACTTAACTGACGTCACCGAGCGTATCGTCATCGCTGATGGTACCTCAAAACGTCATGTACGCGCGATGGCGGATAGCGTCGGCGCTGAAGTCAAACAAGCGGGCTTTATGCCGCTTGGCCGCGAAGGCGGTATCGACTCTGACTGGACACTGATTGACTTGGGCGCGGTTGTCGTTCATATCATGACCCCACAAGCGCGTGAGTTCTATGACTTAGAAGGCCTATGGTCATCACCGGATCAGTTGGCTGAGCTGGTCGCCACACCGCGTGAAAAGAAAACTGCTGGTCGTCGCAACAAGAACAAATAAGATTATTGAGTACAATAATCGCGTCATACTAAAAGCATAAGACCAAAAGACCAGAATCGTTATTTTGGTCTTTTTTTGTGCCGATATTTGGGGATACGCGTCATGATAATGCCTGATTAAATAGATAATTGCTGCAGAGGTTGCTATCATCTTTATCAATCACCATTGCCCAATTTTTGTTTTGATCTCAATGCTCATTAAGGATTGTCCATGTCTTCTACTCACCGCTCAAACCCTGAGATTAACCTACCCTTGCATGTGGCAAACGTAGTATGTGTCCGCGCAGGCAAAGCCATGCCCTTTACCCGTGATGAGATGAGCGCCATTGATAAAGCGCCCATTACAGCACCCGTCGCCGTCAATTTTATGGGATTGACCACTGACGAGCAAGCCGATCGCAAACATCATGGCGGCCCGCTCAAAGCCGTGCATCAACTGCCAATGGCCACTTATGAAAAAATCAATACAGAGTTTGACCTAAAAGTACGTATCGGTACGCTCGGAGAAAACCTCACCACTGAAACTGTTAATGGCTTGCCTGAGATGGATGAGTCTAACGTCTGTATTGGCGACGTTTATCAGTATGGCGACGACAAAATAAACGGTGAAGGTAGCGTGCAGCTGCGCATCGTCCAACCACGCCGCCCGTGCTACAAAATCAACGACCAAATCGGCCAATTTACCAAAGTGCCCAATATTGCAGCATGGGTCAGCAAGCAAGGTATCTCAGGCTGGTATTTTGAAGTAGTGCGTGATGGCATCATTAACGCGGATTTACCGGTCTATTTGGTAGAGCGTCCCTATCCGTTTGCCACGCTAGAGGCGCTATGGCAACTGGCTAATTCAAAAGAAAAACATGACGCTGAAGTGATTGAGCCTTGGCTAGCTATTGAGTGTTTGGAGGAGAGTTGGAAGTCTGTGCTTCGGAAAAAGATTTGAACAACTAAGAAAAAATATATCACTAAGCCATTTTAATGCACATTATATTTCGAAAATCAATATAGTATTTTAAGATCGAATTTTGTAAACTATTATCAATAATCCATATATTGTGCTTATAAGGTTCTTAAATACAATATATTGTAAACGCTCTCTTTATCTTAAAACGCAACTATAAAGTAGTTGCAAAACTCGTGTGCAGTTAGGTACTATATGTCTAAGTCAGAAAAACTTATAAAACGCTTTAGAACTGTTCCTACAGATTTCACATGGGATGAATTTGTTAAGCTGTTGTCTTTGCATGATTATCAGTTAGCGAAAGGTAGCGGTTCTAGAAGAAAGTTCATTAATAAAAGAACTGGCTTATCTATGAGTTTCCATGAACCTCATCCACAATCGATCATGAAGAGGTGCTATATACGTCAAGTTATTCAGCACTTTGATGATAATAAGGTATGGTCAAATAATGGCTAATAAACAATACTTCTCTTATAAAGGTTATACTGGTTCAATAGAGGTCAGTACAGAAGATTTATGCCTTTTTGGCAAAATTCAAATGATTCAAGACCTTGTTATGTACGATGGTGAAAATTTAGAAGAGTTAAAATTATCTTTTGAGTCTGCTGTCGATGAATATTTAGAGATGTGCGCAGAAGAAAATAAATGTCCTGATAAACCTTGTAGCGGTACCTTCAATGTTCGTATGTCAGAAAGTATGCATCGAAAAAGTATTCATGAATCTAATATTTTAGGTATTACTTTAAATAGTTTCATTTCCAAATGTGTGACAAACTATTTTGAAGAGAATACTCTAAAAGATAGTTATATATTTGTCGATAAAGATACGTTTATAGAACAATTCACTCATCCTAAAAGTTACTCTACAGTAGGTTCAGAAATTGATTTCGATTACGAATATTCAATTGAGCCTAAAACATTTACTGTTTCACAAGCCATACAGTAATAGAGGTAAAAGTTATGACTAAAGATAGCAATGCTAAAGCTTTATATACAATGACTGAGTTAACAGAACTTATTTTAAGAAATGAAGAAATTACTGAAGGACATTATTTAGCAGTTATAGTTCCAGATATAACGGGTGGACAGATAAAATCAAATACTGAAGACAAATCTACCCAAGGATTAATAATTGAATTTAATGCTATAAATCTAATAAAAGTAAACGAGAATACTGAAAATGCTGTTGATGCTAGTTGTTTAACATAATAGAAAGCTTGAAAAATTTTTAGTAAATAGAAGGTGAACTTTTTAGTTCACCTTTTTTGTATTTAATACATTATATGTTTCAGAAAAGAGCATGTCATGGCAAAAAACTTTACCGCTTTAGCATTAGCGACCTTCTTATCGCTACCTTTGATAGGCTGTATCACCACTCCCAAAGCGCAGATGGCGACGACCGAATCCTTCGTTATCGATAGCGACACTTATCAATCGACTGGCAAAAGCCAGCGCATCAAAACCATCGTCCTACACTACACCGTCTCAGACAATGAGCGCTCGATAAAGACTTTGACCACAGGCAATGTCAGCGCGCACTATCTGGTCTTAGACAATGACGATGACAAAATCTATAACCTCGTACCTGAGAGCGAGCGCGCTTGGCATGCCGGCGACGGCGGTTTTGCCGGTCGAACGATCCTGAATGACACGTCTATCGGTATTGAGATCGTCAATAAAGGTATCAAACCTCAATATCGAAACGTCCTCAAAAATAGCGAGCTTGACTATCATCCCTACTCGCATTTCGTCGAATTTGATGAGCTACAAATCAAAAAAGTCGCGCAATTGGTGCAAGATATTGCGCAGCGGTATGACATCTCTCCCAAAAACATCATCGGTCACGCGGACCTTGCCCCCTCGCGCAAGATCGACCCCGGTGCGAAGTTCCCTTGGCAGCGATTGCATGATGATTACGGTATTGGCGCTTGGTATGATGAAGCCGATAAGCAAGAAATTATGAATCGGCGTACCTTGGTCGCGCCAAGCGTGCAGGAGATCAAGCAAGCTTTTCGCAAATACGGCTATCAAATCAATAATAGCGACGAGTGGGACAAGCCCA